>Ga0115002_10004891_pt1 | contig 16006 bp, 11 predicted proteins | sample ArcticOcean_MG_C_8_FD_89576 | JGI IMG/M metagenome (GOLD analysis project Ga0115002, IMG submission 89576) | Marine microbial communities from western Arctic Ocean - ArcticOcean_MG_CB11_86 | ecosystem: Environmental > Aquatic > Marine > Oceanic | place: Arctic Ocean: Canada Basin | collected... | reverse complement strand
GGGCCCTGTCTACAGCGAGCTACTACCTGCCGGGCACCATGATATGGGCGCCGGCCGTGCCGGCAGCCATCAGAAAGGCACCACCCCCGTCCCTTGTGGTCGGGAAGCCGGTCGATGCGGCGGTCGCTCCGGGCACAGCGATCGTGGTATGGATGCCGGCACTTCCCATATCGTCGCCAGACATCGCGATCCACATTGAACCGTACGCGACTTCGGCCCGTGTCCCGTTGGCCTCGGCTGCCGCGATCATCGCGTTCTCACCCGCGCGGTCGGTCGTCTCCGCACGGAAGCGTCGGTTCTGCGCCACGCGATCGAGATTCGCCTTGCTCGTGCACTGCACGGCAAACGCGCCTCGACCACGCTCCGAAGACCGGTCATAACAGACCTGCTGGCTGGTACCCTCCTGCAGGGTCCTATAACTGTGATCCGCATTCCAATGGACGACCATGGCGCTTGCCTTCGCTCTCTCGCCCAAGGGAGCCAACGCCTTGTCGAGTTCACTCTGCGCTTGTGCGCTCGCCGAAACAGTGAGAAGGCAGGCAACCGCTAGGATGAAACTCTTCATTGTGTTCCTCCACTCATACAATTTGATCCACACCCGACGCCGGCCAAGCCCACACCGGCGAACCCTTGGCCCACACAGTTGGGGGAGATGACGGAACCGTCAAGGTTTGAAGTTTGAAACCAATAGCTGGCACGCCCTCTTGCCTGAAGGACAAGGAGACGACAGGCTGACCGGACCATCCCGATATCTTGAGCAAGCAGACTCGACTCATGAATGCCGACGAAAGCACCCGGGCTGCTGGCAACGCAACCCGACGAGAGTTTCTAGCAACCTCCGGCTCCGCCTTCGGGGGTGCGTGGCTGCTTCGCTTCGCGCCGCTCATTGTGGCAACTCAGGCGTGCACGTCTGACGCGGTGCGCTCCGGGCGTCCCTTCACGACCCTGAGCGAGCGAGAGGGGGCTGACTTCAACGCGTTCGCGGCTCGCATCGTGCCGACCGACGATACTCCGGGGGCGCGTGAAGCGGGCGCAGTCCACTTCGCTGACCTCGCGCTGGAGACGTTTTTGAACGAGCTATTACCCATCGTGCAAGGCGGGCTTTCCACGATGAACGAGCGGGTCGCCGATACGTTTGGGGGAGTAGGAGCGTTCGCGGACCTTTCCGAGGGCCAGCAGGACGAGATCATCACGGCCGTGGAACAGGAAGATCCGAATTTCTTCTTCTTCGCGCGCGTAGTCGTGCTCATGAGCCTAATGGCGGAACCCGAGTACGCCGGAAATGTGGACAGAGTCGGGTGGCAGCTCATCGGACGTGGAGGCGAAGCCGTCTTCCAGCCGCCGTTCGGATTCTACGATCGAGACGAGCACCAACGACGGGAGCGGACCAGTGATCCAGGAGACTGTGCGCTACCCAACGAGCGAAGAGGTCGACTTCGTCATCATCGGCTCGGGCGCAGCTGGGGGCGTAATCGCAAAAGAGTTGTCCACGAATGGCTTCTCCGTCGTTGTGATGGAACAGGGTCCCTACCTACGCCCTTTCCAGTTCAGTCACGACGAGGTCGAGAACTACTTCGGGGAGGGCCTAGATGGCAGGCTCCAAGACCATCCTCACTCGTTTCGAGCCAGCGCAGATCAAGACGCCGCGCCTGCGTTCTTCATGCCGAGCCTCTTCTATGCGAAAGCAGTGGGCGGCAGCACCCTCCACTTCGCCGCCAACTATTGGCGGCTCCGGCCCGTAGACTTCCAAGAGCGCAGCCTGCTCGGTCCGATCTCGGGCACCACCTTCGCCGACTGGCCGATTACGTACGACGAGCTCGAACCGTACTACACGAAAGTGGACTGGGAAGTCGGTGTGTCCGGCGAACCCGGCCCGGGAGACCCTCGCCGGTCGAGTGGCTACCCTGTCCCACCCATGCCGATCAAGTCCTCCGGGGTGCTACTTCGTGACGGCGCCGAACGCATGGGATATACGTCGAAGCCCGCACCTCTGGCCGTGCTGTCGCAGCCTCACAACGGGCGCGCAGCATGCGTACACTGCGGCTTTTGCTGGGGCCAAGCCTGTGAGGTGGGCGCCAAGTCATCGACGCTCGTGTCGATGATTCCCGTCGCTGAGCGGACGGGTCGCTGCGAGGTGCGGGACCGTAGTGTCGTGACGCGTATCGAGACCAACGCCGCCGGCCGCATATCCCGAGTGATCTATCAGGACCCCGACGGCGTCGAGCAGGCTCAGCCAGCGAAGGCCGTTGTATTGTGCGCGAACGGAGCCGAGACACCCCGACTGCTCTTGCACTCGGAGTCGAGCCAGCATCCGAACGGACTGGCGAACTCGAGTGGGCTCGTCGGGAAGAACCTGATGTTCAACTACAACTCGCAGACGTGGGCCCGCTTTTCGGAACCGCTCAACGAGTACAAGAGCGTCGTCGCCACCCGAGTCGTGACGGACTTCTACGAGTCGGACGCCAGGCGCGGCTTCTACGGCGGCGGCGGTATCGATGCGCGAGCTACGATCGGACCGATGTTCTGGTCCGCGTTCGACAACCCAATGCCCGGAATGCCGTCGTGGGGCCCCGAGTTCAAGCAGCAGCTCCGCAACTACAATTACACGATGGCCGCCGTGGGACACAGCACGTCATTGCCCCAGGAGACCAATACCATCGAACTGGACCCCGATCTAATCGACGCATGGGGCCGTCCGGGCATCCGCACGACGTACACGGATCACCCAGACGATCTCGCGTTCGGCGGCTTCCTGAGGGACCGCTGCGCAGAGATCATGGAGGCCGCGGGCGCTGAGCAAGTCACGCCACTCCCTCTCGCTCCCTCCACGAGGGCCGCCCACCTCTTGGGGACCTGCCGCATGGGCAACGACCCGCAGTCCTCGGTGGTCGATCGCTTCCACCGCGCCCACGACGTGCCCAACCTCTTCATCTGCGATGGCAGCAGCATGGTCACGTCGGGTCGGGGCCAACCCACGATGACGATCCAAGCATTGGCATTCCGCGCAGCTGACCACATGACTGAGGCAGCGAACGCGGGTGATATTTAGGCCGAATTCAGATCCACACCGTACGGAGGGAGCATGATCCGAGGACGCGAAGTAATCATGGTTGCAGTGGGACTGGCACTCATCGTCGTGCTGGGCCTCGCAGCAGCGTGCATGGATGAACGCGCTGAGCAAGTCCTGGCGACCGAGGGCGATGTGCCGCTCTTCGAGGTCGATCCACTGTGGCCCAAGCCGCTGCCCAACCACTGGATTCTCGGCTCCACGATTGGCGTGTCCGTGGACTCCCGTGACCACATCTGGATCATCCACCGTCAGACCACATTCAACCCCGCCAACGAGCTCGGTGCGACGCTCGACCCGCCCACGACCGAGTGCTGCGTCCCTGCCCCGAACGTCCTGGAGTTCGATCTGGAAGGGAATCTGGTCGGCTCCTGGGGAGGGCCCGGTGAGGGCTACGACTGGCCGCAGTCCAACCACGGCATCACAGTCGACCCCATGGACAACGTCTGGATTGGTGGAAACGGCCAGGAGGACTCGCACATACTGAAATTCACTCGGGACGGCACGTTCCTCATGCAGTTGGGCCAGCCCCGGATGCTCGTCGGCAGCAACGATACAGAGCACTTCTGGAGGGTCGCAGAGGTCACGATCGACGCCGAAGAAAACGAGGCCTACGTCGCGGATGGGTACGGCAATCGAAGGATCGCCGTGCTCGACGCGTCCACCGGCGTGTTCAAACGATATTGGGGTGCCTACGGCAACACACCGGACGACTCGCCACTGCCGGCGTACAGCCCGGACGCACCGCCTGCCCAACAGTTCCGCAGCCCAGTACACTGCGCGCAGATATCACGTGACGGGCTCGTCTACGTGTGTGACCGAGCAAGCGACCGCATCCAGGTATTCCAGCGAGACGGCACCTACGTCACCGAGGCCTTCATCGCGCCGGAGACGTTGGGCTCTGGCTCGGCGTGGGACATCGCCTTCTCGCGCGATGCCGAACAGCGCTTCCTCTACCTGGCCGACGGCTCCAACAAGAAGGTTCACGTCCTAGATCGCGCCTCGTTGGAGGTGCTGACCACGTTCGGCGACGGAGGACGTCAGCCGGGTCAGTTCTACGGCGTGCACAGCATCGCCACGGACTCCCAGGGCAATCTCTACACAACGGAGACCTACGAGGGCAAACGGCTACAGAAGTTCGTGTTCATGGGCCTGGGCAGTGCACCACCGGACCAAGGGGTCGTCTGGCCTAGTCGTGACTGACACTGTCTGGACCGACTCGCCCTGCCGCCCGTCACCCATGCACCGCGTGCCACGCGTCGAGGACCTCGCGTTCCCGCTGCCGGCTCCACCCGAAGCGGCGGTTAGCTCTCTCCTCAGCGGGACGAGTCTTGTCCCACTCCAGCGTATCGCGCGCGGTGACAGCTAGTGGCCGGTACGTCAATCCCGCATCGACGGAGCGCTGGAACGCGACGAGCATCAACGCGTCGCCTGGGATCCAGGTCGGAAGGTCGTTCCAGGGACGTACTTCCTGAGCCTCCAGGAAGTCCTCCGTGACCCACGTGAGTTCGTGCGGGTTCGTTGCCACGGTTCCGATCTCCTCCAGCATTTCTCCCATCGTGAGGCGGTAACCGGGCCCGACGCCGTTGAAGTCGCCAGTCGTACCGTTCTCAGAAAGCCGCACGATCCACTCGGTGAGGTCGCGCTGATCGATGATCTGATTGGAGTGATCCGGATTGCCAGGAGCGAGCACCTCACCGCCCTCGTCGATCCGCACCGGCCAGTACGTGAAGCGATCCGTTGTGTCGCCAGGCCCGACGATGAGACCCGGACGAACGACGGTGGCACGACCCGGGAAGGCCGCGTGCACGATGTCCTCACTCAGCGTCTTCATGAGGCCGTAGGGCGCATCGTCTCCGTCGCTCCAACCCTCAGGTGGCGCGATACGCTTGAAGGCCTCGTCGACGATCGGCTCCATGAGGATGCGATCCTTGTTGCCCCAACCGAAGCCCTCCAGCTCGTACGCCGAGATCGACGAGACGAAGATGTACTGCCCAGCGGCGTCCTTCAGCAGCTCGGTGCTCTTCTGCACCCACTGATAGTCTTGGGCGTTGTTGTCGAGCACCACATCCCAGGTACGACCCTCGAGCGCCGTGTGATCGTCGTTGCGGTCGCCGATCAAGTGCTCGACTCCCTCGGGCAGATCCACTTCGGAACGGCCACGCGTGAAGATGCTGACCTCGTGTCCCCGCTCAACGGCATAGCGCACCGTGTTGGGACCGATGAAGCCAGTCCCCCCAAGGATCAGGAGCCGTTTCGGGGCCGGCGTATCGGCAGTGGCCGAGTCACCGCTCTGTGCATCGCTCGCGCACCCGGACACCCCGCCGAGGGCGAAGCCCGCGCCGGCCACACCCGCGGTCTTGAGGAAGTCTCTCCGTGTCGGTGTCACGTTCGCTCTCAGCAGGACACGCAGTTGTGGTTGTTCATCGCTCCGAGGCTCTCGAGCAACTCGATCGTCTCAGGGAACGGTTGAACTCGCTGCTGAGGTCCGTTGGCCATATCGATAGTGGTCTGCCCTCTTCGGCTCACGAACGTCACGTCGGCACCCTGCTCCACCAGATAGAGGATGAGTTCGTTATCCCCTCTGGACGCCGCGTGGTGCACGGCACTGTACCCGTTGTGATCCCTGGCGTTTACGTCCGCTCCGAGCTCCTCAACCAGGTACTTTATTGACGGCAGCCACCCATCCGGCACGTGCCGGTGGGCGTTCCCTGCGAAGCTCTCCCCGAAGCCCACACCTGCAGCTGCGTGGATCGGCCATGCGCCCGGCCCACCGTCGGGCACTGGCGGCAATCCGGAGGGATCTGCCGCACCGTCCCCCACGTCACGCCCACCCGGACCCGCCCCTCGACCACGTCTGGCCGGCGGCTTTACGGTCGCGATGTTCGGGTCCGCACCGTACAGAACCAACAGCTTCATCGCTTCCACGTCCGCGGCGTATGCGGCACGCCAGAGCGTGGTAGCACCCCCCGTGTTCACCCTGAGCAGGTCGAAGGTGTACGACATGTACCAGAGGTGCTTCGTGAGCCTGACATTCGGATCGGCGCCAGCCTCCAGTACCGCTTCCATGACATCTAGGTACGTCGCGCTTTGCTGTTGGTACGCCTGTTGCTGCGGGTATCTCGACTTGGGTGCCCAATACGTATTCAGCGCAGTGAATAGAGGCGTCCCCCCCGCATCGCTCGCCAGACTCGGATCAGCACCGCGCTCGAGCAGCATGAGCGCAATGTCGAATTGACCATTGATGGTCGCCATCAGCATAGGACTGGTGTGGTCCCCGGCGCTCACCTGGTTGACGTCGGCACCCGCATCGAGCAGCGCCACCGCAGTGGCGGTGTGCCCCTCGCGAACCGCGTGCAAGAGAGATGTCAGGCCGCCGCGTACACCGACGAGGCCCGTGAATCCGACGAACTCCTCCGAACCCGCCTCAATTACGCGCTCCGGAGCGTCAGAGACCTGCGAGTTCGAGCGTTGTAACTCCTGGGCGGCGTGTACCGCCGCTTGGACCTGGCTCGGAGCCGGGCGCCAATAACCGCCGTCAGGCGCGACTTCGGCACGAAACGCCTCCCGAACCTCTTCACGCACGCGGCCAGCGGCCCGATCAACCTCCTCCCGGTCCGGGATACTCTCCACGTAGGTAGTGAGGCCAACATCTGCCCCACCGCTAAGCAGGGCCGCGAGCACGTCGACACGACCCGCTGAAGCCGCAAACATCAGAGGTGTCTGGCCCCAGGCTGACTCACGAGCGCTCACATCCGCACCGTGGTCGAGTAACGCCGATGCGGCTTGCGCACTGCCGATAGCCGCGGCGAAGTGCAGCGAGGTGGTGCCGCCCGTCGCAGTTGTCGCATGCGCATCACTCCCAGCATCGAGCAGGGATTCGACAACCGTCGCACTGCCGTTGCGGCTGGCCAGTAACAGTGGTGTATAGCCCCCGATACGCGTGGTCGCCTCTAGGTCGGCTCCGGCCTGGATCAACAGGTCGGCTATCGCCGGATCGCCGTTCTCAGCGGCCCAGTGCAGCGCGGTCATGCCGTCGCCCTGCGCCTCATTCGCGTCGGCTCCCTGGTCCAGAAGCACGCGCACCCGGTCCGCATTTCCATTCATCGCAGCGTCCGCGACGGGCGAGTCTACTGGAGTCGCCCCCCAGAGCAGGGCGCTCAGGCACAGCGTGCCCAGAATCTGGACGCCCTTCGAACGCGGACCCGTATTCATCGTGCTCTTCGAGCTCAAGACACTCTTCATCGTCTCTCGCCTCAACGGGAAGGGCTGGACATCGGCGCAGGCGCTCTCAGCGAGAACTCGCCAGTACTGTCACCGAAACTCTCCATGTCATCGACGCCCAGACCGTGCAACATCGACAGCATCACGTTAGCCATCGGCGTCCCGTCAGGTGCCTTGATGTGCATGTTGCCTTCGTTCCAACCGTTGGCGCCGCCCAGCAAGACGAGCGGGCAGCGGCGGTGATTGTGCAGGTTGGCGTCGCCCATTGGAGACCCAAGAATGACCATCGTCTTGTCGAGTAGGTTGCCGTCTCCCTCTTCTATCGATTGCAGCTTCTCTAGGAGATACGGAATCAGGCTCACGTGGTACTTGTTGATCACAGCAAAGTCCAGGATCGCCTCTTCTCGGCCGCCATGGTGCGATGCTCCATGGAACGGAGTGTCGGTGCCGCTCTCCGGGTACACACGGCCCGACGCGTCCCGTCCGGTCTTGAACGAGAACACGCGTGTTACGTCCGCGGCGAATGCCAACGCCTGCAGGTCGAACATCACCTTCATGTGCTCGTCGAAAGAATCGGGGACCCCGGACGGTGCCTCCGGAAGCTCCCTCGCTTCACCGCTACTGTTGCGACTCTCGATACCCTGGATGCGCCGCTCCAACTCGCGCACGTTCTCCAAGTAGCGACCGAGTCGGTCACGGTCGTTGGGACCCAGATCTCTCTTCAGGTACGCAATCTCTTCAGTGATCCAGTCGAGGATACTGCTGTTCGTGCGCCTGCGAATCGCCCTTTCTTCGGGTGTTCCACCCGCTCCAAATAGCATCTCGAAGACGACCCGGGGATCCCGAATCATGGGAAGCGGCTCGCTCGGCGACGACCAGCTGATCGAGTCCGTATAAGCGCAGGCATAGCCGTAAGCGCAGCCACCCGACTGGTCGACCGGCTCGATCGACAGCTGCACCGACGGGATGGCCGTCTCCTGGCCAAAGCGTCGAGCGTAGATCTGATCCAGTGACGTGCCCACGAAGAGGTCAGAGCCACGGGTTTGCTTGGGATGCGACTGGGTCAAGTACACCGCACTAGATCGGAAATGGTCCCCACCGATCTCCGGCGCCTCGAACGCCTCCGCCATCCTACAGTCCGTGTTGCTGATGATCGTCATCTGGTCACGGAACGGATCGAGCGAACTCAGCGCACTAGGGGTCAGATCGAAATCGCGACCGGCGGCGGCTGGCGCCCACAGGTTCTGAGTCGCGCCCCACTCGTTGCAGCCCGCCGCGCCGTGCACCATCTCGATCGCGATGAGGCGGGTGGGATCGGTCGCGGCAGCGGTCGCACGGCTGGACCACACGCGTCCGGCCGGCTCCATCGCATCCAGGAACGGCAGAGCCACTGACGCGCCCATGCCTTTGAGGAACGTGCGACGTGGCAAGTGCTTCTTGGTGATGAATTCCATCTGGTTCGCCTCTCCTAGTGTGCTATTGCCGGTCTTGCTGCGCGGGGTCGTCCGCCACCACATCCACTCGCTGCATCTGGAAGGCGTCGCTGCTCACTATGCCCATTATGAGAGAAGACACGCGATAGCCGTCGGCTGCTGCCGCTTGAGTCACGGCACGGACCGTCGGCTGGTCGAAGTACTCCACTCTCCGGCCCAATGCAAAGGCCATGAGGTTCTCGGTAAACGTCCTCACCATAGGGACGGGGCGCTGCACGAGCGCTCGCTGTAGGTCCGCCGGACCACTGATCGGGGTCCCGTCATACAACTCGCCTCGAGTGTCCACCGGCGCTCCGTTCTCCCGGATCCGCCACCTACCCGTGACGTCGAAGTTGTCGAGCGCGAGGCCGATCGGGTCCATGAATCGGTGACAAGAGTTACAGGACGGGCTGGCGCGGTGCAGTGCCATCCGCTCCCGCGTGGTCAAGAACCGACCGTCGTCCGATCCATCCGTCTCGTCCAGTGCAGGCACTCCCGGTGGCGGTGCCGGAGGCGGGCTTCCGAGCAGTACCTCCATCACCCATTTGCCGCGTAACACCGGCGACGTCCTGTTGGCGTTCGAGGTGAGGGTCAGCACGCTCCCGTGGCCGAGTACGCCTCGGCGTCTGTCATCCGGGTAGCTGACCTTCCGGAAGTCGTTCCCGCTTACGCCGGGAATCCCGTAGTGATCGGCCAGCCGCTCGTTCACAAACGTGTAGTCGGCCTCATACATGTCCATGAGGCTGAGATCCTCGCGCACGAGATTGTTGAAGAACAGCTCCGTCTCGTGACGCATCGCGTCGGCCAACTGTTGGTCGAAGTCCGGGAACCAAAACGAGTCGGGATGCACCTTGTCGAGATCCTGGAGCCGCAGCCATTGCCCGGCGAACCGTGATCCGAGTGCCTCTGAGCGCGGGTCCTCGAGCATCCTGCGCACCTGACTCTGGAACTCGTCTGGATCCGACAGATCCCCCCGAGTCGCAACCGAAACGAGCTCGTCGTCAGGCGGCGTGCCCCAGAGGAAGAAGGACAGACGCGAGGCCAAGTCCGAGTCACTGATCCGATAACTCTCACCCGGCCCTATTCCGGCGGGTGCTTCCTCCATTCGGAACACGAAGTGCGGGCTCGCCAAAAGGGCTGTCAGCGCGGTCCGAATCCCGCGCTCGAAACCATCCTCAGCGCCCTCCGCGTAGAAAGCCATCAAGGCTTCTAGATCTCTCGGGTTCAACGGCCGGCGGTAGGCCTTCGTCCCGAGACGCGTGAGAATCTCTTCGGCGCACGGCAGAGCCTCGTCCGGCGACGCAGGACGGCAGCTGAAGATGTTTGCCCGGGTCGACGACTCGGACACGCCCGTCACGTTGTACGGCCCGCCGATCGACAGATCTTGCAGGTGTGGCAGCAGCGTGAGTCCATAGCCGCTCATGCCCGTATGCCTATCGGCCGACGACCAGTCGTGCGGGGACACCAAGTCTTCGGCAGGACCTTCTGATTGCTCGATAAACGCGGCAGTCACTCTGTGCGGGCCAGCGCTGACGAAGATCGGTTCCGTCCGCATGCCCAGGCCGTCGGGATCGGAAATCTCCATCCACTGATCCACGTCCAGGAGTGCTTCGCGCACTCCGTCGATGGAGATCTCCACCTGCTCGTACCTGGTGATCTGACCGTAGAAGCCGAGGCCGGTCGTCGTGTGCCGGAACACGACGCTAAAGACGTACTCGCCATCGGCGGGGAACGTATGAGGGACCGATACCCCCCCCCGAGTTCCGAAAGGCGCGCCAGGCACCCGCTCCCTTTGGGAGGTGTAGCCCGAGACGGTGTAGGTCAGCTCCCTCGAAGTCGCGTTGACATCGCCTAGTACGAGCCGGCTGATCTCGGCCGCCGCATTCAAGTACGCACCCAGGAGCGTCGGAGAAAGCAACTGCACGTCGGCGATGTTGTCGAAGTTTTCGCTCTTGGTATCCAACGGCAGGTACGCGCCCGGATCGATTTCGAGCCCGAGCAGATCGCGGATCGAAGCAGCATACTCCGCTTGGTTCAGGCGCTGGAACGTCCGCCCGCCCGGGTTGGGGTTGTCCGCCGCGGCCGCGTCGATGCGCGCCTCGAGATCCTCCATGAGGGTCTCCAGGGTATCGCCAGCCGGCCTCTGCGCACCCGGTGGGGGCATCATGCCCACACGCAGTTTGCGGATCATCCTCTCGGCTGCTTCGGCGTCGTCCTCGGGGTTCAGCGCATCGAAGGTTTCGAGGGACATGTTGCCCGAAAGCCTGCGGTCATTGTGGCACCGAACACAGTACTCTTGGACGATGTCATTGCTGTCGACGGCAGGGCTTCCCGTCACCACCGTGGCTGGGTCAGACGAGTTAGTGGTCTCGAGCGCCCACTGAGGCGCGTCCATACCGGTACTGCTCGTGACCATGAGCACGAGGCCTATTCCAGCAGATATCGCACTGAACGCCTTCATTCTTTTCCAGTTTTGCCACTCGGACGACGGCTCCGGCGGACGTGCACCAACTATTTAAAGCAGCCTGAACATACGATAGGCCTTTCGGGGCGGCTAGGACGACGCATATGATTGCCCCATGACACACTCACGATTTCTAGGCGCCGCTCTCGCGGCCCTCGCCCTCTCGGTCGCTGTTGTCCCGTCCTCACTTTATGCGCAGGAACAGGCGCCGGCGCAGGTTGCAGAGGCTCAGTTGAGGGCGTACGCCGTCTCCTACCTAGTCATAATCACGGCCCGCGATGACTTCCAGCGAGAAATGGGGCACTCGCACGACGAACAGGAGAGAGACCGGATCCGTCTGGTACTTCAGGAGCGCCTTGCGGAAATCCTCGTTGAGCAAGAGCTGACCCAAGAAGAGTACGAGCGCCTCACGCTGCTGATCAGCATCGACGGCAGCCTGCGCGAACGGTTCGATAAGCTGATGGAGGAACTAGGCGGGGGGTAGCGGCTCGTCCGTAGGCGGGTAGACGCTTACAGGGCCCTCTTCACCGAAACGCTGGCGGCACTCCCATCGCCTCAGGTCGGACGCTCACCCTCCGAGGCGTATCTCCCCATTCTCAATTCCCTCGACGGTTCCACTGCGAAGCCACTCGAGTGACGCGCTGAAGAGCACCGATCGGTTCGTCTCCCACATCGCGAGGTGAGAGGAGCAGGCCAGGTTCAGGAGCACCTTGTTCGCTGATCCCAGATCCTCGTAGAGCTCCCTGACCCGCGCCGGTGCCACCTGCCCGTCGGTCTCCGGTGCGATCAAAAGCATCGGTGTCTGCTGACGCGCGACCACCTCCGTCGACCAGCCCCACGTGGTCACGCGCGGCGCCCTTCGTACGCCGGGTCCCCAGGTCGCCCCCACCGGATCGGATGCCAACATCTCGGTCCAGACGGACTCTCTCACCGCCGGTTCGAACTGGTTCGAACAGCCCAACTGCCTGTCCCATCCCGCCGCGAAGTCGGCCTTGGATTGCTTGCTCATCGCGGCTCCAGGGACCGGTAGGCTCTCGGGAGGCTCCGCTCGCCTGTTCCGACCGTAAGCGGGTGAGAGCAAGATCAGCGAGGCGACCTTTCCGGGGTGTCGGGCTGCGTACCCTCCGGCGCGCGGGCCGCCCAGAGACCACGCTGCGAGGTGCACACGGTCCACGCCGCGCAGCTCACGCACGTAGTCGACGACCGCGTCGAGATCGTGCCAATCCGACTCGATCGTGGTGGTGGCGAAGCCGTAGCTCGGAGCGCAGGGTGCCGGGATCAGCTTCGGTATGAACTCCGCCTGCTGACCCTCGGACATGTTGCACGGGTCGTTCATCGAAGGAGGTCGAGTCGATCGGCCGTATCCGGTCATGTCCATCGAGAACGCGTCGTAGCCCGCCTCGGCCAGGTAGGCCATCCAACTCGCGCCGGGAGGGTCAAACGCGACCTCGGCCGGGGTGCCGGCACCATGCACGAAAATGATGACCCTGGCCTCGAGACTGCGGGACCGGAGTGCGGTACCGGCCAGGACCCGCTCACGCACGTAGAGCTGCGCGACCTCACCCTCCATCGAAGGCGCCTTGGAGACGACCGGAACGTAGTGGTCGATCGTGAGGGGGGCGCTCCCCGTATCGTGTGGGGCTTGAGGCGATGCCCCAAGGGGTGTGAAAGCCCCCAACGCTGCGACGACCAGGAAGGCCAATTGGCAACAGCGTCTCAACTGGGCGAGGATGGGGCAACCAGGGCCGCGAGGTACTCGTCCTCCTCGTGCCCTGGCCACCATCACCTTCCTGCCGCCTTAGGTTGTTAGCCCTACGCTAGTTCGCAGACTTCTCGTAGATAACGTGGCCGACGCCGATGATCTTGCCGTCTGCATCCATACGGATGTACTCGTTGTTGATCGTGCTGCCAGCGGCAGAAAGCGTGTTGATGATAATCTGGCTGACACGGCCGTTGCGCCTGTTGATGATGCGGGTGCTGAACTCGTCGATGACTTCGACAGCTGTCTCAGCGTTGTCCTGGCCGCTGACCGCAACAAACTCGCCATCGAACATCGTCGTGTAGTTCCAGCTACCGACCGTGATCTTCATGCCACCATTACCGTAGGCCTCGTAGACCATCACGTTGTCGGGGTTACCCTGGTTGATCCACGTGCCGAATCTTCCGGTGGCCGCGTCCTGAGCGGAGACGTTGGCGGCGCCGACTAGGACCATGGCGCTGAGCGCGACGCCCAGAGTGAAGTTGCGTGCGTGCATAGGTGAAACTCCTGTTGGTGCGGAAGGGACAACTTTTTTGGTAAGAATGGGAGCATACTGTCGGACCCGTTAGGTCGCTAGTGCCAAGTGCTGTTAGCTGCCCTCAAGCCATGCGCAGGCGGGGATCGTTGCAAGAAGGCGACCATCCCCGTTGCCCCGCTAGTGCGCCGCCGTCTCCGGACGCTGTTCTCCGGCAGACACGTATAGACCCAACCAGTTCTCTCTCGGCGGCAGCGCGCACACCGAAAACGCTGTGAACACACAGGGTGCGTTGTACGCGCGGTTGAAGTCGATCGTGGTCCAGCCGTCCTCATCTGCCAGCTCAGTCCGGAGGTAACGGCCCCCTTGGTACGTGTTCTCGACTGCCGTGGAGTCCCACATGATCAGGAAGTAGGTGCTGCTGTTCTCGCCCGCCGTCGCGATCAGGCTGTGTTCCTCGCCGTCCATCCTGAAGTGGAGTTCCCCCGGCGCACGGTACTCGACTTCTCCCCCAGTGACGTCGGGAAAGCGTAGAATCACCGGCTCGTCGTAGGGCTCGAAGCGAGCGGCCACCCGCCATCGATCTTGCACGGGGAAATAGTCGGGCAACGTGAACGTCTCTCTCTCGGGGGCGTCCTCATCCCATGCCCGCAGCCAGAGTCTGTCCGTCCCGGGCTCGGAGTGCACCCGCAGCCCAAGCGATCCTAGGGCGAGGACAGTCGTATTGCCCGAGCGGTCGTTCTCGAGCACGAGGGGCTGAGTGACCAATGTCTCGATCACGCTGTCCTCGTTGTCGGGATCCTGGCTGCGCACCCGGACAGGCGATCCGGGTGCGGGCCCGAAGGTCACTTCCTGACCGCTACGCCGTAACGTGCCGGCGATACCCGGAGAGTCTTCGAGAGGCAGGACCATCGGCAACTCGTCGTCTGAACCGAATTCCGTGGCACCCTGCGGAATGGGCCACAGGCCCATCCACAAGACCGCGCCACCTGGAGGGGTAACGAGGCTCGCTTCGCGATTGCCACGCCACTCCTCATGCTCGGCGAGCAGGGTCGCGGTCTCAATCGGGGCAGGATCCGGCCAAACTTCGGTACAGCCCGAAAGAATCAGAATCACCAACGCCGGTCGTGTGACTTCGAGCAGACCTCTCACCGCCTTGTGATCTCTCATTCTTTCCCCCTGACTATGCACCTTTTCTCGGTGCTCCTGATACTCGTTGCCCATACACCAATACGTTAGCGTGCGAGACGTTCCCAAGTAACGACGTTGGTGATAGGCCGCACCGGTAGCTTGCTGTATGACCCCAGCCTATTGTGCCTCACGCCCCGACGCCACGGTCGGACTCCTCTCCGACACAGCCTTGTCCGCGCCAGCGTCGCTGGGCGTTCGACGTCATCTCAGCCCAGAGTGAGCCGTGTGCCTTCCCTCCCGCTTCGTCCACGCCTCGTGGTTGCTTCGGTCCATCCCCCTTTTCTTCCTGGCTGCATGCACCGACGGTTCTGGAGAACTCGACGCGGGGGCCGGATCGAGCACGGTCGATGACGTGCGGCTAGCCGCGGCTGACCAGGACGACGAGAACTGGCTCACCAACGGCCGCACCTACAAGGAACAGCGGCACAGTCCGCTGACCCAGGTGGATGAAGAGACGGTCGGTGGTCTCGGCCTGTCGTGGTACCACGACATGGGGACCAAACGAGGGCTCGAGGCGACACCACTCGTCGTAGACGGCGTATTGTATGCCACCGGCGCGTGGAGTGTGACGTACGCCTTCGATGCCGCCACCGGCGAGCTCTTGTGGACGCACGATCCGATGGTACCTCGTGGGCACGCCCGCTTCGTGTGCTGCGATGTCGTGAACCGCGGGGCGGCCTTCTATCGTGGACAGGTCTACTCCGGAACTCTGGACGGGCGGCTCGTGGCCGTGACCGCCGAGGGCGGCGAGCTGGTGTGGGAGACTCAAACCACGCCGGTGGGTTCTGCGTATTCCATCACTGGCGCGCCCCGGGTGGTGGGCGGCATGGTCCTGATCGGAAGCGGCGGCGCGGAGTTTGGCGTACGTGGTTACGTCTCCGCGTACGATGCCGCGACCGGTGATCTCCGGTGGCGCACCTACACGGTACCAGGCGACCCTGCCAATGGGCACGAGAGCGAGTGGATGGCCGAGGCCGCAAAGACGTGGTCAGGCGACTGGTGGCAGGCGGGCGGCGGCGGCACCGCGTGGGACGCGATCATCTACGACCCCGAGTTCGACTACGTATACATTGGGGTGGGGAACGGTTCGCCCTGGTACTCACGGACCCGCAGCCCGGGTGGAGGCGACAACCTCTACTTGTCCTCGATCCTCGCACTGCGTGCGTCGGACGGGGAATACGTGTGGCACTACCAGACCACGCCCGGAGACAACTGGGACTACACGGCGACCCAGCCGCTCATGCTGGCCGAACTGGAGATCGGAGGTCGCGAGCGGCGCGTGATCATGCAGGCGCCCAAGAACGGCTTCTTCTATGTGATCGATCGGGAGACGGGCGAGTTCTTGTCGGGCGAG
>Ga0115002_10004889_pt1 | contig 16007 bp, 13 predicted proteins | sample ArcticOcean_MG_C_8_FD_89576 | JGI IMG/M metagenome (GOLD analysis project Ga0115002, IMG submission 89576) | Marine microbial communities from western Arctic Ocean - ArcticOcean_MG_CB11_86 | ecosystem: Environmental > Aquatic > Marine > Oceanic | place: Arctic Ocean: Canada Basin | collected... | reverse complement strand
CTAGGGGCGGTTCCACGAGCGACAAATCTTCAGCAGGGGCTTGCCATGATGGAATCGGGAGAACTCGACGCCCAGGAAAATCCGTTGGCCAACACTGTGGCCTATGGAATGAGCCGGTTCCACAACCACATCACCATGACCGGGCACTTCTATGCGACCCGAGGTATATTCGCCAACCGGGAAGCTGTCGATTCATGGCCGAGTGAAGTGCGGGCGGCCGTCATGGAAAGCATAAGAGAGGCTATTATTTTTCAAAGAGAGGCGGCCAGGGAAGAAGAGGTCAAAATGCGCGGGGAGCTTGAGCGCGAGGGCATCAGCTTCATCGACCTATCCTTGGAAGAGCGGAGCCGCTTCATAGATTCCGTTTCGCCTGTAATTAAAGATGCACGCAAGGCGATTCCCGAGACACTGTTTCAAATGCTCGTCGCCGAATAAACCCTTACGGCGCGTGTCGGCGCGCGTGGATGCGTTAAACTATCGTCATCCCGCCGTCGAGTACGATGGTTTGCCCTGTCATGTAAGAAGATCTCGGTGTCACCAGGAAAAGGATGGCCTCGATCACCTCATCGACCTCACCGAACCGGTTCATCGGCATTCTGCGGTAGCGCTCTTCGAGATTCCCCACTTGGCCGTGGCCCTGGGACCTGCGCCTCTCAGTGAGGATGGGGCCCGGCGCCACCGCGTTCACGCGGATGCCGAATTCCGCGAGTTCGACGGCGAGCGAGCGAGTCAAACCCTCGATGGCCCCCTTTACCGCGACATAAACAACCCGGTCTTTGACGGGGGTGTGCGCATAGAAACTCGACATGTTCACAATGGCGCCGCCGCCCCGCTTGTTCATTTCCACTGCCGCACGCTGGGCGGTGAAGATGCAACCCTTAATACCCACGGCCAGCGCCAGATCCAGCGTCGGATCGTCAATTTCTTCCAGCGGAATATTCGCACGCACAACCGCGCAATTCACCAGGATATCGACCCCTCCAAAGTGCGAGATGGCTTCATCAAAAATGCGCCCGTTCTCATCGGCGCGGCTCAGATCCGCCTCGACCCCGAAAAACGCATCACTGAGATCTTTTTCAACTGTATCGAGCCCGGCCTTGTTGATATCCACACCTGCCACCCGGCAGCCTTCGGTGGCAAAGCGGCGGGCAAGGCCCTCGCCAATCCCCTGGGCGGCGCCCGTGATTAAAGCAACTTTGCCTTCAAGTTCCATAAATTTCCCCTCTCAATTTCCATGAACCAATTACCGGAGCGATGCCCCCAACTCAAACACTGGAAAGATTCCCATGCTTTTACCATTACTTTTTAATATAAGGAATCTTCATCGCGGCAGCAGACACGACCGAAAAAATATTCGAGAGATGGGACAGAATTTCGAGGGGGTAAAAAAAGCGGCGACCCCGCGAGATATCTCACAGGGCCGGCGCCGTTGATGGATGCGTCTACCAGATGATGCGCCCGTCAGGTGATGTGTCTGGGCACGAAGCTCATCGTCGTAAATGAGTCCTTATAGGGCGACTCGCCAATCTTGCGAAGCTTCCCCTTTCCCAGCTTGAAACGGTAACGGTTCGTCATCGGGTCTGGAACGCGATGACGAACCGAGTTCGCCGGGTTATCCGAGAAGTTGAAGTAGGCGAACGTCACGCCCTTCCTCACGGCGCCGGTCACTATCGTTGACCTCCCCCCAGTAGTTGTACCACTGCCTACGAGAGCCCTGAAACTATGGGCGACGGGCGAAGCGGAGCGAAGCCCAGAGGCCATGGTTCTTTCGTTTCAGGTGCTGGAGGCATGTAGCCCAAGTGAGCTGCGCGGCCTAATTTTGTTGTAGATATGCTGCCATCGCTCCACTAGCACTTTTGCTTCATCTGGCGTATCGAATCTCTCCAGATTCAAGAGCTCATCCCGTAATTCTGCTCTGAGACCTCGATGCGCTTGCAATCCACGGGCACGATTTGCCCCTGGGATAGAAGAACTTCTGCTTCTCTCAGCTTGGACCGGTTTGATGGGGGAAGAGCACGAGAACACCTGAGGCGGGCCTATGAGAAAGGGCTAGAGCGCTACTGAGCAAGGGCTTGAGTTGGGGGGGCTGAGAACCTACTGAACGGGGCTTATAAGCGGCATGTTGCGAAATCGCGGGGATTTTTTAGCGGTAGGGGCATTTTGCGAACACTTACTCCATGTAGGCGCTTCCGGCACCCCACCCACCGAAGAGCATGCGATAGGAGCCCTCAACTTTAGCGGCGTCGCGTCGCAGCAACTCGGCCTCGCCAAGGCTGGGGTCGCCCTCCTCCTGGGGGCTGGGACCCTGACCAGCCCTCCATTTAAGAAAAGGTAGAGCCTGGCCCGGGAACATGGCGTAGCTGATCGCGTCCCGATCACTTTGGAGTAAGCCCTGCTCCTTGAGCTCGGCTCGGCACTGCTCCAGGGAATCGGGGGGGATCTCCATGGGAGCGTCGTAGTCGATGGGATCTGCGTGCCCGACAATCTTGCGCTGGAGGTCGGGGTCAATCTTCCCCATAGGTTTGCCGTAGATGCCGTTGATGTAGTCCATGAGTTGATTGGAGCGCTGATAGTCGTCCCCACGCAGGATGGTCAGGGCCGTCTCCACCCCGACAATCTGGCTCGTAGGAGTGACAAGTGGAGGATAGCCCAGCTTCTCCCAGATAATGGGGAAGAGTTTGAGCACTTCGGTAGTCCTTCCGTTCAGGCCCATGTCCGAGAGCTGGACGACATAGTTGCTCCACATACCGCCGGGGATCTTGTGCTCCAGGGCAGCCACATCCACCGGCACGTGGGAATGGGCGAGATGGCGCTGCTCGGCGTGGGGGAGGAAGTAATCCCGGATGGCGGGAAAAAGGTCCTTCCTCAGATTCACCTCGCGGGAGGTGTCACCGAACATTTCAGCCAGTGTCTCTACTGCAGCGAGGGAGGTGGACTGACTCATCGAGGAGATGGCACCGTCAATGACGTTTGCCCCGGCCTCAACGGCCGCAAAGCAGGTCGCAGGAGCCAGGCCGCTGGAATAGTGGCAGTGGATCTGGATCAGGAGGCGTGGGTACTTGGCCCGCACCGCGCGGACCACCCGTGCGACGGTGCCGGGCTTGGCGACCCCAGCCATGTCCTTGATGCAGAAACTCTCGTCAGGACTAGCTGGGTCAAGCAAACCGCGCTCAACCAAGGTTTCGACGAAGCCGATGAAGTATTCCGGGGTGTGAACGGGGCTCTCGGTGTAACTGGCGCAGACTTGGTTGTGGCCTCCGGCCTCGCGCACGAAGCGCACGGCGTTCTCCAGGTTCCGGGGGTCGTTCATGGCATCGAAGGTACGAAAGATATCGATGCCGGCGCGGCGGGCCTCGCTGATGAAGGCACTCAGGACGTCGTTGGGGACCTTGCCGTAGCCAACACCGTTCTGGCCCCGAAGAAGCATCTGAAGAGGTGTGTTGCGGGCGCGCACCTTGAGGCGCTCGAGATTCTCCCAGGGGTCCTCGGCCAAGAAGCGCAGGGCGGTGTCGAAGGTGGCGCCGCCCCAGACCTCAAGAGAGAAGAAGCCAGTGTCGTCGATCTCGGGGAAAGCACCCAGCGCAACCTTGTTGGTCATGCGGGTGGCCCAGAGGGATTGATGGGCGTCCCTGAGAGTGGTGTCCGCAATCCCGACTTCCGGGTTGTTCAAAAGACGCTGTACTTTCTCGACAAGGCTCATCTGGTAGAATTCCTTTCATCCATGTAGTTTTCATCGCGGGAGGACTCGCGAAAAGCTGAGTATCATTATCACTCGAGATTATGCGTCTGCAACCCCTGTCCTCCGAATACTGAGCGATTCGCCCCCCATTCCTTGGTAGTTTTCTCACCAAGAAAGTTTTAGAATTCGCCCAAGATGCCCTCTGAGGCATCCCATACAGGAAAAACCCTGCTAATAGCGAATAAATAAATCTAGCAGCGCATCGATCTTTCAAACTCTGACACGCTGTATTTTTAGGTATCAAAGAGCGACAATAGAGACTTCAGAATGACGCACTCATGACATCCGACATAAGGAAAAGACAATGGACAATGGCATCTGGGCTGTTTGGTACGACTTACCCAAGGAGGGGGAGGGCGAATACCTATCCTGGTTACATGAGGAGTACATCCCCCAAGCGCTTAAGCGCCCTGGCTACCTGTGGGCGGCGCACTATCGCTCCATCAGGAACGAGTCCCATAATTCGAGCCCCGTGCAGATGGCCAAGAGGTTCATGGACGAGCCCGAACTCGGGCGGGGAGGAGACTATCTTCTCCTATTCGGGGCGGACAGCGCCCATGCCTTCCTCGACCCGGCTCCGGACGACCTGCTGAAAAGCTATGATACTCGCTCGCGTGAGATGATTTCCCGCCGGCAGGGAGACCGTACCGCTTATTTCACCGAGGTTGGCCGTGTGGACGGCCCCGAGATCGCCCGGCGCGGCCCGGGCCTCACCCCCGCACCCATGATCCAGATGGGTGCCTACCGGTCCGACGACGAAAATTACAACATTGACGTGGCGCTCTGGTATGTCCATCACCGTCTCGCCGCCTTGCCGGAGATGGAAGGATGCGTCGGGGCGCGCAAGCTCCTTTCCCTGGGAGGCTGGGCTCGCCATGCCATCCTTTACGAATTCATCTCCCCCGAAGCGCGGGAACACTACTATCAGCTTCAGGAAGCGCCCGGCGGCGATGCGAACCATCCCACCGGCGGCGTCATCCGGAAACTTATCCATTCGCCGGCCTCCCCGACCCTGGCCGTGCGCATCTGGCCGGAGGTGAAATAAAGGACTGGGGACCGCCAAATCCAAGAGGGCGTAAACGGAAATTTTCAGATAGAAGGGCAATTGTATCGAAGCTCGGGCAAACTCATTTCAAAAGCGTGTGCCGCCCGCAGGATTTCTGCCTCTTCCCAGTGCCGTCCGATAAGCTGAATAGAAAAAGGCAATCCATCTTCAGAGAAACCCATAGGAACAACGATAGACGGGCATCCCGTCATGTTATGGGGAGTTAGGAATGGCCTTGTGATCGAACCCGAATAATTGACTTCTGTCCCGTTAATCGTGGCTTTCCAGGTGTCTACTGGAGGCGCAACACACGGAATAGATGGGGTCGTAATCACATCTACTTCATCAAACAGTTTCAGCACCTCACGCCGCAACAATTCCCGTTTTCGTTGCGCGCGAACAAGGTCATCACAGTTGACGGTGCCCAGTCTCGATTCCACCGCTTTTCTAGCTATCTCCCCGTACCCATCTGGGTTCTTCTCGTAAATAGGTCGATGAAACTCGAGAAATTCCGCCGCCATAAAAACTCGAAAAACCTCTTCAAATTGCTCGGAATGCGCAAACGATAAGACCTTAACCTCTGCTCCTAATTCACGAAACACATCGACCGACTTTTCAAAAGCCTCCAAAATCTCATTGTCCACCTCGGCATTACTGTACAGATCAGGGCAGAGGCCTAGTCGCATCCCTTTCAAGTCTTTTTTCAACCCCGCAGAAAAATCCGGTACGGGAACATCACGAGAAAATGGATCTCCTTCATCGTAGCCCGCGATTACCTGAAGAATCAGCGCGGCATCTTGAACCGAACGCACCAAGGGACCAACGTGATCAAAACTCAGAGTGTTCGGACAAACCCCTGATAGACTCACCCTTCCATGAGTGGGCTTAAGGCCGACAAGCCCGCACAAAGCCGATGGACCTCTAATTGAACTTCCCGTATCCGTGCCCAGTGCCACTGGAGACATGCGAGCCGCCACCGCGGCCGCTGAACCTGAACTCGACCCGCCTGTGGTTCGATTGCGATCCCATGGATTAAGAACCGTCCCGAAAAAGGGATTGAAACTGAGGGGGCCAGAAGCGAATTCTTGCGTATGACATTTACCAAGGAGAATCGCACCCGACCCCTTCAGCCGCGTAATACAATGCGCATCTTCCTTTGGCACGTTATCCTGAAAAACAGAGGAACCTCTTGTAGTACAGACGCCCGCCGTGTCGATGATGTCTTTCACGCCATAGGGAATGCCGTGCAAGGGACCACGATAGTCGGCCTTCATGATCTCGGCCTCTGCCTTCTTGGCTTCCTCGAGGGCAATCTCTGCCGTCACATTCAAAAAACCCAGGACCTTCTCGTTTACGGCATCGATTCGGCGAAGGTGCGCCTCAACTACCTCAACGGGAGAAACCTCAAGGCTCCGAATTTTCTTTCCAAGTTCATATACCGTCATGAAGCAGAGGGTATCGTCATTCATCTACTAGCCTTCCCTATCCAATCGCAATGCCGCCATAAACTAGCGCACCAGGCCATATACCTTTCGAGGGCGAACCAGAACGGCTACGGCCTTCTGATCGCGCATCGCCTGGTCATATTCCTCCCAATTGGAGTGATCCTTGTCTCCGCAGGCCCGGAAGACTTCGCGAAGAAGTATTCTGATTTCCTCGGGCTCCGAATTGGAATAGTCGAACAAACTCGCTTCCCCCTCGATGGTCACAAAACTGTGCCAATTGTTTGTAACCGCCAAAACCGTACAGCGGGGGTCGCCCCGTAAATTGTGTACCTTGACCGAGTTTTGATGTACGGATGCGAATACCGCCTGCTCCTGGTACGCCCCGCACACGACGATGCTGGAGTGGGCGGCGCCATCGGGGCGGTGTGTGCTGACTACGCAACGATGATTTTTCTCCAAAAAATGACGAGCATCTTCGAATTTCATTTCCTTGCCCTCCTGGACTCAAAAACCCCCGTCAGAACCATATCGGCCCAAAACCTTATTTTCGTAGCCAACAACGAAAGGGCAGCCCCTTATCGAGACCACCCTTTCGTTGCGTATTCCATATCAAGGAATCAGACCGTAGCAGTTTCTTGTTCGCTTAGCAGTTCGTCAAGAATTTCCGAAATGCGGGAAGCCTCCATCCAGTCCGCCTTATAGGCAATCAAACCTTGTTTATCGACAACAAAAGTCATATTTGGCATCCGCCCAAAGGCCTTCACCACGGCTTCATCCAGATCATCGATAAGCACGGGAACCTTCATTTTAAATTCTTTCACCAACTCGCATGCATATTCTTTCTTGTGCTCATAGGAAGTATGTTGCTTGTACTTCTTGAAATATCTTCGCTCTTCCGCATGCGGCTCCTTGGAATACACAACAAAAAATTCCACGTCCTTGTCTTTGTACTTGCTCTGTAAATCCTCAACGTCAGGCAACTGCCGACGATAAGGAGGTCACGTAATTGCCCCGAACTCGATGACAATATTTTTCTTCCCGTGAAAATCTGACAGATTGAACTCGGTGTCATCGGTAGTCCGAAGCTTCACAGGGGGCATAGGGGAGCCGGGCGTAAGGGTATTCTTAAAAGCTTCCTTTCGTACATGACGAAAGCCCTGAAGCTGGCGCCTCAAAAATTTCCAAGCATCAATATAAAAAACACTCCACAATCCACCCAGCGGGCCCGGGGGCCGATCAAAAATTTCTTCTTTTTTCATGTTTTCACATCCTCCTATTTCAGTCTTGGAAATTCCGCCAAGTAGCTCAATTCAAAACCAGGATAGCCTTACGAGTATACGTAAGTTTAGCCGATATTCCATAATAAAAATACGTATAGTGCGGTAGAAATTTCAGCCTGAATCTTGGTGACCCCTCCTGTTCAAATACTCGAAAGCTTTGCCGTTTTACGGCAATAATATCTGAGCATTCCCCTGCTCCGACCGCTACAGCACACACCATTTCCACACCCAGGCAAGATCACTCGGCGGGCATTCTATCGTGTCTGAATCGAAGGGCGAACCACGCCAGGAGGGACGACAAAACTGCGTAGACGCTACAACCCAGCGCAATCGTTTCCATTGTCACGCCCATATCGATCCACCAACCCATCGTGACGGGAGCAAGCGCCGTAGAAAAAACCATGAACGCGGTTGCCAGAGCACGGATCCCTCCCAGATGGGCAACGCCATAGATTTCCGCCCAGAGGGCCCCGCCAATTGTGACGCGCAACCCCACCGTCACGCCGCTCGCCAACATATAAATAAGAGCAGTTCCCGGATGATCGAAGGCCGCGATGGCCAGCATCGCCATCCCTTGTGGGATCATATAGGAGGGCAGGAGTCGCACCGCACCGACTCGATCAACAAGCGACCCCGTGATTAGCGACACGACACCCAGGACTATCGCATACAGGAAATAGGCTTCCGTAAAATCCGTCAGGCTCCATCCCTTCGATTCAACGAGGTGGGCCATATGGAAGAAAAAACCCGTCGAGATATAGGAGGGGGCAAGCATTACGGGAAGAATCAAGTAGAAGCGAGCGTCCTTTAAAACTTCCCTGCGCGACCAACTACGCACCCCCCCCCGTTCAGGGGAAATCTGCGTGACGGCCCGCGCGACAAATGTTTGGTGCCGCTCCTTGTGCCCCCGGAGCAACAAGAGGGCAAGGGGAAACACAACTACGGCGACCAGTGCCGCAAACACCACCCATGTCCATCGCCAGCCTATCGATTTCGAAATCGCCAACGCCGCAATCGCCAGAAGTCCTTGCCCCACCGGGCCTCCCAAAGAAACCAGGCTCACTGCTTTGCCCCGGGCCTCCTCAAAATAACGCGCCATGGTGGTCGCCGCCGTGTGGGTCATGAGGCCTTGCCCCGTGAGACGAAGCGCGAACAGAGCCAGAAAGAGAAAGAACGTCGTTGGCACCATAGCCATCAGCAAGCATGCGAAAGCGAGCCCTCCCAGAACCGCCAAGGTATATTTGCGAAGATCGACCCGGTCGATCATGCGTCCGAACCAGATCAGGCAGAGGGCACTGCCCACCGTGGCGATGGCGAAGACCATGCCAAAATCGCCGTGGGAGAGGTCAAAATAGGCCCTAATGTCCGGATTAAAGACCGAAATAACGTAGGTCTGTCCGAAACTGGAAAAAAAAGTGAGGAGAAAACCGAAGGTAAGGAACCGAAAGTTCCCAATGATGAATGCAAAATAGTTCAAAGTGATCCTAGTGCCCCGCAAAATTTAGTCCTGCCGCATAGGCGGCAACGCCATAACAGTTGTGCCTCGAAAAAGTTATTCCACCCCGTGTCGTTCAAAATCTCGTTCAAATCTATGCTACCTCGCGGCAATAGTACATGGGCATTCGTCCGAAATTATGTTGATTCTATTTTTAAGGGAATCCAGGCGGATTAAGTCCATCACAGGTTGGGAAAACGGCTCTAGAGAAGATAGATGACATGTCCTCTGATAGACAGATAACTGGTGTCTCAGGGCGGCGATTTCCATTTGAAGGGATAGTTTCGAGCAGACTGTTGAAGATACAGCGGAGAACAAAAAGCGGACAAATTCCTTCATTGTGAGCGGAGTCTCCCCATCAATCTGGCCAATCTGAATTCTACGAAGAAGGAAGGGTAGGCGATGCTTCGCCGGAGGCCAGCAGACGCTGAAAATGAGGGCTTAGCTGAAAAGGGGGAATGGTATGATTATCAATGGGCTCGAGTTTTCGGGAGGCACAAGTAATTCTAGCTGAAAATCAAACTTTTCTTCACCTTGCTCCTGGGCACAAAGCTCACCTAACCTCCCCCCGGCAGCAGACAATGCTCCCGAAGTCGCCTACGAGGCTCCCTCAGCCGCCCCTTACCCTAGGCTCGTCGTCCATGGTTCCAAAGCTCTTATAGGCAGTGGTACAATTATTAGGGAAGCAGTTAACTATACTTTATCGATCAATCGCAGGTTATCGCATGAGCTCAACAACAAATATTTCTGCTCATTTCCCGTTTGATAACAGTTATGCCAGGCTCCCGGAGCGCTTTTATGCGCGGGTGAATCCGACACCCGTGACCAAACCCGGCCTTATTAGGATAAACGGCCCGCTCGCCCGCCATCTTGGCCTCGACCCGGATTACCTTGCTTCACCTAAAGGGGTCGAAATCCTCGCGGGGAACCGAGTTCCTGAAGGCTCAGAGCCTCTTGCACTGGCTTATGCCGGGCACCAATTTGGCGGTTGGGTACCGCAACTAGGCGACGGGCGAGCGCTTCTTCTTGGTGAGGTAATCGATGCCGATGGTTTACGCCTTGACATCCAGCTCAAAGGATCAGGTCCAACGCCTTTCTCGCGTATGGGTGACGGTCGAGCCTGTATAGGGCCAGTATTGCGTGAATATGTTGTCAGCGAGGCGATGGCTGCGCTATCCATTCCGACGACACGCGCGCTTGCTGCTGTCACTACCGGTGAGACAATCGTTCGGGAGCAGGCGGTGCCGGGGGCCGTGCTCACGCGGGCCGCGAGCAGCCATATTCGGGTGGGTACATTCCAGTTTTTTTCCGCACGCCAAGACATCCAAGCACTTCGATTACTGGCTGACCATGTGATCGACCGACACTATCCCGAGGCGCGCGAGACAGACAATCCTTACTTGGCACTCCTCGAAAGTGTGATCGCAAGGCAGGCAAAACTTATAGCCAGATGGATGGGAATAGGTTTCATCCATGGCGTTATGAATACCGACAACATGGCGATCTCCGGCGAGACCATCGACTTTGGTCCGTGCGCCTTCATGGACAGCTACCATCCGGATAAGGTCTTCAGTTCTATCGATCAAATGGGTCGCTACGCCTTTAGAAAACAACCCGAAATCGCGCAGTCGAATCTCGCTTGTTTTGCCTCGTCTGTCCTACCACTCATCAACGATAACGAAGAGGCCGCAATCGAAGCGGCAAAAGGTACAATCAATGCCTTTTTCAGCCACTTTAATTCTGCGTGGTCTGCTGAACTCAGGGCTAAGATCGGACTTACAGAAGAGCAAACCGGTGATTTTGAGTTGGCGCAAGACCTCCTACACCGGATGGCAGCAAACCAAGCAGATTTCACGCTCACCTTCCGGCGGCTATGCGACTCACCTGGAGGTATAGAGAAAAAAGACACACTGATAGATGAACCGGTCCGCGAACTCTTTGATAATCCGGCATCGTTCGACGAATGGGTGACGGATTGGCGCGCTCGGCTCACACGGGATACGCGGGACGATTTCAAAAGGAAGGAAGCTATGCGAGCATCCAATCCGGCTTTCATTCCCCGGAATCACCGGGTCGAACAGGTGATTGCAGCTGCGCTTAGCGGCAATTTCGGGCCGTTCGAAAAGCTACTTACGGTATTGTCTCGTCCCTTTGAAGACCAATCAAAAAACGCAGCCTACCAGGACCCGCCCCGGCCGGAAGAAGTAGTGTACCAGACATTTTGCGGTACATAAGATGTGCATGGCCAGATACTAATTCACTACACAGAGAATTTAAAAAGGAGCCTAAAGCGCTGTGCTTCGAAATTATTGGATTCCCTGAAGACTCAATACCTTTAATATTTGATTACATCCCATTCAAATAGGAAATTTAGACTTGCTCGTGCAATTGAGAGAATGGGGAGCCACTTTTTTCGGAATATACCTTTAGGAACGGGGTCGGGTAATATTTCGACGACCCAGCAGAACCAGAAACATCACCTCTTTGCCTTTAGCGTGAGGCCCAAAAAAAGAAATCACTTCATCGTCGTAGAAAGTCAGGCCCGAAGCAGCGAGTCTTTGTGCATAGGCCCCAAGGTAGAGCTTTCCTCCCAGAACTCCCGCTTCAAGTTGCGCTGCCCGGTATCCCCTGTCACCAAAAGCACACAGAACTTTTCCAAGATCACTCAGAAAATAAACATTGACCGAAGCGTCGGCAGCGAGGTCCTGATCCAGTCCGAGAACACCCGCCTCGCGGCGGAAGTTCCCTTCCCTTAACAAAACGAGAGTGTCCAGGTGGCGATCAAAAAAATAGGCCCCGGAGGGAAGTCCATCGACCGCGCTTACAATTAAATAGATTTCATTGAGAATAGGTAGACCACTGGGAAGAAAATCAGCAGGAATAGTCCGGGTCGCCAATTTCAAAATGACAGACAAATCTTCAAATTTAATCGAGAGGCGCCCAAACCGCCGCGCTGATCCTCGGCGCAATATCACATCATCGATAGAGTCACCAGAATGCTCTCCTTCAATTAGCGAAAATAATTGATATCCCTTTCCCCTCAAAGAACTTTCGGATTCGGGGGATTTTTGAAATTTTTCATTTAGGAATGATTCTGCGTTCAAGCGCCAATCTAGAACCTCACTCCCTCTCCTCAAAGATGAGGCATCATGAATTTCTCGAATTTCAGGGTAGTCAATGGGAGCTGCCGAAAGCGGTGCTATTTTAAAATCAACGGGTTTAATTTTTCCGGCCCCATCCTGAATTGGGTTTCTTTCTCCCAATTCCATGACAGCCAGCGAAACCTCATCCCGGATGTCCAATCCCAAAAGTTCGTTCACCATATTATCCTTAAATCCTGCATTTAACCGAACATCAACGTCATATGAAGCTGCGACTGCCAGACAATTTGCCAGCATAGTCCCGCTATCCCAAAAGCAGTGCCGATATGTGCGTGATTGGTACTTCCAGGCGTTTCGCCAGTAGGTGCTTGTGTACACGAACACCGCCTCGGGCACTTCGCTTCGGCCCAATGACTCGGCAATCGTGGCCCGATAATCCCCTAGGCGAAGGCACCTAGCGGCATAGTCCTGCACAGCAAGGTGGTATACCCCCGGGGCGAGGCCATTTTTGTTACCAGACAACAAATCACCGCAAATTAGATAAAGCTCGATATGATAAAGTGCTCCCGTGCAGGCGGCGGCACGAAAATAGTGCGACCGACCACCGACTTCAATGCTCTTGGTAATCCCTGAGGTAAGGAAAAAGAGCCTCGCAAGAATTTCCAACGAAAGAGGTTTCTGTCCACCCTCCTCCTCTCCCAAAGAAAAAATAGACTTCAAGTCACTTTTTATCGCGCGAGTTGGTTCCGGTGGCAGAGCAATCGGTTCTATTTCCGGGTACACCTTGAAAGGCATTGGTTGATTTGAAAAATCCAAATAATGTGAATTTGAGTGCACACTATGAAAGGAATGTTTCGTGTCATTGTGATACATCAGAGTGGCCGAATCAGATCGATCGATCATTTATCCTCCTACTGGCCTTGTTGCACAATTCCAGTTACGAGCGGATCTGTGCCTTTTTAACTCACGCGTTACCTGTGCGTGGCAAATTAGTAATTCTAACTGAAATCAAGCATTTCCTCGCCTTGCTCCTGGGCGAGAGCTCACCTAACCTCGACCTGTGCTCCGCAAAAATTCCATCCCGTCCTGTCCAAACACATAATTGAGTCTTAAATTTCTGTTTGAATGGGATTTTCATCAGATCTTAAACATGTTGAATTATCTGGGATCTAATTATTTCGGAGCACACTTGTTCCGTTTTTGAATGAAATCCCTGAAACCCTTTAACTGCAGGCGAATTCAGAATATTCCGGGAAAATCTACAACAATGCCAACCAGTACATCAAGGATATCCCGTATGCCTTTGTGCCAAAGGGGACCAAGTTTTCCCGCCCAGATATATTGGGCAGATTAAGACCATTTCGGGCAAGAAAATCGGCCCGGGAGAATATAAAAAGGGTCTATTTAATCCGGGAAAGCACCTAGAAATAGGGGTAATTTAACATCTGGGAGGGACAGAGAAAAATCATGAAGACTCTTTGGCGGTGGGTGCAGTCCAGCGCGAACCCTTCTCCACCGAATTCCCTGTTTAACAGGAAAAATACAGGGAAATCCCTTTACTCAGCTTTCAATTCCTAGGGATTTAGAGTTCGCTACGCACAGGTCAAAAACTACCTGAAATAATGCATGTGCGATGTCCACGGCGATGATTTTGCCACGCTCGGAATCCATCAAGCGACCTTCTTAAGCCATTCAATCTACGTGAGATCCACCTTTTCGGAGCACAGCCTCCGGGATTCGCTCCGCTTCTCCCTCCGGCAATGGCCGAAAGAACCTAATAGGAAATGGTACCACTATCGGGGGCACGTCAGAATGGGAATAATCAGCTGATTACTCCCATTCTCTGAACATAGGCCTGCAAGTCTTCTGGCTTGGCACTTGCTCGTCCACCCTTAGCTTGTACTTCTTCTCCCTCAAGTTCGATTTGTAAAGAATCCATAAAACGATTCATTAGTCCGCGAAAACAAGCTACCATTGTAAGTTCAACGATTTCTACAGAGTCAAAATATTTAGAGAGTTCTTCGTATGCTTTATCGTCATATTTTGCAGTATTCCATGTGACTAGCTCTGCCCACTTGATAACTGACTTCTCACGGTCATCAAACAGGGGACTTTCCATATAGTTATCACCACTTAGTGTGTTAAGTTGCTCCTCTGTCCAGCCAGCAGTTCGCCCAACTAGGCGATTGTGCTTTATTCAATATTGACACTCGTTAAGAGCAGATACTTTGATCATAGCTAGAGCTCTCATCTTACCGTCGAGTTTGCATCCTAGTCCGTCTTTTTGAAGTACCGTTTGTAATGGAAGAAGGAATTTCAAGATTGCCGGGGAATGAGCAAATGTACGCATCGAATTAGCGATCCTTCCGTTAATATTATCTGCGGTTTCGAATGCATTTCGTATATCAGGGTGATCTACGTTATCTTGAATAAAAGGTACTCTTGCCATAAATGTTCTCCCTATTTGATTTGTGAGAAATTAGGGTAGCTTTGACATACTAATTCATCATGTTTACGAACAAATAAAGTATGGCGGAGAGGGGGGGATTCGAACCCCCGAGGCACCTTTTGAGCACCTACACGATTTCCAGTCGAGCTCCTTCAGCCACTCGGACACCTCTCCCCAATGGTGCAGATTCAATCATGCCACTAACAGCGGGGGATATTCGCACATTGCCCCCACCGCCGCAAATTCCGGGCAGAGACGGCGCAATCTGCTTAAATTCACCTGTTTGATGGGCCACAAATATCCTGGGCAAGAATTGAGGAGAAATCTTACAACAACTCTCGGTGGCCTTTCGTGAAAACTGGCACAACGATGGAAGGCAGGTCCCCGGCGTTTAATTCAATTCTTCGAGGACGGCTCGGATAGCCGGCTCTTGCGCCTCGATGCTCGCGGTCAGCCTGAACTGCACCAGCGCCCGCTTGAGGTTTTGATTACGGGCTTTCACCTTGAAGTAAACATCTCCCTCCAGGTAATCGGTTAAAAATCTTACGCCCAACTCGAAAGAGATCAGGCGAATAGCATCAAAAAAATATTCATAGTCATTTCCGTCAAGAAAATTCCCGGCCACCGGAAAATAACCGCTCAGCACAGCCCGGCACATATCCGCCTCAAAGCGAACCGACTCCCAGTCGCCAACCTCCTCCCCCAGCGGGTTGCAGCCGGAGCGAAGGCAATCGCCGATATCGTAATGCACCAGGCCCGGCATGACGGTATCCAGGTCCACCATGCCGACAGCTTTTCCGGTGTTCGCGTCCATCATGACGTTGTTGACCTTAGGGTCCCCGTGAATCGGTCGCGTTCGCAGCTTACCCCCGGTCCGGGCGTCTTCAAGAATGCTCGCCCAGCTCCTTCGCGCGTTTACAAATTTTGAGCAAAAATCCATCTCGGAAGACACGCCGGAAGCGGCCGCCGCCAGCGCTCGATCAAAGAACCGGAGATAGCGCGGGGTATCATGAAACCCCTCCTGCGTGGTGGCCAGATTTTCCAGCGGCAGATCGCTCACGAGCCGCTGAAACATCCCAAGCGCAAACCCGACTTCCGCCGCCTGGGCCTCATCGTTGATCGTGTCGAAAGAGACCGCCTTACCGATAAAGCTCAAGGCGCGCCACACGGCCCCATCGGGAGCCCGCCAGCAATCCCCGCCTTCACTGGCGGGGATCACATGGGGAACCTCCCAGCGACGCCCCTCTCCGGAGGAGGTGCCGTTGATACGGCTCTGGACATGTTCGGTGGTGGTCCGCAGGTTCGCCATCAAAACTTCAGGCTGGTGAAACACTCGCGTGTTTATCCGCTGAAGTACAAATCGCTCTTCATCTACTGACTCCAGTCCAGAATTCAGCGTGACCAGGAACGTGCCGTTAATGTTCCCGCTTCCGAACTCCCGCACCCCGGCGAT
>Ga0115002_10004888_pt1 | contig 16008 bp, 16 predicted proteins | sample ArcticOcean_MG_C_8_FD_89576 | JGI IMG/M metagenome (GOLD analysis project Ga0115002, IMG submission 89576) | Marine microbial communities from western Arctic Ocean - ArcticOcean_MG_CB11_86 | ecosystem: Environmental > Aquatic > Marine > Oceanic | place: Arctic Ocean: Canada Basin | collected... | reverse complement strand
GCGCACCGCTGCGACGCTCGGCGTGGACATTGCGGCCAGCGCGTCACAGGCCTGCTCGAACGCACCGCCGTACTCTCGCGCCTTCTGAGGTGTGGAACGCGTCTCCTCGAACTCCTTGACGTCGGCTCCGGCCGAGAAGGCTCGGTCGCCGGAGCCCGTCACGATGACGAGGCCCACAGTATCGTCTGCATCCAGCTCCTCAAAGAGGCGCGCGAACCAGTGCCACATGGCCAGGGTGATGGCGTTGCGCTGCTCCGGCCGATTGATGACCACGGTGGCCACGGCACCATCACGGCGAACGACGATCTGGTCGTCCACCAGCGCGGCCTGCTTGGCCCATTTTGCCTGCCACGCGGGCGCGATGTCTTCGGCGTTGTAGGGAGTGAAGCAGACCTCGCAGACATAGAACACGTTATTGGATTCGAGGTCGCCGCCGCAGTTGGGACAAACATTGGGGTCCATGACAACGGACTATACCTCCTTAGGCGCCCGCACTCCTTCCTCGAGCAGCCGACATGCGCATACCCGAGTGCGCGAGCCGTGTGAGTACAATGTGTCACTTGCTCCTTTTCGGCCTGCCCACTCTCAGGAGGTTCTTAATGGCTGCCAAAAACTCGCCCCTCATTCCTGTCATCGCGTGGGGAGACTACGTCTGACCCTGGTGCTACATCGGCCTGGCCAGGCTGAACGCGCTCGCGGAAGAGTACCCCATCGACATAGTGCACAAGTCTTTCCTCTTACATCCAGAGACACCGGAAGAGGGCGCGCCCCGTCAGTTGCGCCCAGGCGAGGAGCCTGGGCTGCTCAGCCCTCACCTCCAAGACATGGCGACCGACGTGGGGTTGACGAAAATGCGCCGGCCTGACCGCCAATCAAGCTCGCTGAAGGCGCTCCAGACAACCAAGTACGCCGCCGAGCACGGTGCCTTCGAGCCGATTCGTGACGCCTTCTACCGGGCCTACTGGGAGGAGAACGAGGATATCGGCCACGTCGACGTCGTACGCCAGGTGGTGAAGGACGCCGGACTTGAATGGGAGCCGGTGCAGCAGGCACTGGAGCAGTCGACCTACATGGACTCGGTCCTCGCCGACCACCAGCTGGCCATGGACCTCGGGCTGCATGGCGTCCCTGCGTTCGTCTTCGGCAACATGTCGTTCACCGGGGCCCAGCCGATGGAGGTCTTCCGGTCGGTCGCCAACAAGGCCGCCGAAGCCCTGCAAGCCGATCCCTTGGTCTACAACCGGCAGCACGAGCTCCGCTAGCACCGATATAATCGCCGAGCTTTGGATCTTGCCACGCTTGAGCCAGGACGAACGCTTGCCGTCGAACCGATACGGTTCAACGCCGGGGATATCGCCGCGTACCGCGAGGCCGTCGGGGCCCCGGCCGACGCCTCCGGACACGCCCCGCCGATGGCGATCGCCGCATGGGCGATGCGCTCGGCCATGCGCGCAGTGGAGCTGCCGGCCGGCGCGGTGCACGTTTCGCAGGAGCTGGAGTTCTTCCGCGCCCTGCCGGACGAGGCCGACCTCGGGTGCACGACCGTTGTAGCGCGGAACGGGGTGCGCAGGGGCGTGCGGTTCCTGGTCATCGAGTTCACCGTCGGCGACGACGGCGGCACTGCCCTGCGGGGCAGTGCGACCATCAGCATCACCAGCGCCGAGGAGACGGGCGCATGAGCGCACCCAGCACGCTCGCCGGCAAACCACAGAGAGTCACGCAGGAGCAATTGCGCCGCTACGCCGACTCCAGCGGCGACCACAACCCCCTACACCTAGACGAGGCGTTCGCGGCCACGTCAATGTTCGGCCGCACCATCGCCCACGGCATGCTGGTGCTGGCTTTCGTGTCGGAAATGATGTCCGGTTCATTCGGCGAGCGCTGGGCCGGAGGCGGATCGCTCAAGGTGCGATTCCGCGCGCCGGTCTTCCCCGGCGACCACGTGGAGGCCTCAGGGGCGTTGACCGCCGAGGTGGACGGCGTGGCCTCGTACTCAATCGCAGTCAGGAATGGTGAGGGCACGGAGGTTATCTCAGGTGAGGCCTCGGTGCGGACGGAGGCGTCGTGAGCAAAAGACCAATCACTGTCGCACTGGATGCCATGGGTGGCGACTCGGCCCCAGCCGAGCCTGTAGGTGGCGCGGTGCTGGCCGCACGTGGGGGCATTCGCGTGCTGGTCGTCGGTGACGAGGCCGGCGTGCGAGATGCACTGGCCCAGTATGACACAGCCGGCCTGCCCATTGAGGTCGTTCCCTCTCGCGGCGTAGTAAGCGAAGGGGAGAACCCCGTGCGTGCGCTGCGCTCGAACCCTGACGCGTCCATCGCCATCGCCGCTGGGCTGGTACAGCAAGGCCTCGCCGACGCGTCGGTGAGCATGGGATCGACGGGTGCCACGATGGCGGCCTCAGTCTTGACCCTTGGCGTCTTCGACGGCCTCGACCGCCCCGCGCTGGGCGGGCCGTTCATCGCGCTAGCGCCCCGGATGTCGGTGATCGACCTGGGCTCGCAGATCGACTGCCGCCCCAGCCAGCTGCTGAGTTTCGCGGCGCTGGGTGTCGCGTTTTCGCGCACGTTCCTGGCGATCGACGACCCGCGCATCGCGCTGCTCTCCGTGGGCTCAGAGGCGGGAAAGGGCAACAAGTTGGTCCAGGAGACATATCCGCTTCTCGAGCGCAGTGGCCTGCATTTCATCGGCAACATCGAGGGCCATGAGCTCCTCGCCGACAAAGCAGAGGTCGTGGTCTGTGACGGCTTCGTCGGCAACGTGCTGCTGAAATACACCGAGGGCCTGGCGGCCGCAGTGGCCCACCACCTCGCCTTGACCCTCGGAGCCGACTCACCGGCGGTGGCGGCGATCCGCGGTCTTGCCGGAAACGCCGAGCACGCGGGCGGTCCGCTCCTCGGGGTCAACGGCGTCGTGGTCATCGGGCACGGGCGCTCTCCGGCCACCCATGTCGCGAACGCCATCACCCGAGCGAGGGACATGATCCAGCGCGACGTGGTCAACGCCATGCGCAACGAGCTGGCCTCGGTACTCGCCCGCGCTGAGGGGGTGCGTGATGCCTAGCCTTCAGGGACGCCGGGCCCTGGTAACCGGCGCCAGCCAGGGCATCGGCCGCGCCGTTGCCCTGCGGTTAGCCCAGGAGGGCGCGGCCGTCGCCATTAACTATCACACCAGCCGTGCCGGCGCCGAGGACCTCGTAGCGGCCATCACCTCGGCTGGTGGGACCGCCGTCGCGCTGGCCGCCGACGTCTCGGACGGCGAACAGGCCGAGGCGCTAGTCCAAGGCACCGTCAAAGCGCTGGGCGGCCTTGACATCCTAGTCAACAACGCCGGCATCACGCGTGACGGCCTGCTGATGCGCATGAGCGAGGAGGACTGGGACATGGTCCTCGACACGAACCTCAAGGGCGCGTTCCTGTGCACCAAGGCCGCGGTGCGCCACATGGTCCGCCAGCGCTGGGGGCGCATCGTCAATATGTCGTCGGTGGTCGGCGTCACCGGCAACGCCGGACAGGCCAACTACGCCGCCGCCAAGGCAGGGCTCATCGGGCTTACGAAGACGGTGGCCCGCGAGGTCGGCTCCCGCGGGATCACCGTAAACGCGCTGGCCCCCGGGTTCATCACCACACAAATGGTGGAGGGGCTATCGGACGAAGTGCGCGCGCGAGTGGTCGAGCGGATCACTCTCGGACGGCTCGGCTCGCCCGAGGACGTCGCAGGCACGGTCGCCTTCCTTGCGGGAGAGGACGCTGGCTACATCACGGGACAAGTCATCGGCGTGGACGGCGGCCTGGCCATCTAATCTCGCCACCGAAGAGGAACATTGACCCCATGACCCTACCTCCCCAAGAACACCTCGGTCCCGGCAAGCGAATCATGGTCGTGGTCGCCCACCCGGACGACGCCGAGTTCATGTGCGCTGGGACCATCGCCAAGTGGACCCGGGAGGGCAAGGAAGCCATCTACGTGGTGGCCACCAACGGGAACAAGGGTACATCGGACCGCGACGTCGACCTCAATGCGCTCGCCAGGACCCGTGAGGCGGAGCAACAGTCTGCTGGTCGAATCCTCGGCGTCTCGCACTTCGAGTTCCTCGAGCACGAGGACGGTATGCTCCAGAACACGCTGGAGCTGCGGATGCAAGTGGTGCGGCTCATCCGGAAGCACCGACCGACCGCCGTTATCACGGAGAATCCAACCGCCCGCTGGGTAGGCAATTACATCAACCATCCGGACCATCGGGCCATTGGTGAGGCGACGGTGGACGCCGTCTTTCCGTCCGCCCGCGACTTCCACATGTGGCCCGACCTATACCATGACCACGGCCTTGAGCCCCACATCGTCGATCACCTCTATTTAGGCATGCGCGGCGATGAGGCCAACGTGTTCGTGGACATCGCCGAGACCATCGACTTGAAGGTGAGGGCGCTGCGCGCGCACGCGAGCCAGGTGCGAAACCCGACGCCCGAGTTCGACGCGTTCGTCAGGACCATGGCGGGCCGCTCCGCCGAGCAATCAGGGCTGGAGTTCGCGGAGTCGTATCGCTACTTCTACCTTGGCCTGAACGCCGCACCGCCGTCCCAGACGCCGGTGCGTACGCAGTAGCCGAGGGATCTACCCGGCCTCATCCGTGCGCAAGCCGGTAAGCGCATTCGGGCGAAGCCTAGAGAGAGTATCTCTCTCTCGCCGCCCGGTGGGCTGGATCGTCCAGCCTGAAGAGGTCGGGATTCCGGCCTCTGCTCACGGCAAGCCAGTAAGCTAGGAGCTGGAGGGGGCCGAGGTAGGCGACCAGGGCGAAGGGCTCAGGCACGGCGGGCAGCGGAATGGGTGTGCGCGCGGAGGCGAGGGCCTCGCGGTCGGCCTCCTCGGCGAGGACGACGGTGTGGGCTCCGGTGGCGCGCGCGGCCGAGACGATACTCAGCGCCTGCGCGCGGGCGGAGCCCTGGGGGACCAAAACGACGACCATGTCCGCCGGCTCTAGCACGACAAAAGGGCCATGAAGAAACTGCTCGGCCTCGTACCCGGCCGACGGCAGGTAGCTCGCCTCAACCACCTTGAGTGCGGCCTCATACGCGGTGGCGACCTCAGCGCCAGCGCCAGCGAAAAGGACCTGGCGAACCCCAAGAGCCTCTTCCGCCAGCCGCCGCACCGACAGTTCGGATGCAATTGCCCATTCAGTGAGGACGTGTAGCTGGTCCAGCGCAGGGCGCAGCGGCTCGGCCTCGTCGCCGCCCACTTCCACGGCGAGCATCGCCAGAGCCGTCAGCGCGGTCGCATGGCTGACGGTGAAGGCGGCGGAGCGCTCCTGGGGCGCCGTGCGGACGACGAAGTCGGCCTCCTCTTTGCCTAGGACTGAGCCGAGTCCAGTGATCACGGCTGTCACCGCGCCGGCCTGGCGGGCGACGGCAAGCGCCTGGGCCGAGTAGCGCTTGGTACCTCTGTGGCTCATGATCACCACGAGGTCGTCGGCCGTCAGCGGCGGGGGCGTGGTACAGAACTCGTGCGCGTTCCATGCCCGGGCGTCGGGCCGGTGGCCAACCGCCCGAAGGAGCGAGGCGCCCCCCAGCGCCGCGTGCCACGAGGTGCCGATACCCACGACGTGGACTCGCGCAGCAGCCGAGACCGCACTGGCTAGCAGCTGGACGGCTCCGGCCTCCAGCAAGAGAACGCGCTCGATAGCGTCGGGCTGCGACAGGATGGCGTCGTACATGTGGTACGGATGATTTTCTCGCGACTCGGCTTGGATAGACATGGCCCCTTTATGCTATCAGCGCAGATCAGGGTCGGCAGGAACTGGCGACGAAGCGCTTTGACGAGTCGCGAGAGCGCCTTTATGCTAGCCCGGATGGTCAATCAGAGCGCCGGCCACCAGGTCTCTTGGCTTCCCAACGAGCGGTTCGAGGTCTCGCTGGACGCGCGCAAGGGTGCGCTGACGAGCCCTGGTGGCGGCCCCGGCACGTTAACGATAACCAATCAACGGGCCATCCTCGTCAGGACGAGCATGAGCCGCCGACGGACCATGCTCGTCCCGCTCGCTGGACTTTCGGGTATTGAGGTCGTAGACGTCTCACGGCCGCAGGAACGACTCACTCAAGGGCTCATCGTTTTCGGGGTTGGCTTCATCCTGGCCTGGATCAGCTGGATGGTATTCGCCACCGCGCTCATCTCATTCCTGGTGGGCGGGATTCCGGTCCTTGTTGGCGTCTACGCGCTGGCCGGCTACGCGTTCCCGGAAGGTGAAAGTGAACTGGTTCTCCACTCGGTGGGATTCTCGGTGCACCAGCCACTGCTGTCGACGGACGCGCGGCGCGACGCCCATTTGGTGGCGCAGCGCATCTCAGAATTGACGGCGAGAGAGCCCGCGCCCACGCCGGAACCATCCGTGCCGCAGATCAGCGACGGCCTAGCGACTGGCGAGCCCGCGCCCGCGCCGCCGCAGGACGGGTGAAACTACCGGGCATCCACTCCCTAGCGGAGTGCCTCTTCCGGGGCGCCCCAGTCAATGCGGCGCGCTTGCAGGGTCAGAATCCGCTTCGAGGCATCGGTGACTCGGGCCCAGTCGGCGATGCGGACGCCGCCAACCCACGCGATTCCCCAAGGGCACTCCACGATTACCAGTGAATCGCGGCGGGTGCGCGGGATGCGAGCGCCCACCAAGAGGTCCTGCAGCCGCACCTCGCGGTCAAGGCCGAGAGGGACCATCCGGTCGCCCGGCCGGCGGCGTCGCAAAACGAGCGGATAAACGAGGGTGTCCGCATCGAGGACTGCGATGAAAGGATCGTCCTGGTCTGCCGGCAGTCCACTCGCACGCTCCAGGCGAGACTCGATGATCCAGGGACCGAGCCGGCTGGCACCGGGGACTGCGAGCGGGACGACGACGGCGGGGAGCGGCCGGCGCTTGCTGGTGGTCTCCGCGTCCTCCAGCGAGCAGTAACGCTGCTCGACGATGAATCGCGCACCCCTCGGTAGCGATAGCTCTCCACCTTCATCCCCGGCAACGAGGCGCCGCATCGCCTGAACGTGCCGCGCAGACAGAGCAGCGCTGTCGCCTTGGAGGTACGCCCAGGCCGACTGGAACGCCCAAGCCGAAAGCGCTTCGGGCAGGTCCCGGAGTGGACTGCGAGACCATGCAACGCGACCGGGGGTACGCTGCTCGACGCCACGAACGGCCGACTTCGACGCTGCCGCTAGCGCCTCCTGAGCCTCAGCGGCAGCATCCGCGAACCTCGCCAGCGCAGCCTGCGCATCGGGGTTCAGCTGCGCGAGCTCAGGGATGATGCGGTGCCGCACTCGGTTCCTAGCGAAGTCGAGTGAACGGTTGCTTGGGTCGTCGGCTGGGGCTACCCCTGCCTCCGAACAAACCTCTATCGTGTCATCTCGGCGAACGGCGAGGAGCGGGCGCAATATGCGCAGCGGCCTGCCATCGACCCTCCGGACGCTCCACTCTCGCATGGCCGCTGCGCCCCGCAGCCCAGCGCCCCGGATCAGCCGCAGCAAGACCGTCTCTGCCTGGTCGTCCAGGGTATGAGCGACGGCAATCGCCGCCGCACCGAACTCCCGGGCGGCGCGCGCCAGGAAGGCGTATCGCGCGTCCCTGGCCATCACCTCCAGCGAGCCCCTGTGTTCGGCCACCTGTGCCGGCACGTCCGCGGCCCCGCCAAGGAACGCGCAGCCCAGCGCCTCAGCGACACGGGCTACCATAGCTGCTTCACGCTCGTCGTCTTCGGGACGGATACCATGGCTGAAGTGGGCGACGACCAACTCCGGGCGGCGCTCGGAGGGCAATGACACAGCTGCAACGAGCATCGCCAGGGAGTCCGGCCCTCCTGACACGCCGAGCAACAGCGACCCTCCGGCGAGGCGCTCTCGGTGACGCACGAGGGAGTCGGCGAATGCTCGGGCCACTCGATGGGTGGCGGACCGAGAGGGTGATGGACCGATGGCGTCCCTTACCCTGCCGTCCCGCTGGCGTGCTGGCAAAGTGAGAGCTCTAGTCGGCCGACTGGAGGGTCCGGGTCGCAGCCACGCGCACCACACGCAGGCCTCGCATTTCAGCGACCTGCAACCTGCTCGTGCCGAGCACGACGACGTCGCCTGCTTCCGGGATTCTCCCCAGGCGCTCCATGACCAGGCCTGCGATGGTCTCGTACTCGCCAGCCGGCAGGGCCAAGTCCATACGGTCGTTGGCGTCAGCGATGGACATGCCTGCATCGACGTCGAAATCGTCCTCGCCGATGGCGACGAAGTCCTGATCGGCGGGCTCATCGGTGCCCGCTGTGGGCCCCACGATCCCTTCGACCAGCCGCTTCAAGGTAACCAGCCCGGCCAGCTCCCCAAACTCGTCGGCGATTAGGGCAACCTGATGGCCGCCCGCCTGCATCTCCTGAAGTAACTCATATCCTGGTTTAGTCTCCGGAACGAAGAAGGGCTCGTGGAGCAGATTGGTGGCAGGGGTTTCGAAGGCAGCACCGGCCGCCACCTGACGCAGCACGTCCTTGACTGAGACGAGGCCGACCACGTCACCGCCGCCGGTACCACGGACTGGAAAGCGGGTGTGGGAGTGCTCTCCGTACACGCCGAGGAAGTCGCGAACGGAGGTCCCCTGGTCGACCCAGACAATCTCGGGACGAGGCGTCATGACTTCGCTGGCTCGACGTTCGCCGAGCTCCAGCAAACGGCGGATCATGTCCGCTTCGCCCGGCTCAACGGCGCCGACCTCTCCTCCCATGGAGACGACCATCTTGATTTCCTCTTCAGTGATGAGGCTCTCTCTCTCCGTAGTACCGCCGGACAACCGCGCCACGGAGTCGGCGAGTCGTTCCAAAATGATCGACACCGGCCGCAGCAGCACGCTGATGAGCTGGATGGGCAGCGAGACGGCAATGGCGAACCGCTCGGCACGACGAGTAGCCACCGTCTTGGGGATGGTCTCACCGAAGACCAGCAGAACGACGGTGACTGCGGCGGTTGCGGCAAGCACGGCGCGGCCGGCGTCTTCGATCAGCGTGAGGGCAATGGAGGTGCCAACGGCGGCAGCGGCAGTGTTGACCAAGTTGTTGCCCAAGAGGATCGGTGGCAGCAACTGGCCCGGTCGATCGATCATGCGCGCGACACGTGATGCGCCTGCAATGCCGCGGGAAGCCATGTGGCGAATGCGGACGCGCTGGACCGAAAGGAGCGCAGCCTCGGAGCCGGAGAAAAATGCAGAAAGAACCAGGAAAATGCCGATGAGAACATAGCTTAAAACACCGACTTCACCGGCCATAGTCAACCCCTCAATCTGCTGGCCACAAACGTGTGCGCGATGTTAGCATGGGACTATCCACGGCGCCACGGCCTTGTGCGTGGCGAACAACCCCACGCCTGGAAGCCCGTATATGCGCGTGCTCGGCATAGAAAGCTCGTGCGACGAAACGGCGGCGGCAGTCGTCGAGGACGGCCGCACGATTCTGTCCGACGTGATCGCCTCGCAAGCCGAAACTCACGCCCGGTTCGGCGGCATTGTGCCCGAGGTCGCGTCCCGGCAGCACCTACTGGAGATCGTCCCTGTCGTGCAGCGCGCGCTCTCCGACGCCAACGTCGAACTCAGCGACCTTGATGCGCTGGCCGTGACCAACGGGCCCGGCCTGGCTGGTTCGCTAATGGTCGGCGTCAATGCCGCCAAGGCCATGGCCTTCGCCAGCGGGCTGCCTCTGGTTGGAGTCCATCACCTCGAAGGCCACGCCTACGCCGCGTGGCTCGCCTACGACGACCCCGGCGAGGAGCCCGGCTTCCCGCTAATGGTGCTCATCGCGTCCGGTGCGCACACCCACTTGGTGCTGATGTCCGGGCACGGACGCTACGAGGTCTTGGGGCAAACGCGAGACGACGCGGCAGGGGAGGCGTTCGACAAGGCAGCGCGCATCCTTGGCCTGGGATATCCCGGTGGCCCGGCCATCCAGCGTGCCGCCGAGGACGCCTCACCTCTCGGTGAGCTGCCGCGCGCCCGGCTCGGGAACAGTTTGGATTTCAGCTTCAGCGGCCTAAAAACGGCTCTGCTCCATCGTGCCCAGGACCTCGGCATTTACCCGGCGTCGGAGTCGGGCGCCGACCCCGCGCTGGTGTCCGGCCTCGCCGCGGCGTTCCAGGAGGCGGTCGTGGATGTGATCGCGGCGAAGGCCGTGGAGGCAACGGAGCGCTCTGGCGCGCGAGCCCTGGTGCTCGGCGGCGGTGTCTCGGCGAATGTCCGGCTGCGGGAAGAGTGCGAGCACCGTTCGTCGGTGCCGGTGCTTATCCCTGCGCCGCGCTTATGCACTGACAACGGCGCGATGATTGCCGCCGCGGCCTACTATCGGCTGCGGCATGCGGGGCCGGCCGACCTGTCGCTGGATGCGTTTCCCAGTTTGACGATGGCGTAGCGGCGCCGGAAAGGAGAACGAGCGATGTACGTCGGCCGAATCGTCGCCGTAGGGAGAACACGGGACGGGCGCAACGCAGCGCTCTATCGGGTTTCAAGTCGGTCTTTTCCGAATCGCCAAGCCGTGGACTTGGGCGGCCGTCTGGCTATTGTCCCGTCTCCGGGAGCCGAGGATGACGTGCGGAAGAACCCGTACATCGCTTACAACGCACTACGAACAGTGTCTGGCTGGGCCATCGCGACCAACGGGACGCACACTGACCCCATCACCGAAAAGGTCGCTGCGGGTATGGCGCCGCGCGACGCGCTCGCGCTGAGCCTGCATATGCTGGACTACGAGAAAGATCAACTCAACACGCCTCGTATCGCGGCGGCCGTGCCGCTCCGCGGGGACACCGCATGGCTGGCCATTGTCCGTGAGGACGCACTGGTGGTAAAGGCGGTTCGTCTCGCTCCGGGCCGCGCGCAGTACCTGGCGACGTACGAGACGAACGACGTTGACCCCGCGCAGTCCAGCGACTTCGACGCAGCGACCGCCGCCGATGCGGCTCGCTTCACTTTCGAGGGGGGCGCGTTCGCTGACCTGGAGGAGCCAGTGACGGCGGCCGCGGCTTTGGCCGGCGGCGACGCCTTCGACCTCGGCATCTACACGGAGCCGTAAGCTTATCGCTTAGTCCGCACTTAGGCTTACGGCAAGTAAGACATAGTTAGAGAACGCGCAGCAGCCGCGGATTCGGCGGTGGTGGCTCGACCTCTTGGGGTACCGGTCGTTCACTGATGGTACGAATGTTCGGCTGGAAAGGCACTGGATTCGCGCTGGCGATGTAGCCAGAGTCGTGGAAGACGTCGATGGGCGAACCCGCGCTCAGTAGTGAGCGTATGCGGTCGGGCGAAAGCCCGCCTCCAACAACAATGTCCACGTTACCGCAGCCGTGCTCGTCCAGTCGGGCGCGCACCTCATGGATAACCTCGGCCGGTATCTGACGGCCGCCGGGGATACGCCCGAGCCGCACAGCGGTGAGTCTGTTCCCGGCGAGCCTGGCGATTTCGGCAGTCTGCGCGGCCACGTCGCCTCGGGGGTCCAGGTAGGCGATCCGCGGGACGTCGGGCGCGACGGAGCGGTCGAAAGCCTCCAGTGCCGCCGCTGGGTCACCGATGATCTGGAGCAGTGCGCCCGAGACGGAGGTGATGGGCTGGGTGCCGGCGAGCCTGGCCCCAAGGGTGGTGGAGCCGGTCTGGCAGCCGCCGACGACGGACGCGTAGTCCATGACTGCAGCGACGGATGGGTGGACATTGTGCGCACCCACCGAGACGACGGGGTGCCCGTCCGCAGCGATGACAAGGTCATGGGCGGCCGTGGCCCAGCCGGTCGACTGGGCCAAAATCCCACTGATCGCGGTCTCGTAGAGCCCAAAGGAGGAGTAGGGAGCGCGTATGGAGACGCAGACTTCACCCTGCTTGACCTTGGTTCCTTCCTCCACAGCCCACACCTCGCGGTTGCCCTCGGAGGTGACCTTCGACAGCACTGCCTTCACTTCGAGGGTGCCGCAGAGGATGCCATCCCGAGACGCGGAGAACTCCATGACCACCATCGGATTCAGCCCTTCATCGCGCAGGACACGCTGGGTCCGATGAAGGTAGGCGTCGGCGGTGTCGCCCGTAATAAGCGATGGCCTGACTTCGAAGTGTGGGTCGCGATGGATCATGCGTTTGGCATCCTGCCTTGCCGCCCAGGCGCCAGGTCAGCGGTCGGGCAAACGACGGATTCGTCACTGGCTCTATCAGTAAGGTTCATTCAGCAGAACTAGGAGCCTGGCCAGGCGGCGAAGGCGGATCAACCGCCGGGATACCGCCCATTAACAACCTGGCCAATCCTCTCAGATCCTCTGCCATCGTGCGGGCAATCTTGACCCTCGTGTCAGGGTCTTCCGACCAGGCCACCGGTATGTCTTTGACTCGGAATCCTCGCTTCTCGGCCACAATAAGCAGTTCGGTGTCGAAGAACCAGTGGTTATTGACGATGGCAGGCACCAGTACGTTGGCGACTTCTCGGCTCATAGCCTTGAATCCGCACTGGGCATCGCTGAATCGAGTCCGGAACATGGCCTTGATTATCAGGTTGTACGTCCGCGAGATGAACTCGCGTTTCAGCGACCTCGCGGTCTGGGCGCCTCGGGCGAGCCGACTCCCAGTCGCCACGTCGTAGCCCTCGCCGGTGATGGCCTTAATCAGCAGCGGGAACGCATCGAGTCCGGTCGAGAGGTCGACGTCCATATAGCTGACGACGTCGGCCTCCGTCTCCAGCCATGCGCGCCGCAGGGCGCGGCCTCGGCCACGCTGATCAAGGTGGATGAAGACGACGCGCTTTGGGTCGCGCGTGGCGTAACGCTGGGCAACCGCGAGTGTGCTATCGGTCGAACCGTTGTCCGCCACGACGATGCGCCATGCGTGCTCGTCGAGGTTGGCCGCTAGGAAGGCGGATAGTTCCTCAATGCAATGAGGGAGCGAGTGTTCTTCGTTCAGAACCGGAATGACAATGTCGACGGAGGCCATGGTTAGGCTCCTGTCTCTTCGGCCAGTTCACGGGCCAAGTCGAAAGGGTCCGCAGCGACGACGCTCTGGGCGAACATCTCCATGGCCCCCCAATCACTCGTCCGGCTTTCGAGCGGGCCACGGTCGACCAGCCGGACCAACACGGGAAAGCCTTCCCACGACTCTGGGCTGACGCCACGCGGGGGCATTAGCATGCCCATGTTGAAGGAACGCACGCCGAGCCGCCCGACCAATGTCCTCAGCACCGCGAAGAGCGGGGCCGCTGCTGACGGTGTCAGCTCGGGCAGCAGGATCAACACCTCCTTCTCTTTGATCGGCGTGAGATGGGCCAGCACGCGCCCCTCATTAACAACGCCGCCAACCTCGAGGCCAAGGGCTCGGTGCACCGCTGCGAGGTCATCGAAGTAGGACGCGTGGTAGCGCTGCCGGTATGCCTCCGCGTCGGCGCGCAGCCGCTCGATCTTGGCGAAGTGGCGCTCGCGGGCAAGCGACGCCTGCATGTGACCATGGACCACCGAGCCGCCCGCGCGCCAGAGGCAATTCCACATGAGGTAGGGGTAGATGGCATCCGGGTCGGACGCTTGTGCCTTGGCGAACCAGTCCAGGGCCAGTTCGATATGCCCGGCAAGGCCCTCGATCGAGAACTTGAGAGGATCCGGCTCAGCGAAAACAATGAGGCTGTGCTGGGTGTCGTAGCGAGCGACGTTCGCCGCGGTCATTCCGTGGCGGTTTTGCAGCCTGCCGAAGGTGTCCTCGGGCGTCGAAGCCAACGGGTCGGCCCACACGTCGCCGTCGAACTGGCCGGCGATGGGCTGATCGAGCGTGACGGGGACCGGGCGGCGGGCCCGTAGTGCGTTAAATAGAGTCCCTTCGCCGGTCACGACGTTGTCCACTCGGACGAGGACTTGGTGCTCGACGGCCTCACGCGGGCCGAAGTGTTCCTCGACCCACGGGACCATGGTCTCTGGCACGCGCAGGTGGCTTTCGGTGGGCGTCACGCGGTAGATACGGTCGAACAGCAACCGAACAGCCAACGGCAGCGACGCGGCAAGCGCAGGAAGGCCGGCAATAGAGCGCAGGGCAAGCACGGCCACCGGGCGGGCCGTTTATTCGGCCTGTGGAGCGGTGGGGCGCTCCAGCGAGAACTTGTCGAGCTGGAGCTGGACTGGCATCGGGTAATGGCCGCTAAAGCAGGCATTGCAGAAACCGGTGCCGGTCGTGTCGCCGCTGACCACTTCGTGGAGCCGCTCCACAGTGAGGTAGGCGAGCGAGTCGGCACCGATGAGCTGGCGGACCTCTTCGATGCTGCGGGAACTCGCGATGAACTCGCCTTTGGTCGGCATATCAACGCCGAAGTGGCACGGGTGCTGGATCGGGGGCGCGCAGACGCGCAGGTGGACCTCTGTTGCACCAGCCCGGCGCAGCAACTCGACGACGTGCGGCGTGGTGGTCCCACGAACGATGCTGTCGTCCACAACGACAATGCGCTTGCCCGCGAGCACCTCCGGGATAGGGTTAAATTTGTTACGAACGCCCAGCGCACGGAAGTGTTGGTCGGGCTCGATGAAGGTTCGCCCGACGTAACGGTTCTTGATGAGCCCAAACTCGAAAGGCAGGCCCGACTGCTTGGCATAACCAAGGGCAGCCGAGTTCGCCGAGTCAGGCACGGGTATGACGATGTCGGCCTCGACGGGGTAGTCGATGGCCAGCGCCTCGCCCATACGCTGGCGGGTCCTGTGCGCCAGGCGCCCCTCGAGAATCGAGTCGGGCCGCGCGAAGTAGATGTGCTCAAAGACACAGTGTGCCGTCGTCGCGCTGGGCGTAGCACAAGGAATGCTGGTCAGGCCGTCGTGATTGATGACGATGGTTTCGCCGGGCTCGACCTCGCGGACGAACTGTGCACCAACATGGTCCAGCGCCGAACTCTCCGAGGCAACAACCCATCCGGTGCCATACTTGCCCAGGCACAGCGGGCGGACGCCCAACGGGTCCCGCATGGCGACCAGCGTGTCCTTGGTGGCGACGACAAGCGAGTAGGCGCCCTGCAGGGTGCGCATGAGGTATGCGGCGCGGCCGGCCCAGTCGCCTGCCGGCGCCCAGGCCATGAGGTGCGCGACCACTTCGGAGTCCGTAGTGGTCGCGCAGGTGACACCAAACTCCTCCGACAGCCGGTCCTTGAGTTCGCCTGCGTTGATGACATTGCCGTTGTGGGCGAGGGCAAGCTCGATCGACGAACTCTTGACGACGATGGGCTGAACGTTGATCAGGTTGCTGGAGCCCATCGTCGAGTAGCGGGTGTGCCCGATGACGAGGTGGCCCGGCAGGCGCTCAAGGTCCTCCGTGCGGAAGACGGTGGAGACCAGGCCCATATTGACGTGGGCTCGGAGGGTCTGGCCGTCCCCGGCGGCAATGCCCGCGCTCTCTTGTCCTCGGTGCTGGAGTGCGAAAAGCCCGAAGAAGGCGATCCGCGCAGCCTCGGCGCCCAATGCGCCGGGGATGTATGCACCGAGAACCCCACACTCGTCGTGGAGAACGTCTTCGAGGTCACCTGCAGGGTGATTGGCGGTGGCCACGGAGTAGCCTCCCGTTGCGCGCGAACTGCTGCTCATTGTACTCGGTACCCGCGTCGATGGCTCGCGTCATGAGGGGCTGCACCCCTCGTTTGGTCTGGCACCGAGCCGAAGCTAGGTGTCTTGGTGCAGCAGCACGAAGTACTCTCGGTTCCCGTTATCGCCTGCCAGCACGCTCCGCCGGACTCCCAGGAGCCGCAACCTTCGCCCTGACTCAATGGCCCACAGGCAGAACGCCCCGACCACGTCGGCGTGGGTTTTCGGGTCTTTCACGACGCCGCCTCTGCCGACCGCGCCGCGGCCTGCCTCGAACTGCGGCTTGACCAAGACCAGCGCGTGGCCTCCGTCGCGCAGATGGGCGAATGCGGGCGGCAGCACCAGCCGCAACGAGATGAAAGAAACGTCGGCGACCAGTATGTCGACCGCCTCAGGCAGCTCGAATGGTTGCCGCGCGTTGGTCTGTTCCATCGAGACGACGCGCGGGTC
>Ga0115002_10004887_pt1 | contig 16014 bp, 14 predicted proteins | sample ArcticOcean_MG_C_8_FD_89576 | JGI IMG/M metagenome (GOLD analysis project Ga0115002, IMG submission 89576) | Marine microbial communities from western Arctic Ocean - ArcticOcean_MG_CB11_86 | ecosystem: Environmental > Aquatic > Marine > Oceanic | place: Arctic Ocean: Canada Basin | collected... | reverse complement strand
GAGCCAATCAACGTGGGTCGAATGTAATTTACGACCGTCAGTTTAGTGCGATTAGCGAGGCGGCTGAATCGGAGTACGATTTTGAGGCGGCAATGGACGGTGTAACTTGGTTACACATAACGGGCATAACCCCAGCGATCAGCGAGAACGCTTGCAACGTCAATTTGGCGCTGGCGAAGGCCGCCAAGTCTGCAGGTGTAACGGTGTCCTGCGATTTGAACTACCGCAAGAAGCTTTGGAATTGGCGAACCGGCACGACTCGACGCGAACTTGCTCGAGAGTGTATGTCTGAGCTCCTTCCCTTTGTCGACCTCGTAATTGGTAACGAAGAGGACGCTTCAGATGTGTTGAATATCAACGCCGATGGAACGGATGTTACGCAGGGCCAACTTAACGTCGGAGGCTACAGTAGTGTTGCTCGTCAAATCGTCGAGCGATTTCCCAACGTATCTCGCGTAGCAATTACGTTGCGAGAAAGTGTTTCTGCAGATCACAACAACTGGGGCGCACTGCTCTATACAGCCGAAGACGAGGACGTTGCTTTGGCTCCGCTGACGTCGGAGGGTCAGTACCAACCGTACGAGATTCGCGATATCATCGATCGAGTCGGCGCGGGTGATTCCTTTGCTGCGGGATTGATTCATGCTTTGAACACGCCAAATCTCAGCAACCCCGACGATGCCATTCGTTTCGCGGTAGCGGCAAGTTGTTTGAAGCACTCCGTTCACGGCGACTTCAATTACGTTACCGAAGAGGAAGTTCTTTCCCTGATGGGCGGCGACGCTTCAGGTCGAGTGCAGCGATAGCTTGATGCTCACGGTCTCGTGTCCTCAATACCCATCTATATGGCCTCTTGAGTCAGGGTGGCGTTCTTACTCGCGGGGCTCGTTGCACTGACCATGGGCTTCTGTTGCAACGCCTTCCTCGTAGAGAATGATATAGATCGACCGCAACTGTCAAGTGTCACCTATGTCCTGAACCTAAACTGTTACCTATGTCCTGACCGCACCACCGACTGCACCCACTTAAATGACATATGACTAATCTCAAATAACTAATGACCAATTCTTCTTGAACTCCAGAGACCACTGCGAGGATGGCCATGCCGGTCTCGTTCTCCACTCAAAATGTGGGTAATGGTCAGCCATCCGGCCTTTTTCTCAAGCGAATTTGCACTTCCACTTGCCATGGATGATTGGGCGACTACAATCTTATTGATACTGAGGGCAGCGGTGGACGGGTTTTTTCTCGCGTTTTCCCATTCTCAGACCTTAAGTAGTCTCAATAAGCTCCTCGGGAGAGGAAGATCATGACCGACGACGGCTTGGAACGAGTACCAGTATCGCAGTCCCCTCAGCAGAGGTTCGACGAATATCTGCAAAGTAAGGGAATGCGAAATACGGAACAGCGTAAATTGCTGGTAGATCACGTGTTCAGTCGGCATGAACATTTCGATGCCGAAACATTGATTGACCAACTTCCGCGCAAAGGCAATCCAGGGTACGTCAGTCGCCCGACCGTCTATCGAACGTTGAACGAATTTGTCGACGCGGGATTACTGCGAAAGTTCGAGCTCGACGGGCGAGCTGTTTACGAACACGACTATGGCTACCCGCAACACGATCATCTTTACTGCGAGCAATCCCAAGAGCTGGCGGAATTTCAAAGTGACGAGCTTTTAGAACTAATTAAGAAAATCGCGGCAGAGAACGACTTTCAAGTTCACAGTCACCGCCTGATCATCTACGGAATTAGCAAAGAGGGCCGCCAGTCGCGGACAAAACGCAAGCGGCGAAAGCAAGATTTGATTTAGTCCCAGCAGGCACTTGAGATACACACTATCCAAATAAAAAACGCTTCGAGCCATCACCCACAGATGACCGAAGCGTTTTTTATGGAGTCGTGACGTGGAGCTTTTGGTGAGCCTACGGGTTACTTTTCCACCGCAGGGTAAAGCGCGGATTGCTTCGCGCTAGCGAGTCAACAAGTGGCAGGTTCAGCGTGTGTTAGGTTTAACTAGTGGCAAGAAAGTGTTGTGGGCGTCAAAATCGAGCCTGCGATTCTGCGACCAACTTTGACTTTCAACCTATGCCAATTCGTCTAGCAAGCGGTCGAGTGCGATATCGAGTTTTGCATCCGTTTCGTAAGCGCCAGCTTCGATCTGAGCCCGAATGGCATCGACTTTGTCTTGCCGGATTCCAGCATCTGGCTGAATTGCTGGGGTCTCCTGCACTTGGCTGGCCAGCTGTGCCTCTTGGGAAATATCGAGTTGGTCAGCTGCTTGCGGAGCGGCAGCGGGTTTCGCTTGCTCTGCTTGCTGCGGACGTTGAGGAGAGTTAATCGGCTGAACTCCCTGTAAACTCGAAGTACCTTGAATATACATTCTTTTTCCCCCATGCATCTCGTTGTCGCATTGAAACCAATGCGACAGAAGAAAATGCGTGACAGTGTCCAACGGACGGTTTTTGGATTGGGAAGCCACCACGTGGTGGGAGTGGTATGCGATTTACACAAATTCGGGCACATCGGTGAAAGACATCTAAGATGGCTCCTCGATTGCGACCTGTTACCAGTTCCCGCGTATAGGTCTAACGTCTTGTCGGCGTCGCAATCCGTGTCGAGGGGCGCTATTCGTGGCCATGTCCGTGGCCAAAAGGTGACTAACGCGAACGCACCCAACTTATCGTCCTGACGACGTCGACAATTCGACGTATTCTGTTTTACAACTCCTTGTATCGTTAGTACACGGCTCCGCCGTATGCGCTGCTTGTGCCGACTGAAATCGACTCGTCCGAATGGACTGGTGAATCGCTTCCCTTTGTAACAACCACGTTTGCTTTTCGTAGCTCGCGACTGTTTCTTGGCAACGAATCATGAACAGCTTTGCTAACCGGTTTCTCTTACGCAACCGGCAAACCAATGGTTCTCCACTACTGAGCATTTTTTGCAAAACACCCGCGCAGGCAATATGGCTGCACCCAATCCATGTGGGGCGGGAGTATAGCGAAGCACCAAAACGCGAACAATACCAACTTGGTGAGCAATACTTTATTCCGTTGACAGCAACTAGACATGCGGTTGTTCCCTGCGTTAGGCAACGGTTCCAAAATCTACTGTTGGGCTGCATCCAGCAGCATTGTTGAGATGCCAGCACTGCGAAAACCGCATTTTGGGGTATCTGCCGAGAAAGATTCCCCTCGAATACCAGGTATTGTGGATGGACGAAGCTACTGATGCTAGCAATTAGTAGGCCAGCTCTAGCAATTGGTTAGTCAGAATTGCGTTCGACACTGACGGTTTGGCGCGATTGTGACCCGCAAACAACTTTTTTAGCGTCTCCAGCCACTCCAGCGGAACTTTACTGCTCGAATGTGGTTTATATTTGTGTAGACAATTTCCACGGAACTGATCGGCGATTTTCGATCGCCCATTTTAGATCGCGCTCAATCGCTTGCATGCCAGGAGTAATACATGCTTCGCTTAACCCAATTCGCCGTCCTAACGATTGTGGGCTGCCAGCTCATTCTGGCTGGATCGCCACTATTAGCAGACGAAGCGTTATTTGACCGTTTGGACAAGGATGGTGACGGGGTCGTCGACAAATCAGAGTTGGGAGAAGCCGACGAGCGGTTGGTCAAACGGCTGCTCCGAACTTCCGACAAGAATGGCGACGGTGAGTTATCGCGGGACGAATTGTCTGACGGTACAACGACAAAGGACGAACCAAAGGGGCGACTCGACGCTCAGCCTCAGCAAAATCGCCCCGGCCAAAAAATGGCATTTTCACCAAGTGAGATTATCAAACGAGTCGATCGAGATGGCGACGGCTCAGTTTCTCGAAACGAAGCTCCCGAGCGGATGAAGCAGAATTTTGACCGTATCGATAGTAACGGCGACGGCAAGATTTCCCTAAAAGAGTTCGAGACAGTTCTCAGCGCTTTGCGACGAGGGGACAATGGAAAACGCCCTGGCACGCCGCCTGAATCTGCCAAGAAGCCCGGCCAAGAAGCGCAGAACGGTCGGAAGCTTATCGAGATTTTTCGGGAACGAGATGCCGACCAGAACGGACGGCTAACGGTCTCCGAAATACCAGAAAAACGTCGCCAAGAGTTTCTCGCCCAACTAAAAAAGATCGACCGCTCGCCCGAAGAAGGTATCTCACTGCCCGAGTTTATGAAGATTGGTCGTCAGCAAATCAGCAAGGGGAAAGGTCCCAATCGAGACGGCGATCGTCCACAACCATCCAACCCGACGCAGAAATTTGGGCCAACGAAGTTCGCCAACGAAGTCAGCCGCCAAATTGAAAAAATCGATGAAGATGGTAACGGCACAATCAGTAAGGACGAAGCGCCCCAACGACTCCGCCAAGCCTTTGATAAAGTCGATGCCGACGGAAACGGCGAACTCGATGCCAAAGAACTCGAACAAGCTTATTCTCGACGACGGACAGATTAACTGCCAACACTTCCTACTTCAAGAATCCGCACGCCAAACCACCCGAATCCCGCTGTCCGATTGAATCGACAGCGGGATTTTTTCGTGGCTTAACGAAAATCCCGAGTTTCTCGAGTACTAAGCTGAGAATTCCCAGTCGTTGCGCGAACAATTCTAGCAATTGTCACGTCTATATCTATGAACAGACGCATGGGTTGGGAACCTTTGCAACATAAGCCGTAGGGATAAGCGGCGAGGCAAACGGTGGAGAAACCGCCATGAATACCTCACCAGAAGAACATCAGGTATTACTTACCGATCATGTCGCCACAGGCAAGATTCACATCAAACTGGATTCGTACATCCAATTCTGTCAGAAAATGGACCAACGGCTCGAGGATCTCGTTGAACGCTGGAAACACACTGCAGCGCCAAGCGCCGTGATAAAGTTTCGCGATTAGCCAAACTTACAGGGCGAGTTTCTTGCAACGACAAATGTCCTTGTTTTCTGGCCTTCCAGGAATTCTGTTGCTTGACCATGCGGCGGGTGGAGCAATTGGCCGTTCGGTCCCACAAGCCGCTGAAAGCGACATGAAAAAGGACCGATGCCAATCGCACCGTTGTTCTCGCATTTCACCCAAGCGAATTCCAGCAAGTCCTTTAAGTGTCGTTCAACGTGCACCAATCCGAGTAAGCTGAGTAGAGAACCATTGCGCCGCCGAACGCCATTGGTCCGCCTGTCCAATGCCCCAGTCCGAAGCCGAAATACGCGCCAGTTGCAATGAACGAAACGGCGATCAAGCTGTAGAACAGAAGATACCAGCGACTTCGTACGAGAAACAGGAATCCCGTGATTGCATGGAGAGGCGCTGAAATCGTCGACATGGTTTTGTAAGGTTCGACATCGGCTGTCAACGCCAAGTAGGCGAAGTAAACACCCCCACCCAAAAAAATCCATGTTCGCACATCTGTAAGCCCACCAGTATCCTCTGGCAATTCGTCATCCGCATACCCATCGTCGGAATCCCAAACGTCTCGATGCTTGTCCAGTGTCTGCCTGAGTCGAACGATACTCTGTAAGAATTCCTTATCGACGTCTTCTTCTTCGTCGCCCTCGTCTCCTTCCGAATTGAATTCCTCCATGAATTCTTCAACTTTATCGATGTCCAAATTCTCACGCATTTGCAGCCAGTTGTTCCACGCGTTTTCGGGGTCGATATCGTGGCCGATCGTTTCGTACATTTTTTCAGCAGAGAGTTTGTCCATCTGGACACACAATCCATCGTCGCGGATTGCAAGAACTTCCGCTTCGGTAAGCGGAGCTTCTTTTTCCTTCTGTGCCATGTACAACGACATCGCCAGGGGCCGTAGCGACGATGAAGATGACATGAGAAAAGGAGAGATTGCCTGAGCCTCGACGTATACCGCTTTGGTACTGAGGAAAAAACGTGTCACGAAAAATCATCAACACCAGAAACAGGGTAGTCCATGCTGCAATGCAAATTACATACGTCCACCATTTACGACGATTTTCTAGTTCGAAATCTGCTTCCGTTTTTCGCACCCACATCGTTGCCTCCACGAATAGATACAAGTTATTCGCCCAAAACGGGCAAATATGTTCTTGGATCATTTGATTTTGAGTAGCCAGTCGACTGCGGCTGCTGCGGCTTTCTTCTGGTCGCCTTCATACTGGATCAAGTTATCAGCGGCGCCATTGACTTTGTAGATTTGTCGAACGTTGGCCAGACTCTCTGGCGTTTCGCCTGCAACCCACAAGGGATCGGGGGCAGACAGCGAGAGCATACCGCTCAAGTCTAAATACCGCGCACCACCGGGAAGGAAATCGGGCGAGTGGATATCGTTGACTTCGGCGAAGCGAAATCCTTTTGTATCGATGGCTGCTCGGCTGACTGCATCGCGAGCTTGAGCTCGAGCGGCGGCGACCCAGGGCCCTGCCCCGTCGACTCCAATCAGGTTTACTTTCTCTGGCGTGTAATCGTGCGCTCGCACAAACGAGACGACTGCGAGAATGTCGTGGACTCTTTGAGCGAACAAGGAGTGGTTATAGCCAAAAGTGTAGGCGGCGGCTTCGCGTGGATTTGCAACTCGACGAGTTTTCGCGATCGGTTTGCCGTCCTTGAGAAACTCGCCTTGATAGAGCATGTCCATAGTCACTACCGCTTGTCCTGCATCAATGAGAGCTTGCACGTCGGCGTTGGGAGTTCCATCATTGTTCATCAGTCCGGCTTTACCAGCGACGTGTGGCCAAACCGTTACGGTCCCTTCCCATTGCTTTGGATAAAAGAAAACAATGGGCAATTGTTCTTTGCGATCGTGATTGGTTAGCGTTCCTGCGATCCTCAGATAGTTGTCAACTTCGACTTTGTCGGTTTGGTCGTATTCCAAGTCACTGGCTGCGGGCAGTCCACGACCGACAACAATGTCGACACCTCCTCCAATTTGCTCGAGATATCGTCCGAGGTCGTCGGCCTTTTGCGGAACGAGAGTCGCGAGTTGCGAGGCCGTATCATCGTGCCACCATTTTAGTAGCCCGCGTTCAAAGTCCGCTCCACCTTTTGGCCGCGGGTGTTTTTCGTCGTACACGGTCAATTGTTTATCGACGAGACGCTTGAAATCCACTTCGACGATTGGCGTTTTCAAGCCCAGCTTGAGATGACGATTCATCCAATGGTACATGGCCGCTCGGCTGACGTAATTGTAGTTGTGATTGAAGTGCGGGTTGTGGATCATCATGACGTTGTTTTTAACGCCGAGCATGTCGTAGTGCTTTTGCAAATCAGGAAACCCCTTGGTGGGCAATTCCTTTGTCCAGTCGTTTGCAGTGGAGACTCCCAGCGGTTTGGGCGCAAACAATGCCGCCATTTCTACATTGCCTGTTCCGACTCGAAGTAGGCTCGAGTTTTCGCAAGTGCAACCGCCTTGCATTGCGGTAGAGACCATCACGGCTGGAAAAGCAACTGCGATCCGCGGTTCGACGGCAGCGAGCATAAACGATTGAGTGCCTCCGCCGCTGGCGCCTGTAACGGCGATACGAGACGCGTCGACATCTGGTAATGAGCTAACGAAATCAACGGCTCGGATGGACGAATAGGTTTGCAGTCCCATGACACTTTGGGCGTGAGATTCGGCTTGCGGGCTGAACAAGCCCCAGTTCGTTGGGGTATTCATCTCGCTTCGCTGTTTGGCAAAACGATGAGCGATCTCGTAACTGATCTGTTGGCTATCGGCATAGCCAATCATGTCGTAATGGAAAACAACGCAGCCCATTCGCGCCAGTTGAACGCAGCGAGCTTGCAGGGGACTGCGACCGCTGTCTTCGAACCGTTCGGCGCCTTGAGTGATTTCGGTGCGGACTCGGTTGGCATCGTTGGCATAAAAACGCCCTTGCGACCAGTGTCCGTGGGGACACAGAACAGCTGGCAGCTTGCCTTCTTTTCCCTTGGGTCGGTAGAGACTGCCAGTGACTAGGAACCCCGGTAAGCTCTCGAAATATGCCTTTTCGATTGTGTAGTCGCCCATGTCGCTCTTGCCGTGAACCACGGAGTTGAGTGCTGTCTTGGTGGGCAGCGGCCAGAGTCCTTGCGAAACGAGAATCTGTCTGCGAAGTCGAGCCGCGCGAATTTCCCAGGACTTAACATCCTTCGAAGGCGTGAAGGGAAAATAGCCGTTGAGATCTTTGGGGGGCTGCAGGCGACTGTCGTTTGGCAATTGTCCCGCCGGGAGCACTCGCAACTGTTCAGCTTGAGTGGTTGCCGAAGTCACGAGAACAGCAAAGCAAAGGCATGTTGCGATCGTGAAAGCAGAGAATATATTTCGGAGATGCATGTCGAGTTTCCTTGTGGGGGAAGGTGACAAATTACCGTGCGAAGTAGCAGGTCAGTGTAGTGAAATCGAAACCGCCATGCTACAGTGTAGACGCCCGATATGCGACGAAAGGAATCAAGCTGTGAAACCTGAAATTATCGACGATGCAACGTGGGAAGAATGGCCACGCTGCCCTCAATGCGATTTGCGGCGCCAAGTCACTTGCCCGACATGTTTGGTTGAAGGACGTGACTTTCCACTTGCCGAATTGATTGCGCAGTCGCCCGATTTAGTCCAGATAAAAGGGACTGAGCAGCGTGAGAATTGGGAAATACTGTTGATGTGCACTGAATGCGATGAAGCATTCCCACCCTCATATTATCGACGCTGTGAACAATGTGGTCATCAGTTTCCCGATGGACAGATTGTGCTCGATGAGGAAGAACCGCAAGAGCAATTGCCCACGCGAGTATTGGCCGTCATCCTCGCGTTCATTATTCTCGCCATCATCGCCTATTTCTATTTTGGAACGCTGGTGTAGCCAATCTTCAACAGTATTACTTCGCTGTATTACTTCGCTGTATTACTTCGCTGGCGCATCGGGATTACTTCGCAGGCGCATCGGGGGATGCTGGGCTGACACCGCCTCCCGAAACCATGCTGACACTCATGCGTAGTTGTTTCATGAAAATGCTCAGTTCGGCGCCGGCGCCAATTGGCAGATCGATAATCACAGGCGTAGCACCTTTGGTTGGATCGAGCTCGCCGAGTTCCTTGTTTGCTTGAAGAGTCGATTTGAGGCCATCGTGGATTTTCTCCCATTCGCCTGGCCCCAGTTTCAAGTTTTTTGACGCCGCTTGGATAATCGATTTGATTTGTTGGAGGGACTTTGCATCTTTGATTTTCTTAGTTGCTTCACTAAGAGCGGTTGCCGCTTTCGTTTGTGCCACTTTCTTCATTGCGCGAAGCACGGGCCCGAATTTTGCCGCAGCTTTTCCAAACTTTAACATCTTTCCAAACGGCAATGCGATTGCCACATTCCAGTCGAATTCCCATTTCGTTTCCATGCCGTGCATCTGCCAGGGGTTTCGCATGTTGAAAACTAAGGCAGTAAAAAGACCAACGTTTGCGGCAGTGAAAAGTGGCAAGCCCCAACTCCAAGACCCCCTTTGGCTCCGGCGAAAGTTAGATTGAAATTGTTGGTCGAATTCTTTCCGTTGAACATCCAGGCATCGCCCAGTATCGCTCCTCCTACCCAAGCCATGCCACCGACTTTGATCCCCAAACCCCACCAGGTCTCGCGCAGTATCGAATCCATCGCGTCGTGAACGATGATCGGCGTGGGCGGTTTCCCCGTGTTCTTTTGATAGGTAGGAATGTGGTAAAGTGTTTCGCCAACATTGATGCTTCCAGGGTCCGGTAAGGGGCTGACGGATCCACCGTTAATTCTGCCGAAATCGGACCAGCCTACCATCGCATCACCGTAAAGGCATTTGGCTTATTTTGAAATCCAATCGCCTGGCTTAACCTTAATATCGCCGTTGCTGCCCACCGTTACGCTATAGGACGACGCCGTGTAATTGCCTGGTGTGACTGGTTGACCGGGCCGGAATTTTCCTGGCATAAAGCTACCCCTTGGAATCTATGCGGTCGCGAATAAGGGAATCCTTGATTCTGACTCGACTAGAGATTGTAAATGATTTTTTTGCAAACCGCAAAGTTGAACCGCATGCTTGCCTGCCTCGCTTAGCTGCTCCCCTGATCTACTCGATTTCAATCTGGTCGAGTCCTTCTTCTGGATTGGGGTATTCGGGATTCATTTCGCGGAGCGTTCCGACGATGGATCGCAGGATTGCTAGATTTCGATACCACTTTTGGTCGGCCGGGATGACGAACCAAGGCGCGTGTTCGGTGGTACATCGCTCCAGCATGTCTTCGAATGCACTCATGTAATCTGCCCAGTGCTTCCGCTTCTCCAGGTCTTCCGTCGAAAACTTCCAGGTTTTGTTGGGGTCGTCGAGCCTCGCTTGGAAGCGTTCTTTTGTTCGTCTTTTGAAATGTGCAAATAGAATTTGAGTATCGTTGTGCCCGAGTCGCTAAGCAATTTTTCAAACTCGTTAATCAACTCGTAACGCGGTTCCCAGACTTCGCGTGGAACGATGTCGTGGACGCGCACGACCAAGACGTCTTCGTAGTGTGAGCGATTGAAGACTTGGATCATTCCAGTGGCGGGAACTTTGCTGTGAATTCGCCAGAGGAAATCGTGGGCTAACTCTTCGGGAGTCGGTTTCTTGAAAGAGGCGACTCGAACTCCCTGTGGGTTTACACCGCAAAACACTTTGCGAATCGTGCTATCTTTTCCGCCCGCGTCGGTGGCCTGCAATACGACCAGCAGCCGCTGTTTGCCTTCGGCGTACAATCGGTTTTGCCACTCAGCCAACTCCTCTCGCAATTCATCACATTCCTTTTCCGCTTCGTCGCGATCGTCGTGAAGTTCCTTGCCTCGAGTGGTAATGTTTTTGAGTTTGACTTTTTGATTGGGTTTGAGGCGATGGGCGAAGAAGTCGTCAGACATGCGAAACCTGCTCTTTAGGGAAAAGGTGGCTTACGGAACGAACGGGTGCCGCCTCTAAAAGCTCGAATCGTTTAGAGGTTGGCGTCGAGTTCTTTGGGGATCCAGTAGTTGTTGAGTTTTGCATGTGTGCGGATCCCGAGTTTTCGCCATTCGTCTATTTCGAGGTGTAATTCAGCCAACGCTGCGGTGGGCATAACAAAGTTCGGGTCATCGCAAAAAAAGCCGACAAGATCTTCGAGTCCGGGGTTGTGACCGATCACCATGACGGACTGAATCGCGTCGTCCATTTGCTGCAGCTGTTCGATATATGCGCTTGGCGGAGCCAAGTAGAGTTGCGTTTCGTGTACGAGGTTTCCACTGAATTTGCACGCATCCGCGAGTAGATCGCCGGTCTGTCGCGCCCGTTCTGCAGTGGAGCAGATGATTAGCTCGGGAATAATCTGCTGTTCAACCAGAAGCTGCCCCATTCGAGGAGCCGCGGCGCGCCCGCGTTTGTTTAGCGGTCGTTCATGATCCGATTGACCGGGATTACTCCAACTGGATTTTGCATGTCTAAGAACGAGTAGAGTCTTCATGATTCATCAATCGTTGTGGATTCCGGCCGATGGGGTTGAAAGATCGTGCGACGATATTGTTCTTCTTGGTTCACCGCTCGCTTTGTCTGATCATAGAGCGATTCTTGGCTACGAACAAGTTTCCGTTTGCCGACGTCGAATCGGGCATACGTGCCGTCAGGTTGAAGTTGTCGCGCCTTGACGTTGTCGCGGAAGTGGACGTCGAGTACGTCGACCAATCGATGACGAGATGGAGTGTCTTCGATGGGAATCAACAATTCTACTCGGCGATCCAAGTTCCGTGGCATCCAATCGGCACTGGAAATAAACACTCGTTCGTCACCGCCGTGAAAGAAGTAAAAGATGCGAGCGTGTTCGAGGAAACGGTCAATGATATTAATGACTTCGATGTTCTCGCTAAGCCCGGGTACTCCGGGTCGCAGACAGCAGATTCCACGGATGTTCAATTTGACGGAAACACCAGCCTGAGAGGCTTCGTAAAGAGCGTTGATGATTTTGGGATCGGCCAGTGAATTAATCTTCGCAGCGATATGCGCCTTTTGGCCTTGGCGTTTTCGCAGCGTTTCGGTTTCGATCATATCGAGCACGCGATCGCGCAGACCCGCCGGGGCGGCTTCGAGTTTCCGGTAGTCTTGCGGTTGCGAGTAGCCAGTAATTGCGTTGAAGAAATTGGTTGCATCGCCACCGAGTTCTTCATTGCAAGTCATGTAGGAGATGTCGCCGTACAGTCGCGCGGTCGATTCATTGTAGTTTCCCGTGCCGACGTGGAGATACCGTTGGATTCCGTGCGGTTCTCTGCGGATGATGATACAAATCTTCGCGTGAGTTTTAAGCCCGCGGACGCCATAGATAACTTGGACGTCGGCTTGTTCGAGGTCTTTGGCCCATTCGATGTTGCGCGCCTCGTCAAACCTCGCCTTTAATTCAAGAATGGCCGTGACGTGTTTGCCTCGCTCGGCCGCGCGTTTCAAGGCGGCAATGATCGGGCTTTGCTTGCTCGTTCGATACAATGTCTGCTTGATCGCCAAGACGTCGGGGTCGTCGGCCGCTTCTTCGATCAACCGCACAACTGGCTCAAAGCTCTCGTAGGGGTGAACCAACAAAACGTCTTTACGCGAAATGACCTCGAACATACTGGCGGCGGGATCGACTTCGGGAGAAGGCAACGGCGGCCAGGGCTCGTACTTTAACTGATCAAAACCCGGCAGATCCGTCATTTGCATGAAGGCCGCCAAGTCGACTGGCCCAGGAGATTTAAAGACGTCTTCGTCGTTCACTTCCAAGACCTCTTGTAAAAATTGAAGCATCGTCGCTCCAACTTTACTGGATATTTCGAGCCGTACGCAAGCCGTTTGTTTACGAGCCCCAAGAATCTCTTCCATGCCCTGAAGGAAATCTGCGCTTTCATCGTCGACGGCTATGTCGGCGTTTCGCGAGATTCGAAATGTCGCGGATTGCTGCACTTCGATGCCCGCAAAGAAGCGAGCGACGAACAACTCGACGACATCCTCCAATAAAGTGTATGCATAACCGCCGTCGGAATGGAGCGTAATGATGCGCTGAGCTTCCCGACCGAGCGGAATGATCGCAAATCGCGGTGTCGGTTCCTCTTCGCTGTCATCAGACTCTCCCGCCAATTGCACGCAAATGTTTAGCGACTGGTTCGTTAGCTGTGGGAAGTCGTTCTTGTCCGCCACGGCCTGCGGCGAGTAGATAGCGAATATCTCTTGGTCGAAAAGTGTTTCCAACGCATAGAGATGGCGTTGCGAATAACTTTCGGCTGCGAGTCGACGGACGTCGGCTGCTTCGAGTTGTGGCTCGATCTCTTCGGCAAAAATCCGATACTGTTCTTGCGCCATTTCGTGAGTGCGTTCCGACACAGCAGCAAGTTGTTCCGCAGCGGTCATTCCGGAAGGATCCCGTTTATCGGGTGCCTTGCGTTGTTGTATTTGCAATCCACCAACTCGAACCATGAAGAACTCGTCCAAGTTAGACGCCGTAATGGCGAGAAATTTGAGACGTTCTAATATCGGAATTTCAGCGTCGTTGGCTTCGTCGAGTACCCGTTGATTGAAGGCTAGCCAACTGAGTTCGCGATTAAAAAAACGAGGTTCTTCGCTCATAGTCAGATTCAATTTGTGGAGGCATTCGAGGAAGTGTTGTCATCGTGCAAAGGACATGCAAGCCGCAGGACGCTGTTACGTCGCACGGTGTGGTCGGAGCAATACTTGGGTTCCAAAAGTCTCTTCAAAAAGTGTTCCGCTTTGTTGCAATGCAAATTGTTCGATTGATAAATCGTCCACATTAGGGACATAAATTACCATGATGTCGTTCTCCCATTTGCATTTTACTTCTTGAATTCTCGCACTGCGAGAGTCCGATAGGGCTATGGCGACTCGCAGCATCGCGGCTAGTTTTGCGACGGCGATGCGTTCCTCTCGATTGAGATCCGCATAGTCGTCGTGCTTTGGCAACGGTGAGCTGCGGCGATGATAGCGAGCCACAAGAGCGGTCAGCAATAACTGTTTTTTTCCGAAACCAAAGATTTCGCTATTCTTAATAATGTACATCGCGTGTTTGTGGTGGCTTCGCGAATTGACGAACAGGCCAATTTCGTGAAGCAGTCCAGCAACGTGAAGGATAATGCCGTATCGAGCTGGAAGTTGATGCTCGTTTTGAAGTTTTTCAAATAGCTCTTGGCTTAAGTTGGCGACGCGCTTGGCGTGTTTTACATCGACATCGTAGCGTTCGGCTAGACCGACGGCGGAACGAACGATCTGCTTGTGGAAGTCTTCAGACCACGCCTCGCTAATTGCCATTTCTTTGAGCAGGCCGTCGCGAATATTTGTGTTGGTGACCAGCACGTTGACGAGATCGAACGCACGAGCCATCAGGACATACGCCAAGAGTGCGGGCCCGACGGTTTCCGCCTCCGGGTAACTCAAGTGATAGCGTTGAACGATTTCGTCTTCCGGTAACTCTAACATCTGGTTCGTCAAAGCTTCCAACTCTACTCGGGGCACTTGCCCAAGCGAAAGCGGATTCCAATCCGGAATGATTTGCATGGCGGCGAATCGCATGTCGCCACCCAACCCAATTAGCTCAATGGGGCCATGATCGGGGACCTGCTCTCGTACTTGTTCGATCGTTCGTTGGATCTTGCCTTCCATGATGTGACGAGATTTAGCTACGGGAGTTCGAAAGGCTTCCAGTGTTTTGCGAATTCTTAGTGAGCCCAGTCGATACGAATGCGAAAACGCTACGTTTCCTTTTCGGACGACTAACAAATCGGTATTCCCGCCGCCAACTTCCATAACCAGGACATTGCCATTGGAAAGTTTCGACTCTTGCAACAGGGGCTGAATGCCGAGGTACGTGACTCGGTTCTCTTCGGCTTCGTCGATTGCATCGACATCAAAACCTGTCGCACTATAAATTCGATCGAGAAATGCGAGGCGATTACCCGCCTCGCGAATGGCACTGGTCCCAATTACACGTATGTTCTCTTGGTTTTCGATTTGGTATTGGGCAATAATCTGGCGATAAGAGCGGAGAGTACGAACGACATCTTCAATTGTCGCTCGCTGAATGCGACCCGTCGTAAATGTGTCGCGGCCAAGGCTGACAGCTTGGGAAAGCGTTTCCAACGTGCGAACGACACCCATGTTGTTAATCTCCGCGATGGCCATGCGGATCGATGTCGATCCGATGTCGATTACGGCAACGGGCTTTGAGGAAATGGTATTGGTTGGTTGAGCACTACTCATTCGTGTTCGTGGAGTTGAAATCTTGCAGTTGGGCTGATTGAAAACAAACGGGGTGGGGGCGAAATTGGCTTACTGTTTTTGCTTGCTACCTTTGTTTACTGTTTTTGCTACCCAGGCAGCAGCGCCTTTAATGGCAGCATCGTCGCCAAGTTCAGCAGGCACGACGGATAGCGTCTCCTGGAACGACGGCAACGCAAACTCTTTGGCACCTTTGGTTACTTCTTCGACAAACAAAGCGGGCATTGCTTCGACCATGCCACCCCCCAGCACGATAAGATCTGGGGCCAGTAAATTGATGGCGGTTGATAGGACAACACCGATGTGACGAGCGGCCTTGCGGACGATCTTTTCTACCATCTCGTCGCCGGCTGCGATGGGGTTGGCAATCAATCCGCTTTTGATATCACCAACAGTCGTGCCTACTTGATCCAGCACGTAAGGCGCCTGACCAGTGTACGCGGCGCGGGCGATTTGCGAAGCGATGGCCAATCGACTGGCGACAGCTTCCAAAGTACCCTCGTGTCCAAATCCGCTGAGTGGTCCCTGAGGGATACAGGGCACGTGCCCAATTTCCATGCAGCTGTACTTGATTCCGCGGATGATTTGGTCGTCGTAAACACAGCCACCGCCGATCCCAGTCCCAGGAAAGACTCCGACGACGCAACGGGCGTCCTTGGCAGCTCCAAAACATTTTTCGCCGTAGAGTCCCGCATCGACATCGTTCAGTACATCGACTTGGCAACCAAATTCTTCCTCGAGGTATTCTTTCAGTGGGGCATTATCCCAGCCGAGGTTGACGGCGGTCACAAGGACCCCTTTTTTCCAGTCGACGGGG
>Ga0115002_10004882_pt1 | contig 16028 bp, 27 predicted proteins | sample ArcticOcean_MG_C_8_FD_89576 | JGI IMG/M metagenome (GOLD analysis project Ga0115002, IMG submission 89576) | Marine microbial communities from western Arctic Ocean - ArcticOcean_MG_CB11_86 | ecosystem: Environmental > Aquatic > Marine > Oceanic | place: Arctic Ocean: Canada Basin | collected... | reverse complement strand
TTGGCCCGAAACGAGATCAGCCCGGTCTTGTCCGCTTTGCGATGGCAAACCGCCAGGATCGGTTCAACGCCGATGTACGGCTTCATTGTCATGCGTTCCTTGTCCGCGTAGAGCGCAGCTGGAACCTCCCCGGTGGTACCGTGGACTCGCGGGTTGGCGACCTCGTCGAACCACCGTTGGCTGTGCCGCGGCAACGCCGACAAGTCGCTGTAGTCGTCGCCGTATAGACCGCCCTTCACGTACTTTACGCCCGCCTCAACCTTGCCTTTGCTCTCCGGGTCGTAGCCTTCGCAAGCGTGAACCGACAGGCCAACTTGGTTAGCGTACTGACGGAAACGATCGTTCAGCGTCAGCTCGCGGAACTCCTCGTTGATCACCACCAATTTGGCCTGATCGTAGACGCACTCTTCTGGGATCCTACCGAAGCACCGGAACGCCGCATCATGCATCTGAATGCAGCTATCGGTATTGATGGGCCGCAGGCTCAGGCTGAAGTGCATCAACCGCGAGAAGGACAACACAAACACCAGGAAGTAGACCGTGGTGACCTTGCCTGCGATCACGACATCGCGCAGTTCACCGCCGTCGACCTAGCACTGCACACCCGGCAGATCGTCTATGACCGGTTCGTAGTCGCGCATCTCCGCGTCTGTCACGAGCGGTCGGAGGCGCGTCAGGTAGCGCCGCAGACTACGTTCCGAGACGTCGTTTAAAGGATCCGGGAGGCAGCATTCTCGCACGTGTGAAAGAACCAATTAGCTGACGCGTTTGATCGACGTGTTCGAGAGGGGGCCCAACGAAAGAAGGGGAGCCTCTGGCTCCCCTTCTTTTCAACTATCCATGCTTACTGACGGAGATCGTCTTACTGACGTCGTCCGTCTCGCGTTGCTCTACTCGTCATCGTCGTCGTCATCATCCTCCGGGTCAGCCCGCGGGCGATCAACCAGTTCGATGTAACACATGGGCGCTGCGTCGCCGGTCCTGAAACCAGCTTTGAGAATACGGGTATAGCCACCCGGACGCTCCTGGTAGCGAGGCCCAATCTCCGCGAACAACTTGCCGACCAGCGCCTTGCTGCCCATGCGCGAGAATGCCAGCCGACGATTGGCGACGGAATCTTCCTTCGCGAGCGTGATCAATGGTTCTGCCACGCGGCGCAGTTCCTTCGCCTTGGGCACCGTGGTCTTAATCACTTCCTGCTCGATCAAAGAACAGGCCATGTTGCGAAACATCGCTTTGCGATGCGAACTGGTTCTGTTGAGGTGCCGGCCGCTCTTGCGATGGCGCATTTCCGCTTCTCCTTCGGCAGCCATACGTCTACCGACGTTTAACTGCGTTCCTCTCGTACTCTCGTACTGACATGATGCCGGGTCAGCCGGTCATCGTTCGGGGACGTCCCCGGTGTAAATCAAGTCTGTCTGGAATCCGGCTAGCCGAGAACTCGCTCGTCACCGCGCAGACTTGCAGGCGGCCACTTTTCAAGGCGCATCCCCAGTGACAACCCGCGAGATGCAAGCACATCCTTGATTTCAGTCAGGGACTTCTTGCCGAGGTTCGGTGTCTTTAGCAACTCCACTTCGGTGCGACGAATCAGGTCACCAATGTAGTAAATGTTCTCTGCCTTAAGGCAGTTCGCCGACCGCACTGTCAGTTCGAGATCATCAACGGGTCGCAGGAGAATCGGATCGATCTCGTCCTCGCGCTCAACGACCTCGGGTTCCTTGTCACTTTCGAGGTCGACGAAGACCTCCACTTGCTGCTGCAGAATGGTTGCTGCGCGGCGAATCGCCTCTTCCGGATCAATCGTACCGTTAGTCTCCAGATCGATGATCAACTTGTCGAGGTCTGTACGCTGTTCGACCCGGGCACTGTCAACCTTGTAGGCAACGCGTCGCACGGGGCTGTAGGACGCATCAAGCAGAAGGTGTCCAATCGTACGCTGCTGCTCTTCGTCGTTGAGGCGCAGGTCGGCCGGCTCATAGCCCCGGCCGCGGCCTACCTTGGCCCGCAACTTAAGGCTGCCGGACTCGTTCAGGGTTGCAATCACATGGTCTGGATTAGCTATCTCGACGTCGTGGTCAGCCTGAAAATCTGAGACCGTCGCAACACCGGGACCCATCTTGTCGAGGGTCAGCTCGGCCTCGTCAGCGACGTTCAGCCGAACCGCGAGTCCCTTCAGGTTGAGAAGGATTTCGATCACGTCTTCCTGCACGCCCTCGAGGGTGCTGTATTCGTGCTGCACCCCTTCGATCTCTACCTCGGTGACAGCACAGCCAGGCATTGAAGACAGCAGAATTCGACGCAGCGCATTGCCGAGCGTGTGCCCGAAACCACGCTCAAGCGGCTCGAGAACCACAGTCGCCTGGGTGCTGCTGTGCTGCTCCACCTGGATATGCGTTGGCGTTAAGAATTCAAGTGATGAATGCGGCATTGATGACCTCATCAAAAATGAAAGGGTTGCGGCAAGGGTCGCCGTTTTACTTGGAATACAGCTCGACGATCAGGCTTTCGTTGATCTCGGCGGGCAGTTCCTCGCGCTCTGGAAGCGCGCGGAACGTCCCCTCCAGCTTGTCGGCATCGACCTCAACCCAACCGCTGGGTGCTCGTTGCGCAGAGAGCGCAAGCGCGCCCTGAATGCGCAGTTGCTCACGCGCCTTCTCCCTGATCGAGACGATGTCGCCAGGCGCAACCGAGAACGATGGGATGTTGGTCACCCGACCATTCACGAGAATGCTCTTGTGCGAAACCAGCTGACGGCATTCTGCGCGCGTCGAGCCGAACCCCATGCGGTAAACAACATTGTCGAGGCGTCGCTCAAGCAATCGCAGCAGGTTCTCACCCGTTGCACCCTTTTGGCGGTCAGCCTTCTTGTAGTAATTCCTAAACTGCTTCTCTAGCACGCCGTAGATTCGGCGCACTTTCTGCTTCTCACGCAGCTGGATCGCATAGTCAGATATGCGTGGCCGTCTGGCATTACCGTGCTGTCCGGGAGGGCTCTCCGCGCGGCACTTCGACTCAAGCGGTCGAACGCCACTCTTGAGAAAGAGGTCTGTACCCTCGCGGCGGGCGAGTTTGCATGTGGGACCGAGATATCTAGCCATTAGTGTGCTGCTCCTTTGAGTCTCAAACCCTGCGCTTCTTGGGCGGACGACAACCGTTGTGCGGAATCGGCGTGACGTCCGTGATGTTAGTAATGCGATAACCGACCGCATTCAGTGCCCGTACTGCAGCCTCACGGCCAGGCCCGGGTCCTTTGACGAAGACTTCAAGGTTTTGCAATCCGTAATCCTGGGCGGCGGTCCCTGCACGTTCCGCCGCAACCTGCGCTGCAAACGGGGTGCTCTTTCTGGCGCCACGGAAACCCGAACCACCGGCTGTTGCCCACGACAATGCACCACCCTGACGATCGGTAATCGTAATGATCGTGTTATTGAACGACGCATGAATATGCGCCAGTCCATCGATCACCTGGCGTTTGCCACGGCGTCTGGTCGGTACGACCGGCGCTTCTGTTGTTTCTGTCGATTCACTCATTTGACGTTTCTCAAAGCGGCCTTAACGGCCGTTGTTCGTTTGCGTCCCACTGATCACGCCAACCGGGACGCTGCTCTTGCCAGGCCCGCTCATCTCGCAGCGAGTCGCTGGCCGAAGCCAACCCCGGTGGGTTACCTGCGGATTGGCTTTTTCACGCCCTTGCGGGTGCGGGCGTTGTTCTTGGTGCCCTGGCCGCGCACCGGCAGCCCGCGCCGATGTCGGATGCCACGGTAACAACCGAGGTCGAGCAAGCGCTTGATGTTCAGCTGCTGCTCTCGCCGAAGGTCACCTTCAACGGTCAGCTTGCCGATCTCAGCCCGCAGCTTGTCGAGTTCTTCCTCGGTCAGCTCCTGGATCTTGGTACTCGGGTCGACGCTCGTTGCCACACACAGGTCGTTGGCGACCTTGCGTCCGACCCCAAAGATGTACGTGAGCGAGATGCCCGCATGTTTGTTGTCGGGGATATTGATTCCCGCTATTCGTGCCATAGGAAGCTCCTACCCTTGACGCTGCTTGTGGCGCGGCTCGCTACAAATCACACGAACCACTCCCTTCCGCCGGACGATGCGGCAATTGCGGCACATCCTCTTTACTGATGCTCTAACTTTCATAACTAGCCTGCTTTGCCCCGACCAAAATGTTGAAGATTTGATTTCTTCATTAACGATTCATACTGATGTGACATCAGATGCGTCTGCACCTGCGACATAAAGTCCATGACCACGACGACGACGATCAAGAGTGCCGTTCCACCCAACTGGAAAGTGATGTTGAACTGCACGATGAGAAACTGCGGCAAGAGACACACGCTCGTCATGTAGATCGACCCAAATAGCGTGAGTCGCGTGACGATGGTGTCCAGGTACTTGGCAGTCTGTTCGCCGGGCCGATACCCCGGAATAAAGCCGCCGCCTTTCTTCAGGTTCTCCGCCATCTCTTTCGGGCTGAACTGCAGCGCCGTATACCAGAAGCAGAAGAAGATGATGCCGGCAGAGAACAAAATCATGTTGAGCGGCTGGCCCGGCGCGATCTGCAAAGACAACTCCTGCAACCACTCCATACCAGGACTCTGCCCAAACCACTGGCCGAGCGACGATGGGAAGAGCAGCAGACTGCTCGCGAAGATCGCCGGGATGACCCCTGCCATGTTTACCTTGAGCGGCAACATCGACTGCTGGGCCGCGTATTGCTGCCGGCCCTGCTGTCTGCGCGCGTAATTGACTGATATCCGTCGTTGCCCGCGCTCCACGAACACAACGCCCGCCACAATCAACACGGCAATCGTACCGACTCCCAGTAGCACCAGAATAGAAACGTCGCCCTGGCGTGCTTGCTCGAAGGACTGCCCAAGCGCGCCGGGAAAGCCAGAGACGATACCCGCGAAAATCAGAATCGAGATGCCATTGCCGATACCCCGTTCAGTGACCTGCTCACCCAGCCACATCAGGAACATCGAGCCCGTCACGAACGTCGTGATTGCAACGAAATGAAACGACATCGAACCGGTGTAAGACAAACCCTGGGACGCGAGCCCGCTGCTCATCGCGAAGCCCTGAATCGTTGCGAGCACGAGCGTGCCGTAGCGAGCGTACTGTTGAATTTTGCGTCTGCCTGCCTCGCCCTCCTTGCGTAGCTGCTGCAATGAGGGCGTCGTCGCGACGACGAGTTGGGTAATAATCTGGGCAGAGATATACGGCATGATGCCAAGCGCAAAGATGCTCATGCGCTCCATCGCACCACCCGAGAACATATTGAACATATCAAGAATGCCGCCCTGATTTTGCTCAAAGAGGGCGCGCAAACGGTCCGGGTTGATACCCGGGACGGGGATGTGTGAGCCGATGCGATAGACCACAATCGCCAGCAGCACGTAAAACAGGCGATGACGGAGCTCAACGAGTCCGTCCCCGATTCCCGTGGGTGCTTTACCGCTTTGTGACAATACGCTGGTCATTCGACATTACTCATGAAGGGCAGCTTGGCGCCCGTTCTGTGATCTTTCCCCTGTCTCGTTCTTCTGGTTGCGTCTGCTCTCGTCGTCTATTGCTAATATTGCTAAGGCCCTAGGCCTCGACCTTGCCGCCAGCCGCTTCGATAGCCGCCTCGGCACCTTTCGATGCCCGGATTCCCTTAAGCGTCACTGCTCGGGAGATCGAACCGGACAACATGACCTTGGCCCGCTCCATCCGGTGGTTAATGACGTTAGCTTCACGCAGCACGTCCACCGTTATTTCCTCTGCCTCGAGGCTATTGATCTCGGACAATGTCACTTCGGCCGTGATGCGGGACAGGCGAGAGGTGAAACCGAACTTCGGCAGTCGCAGTTGCAGTGGCTGCTGGCCACCCTCGAAGCCGGGGCGAACGCGCCCGCCCGAACGGGATTTCTGCCCCTTGTGGCCACGACCACAGGTCTTGCCAAAGCCACTACCACCACCGCGCCCCACGCGCTTTCTGCTGCTGCGCGCACCGCGGGGTGATTTCAATTCATTCAGATTCATGTATTGCTCCATCAGCGGGGAGTGAGACGTGGCACCAACGTCGGCACTGGGTCATCTACTCCTCGACCTTCACCATGTAAGACACTTTGTCGATCATGCCCCGGACTTCCGGCGTATCGATGACCTCGACCGAATGGCGAATGCGCCTCAGCCCGAGACCCATCAAACAGCCCTTGTGTTTCGCGAGGCGACCGATCGCACTTCGCATCATCGTCACCTTGATTTTTTTCTGCTGTGCCATGCCTTCGCTCTGCTTTGCTTTGCCTCTACGGCCGCGTTTACGACCTTACTGTCTCTTGCCTGCGCCGATTCCCGGATTGCGATCAGTTGAGGATTTCCTCAACAGTCTTGCCACGCTTGTCCGCCATCATCTCCGGCGACTGCATCTCCTGCAGACCCTTGAACGTTGCTCGCAGAACATTGACGGGATTGGTTGAGCCGTAGCACTTGGCCAGTACATTCTGAACGCCTGCGACTTCAAGTACCGCACGCATGGTCTTGCCCGCGATAATCCCGGTACCTTCTGACGCCGGCTGCATGTAAACCCTGGATGAGCCATGCCGGGCCGTGACCGGGTACTGCAGCGTATTGCCATTCAACTCGACCTGAATCATGTTCCTGCGCGCGGCTTCCATCGCCTTTTGAATCGCGGCGGGCACTTCACGGGCTTTGCCTCGCCCGAAGCCAACGCGACCGTTACCATCGCCGACAACAGTCAATGCCGCAAAGCCAAAGATGCGGCCGCCTTTGACCACCTTCGACACCCGGCTGACCCCGCCCACAAGCTTCTCTTGCAGACCTTCTTCGTTGTCTTTCTTGTTGTTGTATGCCATTACTCTCTCCTGCAGGATTCCTGAGACCCGGGCTCGCTGTATGCGGCCCGTGGTTTACGGATGCGACACTAAAATTGCAGCCCGCCTTCCCGCGCTGCGTCAGCCAGCGCTTTGACCCTGCCGTGATATTTGTAACCCGACCGATCAAACGCGACGCGTTCGATGCCGGCTGCCTTTGCCCGCTCTGCGATCAATTGCCCAACCTTAGTTGCACCCGCCACATTGCCGGTCGGCCCGGTCTTGAGCTCTTTTTCCACCGTCGACGCCGCCGCCGTCACCTTCTCGCCGTCTGCGCTCACAATCTGCGCGTAAATGTGTCGCGGCGATCTGTAGACACAGAGTCGGGGCACACCGAGATTGAGAATGTGCTTACGACCGCGCCGGGCACGTCGGAGTCTTGCCTGCTTCTTTTTCATCATTTCAATTACTTCTTCTTCGCTTCCTTGCGCTTAACGTGCTCGTTCTGATAGCGAACGCCCTTGCCTTTATAAGGCTCCGGGGGACGATAAGCGCGGATGTCCGCTGCAACCTGACCCACCAACTGTTTGTCAGTACCCTTCACCTGAATCTCTGTCTGACTCGGCGTTTCGATCTCAATGCCGTCAGGGACGTCGTAGACAACGGGGTGCGAGAAACCAAGCGTGAGATTCAGCTTTCGACCCTGGACCTGCGCCCGATAGCCGACACCCTGCAACTGCAGGCCCTTGGAGAAGCCGTTGCTCACGCCAACCACCATATTGTTGACCAAAGACCGATACGTGCCGGCCAGTGCCTTGGATTTCTTGTCGCTGCGCGTGGGAGCAAAGGTCAACTGACCTTCGCTGAGCTCAACAGCAACGGCGTCGGTAATATTGAGGCTGAGGTTGCCCAATCCGCCTTTCACGGCAACTTGCCCGGGGGTGACGGAAACTTCCACCCCGCTCGGGACAACTACCGGCTCTGATGCAATGCGTGACATAAGGTCTCCTAGAACACCGAACAGATCAGTTCGCCACCGACACCGGCGGTGCGCGCCGCGCGGTCGGTCATGAGGCCTTTATTCGTCGACAGGATGATGATACCGAGGCCGCCCCGAACGTCAGGAATGTCTCCGGCACCGCGATACTGACGAAGACCAGGACGACTCAGTCGCTTGATCTCCTCGATCACCGGCTTGTCATTGAAGTACTTCAGAACGAGCATCAGTGAGGACTTCTCTGTGTCCTCGGCACTGAAGTCCTCGATGTAGCCTTCAGCCTTCAAAACCTCTGCGATCGCGATCTTGGTCTTTGAGGAGGGCATGGACACATCGGTGAGCCCCACTCTCTGGGCGTTCCGAATCCGCGTCAACATGTCCGCGAGTGGATCTTGCATTGTCATATGATGAACCTTTACCAGCTAGCCTTGACCAGACCCGGAACATCGCCGCGCATGGCCGCTTCGCGAAGCTTGTTGCGACCGAGACCAAACCGACGATAGACCGCATGCGGCCGCCCGGTCAGACGACAGCGACGCTGCTTGCGCACAGGGCTCGCGTCTCGCGGGAGCTTCTGCAGTTTGATCTGGGCTTCCCAGCGATCCTCATCCGACGCGTTAAGGTCGCGAATGGTCGCTTTCAGCGCTGCACGCTTTACGGCGAATTTCTTCACCAGACGCGCTCGCTTGTTCTCCCTGTTGATCATCGAACTCTTGGCCATGTGTCCTCTCCAAACCTTCTGTCTGCGGAGCGCCGCGCTTGTCACGTCAGCATTCCGTCATTTGCGAGCCTGTCTCTTTTGTCCCTTGACTCCGTCCCTTTGGCAACGTCCCTTTCGTAACGACAGAGCAGCGCCTCTTTGTTAGTCGCCTCCCGGTGACGTCGCCGGGCAATCGTTGTTAGCTGGCTTCCCTGAATGGAAAGTTGAATGCTTTCAGCAACGCTCTGCCCTCATCGTCTGTTTTCGCCGTCGTCACGATGGCGATGTCGAGCCCTCGAATCTTGTCGATCTTGTCGTATTCGATCTCCGGAAAAACAATCTGCTCGGTGATGCCCATTGCAAAATTTCCGCGCCCGTCAAATGATCGCGGCGAAATTCCTCGGAAATCACGTTCCCTCGGGATTGCGATGTTGATCAAACGATCCAAAAACTCATACATGCGCGCACGACGCAGAGTCACCTTGCAACCGATCGGAAAGCCCTCGCGAACCTTAAAGCCTGCGATCGATTTGCGGGCATTGTTGGTCACCACTTTCTGGCCGGCAATCGCTTCCATGTCACCAACCGCAGCGTCGAGTTGTTTGCGGTCACCGATGGCTTCACCAACGCCCATGTTCAGTGTGATCTTGGTGATCCGCGGAATCTCCATAGCATTCTCAATGCTAAGTTCTTCCTTCAGCCTGGGCCTGATCTCGGTATCGTATTGTGTCTTGAGGTCGGTCATTTCTGTCTCAGTCTCAAACGCTAGGCGTCGATTTCGTCGCCGGTTGACTTATATATGCGGACACGTGCGCCGTCATCCAGCACCTTGAAACCGACGCGATCTGCCCGGTCGGTCTTGCGATTCACGATCGCAACATTGGAAATGTGAATTGGCGCTTCTTTCTCAATGATACCGCCGGGGCGGTTCAGATTGGGATTCGGTTTTGTATGACGTTTAACCATGTTGACGCCCGATACGTATAAGCGCTCGTCAGTCAACACACGCAAAATGCGGCCTCGCTTACCCTTGTCGCGTCCGGCGGTGACGACAATCTCGTCTTCTGTCTTGAGCTTTCTCATACGTCTTCTTTCACTTTCTACTCTGCCGTTAAACCCTGTTGCTACTCAGACCCTATGCTACTTAAACCCTTGCTACTTAAGCCACCCGAGGCTCAGAGGACTTCCGGCGCGAGGGACACAATGCGCATGAAGTTGTCGTTTCTGAGTTCCCGCGTCACCGGTCCAAAAATTCGAGTACCTATGGGCTGCTTCTGCGCATTCAATAGCACCGCTGCATTCGCGTCGAAGCGAATCACGGAACCATCTGGTCTCCGTACGCCCTTGCGCGTTCTGACTACGACCGCATCAAGAACCTGACCCTTGCGCACCCGACCACGTGGAATCGCCTCCTTGACGGTCACCTTGATGATGTCGCCAATACCGGCGTAGCGACGCTTTGATCCACCGAGCACCTTGATGCACATCACCCTACGGGCGCCGCTGTTGTCAGCAATATCCAGATATGTCTCTGACTGAATCATGTCTCTATTCTTCCAGTACGGCGCTAATCAGCGATTTAAGTGACGGCTTTGCGGTCGATGGACGCCAATTTCCAGGACTTCGTCCGGGAAATTGGCCGGGTCTCCACGATGGTGACCTGATCACCGGTCTGACACTGATTGTCGGCATCATGGGCATGAATCTTTTTTGAACGCTTGATGTACTTGCCGTACAGCGGATGCTTGACGCGACGCTCGACGAGAACCGTAATGGTCTTGTCCATACGATCACTTACGACCGTGCCGCTGACGCTTCGAGCTGACTTGCTAGCCTCACTCATCGTTAGCTTCTCGTTTCTTTTGGTTAATGACCGTCTTCACTCGCGCAATGTCTTTTTTTACTTCCGCCAACAGATGCACTTGTGCCAACTGGCCGGTTGACCGCTGCATGCGGAAGTTGAATCGGTCCTTCGACAGTTCCAGAAGCTGCGCTTCCAGTTCGTCGAGTGACTTGCCTCTTAATTCGCTAGCGTTCATAACGGCGGCTCTACATCAACGTTCGTTTGACGAAGGATGTCGCGAAGGGCAACTTCGCCGCAGCGAGACGAAACGCGTCGCGCGCGGTCTCTTCCGGCACACCTTCCATTTCATACAGCATCTTTCCTGGCTTGACCTGTGCAACCCAGTATTCGACGTTGCCCTTGCCCTTGCCCTGACGAACCTCAAGCGGCTTTTTCGTGATTGGCTTGTCCGGAAAAACACGAATCCAGATCTGTCCACCGCGACGGACACGGCGGGTCATTGCACGACGAGCAGCTTCAATCTGCCGCGCTGTCAAACGACCCCGCGTCGTCGCCTTAAGGCCGTATTCGCCAAAGCTCACGGTATTCCCGCGAGTCGCGAGACCACGGTTGCGGCCTTTCATCTGCTTTCGATACTTTGTTCGTTTCGGTTGTAGCATTGCTCTCTCTCAATCCCCTCGCCTGTTGCGTCCGGCCCCTGGTGCCGGGTCGTTACGCTGGTACGGGTTGATTGCCCTCCTCGCGTTGACCAAGGATCTCGCCCTTGAAGATCCACACTTTCACACCGAGGATGCCGTAGGTTGTCAACGCTTCCGCCGTGGCATAGTCGATGTCCGCCCGCAGCGTATGCAGCGGCACCCGTCCCTCATGGTAGACCTCAGAGCGTGCGATCTCCGCGCCACCCAGGCGACCTGCGACCCGCACCTTGATTCCCTCGGCGCCGAGACGCATCGCATTCTGCATCACGCGCTTCATGGCGCGACGAAACTGAACTCGACGCTCAAGTTGCTGTGCAACGTTCTGAGCAACCAGAAAAGCATCCAGCTCCGGCTTACGAATCTCTTCAATGTTGATGTGCACCGGGATGCCCATCAGCTTGGCGACCCCACGACGTAGCCGCTCAACATCTTCGCCTTTTTTGCCAATCACGATGCCGGGGCGCGCTGTGTAAATCGCGATTCGTGCAGTTTGAGCCGGACGTTCGATCTCGATGCGACTGACCGAGGCCTGCGACAGACGCTTGTGGATGTACTCGCGCACCATCATGTCGGTGTAGAGCATGTCCGCATAGGCTTCGCCGGACGCATACCAAACCGAGGTATGGTTCTTGACGATGCCGAGGCGCATGCCTGTCGGATGTACTTTCTGTCCCATGTGCTATCTCGTCGAATTCGTTTTAATGAGGCGCGCTTGCCGCCGTATCAGTATTCGGATCGTTATTCGTCCGCAACTGCCAGGGTTACGTGACACGTGCGTTTCAGGTTTCGGTCGCCACGCCCTTTCGCTCGCGGGCTCATCCGTTTCATCGTCAGCCCTTCATCGACGTAGATCGTTGAAATGGACAACTCGTCGACGTCAGCGCCTTCGTTGTGCTCCGCGTTCGCAATGGCCGATTCCAACAGTTTGCGCACAAGCACGGCTGCCTTCTTGGTACTGAAGTTCAATACATCGAGCGCCACGCCCACTGGCTTGCCGCGAACCTGATCTGCAACCAGGCGTACCTTCTGCGCGGATATCTTTGCGCCCTTGAGTTTTGCACCAACTTCCATCGCGTCAGCCTCGCTTAACGTCGCGCTTTTCGGTCCGCGGCATGGCCTCGGAACGTTCGGGTGATAGCAAACTCGCCAAGTTTGTGACCGACCATGTCTTCATTGACGAAGACCGGTACATGCTGTCTGCCGTTGTGGATTGCAATCGTCAAACCGACGAAGTCCGGCGTTATCAGCGAGCGACGCGACCAGGTCTTGATAGGTCGTCGATCGCTGCTGTCCGCGGCCTGCTCCACCTTCTTCATCAGATGCAGGTCTACAAACGGGCCTTTCTTCAAGCTGCGTGGCACTGTGCTCTCCCTTAAATCGTCTAACGTCGCGCGCCGCGACGGCGGACGATCATCTTGTCTGTTCGTTTGTTCTTGCGGGTCTTGAATCCCTTCGTCGGCACGCCCCATGGCGTCACCGGATGACGACCGCCCGAAGTCTTGCCTTCTCCGCCGCCATGCGGGTGATCGACCGGGTTCATGACGACACCGCGAACTGTCGGCCGCACACCGCGCCAGCGCTTGGCGCCAGCCTTGCCGAGCGACTCGAGGTTGTGCTCCGAGTTGCTCACTTCACCCAACACCGCCCGGCACTCCGATAGCACTTTTCGCATCTCGCCGGATCGCAGTCTCAGCGTGACATAGGCACCATCTTTGGCAACCAACTGCGCTGATGTACCCGCGCTGCGAACCATCTGGGCACCTTTGCCGGGCTTCAGCTCTACACAGTGGATCTGGCTGCCCATCGGAATGTTGCGCAGCGGCAGGCAGTTGCCAGCTTGAATCGGTGCGTCGTTGCCAGACTGGATGCGGTCACCGCTGGTGAGACCTTTGGGAGCGATGATGTAACGGCGTTCGCCGTCTTCGTAACGGATGAGGGCTATGTTGGCGGTGCGGTTGGGGTCGTACTCAAGGCGTTCTACGACTGCTTTTATGCCGTCTTTGTTACGCTTGAAGTCTATGCGACGGTATTTCTGTTTATGCCCGCCACCGATGTGGCGCGTGGTAATTCGACCTTTATTGTTACGACCGCCAGTCCGTGATTTGGGCTCAAGCAAGGGCTTATACGGTTCTCCTCGATGGAGTTCCGGATTGACCACCTTGACGACAAAGCGCCGTCCGGCGGAAGTTGGTTTTGCTTTTACAACTGGCATAGTTTCTTACCTTTGCGCTTCGCGTCGGTCAGAGGCGAGCAGGCCCTCAAGCCCTGAATTCGGCTCAAGCCCCAAAGTCGATGTCCTGGCCCGCTTGCAAGCGGACGTAGGCTTTCTTCCAATCTGGTCGACGTGATGTCCCGCGAACGTTGCGCTTGACCTTGCCCTTGACGTTAACAACCCTCACGCTCAACACGTTCACGCTGTAAATCTTCTCGATTGCGGCCTTGATCTGCGGCCGCGATGCCGAGCGTGCCACCTTGAAGGAAACCTGATTTGAGGCATCCGCAATGTTAGTGGTCTTCTCTGAGATGTGAGCGCCGAGCAGGACGCTATATAGGTCAGCTTCGTTCACGCGAGCGACTCCTCGATGGCCTTCAACGCGCCAACCGTCACGACGACTGACTCGTAGGCAAGCAGGTCCACTGGGTTGATGCCCTGTGGGTCTGTGATTTCGACGCCCTTGACGTTGCGTCCGCCGAGATAGAGATTGCGGTCAACGTCTTCAACGATGACGAGGCCCTTCTCAAGATTCAGCGACTTCATCCGGGCGATGAACTCACGTGTCTTCGGCGTATCCAGGGCAAAGGACTCGACGACGACAAGCCGCTCCTGGCGCACGAGTTCTGACAGAATCGCCTGCATCGCGCCCCGGAACATCTTGCGATTTACCTTCTGCCCAAAGTCGCGCGGCTTGGCCGCAAACGCTTTGCCGCCACCGCGCCAGATTGGCGAACGGATGGTACCTGCTCGCGCCCGACCTGTCCCCTTCTGGCGATACGGCTTTCTGCCACCACCGCGAACTTCTGAGCGGGTCTTCTGCGCCTTGCTGCCTTGACGGCCTCCGGCGAGATAGGCGACGACGACCTGGTGGACCAGCGCTTCGTTGAATTGCCGCGCAAAGGTCGCTTCGGAAACTTCAACGTTTTCGCCAGAAAAGCCCTTGCCGGGTTCATATATGTTGAGATTCATGGCTCCGCTCCAACTCAGCCTTTGACTGCCGGCCGTACGACCACTTCGCCGCCGCGAGGGCCCGGAACCGCGCCCTTTATCAGCAACAGATTGTTGTCCGCATCAACGCGTACAACTTCCAACGTTTGTACAGTCACATTGGCAGCGCCCATGTGGCCCGCCATTTTCTTGCCCTTAAAAACTCGCCCCGGGGACTGGCATTGACCAATCGAACCCGGGGCGCGGTGTGAGACGGAGTTGCCGTGGGTGGTGTCTTGCGTGTGGAAGTTATAGCGCTTGATCACACCCTGGAACCCTTTGCCTTTCGACTTGCCGGATACATCCACCTTCTGGCCTTGCTCAAATGCCGACACCAGGAGTTCATCACCGACCGCCGACGCGTCTTCGGCGTCTATCCGGAATTCCCAGAGACCGCGACCGGCTTCAACATTCGCTTTGCGAAAATGGCCGCCACGCGCGCGATTGACCTTCTTTGCCTTAACCGTACCCGCCGTCACCTGAATGGCATCGTAGCCGTCTGTGTCGGCTGTCTTGCGCTGCGTGACGCGGTTGGGCTGCGCTTCGACGACAGTGACTGGGATTGACTCGCCCTCTTCAGTGAAGATGCGGGTCATTCCTTGTTTGGTCCCGATGATTCCGATGGTCATTGTTCTTCCCCAGCCGCTCGTAACTCTTGGCGACTAACACTTCTTTACGTACGATTGCCGAATTTACCTACGATTGCCGAACTTGCCTACGATTGCCAATCCCTGCGTACTCGCAGGCCGGCGTCCAGATCGCTTGCCCCTTGCGGCTCTCTATTCGTAATGTGTATCTGTTCTGCGCTTGCGCCTTTGCTCAACCCAACTTGATCTGGAAATCCACACCAGCAGCGAGGTCCAGCTTTGTGAGCGCATCGACCGTCTTTTCAGTTGGATCGATGATGTCAAGAAGCCGCTTGTGCGTGCGAATCTCGTACTGATCGCGCGCATCTTTGTCAACGTGGGGCGAGACCAAAATCGTGAATCGCTCGGTGCGCGTCGGCAGCGGGATCGGGCCCCTGACCTGCGCCCCGGTGCGCTTGGCCGTGTTAACAATTTCCTGAGTCGACAGGTCGATAAGGCGATGATCGAATGCCTTGAGTCGAATCCGGATTCTCTGATTGTCCAATGAGTGCTCCTCGAATGCGGCCTGTTTTGTATACCGGATCGGTGCCCTGCGACCCAGGAGTTGGCATCAACTCACTGCTTCACATGGTTAGATGGGGTACGTGCCTCAAAGAGCGAGGCAAAGGCCATCCCCGAAATCGGGGAAGCGGCATATTAATGACCGACCTACCCCAAGTCAACGAATTTCACGGCGTCAAGGGCACCAACCGAGCCCAGCAGTCGCTGGCTCCGTCAGGCACCCTGGTCGGCTCGCTCATCCATCGATGAAGGGCCGACAAACCACCCAAGGCCTCCTATCGAGGCCATTTTGTTTCCGAACCCGGTTTCCAGGATCGCTATCGATCCAGGACCCTGGTTCTGGGCCGGCTCACCTGCCCTTGAGCAGCAGCCGTTGTGGGCAACCCTTGCCCACTAACGCCTCTATCGCCCGCACTCAGTGCGGTGGCGCGCAAATACTCCGATCAATGCCGAAATCGGTCTTTGGACTGCCTCCTCCGTTAGTTGTCGTCCCAAAATTGTCGTCCTGACAATGCTTGGGACAGGAACTCTAGCTACTCGTCGATCTTGGTGACGACACCCGCGCCGACGGTGCGACCACCTTCACGAATCGCAAAACGCAGACCTTCTTCCATCGCGATCGGCGCCATCAAATCAACCTTCATCGACACGTTGTC
>Ga0115002_10004881_pt1 | contig 16029 bp, 7 predicted proteins | sample ArcticOcean_MG_C_8_FD_89576 | JGI IMG/M metagenome (GOLD analysis project Ga0115002, IMG submission 89576) | Marine microbial communities from western Arctic Ocean - ArcticOcean_MG_CB11_86 | ecosystem: Environmental > Aquatic > Marine > Oceanic | place: Arctic Ocean: Canada Basin | collected... | reverse complement strand
CAGGTAAAGACGGGGCTACAGGACCAACAGGTCCTACCGGGGAAGCAGGTAAAGACGGGGCTACAGGACCAACAGGTCCTACCGGGGAAGCAGGTAAAGACGGGGCTACAGGACCCCCCGGTGAGAGCGTCGGAGGCGGCGATGGATCGTGGAATGCATCATTTAATTATTTATTAATGGAAAAACCTTGGTCGCCTGCTTATGTGAGTGGGCATACTTTTAACCCACCATCTAATGGAACTGGTATCAGTGATGTGTCCGGTACAAATAGAGGAACCTTTGACGCATTCTCTGGTCAATATGACCAACTCGATCAGAGAATAGAACTCAACTGGGTTCTACCTCCGCGAGAAGCAGCTGGATTTAATTTCAAAATGGCACCTCAACGATTGAACGATGGCGCTATAAATTTAACCACGGGGTCTTATGCAAAAATGTCTGATTCAAGTTTGAATTATTTACCATATCACGAATCTTTGTTTATTGATTACAGAAACCAACCTGGTAGTAGTGGGACCAGCAGCTGGACACCATTAACAACAACAGATTTAGCTCTTAATCTTGCGGGGACTACTAAGCCTAATCTTTATAATCAAACAACCGGCGCATACTTTGTAGCAGGGACAGGAACGATTACAGGAAACTATGGATATATTGCTGGACCACCATCAGTTCCACATTTTGTATATCAAAATGAAAATAAATTCAATGTAGGAACTAACCAATTTCAGTTTAGAATTTATCTTAAAAATAAATCTACCCAAGTATTACCTTCCCCGGATTATTTTGGAACAGTAAACCCAGAATGGAACTATTTATATATACCGGATACTTCTGGGTCATTTATTGTATTTGGGAGTTTTGGTCCAGCTACTTCGCCGCAATTGATAGAAATGAACAATACTGATTATAGAAGAATAAATGTCACTGGCGCTAATAATAATAATCAAACTTCCTCAAACCCAGTAGCAGATGCTTCATTAAATATATCTTTTCCGTCTTTACCATTATATAATTTGCATGTTAACTATGGTTTTGATTTATCAGGAGCACCTGACCCAACTTCAAAACAAGTATTTATGCCTCCAGCACCCCATAATACTATACCGACAAAATCATATGAATCCAATAATTTAATAACTAATACGTGGGCTTTTTCTAATTATCCAACAACTCCAACAACTACCTTACATAATATAACAAATACAGGCAATCATGTTATCTTTCCGGGATATACGTATGATGTGTCTGGTTATTTTATGAAGATTAACACTGATTTAAGTCAGAATGTTTACACTGATAACTACTTGCCACCCCCATATCCAAATCTAACAGTTCCTCCTCCTACAAGAAATCAAGTATCTACAACATATACATCCATGTTAGGTGGAGCCGGACAAAATAGTTTTTTTACTAATACAGATTTGGTTAATGGTCCCCAATCAGGGACAGTAGCCATAGTTGCTAATGCTTATCCTAAAAATTCCAATACAATCATCAATAATATTTATTTTTTTGACCCTACATCACAATACGAACTATCTAATGTCTTATATACATATGAACTCATCAATAAAAGAAATACCAATGAATCTACTGATTTGGGGACTGATTTGGGTGGAAATGATTTATGCAGATTTATACTATCTACTACATCCACACCAACTACTTTAACTTCGCCTTATCGTATTGGTTTTACAGGTAATGATTCAGTCATTAATCCTACGAATACATTTTTTGAATTGTCAATTTCTGAGAGTAAAGATGCTACACAATATCCTTCACCACCAGCGACCACTGTAGAAGCATATAGATTACGCGGTTGGTATTTAGGTGTAGATATATCAAATGTTAAAATAAAAGGTATTAATTTGACTAATTATCCTGATATAAGCAATAATGCGTATATCGATTGGTCTATTCAATTGACCCAGGATTTTGCAGGTTCAAAATCTAGCACACAATTGACTTATCCTTTAAGAATTGGAAAAGTCCCCATTAACCCTGTATCTATTAATAATTTTGCCACTGTCCAACAAACACCTATATTAACAGCAGATTTCTTTGGAATAAGTAGGCCAGCAAATTCTACTGTTGCAACATGGCCTGTTAGTGCCATATTATCAGATTTAGATCCTACTTGGAGACCCGTGCCAAGTTTACCGTTCAAACGATTAATGATTGGAAATTTAGTTTATGCCGGTGCTACTTCAGGAAATTATATGACTGATGGTGATTATGGTAAGGAGTGGCCAATTGCGCATCCCACATCAGTAAATATGAATGAAAATGTCGATTTATTAAGATCTAATTTACAGAATAGTTCTTACTATTATTCTAGAGCCAGAGCCTTTACACCACAATTCTATATCACAGGAACTTACACCAATAATATAACATTATCACCAAACACAACTACTGTTACCCCGTTAAATATAAGTTTCAATTCGAAACCTCTGTGGTGGGATTATACAACATTAAATTCTTCACTACCATTTTCTTATACGTTACATTCGCCAGGTGTTGGAGAATATCCAGTTAATTATGGTAGTTATGACGTTTCATATAATCATGCAGATCCAATAGGTGATCAACAACTAATGTGGTGTAATACTGGAGGATTTACTTGCGGTGGGCACACTGGACCTACTAACAATCCGTATATTAATTATACGGTGTATTATGATCAAACACGAAATTATTCTTCCAAAAATACTACTGGAATTAGTAAATCTCTTACATATATAGCAAGTAACGATGATTATTATGAAGGTGGTAATAAAACAATTACTGGTACATATAAATGGATACTTTTAAGTAATACCAGAGTCAGTACCACAAGTTTTGGAAAAATAGTTGTAACTGGTTCTGCTGGTGGTTCCTCTTCTACATTAAAATTAGGAGATGATTATCTACTTTATATTCAAGAAATAGATTCATATTTTGACCCTCTAAATAATACATTGCCTGCCACTCATACGGCTGGCAGGAGTGGATGGAAATCTGTACACGGCACTTGGGACGCGGGAGCTACAGTGCTGGTTAATAATACACATGAAGTTGGCGCTTATAGAAGGTTTACCGATAGTGGAGCGAAGGCTGACTATTTTATTAAATTCTATAGTCCAAATCCTAATACTAAAATATTCTATAGAATAGGACTTAAAAATGGTGGTAATATAAAAATATCCAATGTAGTGATTTCTTATGGGACATAATAATATAATTAATATTTATATGTCAGTGGTGGATAATGATTATCAAACAAATCTCTTGCATAAACAATTTACAGGTGTTGCTGCAACACAATTAGATCAACCATTTAGCAATGAACCATATCGTGCAATTAAGAATATATTTAGTCGTGATGTCTTCATTGAAGATATCCCCGATCAAGCTCCAATTAGTATATATATTTTGGATAATAGTGATAATTGGCTAGATAGTTCAGGTGGTGCGCCTTCAGATCTCTCGAACAATTCCGGAACGACTTTTGCAGATCTATACCCAGATAGTAATTTACAATTTTATAAAAATGTGGAATTGGGGGAAGTTCCGGGTTCGCAAAAAAGAGTCTGGCGACGCTTAGATGCCCGTGGTGGTAATGTCTTGCAAGACTCAATTAACTTCAAGTATGACGATAAAAATAGTACTTACTTAATGCGCGTTAAACACTCGAATGGTGCTGTATATATCAATAATCCTTTGAATAGTTACCCTTTATTTTGGATTCTTGACAATCAAAGCGGATACTTACAACTTTATCAAACAACAGAAAAATTGAAAGATATAGCCGCTATACATACTTATCCCCCAAAGATATCTTTCTTAAAGTATGTAGGCAAGAAAGGAATAACAAATTTTGATGTTTCAGGACAGAAGCAGGTTGGTGATATAAGTGGTATAGGTACTAAAATTAGTGATATTAATATGAAATTGGACGAAATAAATAGAATGATATTACCGGAGGGATATGTTGATATAAGTGGTGCAACGGCGCCATACGATCTCTCAGGTAGTGAAGTAGTGAGAACATATTATAATTATGTACGTAGTAATTCTTTTATTGGATATCACAACTTACCAGTTATGGATAGTAGTGCAGTTGACCATGTGGGTGATCCAAGCCATAATATAAAAGGATTAAAGGGTACGGATCTATCTGGTGTAAGTGTTTTTGAGCTGGATGTGTCGGGTGCAGCATATATTACGAAAGGGATAGTATTAGGTCCTAGTGGCGCCTTCTTGATGGAGGCTGTTCATGGGACACATAGTTTAGGATCGGGGACAACAGGGAATATGGAAATGACTACATCAAATCATTTTTCCGTACATACGGCACAGAAACAAAATGCTTTATTTGTGGCTGCTGGTGGAAATGTGGGTATTGGCACATCGGCGCCTGGTGCTGCATTGCACGTAATAGGAAATTCCACCGCGCTTGATGTGAGTGGTGAATCTGTATTCAGGGACGATATAAAGATGCATTCAAATGCCGATATTTCAGGAAACTTAAATGTGCAGGAAACCCGAATACTACAAAGTTCGCGTATTAAATGGCCTTTGTTATTAGCCACCGTCGCACCTCATACATTTCCTATTGCGGAAATGACGATGGACGTCCAAGGAATAAATCTTTTGGGATATTTTACATTAGAGCTTAATCAGGGTCCTCTAAGTTATGAATATGCGCACAGCATTCATTTTTTAGCAGGATATATGGCTTCTGTGCAAGGTGGCGGTATGACAACCCCAATAGTGTATATTAAGGTATTATCGAATTGCAAAAAAGATTTGACGGGTTCTAGCCAATCGATGATAGATCAATTAAGTTTTTATATTGATCCTGGAAACTCCGTGATGCCAGGCCAAAAAATATATTTGTGTTGTAAAACATCGGCGCTAAATACCGGCACGACCGGGGCTGGTGATTTAACTATTAGGCTCTACAAGAATTTTGCTGGTGGCGTTGGTGCCCCACAGGCAGCAAATTGGGCGCTGGTGAATCCTATTGGACAATCTATTCCGTTAACAGCAACAGAATTAAGTGGGAATATAGTAAATTTAAACTTATATGATGAACCATATGGATTTTCGGGAATGCTCGAGTATTTCCAAAAAAATATAGTTGTGGAGGGCAAAACACATTTGAATGATGTATCGGCGGCTAATATAGATATTTCTGAAAATCTAATTGTTACTGGACATAGTCAACTGAATGATGTATCGGCGGCTAATATAGATATTACTGGAACCCTAACGATTAATGGAGATATCGTCGGTTCCGATAATACACCGATGATAGAATATATTAGATACGATAATAGTAATTTTAATTCAAATACTTCCACCCCAAGCATAACTGGTTCTTGGCAAACAATTGCTCAAATTCATCCTATTTCAGCCTACTCTGCCCAGGTTAGCAAAACGCGTGCATCCTATGCTATATTTAAAATTGTCGATCGGTCAAATAATAATACGGTTTATAGATTCCAAGACAACATAACTTGTATGATAAGTTTTTTGAATGGGGAATGCACACTTAATGTTTTAAGTAGTAATCCTACAGGAAATTCGACTGGATCATCTGAGAAAGGATATATAGGTAATATAAGATTGCAATGTGGCAAATACTCCATACCCGGCGTGAACGCCAGTATGAATTCAGCCAATCTTCAAATTAAAAGATTTTGTGATGAACCAGGTGCTGGAACAACTGATGTGAGAGTTCGTATGTATCATAATTTTCAGCCAATACTAATGCCCAGAGAATTTACTCCGTTTGTTTTAACATCAACAAGTTTGAGTTTAACCAACACGATTACTAATACCGAATTTGATGTATTAAATTATACAGCGGGTTTTAAATCTTCGACAACTAAAAGACATTATATAGATAAATGTACAATGGGCAGTTTACACACGGAAGGTGATATTTCCGTGGGATCTAATAATATTACAAATGCTGCCATGATATCTGCTGGGAGTCATGGAGCTTTCCCACGTATAAAACTTGATTCAACTGGTTTAGAGTTATTAGTACATAAACATACGACGAATCACAAAATTACACTTGGAGATGGCATTGACGCGACTCAACAAATTTATATGCGTGTTAATCCATTAGCCACATTAGATATAAATAATGTTGAAATCAGTAAGGTAAATAAAATAACATCTGACCAATCAATAGATATATGTGCAAATAATGTTATAATAGGACGGCGATTAACTACTACGGATTTATCTTCTACTAATATTGATATATCTAATAAGTTGAAAGTTGATAGTTTAATAACAGGTGAAGAAGGTACTACTTTTGTTGAATATAAGGATTTTTCTGCTGATATTTCTGGGACCAGTGGTCCTACTTGGTATTGTATTGCAAAATGTGAAGGTACTACAGCTAACGCACGCGGATTATTCATTATCGATGATGATACATCAGGGATAAGAGAGCAAATAATATTTTATGCTGGAACATCTTATTCAAGAGGTAATCATATCAAAGTCATATCCCATAACTGGTATAAAAATTCTGGATCTTTAACAACTAAGTTAAGAATAGATGTAAGTGGGACATATACAGGGGCAAATTTATATTTATATAGGCACAATTCAATAAACCCGTCCAAAATTTATATTCGGTTGTATGAAAATGGAAGAGATCCAAGTACTGGTGGTAGATGGGTTTTAACATCAACGCCAATAGCCAATTTTAACTCTATGGTGGTGAATTTAGATATATCATATGACCCGAGTGGAAGAAGGGCGAATACTTGTTCGTCTTTAGATCATTACATACAAGGTCATATGGCTATCATTGGTGATATTAGTGCAAATAATGTTTTAACAAACTTACTAAATTTGAAAAATATGAAAATTATAAGTAAAACAAAGACAGTTACCACCACCGCGCCTTATGTATTGGGTACAACCCATCTTGAACATATTGATTCAGCCAATAATTATTTGGTAGGCAGTTATAAACAAATTAGAAGCGCTTTTTTTACTTGGAGCGGCAATGAGGTTATAAGTTACGCACCGCCGAATAACCATGTCGCGGGGAGCGGCTCTATTACCCCCCCATGCGCAGCGGGTGGCGAATTATTTAATATTGGGACACCACATATTTGGGAGTTATCAAATTCAAATTATAGTAATGCCCACCATACATTTACAATACCACAAATGGTTGAAAAAACGTTGATGAAAATAGATTTTCATATTGATATTTGGTTTGATTCAACAGGGGCGGCGCGGCGCAACACTATATTCTTTTGGCTTGGCAAAAATATCGGGGCAAATCCAGCTGTAGACGGCGGCGGGTCAGGTCCCAAGGCATATCGTTTAGCCACCCATCACCCTGCTTATTTCGGGACAACTGCGTCGGAACCAACTTTCTCCCATACTACAAGTATTACATTATTCGGGAATAATATTGATTTTCAAGAAGGAGATACATTTTATTTTACTGGTCAATGTATGGGCAGTCCAAGCTTTCCCCGATATAAAAATTTACGTATTAAAATAACTTGGGAATCATTACATTAAAGAAACAAAGTTTGTATCATCATCATAATATAATGAAAACCCTCATTATATTATTGTTAGTGTAGATAATCATAGGTTTTCTATTCACATCCAAATGAAATATGCAGTCACCAGCTATCTCTTTTATAAAGAATTACGCTCCCCTAAGAAGCGTGCACTAAATTTATTGTTGATCCAAATTATAGACGAACACTGTATAAAACATAACCCGTTTAACTAAATCTATGAAAAATAATGGCGTAGTGCCTTTTTTTACGCCCATGTAGATGACTGAGTATTTATTTCAAAACGCGAAACATAATAAGAATAACTCCACCGAGGAGGAGAGAAACAGCCACATACTTATCAAAATTTATAATATTCTGTTTAACAACTGGATCCAATTCAGCAAACCGTTTTTTATATGGATTTGGTTTAAATGGTAAATAAATAAATCTGCCGAAGGGAAATATGGTAGGTTGCATGCGATATTTACAATTCATAAGAAAATCATACCACGCTAAAGTAAAATAAGGAAAATACAATAAAAATGCCATCGCTATCTTATTTCTCTTGGGTAAATAATAGAATATGAGAGAAATGATGAAACTCAATGTTGCTGTCATCCCAAAATGATTAAATGAACAATGATATGTAAAATTATACCAATTCATTACTAAATAATTAATAATTGCAAAAATGCTATACATTTTTTTTGAGCGCGTTTTTTTAAAAACAAACCAGTACGACAGTGCTATATAAAAGGTGAAAATAATGCATTTAATATTTATATAATCCATAGGCCATTTCAGTTTTTTTTCCTCCATTACTATTGAGGAAGAAAAATTTATAATAGGGTGGGAATATTTTCTCTCGACTCCAGCACAGTGAAATTATGTTTCACCATCGGAACACACTGCTGATAGAGTGATTCTATTCCATGGGTGTCGAGAGAACAAATCCTGCTGACCTCGTTGATGAGGCGTACATATCTCTCTATATAAGAATATTTTGGATTATCATATGCCTCGTCTATGAAAGGAGAAAAAGTTTTAAATCCCATTTTACGCAGGTGAGCGAGAACCCCACCCTGTGAACCCCAAAGCATAAAGGGTATGCCTGCTAAAATAGGTCTGTATGTTTTTTCTGATATTTGTTGGCATCCGGAACGTACTATATTCGTTTCAAACATCAACATGAAATATGAATCTTCGATAGACTCCTGTAATCCTTTCTCGAGAGAAAAGGGTATTGCTTGTTTAAATAGATTAAAATTTTTGGGGGATATAAAGTTTTTCGCGAGATGCATCATCGGTTCTTCAATTGCAAAAGAGCGCTTATTATGGAGAAAGGAGAGATAACATTTCTCTCGGTAGTTTGTATATAGATAGCCAGCTGCAGCTAATCGTTCATCATTGCTGCGCGAGTTGAAGCAAATAATATGCTTGGGTTTGGGTAAATCCCGACTCACAGTGTTTTTATGAGAGAAAATCCTTTTTGCACGAATATACTGCCAATCATATGATATCACACGCGGAGCAGGATACTTTTTGAACATATGTTGGTGATCTGTCATCGAGAGAAGCAACTTTGATGTTGGAATATTATGGAAATTACAATAATGTATAATTACGGGGCTACACCGGTATAGATTACGTGTTTCCCAACTGTTATATAAGAGTATTTTACTATTGGGTCTCATGAATAAAGGCTTCAAGTCGCTATGATATATATATTCTCTGCTATTTTGCATCTGCTTATCATCATTTATATTTAAATTAATAAACCGAAATCTTTCCATATAAAGAGATCCATATTTCTTTGCATCTTTATCGAGAATTTCTGTAAGATTAATAAATTCCGCTAATGGCAGTAAGTTTACATAAACCGCTATGATCAAGACATCTTTCTCTCGAAGATTATGTCCGTCATATAATTTATAATCAGGATGTTCTTTGACTAAGTATTTTAATTCCTCCCGAGCATATGTAGTATGAAAAAAATATACCATATATACTAATATAGGAGATTATTGCGACATATAGAACTCTCTCATCTTCTTATCTTTAATGAATGCATTTGGTTTCATCCCAGTTTTACCAACAAACTTAGGATGAGGGTTAACCAATAGTTTTTTCTTATCAAATGTATTATGGTCGTGAGCAAATACAAGAATCGTTTTCATTGTATCTAATTGAACCATTGGAAAAGTATAATTTTTCAGAAATTCCTTTTCTTCAGCCATCTCTGCGTCATCGTCGTATTTTGTTTCTAATAATAATTCTCTCTTAAAAGCAAAAGTTCCTGCGGTAGAATGCGAAGGTCCATAAGGACCAAAACGATAAACCATATCCATATGCTTAAAATATATATAAATTATACTGCTTCCCGCTACTATCGCCTTGGGCTTAGAACGTAACTTATTCACCGCATGATTAACTCTTTCGGGAGGATAATAATCATCATCATCCATATATACAATAATTTCGCCCTTGCACTTTTCATGCATAAAATTCCGCTTACGTCCTAATTTCATCTTCTTTTCCACTCTGTAATACTTTATGCATCGTTTCATAGAATCATCGAGAGAAGGATCCATGAAAATATCCTCCACATTATCTTCCCCATCATCAATAATAATCCATTCCATTAATTCCTTAGGATAGGTTTGAGCTTTAAAACATTTGATAAGAAATGGAAGAAACCTACGTCTATTATATGTAGGGGTGCAAATACTTACTAACGGCTTACCTGAACTACTAACCTTCTTTTTTCCCTTTTTCTTTTTTCCCATTAGATAATTTTACATTTATTTATTAAGTTATTTAATACCCAAATAGTATTATCCCAACAATCATTCCCACTGTGATGAGCGGGGGGAGGTACATAGGGGACATACAAATAATAATGAGCATATAAAGGAGTCGAAGATGTTTTTTGTGTTTATAAACCTGGTCTATGATAAAAGCACGACCGGGACGACTTACAATAGGGGATAAAAATAAATACCACATCATTGCTGTTACTTGAGCCATAGATACACAAACAACCAGAAGAGGTATAACACCAAAAATAGTTCCTAAAATGCTCCACCCCACATTTGCACGAAATGATCCAACATATGTAAAAATTAAACTTATCAATGGGGTTAACAGTAAAAGAGCTGACATTATAAATAATCCACAAAACATCTTTATTTTTTTATTCAACCCTGAGAGCCCATCCATAATAACTTTAAGAAGTTTTCTCGAATCAACCCAGGTGTGGGTTAGAGTATCTGCCATCCAAGGTTTAATATGAAATATTGTCTGTAATTTTGGAAAATTACACGGTATAAAGGGTAATGCAATAGGATTATCCTTGAAAGAATATGGAGCACCATAACCATAAAGAATCCTATTCGCAAATGTGTCCCTCTTACCCGGAGGCATTCCCTTTACATAAGGAGGCGCCTTTATATTTACAGGTAAATTTGCTATATTTTGTTTTTGAGTAAGCCAAACCAAATTTTGAGCACTTACAAAGAGCACCATTACAACAATTCCAGCCACTAAACCATACATAATCATTTGCACAAATCCTATCGCTATTTGTTTCGCTTCTTGTTTAAATCCACCCGAAGCATCCATCCCCGAAATATCAAATAATCCCCCAGAGCCATCAACTTTGCTCCCAAAATGATGAAAGGAATTTCCCGAAGAATCAGAAGGGGGGCTATTGCCACTGCTATCATTTCCAAAAAATGAACCGGTATTATTATTATCGAATAGACCCATATATACATATTTTAAGATTTTAATATTCCGCTTAAACTATAGTTAAAGTCAATATAATGAATAAAAAATATAATTATATTTTATATGACTCAAAATGGCGGTAAAATAATTAATTATTTATTAATTATTGTTCTTATTCTTATGATTTGTGGCAATTGTTGTTATTCCTCATTTAATACAGTAATAAGGGAAGGATTGACAGGTCCTACTGATATAGCAAATGATCTATTACTTGGTGTTGGAGCAAATTATAAATTAGTTACCTATGTTGGCACTACGTGGGTGGCTGTAACACAACCGGCTGGGTTGATACAAGATAGTCTTTTAGCCATAACAATGGGACCAGATGGAAAATTATATGCGATCTCTTCAGATTTTCATATAATGGTAAATAATGCGGGGGGATGGCAGAAACCACGACAACCTACAGGGACACAATGGATAAGTATTGCTACCGAAAATAACCAATTAATTGGTATAGGGCAAGACTGGAAGATTTATGTGTATAATATTACAAGCGGAACCGTTACACCATTGCCTCCTTTGGGAACACCAGGAACCGGACCTGTTATAAGCGTATTAAACTATGATGGGACAGATTTTGCCGTTCAAAAAGATCACAAACTATATAAATGGATCAATGATAAGTGGGCATTATATGATGGGTCACCGGGTCCTGGGGGAGATGGGGGGCTTATTAATATTTGCGAATATAATGGAGCAATGTGGGGAGTGGGAACAGACAAGAAATTATACAGTTATAGCGGCATTCCCGGAAAATGGGGGGTGCCCGCGGGTAATGAAGGTATTCAGTTATTGAGTATATATGGGATGTCGCATGATAATTATGTTAAATTTGGATTCTTGTGATAAAAATATATGTATATATATCATACTTATGTTTTGCGGAAATTATATGATTATAGGTATTATTATACTTTTGTTAGGATGTTTAGTCATTTATGGATCCTCGTCTACAAGTATTAAAGAAGGGTTAAGTCCTGAGGCACCCAAAGTTATTCCCGGTAATATGGTTAGCTATAATGGGAAAAATTATCGAACGTTATTCGGTCTTGATCCTGACCTTAAGACCAGTCCGTTAAGCGGGCAGCAAACAACCATGCCTATTGGTTGGAAAGTTGCTGATAATAATGCCGACAGTATAAAAGTTATTACACATTACAACTGGGGTGGTGCCAACTGGCTGGGAGTGGGCTTGCCGCCGACGTGGAACACGATGCCCTCCTGGTTCCTCACCGCCGCCGGCATCGCGGGGGCCGTCGAGATCGCGCCCCCAAATAATCATCGCCCGAAGCTGCTGGCGCTCTCCGCCGGCGGGCAGCGCGGCTTCACCTTTAGTCAGTGGTATTGCGGCTGGCGCGAGGTGATGCTCCCGGAAGGAGCTTACACCTCCTTCCCCACCGCCTGCGCCGATGCCGACGCCGCCGCCCCCACTCTCGCGAATGGATTGTGGTCGGGAATCCCCATCCGGGACCTCGAAGCGATGCCCACGGGCTTCATCTTAGGCGACATTTTATTACAACAGCTCGCCACCGGATCCCCCACGGGATATTGTCGAAACAATCCAGCAGAAAATCAAAATGCATTTTTGGCGAAGACAACCGATACATCAGATTGGGGCTCTGGGGAAAGTTGTTGGAGTACTGCCTCGGGATCTCTTCAAAAAACCCCGTACTCGAGTGGAGCTTGTGTACAGGGTGGTAATCTTGCAGATTGCCAAGCCGCTTGCAAGGCAGCAGGTCTTGATTGCGGGGAGAACCCGGACTGTGCTGGACTACTACCTGGTTGTTATCAAAATCACGCCGCTTCTAACGATTTATCACCGGCACGCAATCCTGTCGATGGAACCAGTTGGGATCAGTCAACTTGTTTGAATACCCAACTGCTTGAGGGAGGCGTTTGGTGTTCACCATCTTCTCCCCCGGTGGGCGGGTGTTGTCAAACTTCTCCCACTGATGAAACAGCTTACTGCTCTGATTATTTGGGGGGCGTCTGTTCTGTATTAACCAGTAGATCTATAGGTTGTAATAGGGGGGTATGGCAACCAGATAAACAGTATATGCCCAATGGATGCTGTTGTCCTGGAGGGTTACCCTGTACATGCACAGGATCCCCTACATGTGCTGCCTTTATATCTAATGATACTTGTTCTGCGGGAATGTCCCCCAAAGATTCTAATACGCCGTGCCCGCCTTTTTCGACCCTGCCTCCACCATCACCCCCACCCCCCAATCAGGCTCCCCCACCTCCCTCCTATGTGAAGTCGGCGAAGTCGCGCTGCAAAGGAGCATCGGCGGCAAGGGGGACAACGGCAGCGGGGGTTTCATTGGCAGACGCCGAGGTAATTTGTAATGAGATGGATTCCTGTGCATATATAGATCATGCTTATGGGGGCGAATCCAGACAATATTCTGATTTTTACGAGAATTGCAATGATATGGTACATTGGAACACAAGAGATGTTTATAAAAAGGTAGCATCTCCACCACCCCCACCACCTCCACCCCCGCCGCCTGGGGGGACATGTGTTGGCGCCGGCAGCTCTTGTGATCCACTAAATGATACATGTTGCGGTCAGTGTGGATCAAACGATCCCCCCACCTGCCAACCAAATAGAACGACCACCTGTAATTCTAATACTTGCTGTACCCCAAATCCAACATGCTCTTCTCTCGGCAATTGTCCACCTCAGTCTAATATGCCAAATTCGGATTTTGTATGTGCTGGATCTAATTGCGATGGTACTATTGGGGGCGAATGTTGTGTAGCAAACCCCGTCTGTAGCAAAAGTCTATGCAATTCGAGTACTCAAGTATTTACAGGAGCCGCTGTTACATGTGCTGGGGCTACGTGTCAAAATTCAGAATGTTGTTCGCCCCGGGCGCCGTGTGCGAACTTTTCATGTGACCCCTCACAATATGATAGAGTGGTTGATTATAGTACCAAATTATGCAAAGGTCTTACGTGCCAGGAATTCGAGTGCTGCACGCCGGATCCACATTGTGCGGGTCCAGATGGAGCCGACTCACCATTCACGTGTCCAACATATTATCACGATAAACCAACCTTTGGTACTATTAAATGTGGTCAAGATGCATCTTGTAATAAGACTCTGTGTTGTGATCCTAACCCTACTTGTTCTGGTTTTACATCATGCCCGAGCGACGAGTACCTGAGAGACAATGCAGCGGAAATAAAATGCCTGGCACCCACGTGCACAGTGAATGAATGTTGTAAGATAGATCCCATGTGTTCTACATTTACGTGTAAAGAGAATAATTTCTATCATACCTATGCACATATTCCAGCGGCGCCATCCACCTATTGCACTGGAGGAATCTGTACTGAAGATCTATGTTGTGTGGCGACCCCAACTGATGCACTACCTTTGGTAGATCAATATCCATTGTATCCAGAAAATTATCAATAATAAAAATATGCGTATATACCATACTCATGTTTTGCGGAAATTCTATGATTATAGGAATAATCATATTTTTATTTGTATGTTTAGTTATTTACGGATCCTCGTCAATAAGTATTAAGGAAGGGTTTCACGAATTACAAAGTGGTTATATTTGTTCCGATACTTATATTACAGGGACAAGTAATAAAACGAACCCACGTGCACAAGGGTTCATCAAAGATTTTTTTGGAGCCGGACAATATCCGCCAGGTACTTGCAGTAATCTCTGTTCTGAAACGGACGGATGCACAACATTCTCAGTGCGACACACCGATGAAGGAGGATGCACATTATGTAATAGTAGTGCGAATTCAAACACATTTTCGAACGAAGGTGGGTACGATGCGTACAATACCTACAGCATTGAAGCCGATCAAAATCCATCCGGACCGTGTAATCCCGCCGCCGGTGAGATGAGTTGTTGTACTGGATGTCAAGGAAGCGCCCTTGAAACTGTAGGGGCAGGGCTAACGGGAGATGCGTATGCAAATATATGTAGTTCGCGTAATTCATCCGCGCAATGTTCCGCTGCAGGCGGGACGTGGACGCCGCCGGTGCCGCCGCCTGTGGGTGGTTGTTGTCAAACTTCCCCTACCAATGAGACAGCTTACTGCTCTGATTATTATGGGGGTGTCTGTTCTGTATTAACCGGTAGATCTATAGGGTGTAATAGGGGGGTATGGCAACCAGATAAACAGTATATGCCAAATGGGTGCTGTTGTCCTGGAGGATTACCCTGTACATGCACAGGATCCCCTACATGTTCTGCCTTTATATCTAATGATACTTGTCCTACGGGAACGGCTCCCAAAGAGTCTAATACACCGTGTCCACCTTTCTCGACACTGCCACCGCCCTCTGATGATCAGCCATGCGCAACTGCAGGGTCAGAATTCCAATGCATTCCTGGGCTGGCGACTCCACTTAAATGCATGGGTAACGGACAAATCGCGTGTGCATCCAATGATGGAAGAACTTGTTTTTGGGGTACTTGTGGCAATACCGGGCAGGAGGACGGACCCGACGCCGGGGTAGCTTCGCGAGCAAACTGGCGGACAGGTGGTGATGCGCCATATACGATCGGATGCAAAAATATCGGGGATGGTTCTTGGAATGGGTCAGATACATGTACTACATTGAGCCCACCACCTCCACCCCCGCCGCCTGGGGGGACATGTGTTGGCGCCGGCAGCTCTTGTGATCCACTAAATGATACATGTTGCGGTCAGTGTG
>Ga0115002_10004880_pt1 | contig 16029 bp, 12 predicted proteins | sample ArcticOcean_MG_C_8_FD_89576 | JGI IMG/M metagenome (GOLD analysis project Ga0115002, IMG submission 89576) | Marine microbial communities from western Arctic Ocean - ArcticOcean_MG_CB11_86 | ecosystem: Environmental > Aquatic > Marine > Oceanic | place: Arctic Ocean: Canada Basin | collected... | reverse complement strand
TCCGGTCGTCGTGGCTGATTTTGGCGGCATGGAGCGTGCCATCGCGGCGCGAATTCGCAGGATATTGGGAATACCTGCTCGATAGCGCGATATTCACTTCGTCGCCGCATCCCAACTGGGGTGGCGCCGCCTTGATAGGATCACAGGGCCAATTGGTCGGTGTCGGCTCATTGTTCGTCAACAATGCCCAATCAAACGGCGAGAAGATGCCCGGCAACATGTTCGTGCCGATTGACTTGCTGAAACCAATTTTCGCCGAACTGTTGACCGAAGGTAGATCAACCGCACCGGCAAAACCGTGGCTCGGCATGTTTTCCGCCGAGCATCAGGGCAGAGTGGTTATCACCTGGGTCGCACCCTACGGCCCAGCATCCAAGGCTGGCGTAAAGCCAGGCGACCGGCTGCTGAGCGTGCAAGATAATAAAGTAAACAACGTGCCGGAATTCTATCGCAATCTTTGGAAATTGGGCGCGGCCGGGGTTGACGTCCCGCTTAAGTTGTCGCGCGAGGGCGAGCCGATGGATGTGGTCGTCAAGAGTGCCGACCGTTATGATTTTCTCCATATGAAACGTAGCTACTAGGCGCGCACTTTCACAGAACCGTCCCAAGCTTGTTACGGTTGCGCGCCAGGTGCGGAAGTGGAACCATACCCGCGTGATTGACCCTCGCCCCATATTGAGCGGTCTTGCGGTCGCGCTGATCGCTCTGCTTCTGGTTGTCGTTATTCCCTATGTCGTCCTGCCGATATTGGGCCCGAGCACCACTCGCGATGCCACCGGAAAAATCGTCGACATATTCTTCAATCCCCTCACTTACATCCTCGAGGGGGACGGGGCCATCGGCGCCGAGGTTGGGCGAGGTCTTGTGCGACGTGAAGAGATCCTCGACTCGTTAGAGAAACTGCGCGCGATATCGGTCGACTACTACGCCACCTTATGATCTGCCTACTACCAAAACCGAGCGGTAGAGCTCGGCATCGGCGGGAACGGAGAATCGTCCGTCGATGACCTCTTCGATTCTGCAGAATAACCAGCCCCACCCTGCGTCACACGGCGTCAATTTCCGAAGCCGCCTGACCCGTTCGAAAGCTTTGCCGTGCAAGAATACGGACCGGACATCACGCTGATTGATCCGATATTTATCCACCCCACCTCGCGGATCTACGGCAAGGTGACCATCCGTGAGGGCGCATCGATCTGGCCAAACGTCGTCATTCGTTGCGAAAATTATGAAGTCGACATCGGCCCCCACAGCAATGTCCAAGATTTCACGATGGTGCATGTCGGCATTCGATCGGGCACACACATCGGCGCCTATTGTTCGATAACCCATCACTGCACGATCCACGGCGCAAAGATTGGCGACAATTGTCTGATCGGAATCAATGCAACTTTGATGGACGGTGTGGTGATCGGCGAAAACTGCACCGTTGCGGGAGGCACGTTCATTCCTGAGGATACGGTAATTCCTGATAATTCGGTGGTCATGGGCGTGCCGGGCAAAGTGGTGCGTACCGAAAACCGCTGGGTCATTAACCGTATCAACGCCTGGTATTACTCCCGTAATGCGCAAGCCTATGCTGCCGGCAATCACCGCGAGTGGGGTAGCGCGGGCTTTCAAGAGGCACTCGCCGCCGAGCACAAGAGACTGAGTCGCGAGTTTGCAGAACACCACGTGACACACCCAACCAAAGACTAGGCGTAATGATGAATTTGCGTACGCTCGACAATATCGAGTTTGACAACAAGCGTGTTTTGCTCCGCGTCGATCTCAACGTGCCGCTCGTTAATGGGCATGTAATAGACAACACGCGAATCAAACGGATCAAGCCGACCGTCGACGAGCTCATCGCCCGCGGCGCGGCGGTTATTCTGTTGTCACACCTCGGACGGCCCCAGGGCAAACCGGATTCAAAGTTGAGTTTGCGGCCACTGGTTGACGTTCTGAAAGAAGAATTGCCAGGCAGGCGAATCACCTTCGTCGATGACGTCGTTGGCGACCGGGCAAAATCTGCGGTCGATAGCCTCGACGCGGGTGATGTCCTGCTGTTGGAGAATTTACGTTTTGATCCGCGTGAGGAGAGCAACGACGTCTCCTTTGCCAAGCGCCTAGCGAGTTTTGGTGACGTCTACATCGACGATGCCTTTTCATGTGCGCACCGTGCGCATGCCTCGATTGACGCCCTTGCGAAGCTGCTTCCGTCAGCGGCCGGTCGCGAGATGGCACACGAGCTCGATGTTCTTGAAGGTGCGCTGAAGGACCCGGACCGACCCTTGGCGGCAATAATCGGCGGCGCAAAAGTATCCACCAAGCTGAGCGTACTCGAGAGCCTGGCAGCCAGGGTTGATACCTTGATCATCGGCGGAGGAATGGCGAATACCTTCCTCAAGGCGCGCGGCGTTGAAATCGGCAACAGCCTTTGCGAGCACACCTATTTGGAAACGGCGCGGCGGGTAGAGAAATCCCTCACCTATCATGGCGGCACGATCGTGCTACCGCACGACGTTGTCACTGCAGCGGCATTAGAGCTGGATATCGCGAGCCAGACCGTACCCGCGAATCGTGTTCCGTCCGACGCGATGATCCTTGATATTGGCCCCGAAACGATCGCCAGGATCGGGGAATGCCTGAGCTCGTGTCGAACGTTGGTGTGGAATGGACCGCTCGGTACGTTTGAGGTCCCGCCCTTCGACGCCGGAACGATCGGTGTGGGTCGGGCAGTAGCAAAACAGACGACTGAGGGGCGGCTTAGAAGCATCGCCGGTGGGGGCGAAACGCTCGCCGCTATCAACAAGGCCGGGGTCGCTGAGGACTTTACCTATTTGTCAGCGGCGGGTGGCGCGTTCCTGGAGTGGCTCGAGGGACGCGAACTCCCCGGCGTGGCAGTTCTTTGTAGCCCGGAGTAGGCCGGAGCGTCGAATCACCTCATGTGGCGCCGAGCGTCTCGTCGATTCCTGCGTCGAGCAGATAACGTTTGAGTCTGTCGACCCTCTTCAAGCGCTCCTCACCCGTTTTGGCATCAGCCAAGTAGGTGGGCAGGAATTCTGGCTGCAAGACATAGCGACCAGCGAGCTTGCGGGCAGTATCGAGGTTAGGCCCCTCGATAAACGCGCCCTCGGCGCAGAGTTTCATCAGGAAAATCGCTTTTTTTGATGGATCTTGGCTTGCCTCATCGAGGCTACCGAAGAAATTCGGGGCGTTAATGAACTCGTCCTGGAGCTGCACGCTCTGGTCCGAATATTTTTTCTTTTGCAACTCGCTGAGCGCCGACCCGCTAAAAATCGATAACAGATCGGCCGGACGCTTAGAGTCCGCCCGACGCGGCGCTCGAGGAGATCGTAGGTCTTTACACCGCCGATAATCCCGCGCTCGGTTTTGAGGACGTCGATTAAGTCTAGCGATGGCGGTCAACTCCACGATCACATCGCGCGATAGTATGTTCATTCGCCCCGCCAGCGCGTTGTAAACATGGTAGGCCAACCCGGTACGGCTCGACGTCAGTTTGTGGTTCCGAAACAATGAAGCAATTTCGCCGGCTGTTTCGATGCCAATTGGCCCCTTTTCCTCGGGCTCAAATTCACCGAGGTAAAGAGCGGCAATATCGTTAAGCCGCTCCTCAAGTGTTTCGAAATCGCCGATCACCAGATCGAGGCCGGCTTTGCTGCGGATGATTTCGCCTAGGAGGGTGTCGACAAATGCGACATTGCGTGGGTTTTTCCCACTGTCCCCTGAGGATAAGAGCTCAAAGACCTTGAGCAAGCGCTTGAACTTATCGCGCCATCCGTGGCTCGGCTCCATGTATCGTGTTAGGAGGCGATACATTTGAAAATCTTTAGCGTCGCTGTCCGGGCCGGCCGCCGTTTTCGCTAACTCGGCCCAACACTCCTTGGCATTCATTTTCTCAATGCCGTAGCCCTGCTCCTGCGCGTGCACCCGTTTTGACACGCTTTCGAGCAAGGCGTGCATCTCTTTGATGCGGACAGCGACATTCGTCGTCGTGTCTTTGACTTGCGCTATAGACGCTTTTTGGACTGCACTTTCGAGAAAATTGCCCGAGTTGTTCAGTTTTCGCTGATACGTCACCGAGTGCAGCAACTCGGTCGGCGTGATCCTCACATCATCAAGGAACTTTCGCAGCAATCTGCCGATGAGGTCGCGCGCATGCGGCGTAAAAAATGAGTTGCTTCCGTGCAATACGCCGCTTTCGCAAGAGTTTGCTCTTGCGACGCATCATCTTTTTGAGAAGTATCACTGCTCATTCACACACCAGCGATGCGGTCCGCCTGCAAAAACGATTGTTTGAACGAATTCTTTGACCGCGATTTTAACGTGCCGCAACATAAACCGTCCTGCAGTCCAACCAAATAGGTTTTATCCCCGAATCCTTTGACTTTCTCTTTCACAGGGATTTCCAACCTCATGGCGCGAACTCCCTCGATGATACTCAAGCAATAATGGTTGCCCGGACCCGGACTATTAGTCCCAATTGTATAGATTCGTCTCGCGTGCGCCCGCAACGACAGCCATCACACCTGTCGTTAGGCCTCCAGTGGCCAAAAAATCGGGATCAGTAAGGTAGCCGCAACCCACATTATGATCTTCAAAGGAATGCCGATACGCGCAAAATCGGTGAACTTGTACCCGCCAGCGTTGTAAACGAATAGGTTGGTTTGGTAGCTGATCGGGGTCGCGAAGCTTGAGTTGGCACCAAAGATCACGGCGATTACGAAGGGCCGTGGATCCACACCGAGTTCGGCCGCAATACCGATAGCGATGGGTGTAAGGAGCACCGCGACCGCATTGTTGCTGATCGCTTCACTCAGCAGCGCGGTAATCAAGTAGATGAGCGAAAGGATCACAAGCGGTCCCACGAGCGGCGCGAGAGCCTGAAGCGCGCTCACAGCGATTGTAACGGCGCCGGCATTCTCTATTGCCGCGCTTAGCGCCAACATCCCGAAAATGAGCACTAGAATGCGCCAATCCACAACCTCGAATGCTTCCTCGGCATCAACGCAACGGAATACCAAAACGACTGCTGCAGCAATGATGGCTAGGCCCGCGATGGGCATGATTTCGAAAGCAGCCAGAATCATAACACCCAGAATTGCCGCCACGGCGATCGGCGCCCTGGCGCGACGTAACGGACGGGCTTGAGGTTCACTGAGATTAACCAACGTACGCTCATCTAGTAGACGTCGGATTCCATCCGGGGCCCCTTCGAGTAGCAGGGTGTCGCCGAAAGCCACTTGAATGTTGCCAAAATTTTCACGCAGGTTCTCGGCCTGACGGTGTACCGCAACGATATGAACGCCATAGCGACGCCTCAGGTTGAGGTCGGCGATACGACGCCCGATGTAGCGAGAACGCGGGCCGATCATGCCCTCCACAAAAATCGTCTCACGGCTGGCCGCTGTTTCATCGGGAGAAAACTCGACACCGCCCTCTTCGCGTAGTTCAAACACACCCGCGGTGTTTGTATGGATCATCAGGCGATCCCCGGTGTGCAGGGAAAGGTTTTCAAAGTGGCGGAAGCGAAGTGAGATATCGCCTCGTATGAGGTCATGAACCTCAGCCTCTGGATTGTGGAGGAGCCCTGCCTGTCTCAAGGACTTGCCGATCAAGAACGAGTCCTCTGGGATCACTACTTCGGTCAGGAAATGGCGCTCCGGTTGGCCCGCCAGCAAGCCAGCCAGGGTTTCTCGATCAGGAAGTAGATGGCGGCCGATCAGAGCGATATAGGCAACCCCAATGATCGCGAGCACGATCCCGAGCGGCGTGATCTCGAATATCCCAATCGGATCTAACCCCTGTTCCGCGACGATACCGGCAACCAGGAGATTGGTCGAACTGCCGGTAAGCGTACAGGCACCACCTAATATCGAGGCAAACGACAAGGGAATAAGCAGGCGCGACGGCGCCATGCGTATGTTCCGAGCCAAGTCCATCATCACGGGAGTGAGAATGATGACTACAGGTGTGTTGTTGATGAGCGCCGAAGTTATGACGACGCATCCCATCAACGTGACCAGCATAACGACAGGTGATTGACCAGCAAGGCGCGAGACCAGCGCGCCGACCACGGCGATCCCACCAGTCCGATCGAGTGCTGCGCTGAGAATGAACATACAAGCGATCGTAACGGGAGCACCGTTGCTGAACACACGCAGAACGTCAGACGTTGACAGCACGCCGGTCGCCAGCAGTACCCCAACACCACCCACCACGGCAATTTCGGGCGGCGGTTTCCCGCGCACGAATGTAATGAAAACCGCCACCAGAACGATAATGACGATGATGAGGTCGAAGAATTCACTCATCGCGACGTAGAGGGTTGTTTGCTAGTTAGCCAGGAGGTCGTCTAGGACGTCCTCGTAATGGGCCAAGCTGGGACAGATGCGGATCGCACAAAATCCCGGACCTACTTCTCGGTTAGCGTCCAAACCCCATCCCACTCATCGCCCGGCGCGTTGTCCTGGTAATAGAGCGCGCGTTCCAGATAGAGCTGCGAGGGGCCGTCATTGGGGTTGAATGAGAGCGCTTCTTGGAAGCACATAATCGCGCCACGCCAATCACGTTGGCGATATTGTGCCAACCCTCTCTTAAATCCAGACAGCGTGTGCTCAAGGTTGGGGAATGTCGTTTCGTCGTGATATCCAAGCGCCTCATAGACGGACACGGGTTCGGTTTTGCCTTTCACCCGAATGAGATCGATCTCCCGGCAGACGGGATCGTGTTTGAGTCTGCTGTGTGTAAATTCGCTGTAGAGCAGTTTTGTTTTGTAGTGTTTACAAGCCCCCTCGAGCCGCGCTGCGAGGTTAACCCCATCGCCAATAACCGTGTAGTCCATCCGTTTGGGTGAGCCAATATTTCCGGCGATAACTTCGCCGGTGTTAATGCCAATTCCAATATTGATTGATTCCTTACCTTCGCTTTCACGCTGGGCATTGAACGACCGGAGCGCCACCAGCATCTCATTGCCCACGTAGATGGCGTTATCGGCGTCCTCCTCGGTCATGAACGGTGCCCCAAAAATCGACATGATCGCGTCGCCGATATATTTGTCGAGAATGCCGTGATTGTGGAAAATGATATCCACCATTTCCGAAAAATAGTCGTTCAACATCGATACGGTTTCACGCGCACCGATGCGTTCCGAAATCGTCGTAAAGCTGCGAATATCGGAGAATAATATTGAAACTTCTTGCTGAGTTCCGCCAAGCGCGGACGCGCCACTCTCCAGCAATTTATCGACCACATCTTTGCTCATGTAGCGCGCCATCGTTCCTTTGACGCGCTTCTCAGCGCTGATGTCTTCGAAGACCAGCATGAAACCAAGCGGCTCTTCCTGAATATCGATTAGCGACACAATGGTGGAGTTTACCGAGACCTCTTCGTCGCCAAACTTGAGCTCGGTATCGATCGCGATGTCGCTCTCGTTACTTTTCCGAACCCTTTCGATGCCTTCAATTACCCAGGCATTATCGCCGGTGAAAATCTCGTCCGCCGGGCGTTCGAGGAGTTCGGCCTCGGTTGTCTTAAGGATTCGCTGCGCCGCGTCGTTGACTTTGATGATGTGACACTGCCAATCGAGGGTCACCACGCCGTTCGAAAGGCTCTTGAGGATACTCTCAGAGTAGTTGCGTTCGTTCAGTACATCCTCGAACAACTGGGCGTTTTCGAGCGCGATTGCTGCTTGTGAGGAGAACGCTTTGAGGCGTTTTTCGTCTACTAACGTGAACGGACCTGTGTGCTTGTTGAGAACCTGCGTTACGCCAATCGCGTCACCCGCCTTATTGAACACGGGCATGCACAGCATGTTGTTGGTCTTGTATCCGGTCTTCCTATCGATTTCGGAATTAAACCTGGCATCGGCATAGGCGTCGGGAATATTGAGCGTTTCACGCGCGGTGAACACCGAGCCCGCGATTCCCGCATTCGACGGGAAACGAATCTCCTTGGTGCCAACCCCTTCCGCAACCTGCGACCACAGCTGATTGTCTTTTTTGTCGTACATGAACAATGTTGAGCGATCCGCATCAAGCAACTCGGTCGTTGCGCTCATGATTTTGGCGAGTAGCGGCTCAAGTTGAAGTTCGGTGGAGATCGCGTTGGCCACCTCCAGCATTTTTTCTTCTTCGCGACGCTGTCGTTCGACGTTTTGGTGCAGTTTGGCGTTTTCGAGCGCGCCAGACGCGTGCAGCGTGATCGCATCAAGCATCTGGCGATCATCGTTGTCAAAATCCCCTTCATGCTTGTTCAGCACCTGGGTCGCTCCAATGATGCGCCCGCTGCGGTTCTTTAACGGCACGCAGAGGATATTGCGGGTTTGATAACCGGTTCGCTTGTCGACTTCCGGATTGAAACGCGGATCAGCGTAGGGGTCATGAATCATAATCGGCTCACCGGACGTGAAAACGCTGCCGGCAATACCGCGATCACTGGGAAACCTTATCTCAGTCGACACGTCGCCTTGGGCGACCCGCGAGAACAGCTCGTCGCTCTCTTCGTCGTGAAGAAATAGCGTGCTGCGATCAGCGGCCAGCGCCTCGGTAATGATCTCGATCAGACGATTGAGGAGAACATCGAGATCCAGCGCATCGGCAATCCGACTGTAGATCCCCATCAGCGACGAAACTCGCCGCAAGATATCGCTCATCTTTTGGATGAGCGTATCGCGATCGCTATCGTTGAGGACCGCCAGTATTTTTTCGAGATCGTTCTGCGCGAGCCGATGCTCGAAAATCTGATTGACGACGTCAAGATTCTCGGGCCCGCTACGCTGTTGCGCAGGCTGATGCTCAGTGCTCTCTGATGCTACCATCGTTTCAGCGCTACCCACTATAGTCAAAGCCGAAGCGTGGGCCTCCCTGCCAGCTATCCAGTCAAGGTGTTCAGCCCCCGGACTGTGCGTCAATCTAGCACAAACCCTTACGCGTCTTGCCAACTATCCGTGTTGTGAGCCTAGGCGCGCATTGCCAATAAATGGCAAACTTTAGTCGATTTCTAAGCTGTTATGTGAACAAAGAGAGAACCCCCGTATATCCGTAGAGGCGATCGTGCGAGATCTCGCCGTTGCAGAAAAAGCCAACCAACGGGATATCACCAATTTTTTCAGCGATCGTCCTAAGTTCCGCACTATCGGCGCCAAACATGCCCGGACCTCGCGCGACGCAAGAATAGTATACGGCCCCACGAGGTGGACTGGTTATGCGGCCACTGACATCGTCGAGCATGCGGACTAGATCGTCATACGCACTTTGGGTGTCACGTCGGCAAAACATCACCCGCGCACCCTCATCAAGGCTGGCGGCGACGGCAACGAGCCCGCGCTCGGCATCGAGGCCAAGAAGATTGCGCACCAGGTAGTCGGCTTGATCTGATCCTGCGACGGGCAACCCGGCGTAAATATAGCCGCCAATTCGCCGAAGATCTCGGGCCAGGAGCTCGCCGATATCTTCCTTCAGCACGTCTAATGCGGGACGGCCATCAATACTTATCGCAACATTTCCCTGGCACGACGTGACCTCGTGCATCGGACCGACAGGGGTACAGCCCTGGGTCAACCCCGACACGACGTTGATATCGCCGGCAAACAGCACGCCGGAGAAAGGAGACTCGGTTACCGAGTTGGCGATCTGAGAAAATGAATCGCTCGATGAGGTTATCCCGCCGACAAGAAAGCTATTGGTGGCCTCCACAAATGTCGGAATCGCCGTATCCAAGTCGGTGTGCCGTGGATCGGCATGAATGATACCGAAATGGTGCCCATTTGCTTCTAACCACGCACTATTGCTGTCCACGAAACCCTCTACGCCGCTCTGATCGAGAGTGAAAACATTGAAAGAATCGCTCGGAAACCCCCCAATCATCACCACGATGCCTGGATCTCCATAGTATTCCCGACCGGTCGCCAAAATCCCCGCGCCCGCTGTTCCAACCCAGGACTCGATACCCGTGCGTTGTTTTAGGTCCGACACGATTCGTGTCGCATGGGCCACGAAATTCTCGGTGAAATAGACGAATCCAATGTTCGCGGTCGGCGGAAGTGGTCCGATTTGCATCACACATTCGGCTACGACCTGGCTCCACTCGCTGCCGCTCGCATGACCTAGCGCGAACCTATCCAATCTTCCAACCTCGTCTATTAGGCACTGGCGTGGGCTCCCCGCAGCGTCCCAGAATATATATCATTGTTGTGCCCTGATCGCCTCTGCTGGCCACGACCATGCGGTTGCCAGCGAACGCCGACTTGATCTACCACTGTCCCGCCATATCTGACCAAAAGGACAGGAACCCGGAATCCGCTTCGATGCAACCCCTCAAACAGCCCGAGAATCCCGACTCAATCGAAGCCTGTACAACGCGTCAGAATTGGGGCGCCTACAGTACCGATGAGCATGCTATTTAGAACCCGCTGTTCGATCGCCAAGTCAAATTGCTCAACGGTCGTGCTGCGGACGAGTATTTCGATGGCATAAAGGCGCTCGGCATCGCCGCTGACGGTGGAATCCCAGACTTTGAACATCCGACCGAGGTGCTGTGGCAGGCCACGAAATGGGAAATAGTTCCAGTTGCGGGATTGATTCCCGACGATCCGTTTTTCAATCATTTCGCCCATCGCCGCTTTCCGGCGACGACGTTTATCCGCACGTGGGCGCAGCTCGACTATCTCCAGGAGCCGGACGTCTTTCACGATGTCTTCGGCCACGTGCCGATGTTGTTTCAGCCGGTATTTTCCGATTACCTGCAAGCCTACGGTCGCGGCGGTCTGAAGGCGTTGCGCCTCGGTAGCCTGCCCAACCTGGCTCGGCTCTATTGGTACACCGTCGAATTCGGCCTTATTCGCACCCCGCAGGGCTTGCGCATCTATGGCTCCGGCATTGTCTCATCGAAGGGTGAATCGATTTATAGCCTTGAGGACGCCAAGCCGGCACGCGTCGCTTTCGATCTGATGCGTATCATGCGCACGCGCTACCGCATCGACGATTTCCAGGACATCTACTTCGTGATCGACAATTATGATCAATTGTTCGCCGAAACGCGGCCGGATTTCACATCCTATTACGAGCAACTCGAAGCGCTATCGGAGCTCTCGCCCGGTGAGCTAATCAAGGGCGACGAGCTGCTGTCATCCAACCCGCCAGGTCAGCCCGCTTAATCCCCGTCTCCGGCGGCCAGCTCAGCCCGCAGTTTGGTTTTTAGCACCTTGCCGTAGTTGTTTTTTGGCAGTTCCTCGACAAAGCGGTACAGCTTCGGTCGCTTGAAACGAGCGATGTTGTCGAGACACAGTTTGTCGAGTTCGGCTTCGTTGACCCCCTGCCCCGCTCGCCGCACCACGAACGCCACCACCTCTTCGCCCCATTCCGGATGCGGTCGGCCAATGACCGAGGTTTCGAGCACGGCTTCGTGCTGCAGCAATATCTCTTCGATCTCACGCGGATAGATGTTGGTACCGCCGCTGATGATCATGTCGTTCGATCTATCCTTGAGGGTGAGAAATCCTTCGGCATCGAACATGCCGACATCGCCGGTGTGCAACCAGCCGCCGCGTAGGCTTTTCGCGGTCGCCTCGGGATTGTTCCAATAGCCCGGCATGACGACATCACCGCGCACCGCGACTTCGCCGATTTCACCCGCTGGGAGAACATTATCTGCGCCGTCGACCAATTTGATCTCGACATCGGTGCGAGCAAAGCCGGCCGACCCCAAGCGCTCAAGGTACCGCGGGTGCCCGCGGTCGGCGTGCATCGATTTCGGCAAACAGGTAATTGTGCACGGGCTTTCGCCCAGGCCGTAAATCTGCACCAAGGGTGGACCAATCACCTCGAGCGCGTGAACGAGGTTGGCGACGTACATCGGACCGCCGCCATAGACGATTGATTTAAGGTTGCTGAAGTCGGCATTTGCCGCCGCCGGGCTGTTGGCTAGCCGCATCAACATGGTCGGCGCCGCAAACATGCTGACATTTTCGTGTTGGGCAATCAGTTCGCACAGTTCGCTGGGCTCGAAATGCCCACTTTCCGGCACCACATGGTTGCCACCGCGCGCGATGTGCGGCAATCCGTAGAGCCCCGAGGCATGCGACATCGGCGCCGCGTGGATAACGGTATCGCGGGTATCGAGCTGGTCGATGTCGGCGTAGTAGCTCAAGATCATCATTAACAGGTTGCGGTGCGTCAGCATCGCGCCCTTGGGTCGTCCGGTCGTACCCGAGGTGTAGAACAGCCAGGCAACATCGGTCGGCGACGCTTCGACCATCGGCGTCGGATCGTGATCGAACAGGCGTTCATAATCAGGCTGGTCGACCACGATGATTTCGGCGAGGTCGGGCAGCTCCGCGACGAGTGGGGCTACGGTTTCGGCGAGGTCGGGGCTAACGAAACACAGCTTGGCATTTACATTCCGTAGAATGTATTCGAACTCGCGTTGATGGAGCTTCGCGTTGACCGGCGCGACCGCCAAACCGGCATGCCACGACCCGTAGAGGGCCTCGAAAAACGCCGGGCGGTTGCTCATGATGATGCCCACTCGGTCGGCCGGTGCGAGCCCAAACCGACCGGCCAGGGCGCCGGCGAGTCGCGCCGCCCGATCGGCAAGCCCGGCATAGCTGAGAACCGGCCGTGTGCCGACCGTGAGGGCCGGCCGGTCGCCGAATGTACGGGCGGTCTTGCTGAGGTGGGCGGCGAGGTTCATAGACAATTCCCGGTCAGGATTCGGGTGCGGCTCGGGCCAATCTTAGAGACATCGCGGCCCAAGTTCACGGCCCGTCGGCCTCGCTTGACGCCGCAAGAAGCGGATGTTCTGCTCGCGCACGGTGGCCAACACCAAAAAAATGCCAGCCGGGAGGGATTTGTAATGTTTACGGTCAGTAAGGACAAACCGCTCTTAACTACGACAACCGGCGGATTGCCGCGGCCGAGTTGGTACAACGCCAATCTCAACCGACGTGCGTTCTCGGTCGCAATGGCCGATCGCGTTTTCCGGGAGCAATATCTCGACACGCTCGCCGCTCATTTCGTCGACCAGACCCGCGCCGGCATCGATCTGTTGGTCGATGGGGATTCCCGCTTCGACGATGACATTGCCGGCCGCGGTTGGTTTGCCTACGCCTTCGAGCGCATCAAAGGCCTCGGCGATCCCGAGATGAGCAGTGCGCTGATCGCATCGAACCGCGACAAAATGCCCGGCGACATCATGTACGAGGTGATGGAGACACGCCTGCCACCGCGCGTGATCGACAAGGTGAGCCGCGGCCCACTGGAATACGACAAAGTGTGGAAGGCCGGCCAGGGACTGACGGAAAAGCCGGTCAAGTTTGGCGGTATCTCGGCGCAGATCATCGAAGCCATCATCAACAACGACCACTACACAGACCGCCGCGAATTGGTGATGGATCTGTCGGATACCTTTAACGCGGAGTATCACGATCTCGCCGACTCCGGGTGCCCGGTGATCCAGATTGAAGAACCCTGCATTCACGAAACCGCGGGCATCGTCGAGGATCCGATCCTCACTCCGGCATTTTACGTCGAGGCGTTCAATCGAGAGGTCAAGGGACTGCGCGACAAAACTGAAGTCTGGTGCCATACCTGCTGGGGCAGCCCGTGGGCGCAGCGTGTCGAACATGGGAAAATCAGCTACAAGGCATCGCTCCCCTACCTCAATGAACTCGAGGTCGACGTGCTCACCTTCGAGGGCAAGGAGCACGAGGGCGCTGACTTCGAGATCATCGGCAAGGGCGTCAGCAAGGACAAGAAGATTGCGATCGGCGTGTGCAGCCATCGCACACTGCAAGTCGAGCGGCCCGAGGAAATTGCCGACCTCGTCCGCAAAGCCATGAAGTGGATCGAGCCGGAACGCCTGATCCTGAGCACCGATTGCGGGTTCGGCCGGCAGGGCATGAGCCGCGCCCACGCGCATTACAAGATGGTGGCGATCGCTAAAGGCGCCAACATCGTTCGCAAGGAACTCGGCTTCGACGAGGAACTGATCATCGGCGCCGACCCGAAATTTGCGCTCTTGCCTATGGGCGCCTGACGCCCTGCGGCCGTGATCGACATGTTTGTTGCAACCAAGGACAAACCTCTGGCCACGACGGTGACCGGCTCGCTGCCGCGTCCAAGTTGGTACACGGCCGATCTCGACGGGCGATCTTTTTCGGTGGCGATGGCCGACCGCACCTATCGCGAACAATATCTCGACACCGTCAAAACCTACATCACCGACCAAAACCGCGCCGGGCTCGACATATTGGTCGATGGCGATGCGCATTTCGACAACGATGTCGCCGGCCGTAGCTGGTTCGCCTATGTGTTGGAGCGCCTGCAAGGCTGTTGCGAGCCGCACATGACGCACCACTCGACCGCGGCCGCGCGCGATAAAATTCCCGGTGACATCATGTGCGAGGTGGTCGAGACTCGCCTGCCTCCCTGTGTGAGGGGCAAGGTCGATCGAGGGTCGCTGGAGTACGACAAGGTCTGGAAAGCGGCCCAGGCGATGACCACCAAGCCGATGAAACTTGGCGGCATTTCGGGTGGTCTGGTCGAAGGCATGCTCGACAACCAGCATTACAAAGACCGGCGCGACTTGATTATGGATATCTCAACGGCGCTGAATCGCGAGTACAACGCCCTGGCCGATGCCGGCTGCCCGGTGATCCAAGTGGAAGAACCCGCAATTCACGGCCGTGTCGGCATCGTCGACGACCCGATCCTGACACCGGAGTTTTACGTCGACGCCTTCAACCAGGAGGTCAAAAGTCTGCGCGACAAGACCGAGGTTTGGTGTCACGCCTGCTGGGGCAGCCCCTATGCCCAACGGGTCGAGCACAGCGATCTCAGCTATGAACGCGCCTTGCCCTATCTCGATCAACTCGATGTCGACGTTCTAACGTTTGAAGCGGCTGAAAACGACGGAATGGACCTTGAAGTCATCGGGCGTCTGGTTGGCAAAGACAAGAAGGTATGCATCGGCGTGGTCAGCCATCGCCGCCTGCAGGTCGAGCGCCCCGAAGATGTGGCCGCACTGGTTCGCAAAGCGATCAAATATATTGAACCCGAGCGCCTCGTTTTGAGTACGGATTGCGGCTTTGGCCGCGACGGTATGAGCCGGGCGCACGCATTCTATAAGATGGTGGCGATCGCACGCGGAGCCAATATCGTGCGCGCCGAACTCGGGCTAGACGAAGTTCCAATCCCGGCGACTAATCCGGCTTACGCCCTGCTGCCGATCGCTTAGCGGCAATAGTTGGCAAGAAAAAGCCCCCGACGAATCGGGGGCTTTCGTTTGATACGGGTATTACTCCGCCGCAGCTGCCACATCGGATGGAACGTCGAGATCGAAGAGCCGGGCGCAGTTCAACCCTGTGACATCAATTTTTACGTCTTCAGGCACGTTCGCGAACACACGATCCAAAACGTCGTGGGTATTGGGGAACGTGTTGCGCGGGTGCGGGAAGTCTGATCCCCACATGATGCGCTTGGGACCAGCCACGTCGTAGGCGCGATCGAAATACTCATCGTCGACAACACCGTGCCAGACATTGTTGTACATGACCTCGTCGACCGAACGCTTCGGCGGCACCATATCCATCGATTGACCGAGCGCACCTTCGAGCTGGCGGCAACGGAACACAAACCACGGTATCCACGAAATCTCGTACTCTCCGAGGATGATTTGCAGGTTCGGGAAGCGATCGAAGATACCGCCGAAAATGAACTCGTTGGCCAGAACCGGTCCGACATCGGACAGCACCCGGATCAGACTCTGCGCGACTATACCGCGGTCTTCACCCTGCAGAGTATAGGGGTCCTGCTCCTTGCCGGTGATGATGTGCAGCGTGACCGGAACCTCTAGATCCTGCGCTGCTGCCCAAAAGCGGTCGTACGCTTTGTCGCGGTAGGGCAGCATACCGTCACGAACATCGGTGTTGATAATCACCGTGCGGAGGTTTCTCTTGCGCGTGCGCTCCAGCTCACTCACTGCCCAATCGATATCTTCCATATCGATCATCGAGGTGCCCAGCATGCG
>Ga0115002_10004878_pt1 | contig 16037 bp, 14 predicted proteins | sample ArcticOcean_MG_C_8_FD_89576 | JGI IMG/M metagenome (GOLD analysis project Ga0115002, IMG submission 89576) | Marine microbial communities from western Arctic Ocean - ArcticOcean_MG_CB11_86 | ecosystem: Environmental > Aquatic > Marine > Oceanic | place: Arctic Ocean: Canada Basin | collected... | reverse complement strand
GTTCAACCGCCTGGATGCCGCCAAGCAACAACTGGCCGCAGTGATCGCGGCGTTTGAAGCCGACAAAGCGCCACTCGATTTGCTACTGGACGGTCAGCGACGCTTGGCCGATGCCGACAGCAGCCACTTCCGCGCTCTGGCTGAGTATGCGATTGCCGTAAAGAACGTTCACTTTGCCAAGGGGACGCTACTCGATTACGACGGCGTCTTTTTGAGCGAAGGTGGTTGGCCCCGCAAGGCCTATCAAGACGCTGCCTGCCGAGAGAGTTGGCGGACTCAGCCGAGGCCGCTGAATTACTCATTAGCTCACGCGTCTCGTGTGAGCCAAGGCCCGTACGAACAGCGCCTGGACACACTGACGTCCGATGAGCAGCATCTGGATGAAATAATCTTTCCCAAGGAGTTTTTAGAATACCCGACTGAGTCGCCAGAAAGTGAAAGTAACGAGGAAGGCGACAGCGAACCGCTTCCCGAAGATTTGTCCGCCCAGGCCAAATCTCATCCTGGAGAGCATAATATCTCAACAGCTTCGCACGCCGCCAAGATGATGCTCGCGGCTTTGCCACACGTTGACCCTTTGTAGGGCTCAGAGAGTCGTGCTGCAGCGACTTCTCAACAGCTGCTCCGCTAGATAGGCCGCGAGCGCTTCGGCGGTCGGGCAACTCCAAATGACCATCGGCGGAAGTTCCAGGCCTAACGCTTGGTCCAGGTCCTGGCTTATCTCGACGGCGGTCAACGAATCGATACCGAGTTCAGCAAAAGGTGTGCTCGGCTGCATCGCGCCCGGTTTAAGACTAGCCCGCTGGGTGAGCCAGTGGATGAGCCAAGTTTGGACTTCTGTTGAAAGTTGTTGCGGGGCGTGGCTGGTGAGCTGATCCAAAAAAGTCGGCACCACTTCGGGTGCCTTCCCCAAATGCCCGTCGCCAGTTTCTCCTTCGCTCGGCTGTTCCCCGGCCGGTGCATGCCACTCTGCAATCACGGCCAGCTCGCCCATCAGAAATTGCTCTCGACAACGATTGCGCTGAACTTTGCCACTCGACGTAATCGGTAGGCTTGCCGACCGAATGAGCACAATGTGCTGCGGATCCAGCTCATGCTCTGAGACGACTGCAGTGCGGATTGCCCGCAAGACCTCATCCATATCATTTTTGCGAAACTCGCGACGGATTTGGTGAACCACGACCAATTGCTCTTGCCGCACTCCGTCGATCGAAAAAGCTATGCCCTGGTCAACGGCTTCGTGTGCTTGATGCACAGTGCGCTCAATATCATGGGGGTAGTAGTTACAGCCGCGAATGATAATGACGTCCTTCAGGCGGCCCGTGATAAAGAGATTCTCGTCCCAACAAAACCCCAAATCGCCGGTGCGCAAAAACTCCTCAGTCTCCTGTTCAGCAAGAGTCGCACGGAAAGTTTCTTGATTGAGGTGGTCTTGATTCCAATAACCGCAAGCGACGCTGCCGCCGCGAACCCAAATCTCTCCCACATGCCCGTCCGGCAAGACCTGGCGCGATTGCGGCTCGATAATCTTGAGCGTCTGCCCGTCGAGCGACGCACCACAACCGACAACGGCCAGGGCTTTTTCGTGGGATTGCTCCACGGGTACCGCCCGATGGCTGCCAAGCTGACTACGATCAACGTGCAGCACCGTGGGCTCGGCAGGGCCTCGGCCGCCCGTGACCAGCAGCGTCACTTCGGCCATACCATAACATGGATAGAACGCGCGCGAACGAAAACCGGCCGGGGCAAACGCCTTGGCAAATTCCTGTAGCGTCGCCGCGCTGATCGGCTCTGCACCACAGAACGCCAAGCGCCAATGCTGTAAATCCAGCTGTTCGCGCTCAGCAGAGGTCGTCTTCTGTATGGCTAGCTCATAGCCGAAGTTGGGTGCGCCACTGATTTCTGCTTGCGTTTCCGATATCAGTTCCAGCCAGCGCCGCGGTCGCCGCAAGAAAGTCGTCGGTGCCAGCAAATAGCTCGTTCCTCCCACATAGAGCGGACAGAGAATGCCGCCGATCAACCCCATGTCGTGATAGGCGGGTAGCCAAAAGACAACGGCAGGAGCCTGCGACCCCTCCTCAGCGGGAGCGATCTGGAATCCGACTCGAATGGATTCCAAATTGTGCAAAATATTCTGATGGCTGACCATCACACCGCGCGGCTCAGATGTCGAGCCGGAGGTGTACTGCAAAAACGCCAGATCCTGAGTGACAAGACTTGCAGGCGTGAATTCATTCGCCGATGGAGCACCCCACCTGTCTGTCGCTTCCCAAGGTAGAGAAGACACAGCGGGTGACTGCTCTTCCAGATCCATGCCGGCAAGGACGGAGCTGTGAGTCAGCACCAGCCTCGGTTGGCAATCGTTGGCAATGGCGTCGGCACGTGGCAGCGGCCGGCGCGGTTTGGGGTACGTTGCCGGGACGGGCAGGACCGCCACGTAGAGGCAGCCAAAAAAACTGGCGACGAAATCAAGGCCAGGCGGATAAATCAAAAGCGCGCGGTCACCGGGGGCCGCCTGTTTCGACAAATGCGCCGCTACGGTTAGCGAATGTCCGCGCAACTGGCGATAAGTCCATTCGGTCGTCGTTCCTTTTTCATCCTCGTAGACAAAGGCAACTCGGTCGGGAAACTGCTTGGCACGCAGGTCCAGAAGATTCGTAAGCGTCCCCAAGTCCGAGCCACGGGAAGCCGAAAAATTGCCTACGTTTTTGCCATCCATAAGTTTAAAAGGCATGAGGAAGAGTAAGCCGCCGCAAAGTTCCTATAAAATGAAACGTAGACCTTGAGCCGTCCGGGTGGCCGAAATTAGCGAGCTTGTCTCATGTCAACGATGCCCCATCTCAGCAACGCGGCAGGAAAATACAGGCAATGGAGTCTCCCTAAGTTAGCGTTTCAACGTGGAAGAACGCAACTGACTGGCGCGGTTTGGGGCGGAAAAAACGACATTTATCCCTAGTGAGGGAATTTGTCGTCCCGATAACTGCTACATTTCGCCCTTGGTCATTCGTTCTCAGCACCTTTGCCCAATAAACCACTATGGCTGGTCGCTTGTTTTTGGACTGCGGTTCGCCCGTGGAGAAGACCTTAGGCCAATGGCCTGGTTGTTGAGGATAATCACGCCTTGATGCGAGATCGGAGCATCTTCGTCGTCGAGCGACATCGCTGGCATCGCCACCGTGCCAATTTGAACAAGCGGCCTACGATTCTCAGGATCGGTAACAAAAATCTGCTTACAAACCATTCGATTTCCCTGAAATTGATCCGCACGCAATTCGCTGACCAGACTGTTCGCGCTATCCTTTATTTGGATGATTCCCATCCGCCGAGGTAACTCTCCCGGCTGGTAGCTCGGTGCATTTCCTGTCCCCATGAGAACTAACGTTTGCTTTGGATCCTGCACATCCACGACACGCAAATTTTTGCAACGTATTCCTTGCTCGCTTACTATCTCCTCCGCAAGAGATACCTGGCTAATCGTTTCATCAACACGTAGAAACGATCGGGGGACCTGATCTTCAGCACCCTCTGCACGGCGGGCACCCAATTCCGCCAAAACTATGTTGGAATCCTGCTGATCTACAATTTTGAGGCTTTGGCAGATTATATCCTTCGATTCGATACTATGCGTCAGCTTGTCGCGAAGCGCAGCACCCAATGCAAAGAACAACAGCGGGTAGACGATCCAACGTTCGCGTTCTGACATAGCTCTTACTCCGTAATGATCCGTTTAGCCGTATCTGGCCTTACTTGCCCGTGTCTTTCTTAATCGCTTCTTTCTTAGTCGTGTCAGGACGATGGAAATAAATTGTCCCCAGTTGTCGGTCGGCGCCTGCTTCCGACAACAAAAAACCGATGCATTTGCCATCATGCTCGTCGAGCTCAATCTCAAACTGACGACGAACTTGCTTGCGATTGTCCAACTCCCGTTCCTTGCGCCCACTCTCGCGCCCACCCTTGTGTGTGAGAGTCTCATCCATCAGGACCTCATTCGCGAGGATCTCGACTGTGCAGCCAATGGGTGAAGTCCTAACGATCTTCCAATCTCCCTTGAGCGCCTGCGAACCGTCCGCCAGTGACATTTCCACGGTTTCGTGACTCACGAAATCCCAGGCAACGGCCACGTCAAACCTTTCCCATTCGGTCTTTTCATCGTTTCTATCCTGGACATCTGCCGAAGATTTCTCGGAGACCGACTGATGAAATCTTTCAGCATCGCGGGCGGCCCGTGCCGCGACCGTATCGGGGCGGCCGATCCATTTTCCTCTCAACTTGGACGCAGTCTGCTGTTGGCAACCGCCTGCAAACAGCGACACACACAAAACTACCAGAAGAGTTTGTTTATTTGCAAAGGTCACGGAATTCATCGCGCTGGTGTTCCAAATTTTTTCGATTCACAACGGGGTAACTGATTACCAGGATCGTGAGCAAAGTATCCGAATCGTACTTGCCCCCGTTGGGCGAACCAATCGCTCAATACTCGCACACAGGGGTCCCGCTCGCATCAACGCTCCAAGGAAGCCAAACCAGATGAACCTGATCCACGGCGATGTCACTTTTGCGGGGAGACACCTCGAATTTGTTACGGTCGGGAAACATCAGCAACAGGTTGCCAAGATCGCCCTTGGGATCAATCGCGATCACCGGCACACCATCGAGGCCCGCTTCTTCGATCAACGACAGACACAAGCCCGTCTTGCCGCTACCCGTCATGCCGACGCAGACAGCATGCGTGGTGAGATCTTTACTGTCATAAAGCGTCAGCTGGTCGAGCGTTTTGCCTGCTGCCAAGTCATGCTTACGGCCCAAGTAGAAAGAACCTATTTTTTCGCAATCAGACATAGGCTAAATTCTCAACCATTTGCGCTTCGTCGAGGTGGGCTTATTCGACGAGCATTGTAGCACGATTCTCCGAATCGTAAATTCGTGATTCTCGCCAAATCGCGTCCCTTGCGATACCTGGCAAGCTCCAGCCGTGAGACTCAACTTAACGAAGCACACCACTCAGTAGCGCCGCGATTTCTTCACCACCTTTCCTATGGAAAAAACCTATCAGAGTATCTGCAAATCTCCGAATCATCGTCTTGTCACAACCAAGCTTTTCAAATGCACCTGCCAATCCTGCCATTCCACCCAAGCCACCACATAGGCGGCTAAGCGTTTCTCGAAATGGACTGGGCAGTCGAGGATCGACTCGAGGCGCTTTGCCGATGATGTCGGAAATGGCAGGTAAGCAATCGGCTACGCGGACGAAATCCTCAGAGCCAATCCTCTGCTGGACAAATTCGAGCAATAGGCCCGCCCCGCCCTGGGCTTGCCGGGTAGACACCCCCAACTCCTTGACCAGGTGTTCAACAATCTCCATAGGCGCTCCTTACGAGGACTATTGTCCCTAGGCTGGCACGATCGACAAGTTGCTATCGGGCAAAGCAAGCCTGGGTACAACGCGAACATCGAGCCTCAGGAACACCTCGAGAAGGGCAGCAGCGAAAGCAAGAGAGTGGCTAATGGAACTCGAACCCACGACCTCCGGAATCACAATCCGGCGGACACGATTTCTAACACTATAGCAGACCAGCCACTTACGTCGAGTGACCCGCTGGCTTGCTAGGTCTTTGCCGCGTCGTGGCGTCGAGTTCCAACTCTTCGTCCCTCGGCTGTAGCGAGGGCTGAAGCATCAGCCTGAAGCTTTAGGATGAAGAGAAAAGGTGTCAGCAATGCTCTGTCGAAAAGGTCGCGTCGGGTTACCTCGATTCAATACATGAATCGTTAGGTTTTCGATAGAGCATGTCAGCAACCTTTAATTGCGCGACAACTTCTACACCCCCAGCTGAGTGGCTAACCACCTTGATCAACGAAGGGCTGTCGCCCCGCACCCGCAATAGCTACCTGCAAGCAGTACGTGGTTTCTGCCGTTGGTGCGTGCAGACGAGCCGACTCCCAGCCGATCCAACGAAACGCATCAGCAAGTCAGCGGAAGCCGTCGATATTCGGCGAAAACGACGCTCGCTCACAATCGCTGACAATTGGGACGGAAAGAGCGACGGTACTAAAGAGCGTTCGCACTCGTTAAAACCAAGTGCTTACCGAGAAAAAGAAGGGGTGGCTAATGGGATTCGAACCCACGACCTCCGGAATCACAATCCGGCGCTCTAACCGACTGAGCTATAGCCACCGCAGATGCAGCGACTGATCCTACCGCTGTCGTCACAGCCGGTCAAGCGAGCACACCGCCGGCCGATACGCAAGCGCCGGAAGGCAACGGTCGCCAAAACTCCCAAGGCGAATCCCGCAGCCATCAGCAAGAGTCCTGTTGGAAATTCCATGGGAGTGACGTGAGCCAATGTAGTTATCATTCGGATTCTCCTTGGTGATTGGGTTTCGTTGGTAGGAGGTTCGCGTTCGTTGGGGCCAGCTGCTGCAGAAACTCGTGGTACTCCTGATCGAGTTGCGAGAAGCGGCGGCCGGTCAGCTCCTCAAGGGTACTAGCTTTGTCGCGACCCGCATAGACGAGCTGCAGCAGCTTCACGAGTGCCGGCCGGTAGCGACCCTCCTCGTGATGCATCAAAAATGTTGCGAGTCCGGCAGATTGGCTGTACAGCCGGGCTATGTCGTCGCGACGCTGCAAGTCGGTCATTCCCAGTGCAGAAAGGTCAGCTAGCGGCACATAAAAATCGTTGACGAGCCGGCGATGCCGGGCCGCTGGCAGTCTGCCCGCCGAGGGCGTGCCCAGCGTGAAGTACTGGCCCGTTTTTGGGTCGTTGTGCTCTATGAGCGACTCGAAATAACACGCCACCCCTTCGATGACCCATGCATTGGCCAGCGCACCGACCTGGCGCGCCGAGCGCGCGGACTCTTGAAAATATTGATGGACCGCCTCGTGGTAAATTGTACCCACATCCTGGCCTTCGCCGGCAAAGAAGTGCGCGGTATGCGTCGTATCGAAGTAGATGCCCAACGTCATTTCAATCCGTGGCTGGTCACGACGGAGTGCCGCGTTGTATTCGTCTCGCGTCTTGTAATAAACCACCAGAAACGGCTTGCTTCGGTAGCCACTGGTCAGTTTGCCGTCAAATCGCTTCAGCAGATCTTCGGGGCTCAAGAAACAACCGCCAAACTGTTGTCGCCAAATTTGATAGAGCGTTTCCAGACGCGTAGCCAACCGAGCGGCTGCTTCGCGACTGTGGTTCGTCACAACTCGAAAGTGATCGGTGCGAATCTGCCAACCGAGTTCGATGGTCGCATGACGTCGCTCGTCATCGGCAATCGAGATCCACTGCTTGCCTGAAGGCCGCTCGCCAGCTTTCCACCGCGGGGCGTCCTCAGCACGAATCCAGCCGAACTGACGATGCCAAATCTCGTCTCGAGCCAACCGCCTGGCGGTATAGTTGCCGCCCCACGCTTCTCCGACGCGGCGATAGCCGAGCACCCGGCGCGCATCAGCGTGATCAGGGTTTAGGGATAGCACTTGCTCGACCAACCGCAACGCAGCTCCAACGTCGCCCTGTTCACAGGCTAAACGTGCTTGTTGAAACAAGAACGAAGCGAGACCAAGATCTAACTGCGCTCGTACATCGGGCACCGAATAGATGTCTGCAGCAACGTACAAGCGTTCGCCGAAGGCGGGCGGCACGCCGCTAAGCAAGGCAACGATCAATAAACAAGCGAACTTTTGTCGCACGAAAAACTCGAGGGTGCGAAGAGGTGATTGCCAACAAACGAGGTGCAGCCAAAGCTGTGCGATGATAACACTTAGCTCTATTCTAATTGGATCGGCAATCTTAGCTAACCTTGTCTGTTCAACCCTCTGCAAATGCCGCGTCAAACGCAACGTTGGCCGGGGTGAAATCAAGCCGGCGGACGAATTCGCACGCTTCTCGCGCTCCGTGTTCGCGGTCCATGCGGGCGTCTTCCCATTCGACACTCAGCGGACCGCCGTAGCCGATGTCGTTTAGGGCACGGATAATTTCTTCGAAATTCACTCCTCCCCGACCGGGGGAGCGGAAGTCCCAGCCACGACGTGCATCGCCAAAGTTAATATGGCTGGCCAGAATGCCACTCTTGCCGTTGAGCGTGACGATCGCGTCTTTAACATGCACGTGGTAAATGCGATCAGGGAATGCGCGAATAAATTCCACGGGATCAACGCCCTGCCAAATCAGATGGCTGGGGTCGAAATTAAAACCAAATTCGTCCCGGTTGCCAAGGGCTTCTAGGGCGCGCTGTGCCGTGTAGATATCGAAAGCGATTTCCGTGGGATGGACCTCCAATGCGAATCGGACGCCGCATTCGCCAAAGACATCCAGGATGGGATTCCAAGCCGCCGCGAAATCTTCGAATCCTTGTTCAATCATCGACTCAGAAACCGGCGGAAACGGATAGAGCATGTGCCAGATGCCCGAACCAGTAAAACCGTTGACGACTTCCACCCCAAAACGCTGCGCTGCCCGGGCGGTATTTTTCATTTCCTCGGCGGCACGCTCGTTCACACCGGCACCCCCGTCCCCGGAACTCAGGCCATCACCCCAAACGTGATCGGGCAGAATCGCTTGATGGCGTGCATCAATCGGGTCGCACACGGCCTGACCCACCAAGTGGGCGCTGATGGCGTGGCACTGCAAATCGTATCGCTCAAGTTGCTCGCGCTTTGCGCCCAAATAGGCGTCATCTTCGATCGCGCGCACCACGTCAAAATGATCGCCCCAACAGGCCAGCTCTAGGCCATCGTACCCAAATTCTTGGGACATGCGGGCTAGGTCATCCAACGGCAAATCGGCCCACTGGCCGGTGAACAATGTAACGGGACGGGACATGTGCAACTCCTTGGTAACTTGACGAATACGCGTGAAAAGGTCGCCGGAATATGCCTGATTCTACCCAGCCTTGCCCCGTGCCTACTAGGGGTAGTCTCCATCCGATGAGTTTCGCCACCGTGCTATACTTATTGACGGCAACGCAGCCAATGGTCGTATGCCACCGCCGTAACTCGCTTCCTCCGCCAGAACAACGATTATGGCGGGGGCTCATTAACCGCGCGGCAGTCAACAGGATGCCATGACAATCAAAACCATTTCGCGATTCTTTGGGAAATCCGTACTGTGCATAATTTTTATGTCCAGCACGAGCGCTGTACGGGCGACTTTGCCGATTGAGCTAGAAGTTGCGATTGACTCCGGCTCTTCGCTTACCGCACCGCAGGAGTGGACCGGCATTCTCGGAAAAATGGGTCTAGCGCGGGTGCGTTTACGCGGCATTCGTGCCAGCGATGAGCCCGTCATCACACCCCTGCAAGTCGGCACGAGCACTCACTTCCAGGTGCTTGCCATTCTCAGCAGTCGCGACGAGCTAATTCTCCCCGAGCACCGCTTTCGAACTCAGGATCGCCGCAAGCTGCAGACCTATTTTGAGCAACTGCCCGCCGAAGCCCTGCATCGCGATTCACCACGGGGCCGATTTGATCTCACAGAAAAACAGGTTCGTTACCTGTTTACGGAGCTTTCTCAGCCGGTTTCTTTTTCTACGAAGGACGAAACCGGAAGCACCGTGCTTCGTCGCTTGGAAGAAACCCTGTCTGTACCGATCGTGCGTTCGCCTCAATCGACCATTCTACTGACCGAACCTTGGGCAAACGAATTGCGTGGCGTCAGTACAGGGACGGCGCTAGCAATTGGTTTGCGGCAACAAGGTCTGGTGTTGCGACCCGAACAACAGCGCGGTGAAACTTTGCGACTCACGGTAGAGATCTATGATCGCGAGCGTGATGCCTGGCCGGTAGGTTGGAAACCAGAAAGAAGCGTTCGGCTTGTTGCCCCACAAATGTTTAAACAGATTACGTTGGAAGCCAGGGATATCACTTTCTCCGAAGTTCTATCACAACTCCAGCCGCGACTGAAAGTCCCCGTACTACTGGACCATTGGATATTGACCCAGCGCAAGATTGCACCCGAGCAAGTCCCGATCAAAATGGCTCGCCGAAAAACATATCTGAAAGGTGCCCTCGATCGGTTGGCCAGTCAGGCCCGGCTGGCCACCGAACTGCGCGTTGACGAGCAAGGCGAGCCGTTTATTTGGATCACGCAATTTGGTAAAGATAGTCCTCAAGCAACCAAGTGAAATCGCAATCAAAGCAGCTCATCAAGCTCATCGACCAACTCGGCAAACCGATCGAGGGCCGTTTCTACAGGCTCTGATTTGGTCATATCGACGCCCGCATCGCGAAGCAAGTCAAGTGGGTACTTCGAGCAGCCGCCTTGGAGGAACCCAAGATAATCGCCCAACTCGCGCTGGCCACCGTTCAAGACGCGCTCGCTGAGCGCGATCGCCGCCGAAAGGCCGGTGGCGTATTTGTAGACATAGAAAGCTCGATAAAAATGGGGGATACGCAGGCATTCCAACTTCAACTGCTCGTCTAGCACAAAGTCGGGGCCGAAATAAACTTCGAGCAGCTTGGCGTATTCGCTCTTAAAACATTCGACCGTTAGCGGTTCACCCGACTCCGCCAGCGCGTGAATCACTTTTTCGAACTCCGCAAACATCGTCTGCCGAATGATCGTGCCGCGGATAGCATCGATATCGCGGTTGATCAAGTAAGCGCGCTCTTGGTCGGATCTTGCTTGTTGCATCAAGTGCCGGCTGAGTAGTTGTTCGTTGAAGGTGCTGGCCACCTCGGCAACGAAAATAGTGTAGTCGTAGTACTGAAACGGCTGGCTCTTGGCGGAGTAGTAGCTGTGCATCGAATGACCCGCCTCGTGGGCCAACGTAAAGACGTGATCGAGCACCGTGGGCTGGTAGTTCATCAGGATGTACGGCGCGCCGTCAAACGTCCCACAGCTAAAGGCCCCGCTTTGCTTACCCCGGTTGGGATAGCGATCGCACCATCTGGCCGCGGTTAAACCTTCAAGTAAAACGCGGCAATACTCGTCGCCCAAGGGCGCGATCGATTGGATCACCACATCGACGGCCTGTTTCCACGTGCGCTGCTGGTCGAGTCCACTGAGGATCGGCACATAAGTATCGTACTGATGAATATCCTTGAGTCGCATCTTGCGGCGCCGCAGATCGAGGTAGCGGTAGATCGCCGGCGTCCGACTACGAACGGCAGCGATCAGGTTGTCGTAAACACTCAATGGCACGTTGTCCGCAAATAGTGCCGATTGAATCGCGCTCTCATAACCACGCGCCTTAGCATAGTAAACATCCCGTTGCACCGAACCGCTCAGCGTAGCAGCCAGGGCGTTTTCATGCCCGGCAAACACATCGTAGTATTGATCGAAGGCCACCCGGCGAACGCTCCGCTTGGGGGAATGCAGCAACGCAGAAAACGAAGAGTGCGAGAGTTCAACGGATTCACCGCTCTCGTTTTTGATCATGCCAAACTTAAAATCAGCGTCCGTCAATTGTCGAAAGGTCTGGTTGGCCGTTTGCGACATCTGGCTCTGCATCGCCAGCAGTCGTTCCTCGCCGTCGGTAAGCGTATGCGGCTTGTAGCGCACCAATCGCTCGAGCGTGATCCGATGCGGCTGGAGCGGTTTTGCTTGAAGCAACTTCTTGAATTTACCGCTTGGAATCGCCAGGATCTCGGGCCGAATGAAACTGGCAGCCTGACTCGCTTCGCTCGCGGCGTGCTGGTAGCGGCCCATCATACGTTGATAGTCGCTATTGGCCGTGTCTTCGGTCGTCTTCAAGAAAGCATAGGTGCCAAGCCGCTCGGCCAAACGGTCCAATGTGATATCCAGCGACAGGCACTTGGCCAACTGGGCCGCGCTGTCGCCGAGCGTGCCGCGGAACGACGCGTAGCGCCCACTGTACTTCTCCCACTTGGCAAAGTCCGTTTCCCATGCCGCGTCGTCCGGATATAGACTGGCCAAGTCCCACGTGTCAGACGCTTTCACTTTGCTACGAGCGGGAAGCGTTTTTAGTTTCTTTTTAGTGGCGATCATACGAAAACTACCAGCGGAATGCCGTGGTGCCCCAAGTGAGACCGGCGCCGAAGCCGGACATCAGCAAATGCTGGCCGCGCTTGATTTTTCCGGCCCTGAAAGTTTCGTCTAAAGCAATCGGCACACTGCCCGCCGAAGTGTTGCCGTAGCGATCAAGATGCATGATGACTTTTTCTCGATCGATCTGGAGACTTTCGGCCGCAGCGTCGAGAATCCGTTCATTGGCCTGATGCAGCAGCCACCAATCGATCTCGCCTAGCGATAGATCGGCCGCCTCCACCACATTTCGAGAAACTTCGTCAATCAATCGCACGGCCCACTTAAAGACAGCTCGGCCATCCATTTGCATAAACCATCGCTCCGGATCGTACGGTATCTCCACACCCCCCGACTCGCGACCAAGTAGCTCGACTCCTCGGCCGTCGGAGCCGAGAGTGAAGGACAGCGCGCCTTGCTCAGGGCTACCAGGCGCCAATACGACGGCCCCTGCGCCATCGCCGAAAAGTGGGTAGATTTTCTTGTCCGTGGGATCAAGGACGCGAGTGTTGGTGTCGGCACCGATTACCAGCGCACGGCGACTGCTGCCGCTGGCGACGAATTGCATGCCTGTCACCAGCGCGTAGAGAAATCCAGAGCAGGCGGCAACCAAATCCATTGCGCCACACTCGAGGCCAAGTTTATCCTGAACGGTGGTCGCCGTGGCAGGCATGAGGCGGTCGGGCGTAAATGTCGCTAGCAGCAACAGATCGATGTCTTGCCGTCGTACGCCAGCAGCTTCCATGGCACGCTCGCCGGCGGCCACGGCCATGTCGCTCGTACACATCTCAGGGGGCGCGTGCCGCCGCTCACGGATACCCGTGCGTTTGACAATCCACTCGGCGTCACATCCCAAGGAAGCCAAGTCTTCATTGGTCACGACGTTGTCCGGCAAAAAGCTGCCCGTACCAATAATCTGCACTCCCATCAGCTTTCGCAATGGAGATCGGTAAGCAGGCTCGCTTGGTTTGCTCATGTCGAAAACGATGGACTAGCAGAAGAAAGCTATGCGGCGTCAAATCTTCTCTAAGAAGGTAGCAGGTTCAACCCGTCACTGACAGGGGTAGTGAGCGCACCGACAGAGGAAAGTGAGCGCGGTGATTTACGCCGCGGCACAGCGCCTGCGGCTATAGAGCATAGCGTTGCCTTGTTTGCCCACAGAATAGATAGCACCCGTTTCCCGCATGCAGTACGCCATGCGCTGAGCAATACTGCGTTCGATTTGCAACTGCTCTGCCAAATGGCCGGTGTGAAACTTGCTGGGCAGTCCGCGTGGCAACAGCTTGCGAAGATCGGTCAAAGTACGAAAGCGATGTGTCTCTACGATTTGCGTGAGTCGCTGATCTTCCACCTGAAAGTCGTTTTTGCGACGCCGACGACGCCGTCCATGGCCCGGGTAGCGCAGCTCTTCGACTTCAACCAGTGCCACCTCAAGCACCAGCCTAGGGTGTGGAAACACGCGAGTAAAATACACCAACTCGTCGAACACGTCGAGCAGTTTCCCCCGCTTCGGACTTTTTCGGCGCTCGAGTACTTTACCGGCACGCTTGTCGAGCTTAACGAGTTGCTTCAGTGCAACGATCGGCTTCACCACAATGACACGATGCGATTCCAGCAAGTCGGCAATCTTATCGCGAATCGCGGCGAGCGATCCGTGCTGAATTTCGATCAGTGCGCCATCACGCGTCGCGTCAATGCGGTAGCCCTTGAGAGCAACTTCTAGCTGGCTGGAGTCGGCCGCATAGTGCTCTTTCAGTTGACGATGCAGCGAAGTTTCCATGAATGGATTGCGGATTTGGACGGATTGACAATTGGGGCGGATTGCGGATTTTAACCCTTAGCAATCCGAAATCCGCAATCGCTAAAGTCCGAAGTCTTTTATCGTCACCAACGTGGTAAGTTCGTAACCGCGGTCTGCAAAAGCTTCGCGGCCGCCTTCCATGCGATCAATGATCGCTAGCACTCGATTTACCTTCAGACCAACTGCTTCGCAGTGCTCGATAGCTCGTAGGGACGAGCCGCCGGTGGTGACGACGTCTTCAACAATCACAAGCTCTTCGCCCGGCTCGTAGGGGCCCTCGACCTGCTTGCCTGTGCCATGGGCCTTGGCCTCTTTGCGGACGATGATGCCGCGTAGGGGGATGTCGCGGATGCCCGCCAGGGTGAGAATCGAAGCGGTAATGGGATCAGCCCCAATGGCCATGCCGCCCACCAACGGCGGCATTTGGCCGTCCATCAGTTCGAGCATGCCCTCACCGACGAGCTGGGCCCCTCGTGCATTAAGGGTCACCTTGCGGCAATCGAGATAGTATTTCGATTTTTTACCCGAAGCAAGCGTAAAATCGCCCACTTGAAGTGCTTGTTCGCGAATCAATTCGATGAGTGCCAATCGATCGTACATCGTGAGTCCCAATAACGGAGTTCGTGATACAAACGGTTGATATACCACTCGACGAGAATGTTAAGGAAGGATGTGCAATATTTCGCCTTACCGCCGGATCGTCACTTTGCTGCCGAGGGACAAGATATCGAACACATCCGACACGTCGCCAGCTTTCAAACGAATTACGCGATGCGCCGGTTCCGCAGCCGGAGAATTCTGAGTGGCCGCGCGGATGATCACCAATTGACTTGTCGCGCCACTGGCGCTTGTCAACGTTAAGCTGCGATCTTCTGATGGCGCAGATCCAGCTGCGCCATCAAAACCGACCATGGTGGGAGTGAGCAACTTTTGGTTGACCGTCCAATGGCCTTCCTCGATCGAAATACTCGGTTCAAACTCGATAGGAAACTCGCCTGCATAGCGGCGATCAAGCATGAGCGTAAGCTTGCGCTGACTGAAATCGACCACTGCCGAGAAGGGGCCGCGAACGACTTTCAGTTCCTGCCCCGCTTGCAGTTGTCCGGGGTTGGTGATGCCGTTGATCTTGGCTAACAATTGCCAGGGCACCTCGTACTTCTTGGCCACATCTTCAAGCGTTTCGCCAGCCTGCACCATGTAAGGAGCTTCTAAGCGTGGCTCGGTGGAATAGATCACCGAGCCCGCCAATTGACTGAGCAGCGTGCGAACTTCTTGGGATTCGCTCGGCGAAAGCGACGGGTCGCCATACCAATCGGATAGCAACAACAAAGCTTGCGAGAGCTCGCCGCGGTCGAGGGCCGATTGGACTGCAACGCGCGTCGCGGCGAACAAAGAGGACTGAGCCGGATTCGGCGCAGCCACATCGACTGGCGGCACGTCGCTCGCGGCTTGAACCGGCGGAGCAGCGGCAGCCATCGCAGGTTGCTCGACTACTTCGGGCGTCATCAGCGAGGGAACCGAATGTTGATCGGCGGCCGGCACATTATTCGTTACCGGAATCTGTGGCAGTGGAGGCAAGTCGGGAAAATCGATGGGAGCCGCCACAACCTCCATCGAGGCCGGCGCAGCTTGCGGCGGCTCTGTGACCACCTGCTCGGGATGCCCGGCAGGTGTAGCGAAAGTTACAGGGGAGTCTGCACTGGGATTAAATGCAGGGGCCTCAGTCGCCGTACCGGGGTTGAATGGCGGCGCACTTCCCGCGGCAGGCGCTGTTGTCGCCGACGAACCAGTCGTCACGACATCGGTCGATGCACCGAAGCCGTCGTCGATTTGGATATCCTCTTCTATCGACCAACTGTCGACGCCTGCCGGCAAAACCGGTTCGGTCTCGTTGATCTTCAGATACAAAAACACACCCGCGAAAGCTAACACGGTAATCGTAGCAAGGGGTCGAATCGAACTCACGGCTCATTCTCCAAAATGAAGCGGCAAATTAACAGTGGCTCGGATAATAGGTAAACCGCGGAGAGCGAGCTAGCTCAGTCTCGGCGAAAGCCAGGACGAAACATCAAAATTTCTTTGTTGGCTAAGTCTGCTAGCACGTACGGAGGCCGCAGGCCTCTGTAGGGAATGCCCTCTGTGGCAGCGCCGCAACGCTGGGCTTCCCCCGAAGCCCCAGGGGCGAACAAATCTTTTCGGTCGCACGCCAGCACACAGAGCGCGCAGTACAAAGAACGATCCGTAACAACCCGAAAAGTTTGGCT
>Ga0115002_10004875_pt1 | contig 16043 bp, 15 predicted proteins | sample ArcticOcean_MG_C_8_FD_89576 | JGI IMG/M metagenome (GOLD analysis project Ga0115002, IMG submission 89576) | Marine microbial communities from western Arctic Ocean - ArcticOcean_MG_CB11_86 | ecosystem: Environmental > Aquatic > Marine > Oceanic | place: Arctic Ocean: Canada Basin | collected... | reverse complement strand
CTTCCCCGATAGCGTCGCCTTCGCACATCCCGATTCTTCCGGGTTCCGGCCCTTGCTCGCGTCATCGGCCGACGAACGAGATCCGGCCTGGTTGCCCGACGGTTCCGGTTTCCTATTCGCCTCGGACCAGGGCGGGATATTCAACATATACCGCTATCACATGGAAAATGGCGAGGTCGAGCAGTTGACTAACGTAGTCGGCGGGGCTTTTGTGCCGACGGTTTCGGTCGATGACGAGGTCGTCTATAGCTCGTATCACTCTAACGACTACAGCCTCTACCGCTTCAAACTCGGCGAATTTGAGCGCGACGCCTATTTCGAACCTGTGGCGATGCGCGACTACCGATCGATCTTCGATGGCCCGGAACTCTCCGAGCAGTTTACGATAGGCCGCTATGGCGGGCGCAATGTCCTGCGCTATATCCCGATACTCCAGGTCGGTCCGACCTATATCGGCAATACCTTCGGCCTCAACCAGGCCAGCGGCGGAATGCAGTTCTCGGCCGGGGATATGTTCGGCGGACAGCAGTTGACGGCTTGGAGCATTATCGGCAAGAATATGCGCGACGCGACCGACCTCAACACCGATTTTGGTTTCTTCTACCAAAAGAGCCTGCGGCCCGCTGTCGGTAACAACCGGACCTTCAACCCCTCTTTCTATATCGCCGGGCGGCGGCGCGAGGTCGACAATCTAATCAAGACCAACCAGATATCGGTTGATACCTTGGCCGCGACGAATCTCTATCCGGTGCCCGTCGATTCAGTGACCAGCCTGCTCGTCCCCGGAACGGAGCAGTATGTCTACCAGGGCAATAGTCGCGAGGATCTCTTCAAGACGGTTTTTGGCCAAGTGGCCGTCGGCGTCGATCTGCCGCTGACCCGTCGCACGCAATTAAGCGGCGTCTATATGTACCGCAATTACGCCGAGAGCTGGACTTTGCGCCATTTCCGTAACCAGAGCCAGGTTTATCTGGTCCAGGATGGTGTCGATGTCTCTGAGGTTTTGGACCCGGGGTTTTTGGGGCAGGATACCTTATTAGTCGACAGCCAAGATCCACTGAGGTTTTATAACGAGGTGGATTTTTTCAGCACGCACCTGATGAGTGTGTCTTGGCAGTACCAAAAATTTAACCCGACAGCCGATCAGATGATCAACCCCTCGGGGCGTGCGCTGGCTTTCGTCTATCGTTATATGTTGCCGACGATAGCCGATTCGCTGGCTCAGCCGATACCGACCAACGGGGTGCCCGGTGATCAGTTTGTCGGGGTCAATCGCCGTCTGCGGGTCAACGAGTACATGGCTTCCTACAATGAGCGGATCGCGCTGCCTTTCAACAACTCGCTCAATATCACGCTACTCGGCGCGTATAAGAATATCCAGCTCAAACCCGGTTTCATAGAGGACGGCGGTTTTTTCGAAGGGCGTTTTTACTGGCCTCTACGCTACTATATCGGCGGTCGCAATTTTCTTAGCGGTTATCCCTACTTCACCGATAACGGTTCGAAATTGGTTTATGGCCGCGTCGGTTATGGATTTCCTGTGCTCAAACGGCTCAATAGCCGTTTTATCAACTTCAATTTTTCCAAGCTCTACGCCGAACTTTTCGCCGAGGCCGGTGCCGTGGGCAATTTCTCCCGTTTCAAAGATGTAGATTTCAACACCGACAAATTCCTGACCGATGTCGGCGGTGAATTGCGCTTGCAGTTGTTTACCTTCTACCGCATACCGATGACCGCTTTTTTCCAGGTTGCGCACCCACTCAACCGCGACAGGGTCGACACCGGAGGAGGACCTAAGATCGATAAGTTCCGCTACTATTTTGGATTTGGCCTATAAACCGCGGAGGTTTCTGATGCCGAATATCGACTTGCATAAACTGGCCTTGCAGCTCAAAGTCACGGAGATGATTAAGATTCACGCTCGGCGCCGCTTAATGGCTGAGGCTTACGAGTACTGGTGCCGTCTGATCCAAACTAATTAAACGCTATGGCGCTGAAACTGATTCGATTACCCCAAGGGACCAACCGCAGTCACATCTTGCGGCGCTCGGTCGATCTGCATGACGAGGAGGTCGATCTGGCCGAGTTAGAACGTATCTTTCGTCGTTTCTGGCGTGTGTGGCATAAATCGCTACAAAACGAGACAAGGGAGGTTGGCACTTAATGGTCCGTCTTATATTGGGGCTCGCTGCTTTGGTTTGCGCATGTGCCGAGCCACCACCCAGTGAATTGGGCGAGGATGAGTTCCGGCGCTTGGTGACACAGGAGGGGATGCACGTCGATTCGGTCGGTGTGCGCGATCTCGCGCAAGGCGATACCTTGGTCGATTATTCGCCCTTGGTCGTTATCGAGAGGACGGTTCGTTTTCCCAGGGAAGCCGAAGGCGGCGAAGTATTCGCCTGGGAGTTTTACGCCGAGCAGTTGAACCCAGTCAAATTGCTTATCGTGCGCGAGGAGAAGAACGGCGAGAATTTTGAAATAGTCGGGGAAAGCGAGACTTTCGTGCCGGCGCACAAGGGCATCAACCGCCACATCTTGCGCGAACCGATCCCGGTGTCCTTCAAGGATATGGTGGGGTTTGTCCAGCCAGCTGAGGCGACGGTGCCGTTTCGCAATGTAAAAGGCTGGCAGACGTTGATTTCCGCTAGGCCGTTGGAACGCCCCCTGATTCGCCGCGATAAATTTGCGATGTACGGGTGGCGTTATTCGCTGAGGGTATTGTGGCATGTGACCAAGGAGGAAGAGTGAAGATAGTCGGAGTGGTTGCTTGCCTGGCGTTTTTGGCCGGGTGCGGTGGGCAGGAAGAAGAAGCGAATACACCCCGCAAGCGGGCCGAAGCGGAAATTAGCCAGGTCCTCAGGGCGTTGGAGGTCAATCCGGATGCGCCTCTATTGCACTTTCAATTAGGTCAGACTTACCAGAAACACGGCTATGTCGATTCGGCGCGCACAGCCTTCGAGCGTTGTGTCGAACTGTACGAGTCCTTTGCCGAAGCGCATCTGCAGCTGGCGCAGATCTACTACGAGGAGGGAGACCTTGAACGGTCTGTTCGGGCGTATGAGCAGACGGTGCGCTTTGACGCGGGCAACGCGGCGGCTTACAACAACCTCGGTTTTGTTTATAAAAAGCTGGATCGTCCGGAAGAGGCCGTTAAGGCTTATGAGCGGGCGATCGCTGCCGATTCGCTCTTTGCGCAGGCCTATAACAACCTAGGGCAGCTTTTTAAGAATCGAGAAGAGCACGAGCAGGCCATCGCGCTTTTCCGCCGAGCCATCGCGATCAAACCCGATTTCCCCGAAGTATATATTAACCTAGCCGGGGTATACGAGGGCCGAGATGTTGATGAGGAAACTTCGGTGTGGCAGACTTTCTTAGCGAAGTTCGGCGAAGACCAGCAGTATAGCGTGCATGCACGGGAGCGGCTCGCACTGCTAAAGACGCCATAATTTTTTCGTTTTAACTACAAAAACCCCGATATGCTTAAAGCATGTCGGGGTTTTTGTGTACAGTCATCTATTATTTCAGGGGGCTGTTTGCTGCTCGGTTGGTGCTAAAAGCCCCCGCACGAGCAGCGCGTAGCTGGCGCTGGAAATCAGCACCATGCCGGCGGCAAGGCCGATCAGACCATCGCGCAAAACGGTTGGTGATTACAGTATAGGCCAGGGCGCGAGCAGACAAGCGAGAAAGAGCTTAGCCGCCAGCGGGTCGAGGATTTTGCCGAGACGGGAGGTCTGGCCGAAATGTCGAGCGACGAGGCCGTCGCCGAGGTCGGTGGCGGCAGTGAAGAGCAATCACAATACGTTTTACCAGCGGGTCACGTCGCCTTGGGAGATAAGGTGGAAGAGCAGGGGAACAAGCAGGACCCGCAAACCGCTGAGAAAATTGGCCAACATCGCGCGGTTTTATCGCAACATTTCTTGCGCGTGTTGGCGCGCCGTGTCCGAAACGATTTCACCGGCCAGCAGATAGGCAATCTCCTCGGTGCGGGCTTTTTCATCGAGTGCGACGACTTCGGTAATGGTCCGTTGTTTTATTTGCCTTTTGCGCACGGAGAAGTGTTGGTCGGCTAGGCTGGCGATCTGCGGCAAGTGGGTGATGGCGATGGTCTGGTGTGAGGCGGAGAGCGCCTGCATTTTACGGCCGACGGCGGCGGCGATGCGGCCGGAGATCCCGCTGTCGATCTCGTCGAAGACTAGAATCGACACCAGGTCCCTTCCGGCGATGGCCTCTTTGAGGGCCAACATCACTCGTGAGATCTCCCCGCCAGAGGCGATGCGTGCCAGGGGGCGTGGGGTCTCGCCGGCATTGGCGGAGATGTGGAAGGCGACGTGCTCCATACCGTGCTCGCCAGCTGCGAAGCGAGTCCCCTCGCGCTCGACCGGCCCTTGCGGATCTTCAGTAGTAGCCAGTTCAGTTTGAAACTGAACTTTGGCCATACCCAGCTCGCCGAGGCTGGCGACCAGCGATTTGCATAGGGTTGCGCTTGCCTGATGGCGGGCGGCAGACAACGCGAGACAACAGGCCGAAAATTGGGATAGAGACTCGTCGCGCTGTTGGGCGGCTGTTGCCAATTCGCCGTCGAGTGCACCGGCGCGATCGGCCTTCGCCGAGAGCTGGCGCGCGTATTCGATGACTTGCTCAATAGTGCCGCCATACTTCCTTTTTAGGTCGCGCAGCCCGTCCAGGCGTTCGCGCAGTTCGTCGGCGCGAACAGGTGCCACCTCGATTTTTCGGGCGTAATCATGGAGGTGGCGGGCTAGATCTTCGACGCCGTAGATCAGCTCTTCGAGGGCGATGGCTTGTGGGCTGAGGGACCGGTCGATTTCGAGTAACCGGTCCAATCGCCGACGGACTTGGCCAAGCTCCTCATAGACGGCGCCTTCGCGCTGGTAGAGCATGTCGTGGAGTTCAAGGCCGTTTTGCACCAGGGTTTCGGCGTTTTCAAGGATTTGCAGCTCGCGTTCGAGCTCGGCTTCCTCGCCGGGCTGGGGATCCAGAAAGCGGATTTCCTCGAGTTGGAACATACGCAGGGAATCTTCGGTGACCAGTGCATCGCGCTCGCTGCGCAACTGGTCGAGGCGGGTAGAGTGATCCCGGTATTGGCGCCAGTAGCGCGCGACCTGATGCCGGTCGTCGTCGAGACCGCCAAAGGCATCGAGGAAGCGGGCGTGTAGCTTGGGATCGAGCAGCGATTGGTGTTCGTGTTGACCGTGCAGGTCTACCAGGGCCGCGCCGATTTCTTTCAGTTTTTTGATGGGCTGGCCCTGGCCGTTGATAAAAGCCCGTGAACGGCCGCCATTGTGGATCTCGCGGCGCAGGATCAACTGGCCGTCCTCCAGTGGTACTTCTATCTCGGCTAGGTGCTGGGTCTGGTCATCGTCGAACTCAAAAAACCCCTCCACCACGCATTTGTCGGCGCCGTCGCGGACTAGGTCGGCGTTGATGGGGCCGCCGAGAATCGAGTTGAGGGCGCCAATGAGAATGGACTTGCCGGCCCCGGTTTCGCCAGTGATGGCATTGAGGCCAGGGCCGAATTCGATCTCGGCCTCTTCAATCAGGGCGAAGTCTTTGATGTGAAGGCGGGTTAACATGGGGGCAAAGCAGAGCTATTCGTCGGCGTCCGCGTCCGCGTCGAGGAAGTCGAGGCGGAACTCGCCGCCTTCGTCCGTGGTGAGGACCTGGACCCGCTTGCGGGTTTCTTCGAGCCATTTGTTACAGGAGCGCGAGGCGGCGACCCCCTTTTCGAATACAGACAGGGCTTCTTCGAGCTTGAGGTCGCCGGTTTCGAGGCGTTCGACGCTCTGCTCAAGCAAGGCTAGGGCTTCTTCAAAAGTATTACTCATCGGTTTTCTTCTCCACTGTGCAGATGGCGCCGCCGCGATGGAAGCGTAGTTGTAACTTGTCGCCTGGTTGGATATCCGTACTGTCGCGGACCAGGTGGCCGTCGGTGACTTTTTCGGCTAGTGTAAAACCGCGCGCCAGACTCGTCAGCGGGCTGAGGTCGTCGAGGCGGGTGGCGGCGTTGCGCATGACTTCGACGCGATTACGCAAAAACCAGTCGAGAGCCGTGAACAAGTCTTGGCGGCGTTCGTCGAGATAGAGATTTTGCTGTTGTAGGCGGTCATCGAGGCGTGCGAGCAAACGTTGCGGGTCGTAATGACGTAACTGCCCCTCTAGTGCTTCGAGCCGTCGCTGCATGGCCGATTGCAAACGCTCACGGTCTTCGGCGACCCGCTCGCGCAAGGCGCCGCGTTCGCTGGCGACTATTTCGGCGGCGGCCGAAGGGGTGGGCGCGCGATGATCAGCCACATAGTCGGCGATGGTATAGTCGATCTCGTGGCCAACGGCGGAAATGACGGGTTTGGCCGACTGGTAAATGGCTCGGGCGACGGCTTCGTCGTTAAAGGGCCACAGGTCTTCCGGGGCACCGCCGCCGCGACCGACGATCAATATATCGATGTCTTTGAGCTTGTTCAAGTCGGCGATGGCCTTGGCGATCTCGGGTGCGGCGCCCTCGCCTTGCACTCTGGCGGGGCAAAGGACGACCTGTAGACCTGGGGCGCGGCGCCCGAGGATTTGTACGATATCGCGGATGGCAGCACCGGTCGGCGAAGTCACTACGCCGACTTTTTTCGGGTAGGGCGGCAAGGGGCGTTTGCGGTCGGCGTCGAAGAGCCCCTCGGTTTCAAGCCGGTTTTTGAGTTGCTCGAAAGCCAAGGCCAATTCGCCGACGCCGGAAGGTTTGATCTGGGTCGCGTAGAATTGGTATTTACCGCCCCTCTCGTAGACCGAGACGTGGCCGTATACCAATGCCTGCATACCCTGCTCGGGCTCAAAGGAGAGTTGACCGGCTTGCCATTTGAACATTACCGCGCTCAATTGAGCCGAGGAATCTTTGAGCGTGAAATAGCGGTGGCCGGAACCATGGTGGGTGTATTGCGAGATTTCGCCTTCTATCCAACAGGCGGGCAGGGTTTCCTCGAGCAAGCCTTTGATTTGTGCGGTAATTTCACTGATAGAGTAGGCCCGATTGGATGTTTCTTCCGTGTTGGCCCGAAAAAACAGGTCTTCTGAGGACATGTATGCGCTACGTGCTCCTGCCTGGGGGTGATGGCCGAGATATACAAACAGGATAGCTTGCTAGTGGGGCGGGGTCAAGCCTCTTCGAGTTGCAAACGTTCTATCCGCGTCGCCCGGCCATTCGACGCGTCGGCTTCTACTAAGGCGCCGCAAAGTGTCGCTTTACCTTCGGCGGGCTTGAAACGCGTAGGGACTTGCGTAAGGAAGCGTTGTAAGGCCATTTCGGGACGGACGCCAATGACTGATTCGCGCACGCCGGTCATGCCGGCATCGGTGAGGTAGGCTGTGCCGCCGGGCAGGATGCGTTCATCGGCGGTCTGCACATGGGTATGGGTGCCGACGACAGCGGTGACCAAGCCGTCGAGGTGGAAGCCCATGGCCATTTTCTCGGCGGTGGCTTCGGCGTGGAAATCGACGAAAACCAAGGGGGTCTGTTCGCGCAGGCGTTCGGCTTCGGCGCGACCTGCGAGAAAGGGGCAATCGGTGGTGGGCATGCCGGTCCGCCCCTGGAGGTTGAGCACGGCGACCGGGACGCCGTTGCGGGCGGTGGCGACGACGGAGCCGATGCCGGGTGCGGCGGTCGGGTAGTTGAAGGGGCGTAAGACGCGATCGGACTGCGCGAGGTAGGGCATGAACTCCTTGCAGTCCCAGATGTGGTTGCCGCTGGTGATGATATCGGCGCCGTAGCTGTACAGTTTTCGGGCGATATTTTCGGTGAGGCCGAAACCGCCGGCGGCATTTTCACCGTTGATGATAACGAAGTCAATCTCACGTTCGCGCACGAGCTCGGGAATCAGGGCGGCGGCGACTCGGCGGCCGGGTTGCGCGAAGATATCGGCGACGAAAAGTAGCTTCAACGAGCGTAGTGCACCGCGCGCACCTCGCGGACGAGGCAGATACGCAGTTGTCCGGGATATTCGAGCTCTTGCTCGATCTTATTCGTTATCTCGTCGGCGAGGTGGTCGGCGTAGGCGTCGTCGACTATCTCGCTATCGACCAATACCCGGACCTCTTTGCCGTTTTGCAGGGCAAAAGCTCGCCGCACGCCCATGTGACTGCTGGCGATTTCCTCGATTTGGCGCAGGCGGCGGGTATATTCTTCGACCTTCTCCTTGCGGGCGCCGGGCCGATGCATCGAAATCTCATTGGCTGCTTCGACTAGGACCGCAATCGCCGACCGCGAAGGCATGTGTACGCGGTGGGTCTCGATCACCCGTGCGACTTCGGCGCTTTCATTGCACTTGCGAGCCAGCGCAGCACTGTTTTGCGCCGGCTCGCTGCCCAGCTCAAAATCCTGCGCTTTGTCGATATCGTGCAACAAGCCGGCGCGTCGGGCCAATGCCACGTCGAGGTCGAGCATTTCGGCCATCATACCGGCGAGGAGGCCAACTTCCTTGCTGTGGGCTAATAGATTCTGGCCGTAGCTAGTGCGGAAACGAAGTTTTCCGAGCATTCCCAGCAGAGGTTCAGCCAAATCGTGGATTCCGAGGTCGAAGGCGGCTTTGGAACCCGATTCGCGGATCATTTCCTCGACATCCTCGAGGGACTTCTCATAGACTTCCTCGATGCGACCGGGGTGGATCCGTCCGTCGAGAATCAGCTTTTCAAGGGTGTTTTTGGCGATTTCGCGGCGTAGCGAGTCAAATCCGGAGAGCATGACCATTCCGGGGGTGTCGTCGACGATGACTTCGACACCGGTAATCATCTCGAAAGAGCGAATATTGCGCCCGTCGCGGCCGATGATACGGCCCTTCATATCGTCCGAGGGGATCTGTATCACCGAAATCGTGCTTTCGACAGCTAATTCGCCGGCGAAACGCTGGATGGCGCGGGTGATGATTTCCTTGGCCTCGAGATTCGCCGTGGCCAGGGCGGTATCCTTTATTTCGCGGACTTTGCGGGCGGCGAAATGGCGGGTGCTCTGTTCGAGTTGCTCGACGAGCATCCGACGGGCCTCTTGCTGGCTAATACCGGCCAGTTCCTCTAAACGCAGGCTGTGCTGCCGGATCATGTCCTGCGCCTGGGTTTCCGTTGCGGCTATCGCCTTTTCTCGCTGCTCGAGGTCCTGTTCGATCTTGAGTTGGCTGCGTTCCTTACTTTCGAGCACGTCGACTTTGCGGTCGAGTAGTTGTTCGCGCTCAAGCAGGTTAGCCTCTAGGTTACGCAGTGCGCGTTTTTGCGTCTCTTGCTCTTTTTCAAGGGGACCGCGTTCGAGGCGCCACTCGTCCCTGGCTTCGAGCAAGGCGGTTTTTTTGAGGTCTTCGGCTTCCTGTTCGGCGCTGGCAATAATTTGCCGGGCGGTGGATTGGGTAGCGTGTAGCTTACTGCGCCGCACTCGGCCGTTTACCAGCCAGCCGAGCAGGCAACCACCGGCAAAAAAAGTGAAAGCGAGACCGATTAAGACTAAATCGTCAAACACGGAGATCTTCTTTCTCGTAGGTCGCCGACGACACAAGAACGCCGGGGTAAGCTAGATAATCCGGGTGTGGTGCGCGGTATGGAAGCCCCGCGTCGGGTGCTGACTGTTCAGCTATCGGAACTGGAGGCTTCGACTTCAGCGAAAAGACGGCCGAGCGAGGCGGTGAGCCGAGAGGTGCGCTGAGTAATATCGGATTCGGCGGAAGCGTAGTCTTTCTGCAGAGACATCAGTTCCTCTATCAGGTTCAGACTGGCCAGGATAGCTACCTGGAGGGGGGAATCGGCGCGGACTTCTCCCTTGACCTGCTGCATGCGCTCGTCGATCAATTGGGCGACGAGCTGCACGTGGTCGGCGGGGTGATCCTCGTCGACACCCAGAGTATAGTTCTTGCCGAAGATGTTGACTATCGTATTGGTCGACATGAGGCGACTCCCGGTGTGATCTTATAGATTCAGTCCGTCCAGGCGGCTGAGGATGTTCTCGATGCGTCCTTTGATCTCCTCTTTGCCGCGATTCGACTCTTCGTGTGCGGTTTCGATCGGCTTGAGTCGTTCGTTCTCGGCGTTGGTTGTGCCGATATCCCTTTCGAGGTTTTGAATCCGTTCTTTCTGTTCGAGGTTTTCCTTGCGGAGCTTCTCGAGGACTTCCATCAGGCGAATGACTTCCTGTTCTAGGCGTTCGAAATTTTGGTTTACGTCCATTAGATTTGTTTGTACTCCTGCTTTATTATTTTGTTGGTTGACGGCGGACTCAGCGCAAACGGGCGCCGAATTTTTCTTCAACGGCTTTGAGCATTTTGGCGATCGCCTTATCGGCTTGCACGTCCTGCAGAGTTCGTTTGTGATCGCGCAGGCGAATGGCGAAGGCCAGGCTCTTGTGACCTTCTTCTATTTGGTCCCCCTGGTAAATATCGAAGACTTCGACGGACTCGACCAGGCGGGGATTACTGTTGCGCAACTCATCGATAACACTTGCAGTTGCGATGAGTTCGTGTAATACTAAGGCCAAATCGCGTTCAATGGGTGGAAACTTGGGCAACGCGGAAAATGCGTGCTCTCGTCCGTGCCAATATCGCGCTAATGCCTCAAATCTTATCTCAAAGATATGTACTGGGCGCTCTAGGTCAAAGCCGGAGCACAAGTCGGTCCCGGCTTGGCCGAGCCAACCGAGGGGTTCGTCGCCGAGAAAGACCGAGGCCGAGTGACCCGGACGACAACCGGCGAGGTCTTCGCGGTTGAAACGGAGGTCGCCGTTGCCGACTAACGCCTCGAGTAGGCCCTTGAGGTCGAAGAAGTCGGCTTCGCGGGCGTCGGCCTGCCAGGGCGACGCTGAAACGCCACCGGCCCACAGGGCCGCGAGACGCAGGGTTTCGCTGGGCAGCTCGCCGGATCCATTGGAGGCGAAGCATTTGCCCAGCTCGAATATGGCGACGCTTGGTGCCCGTTGGTTGAAATTGCGCCGGGCCACATCCAGCAGGCTGGGCACTAAAGTGGTGCGCAGCGCGTTTTGCGCTTCGGTCGGTGGGTTGGCCAGGCGCGCTACGCCTTCTACGGCACCGGCCATTTCGAGCCAGCGGGTTTCGACAATGGTGTTGCTGATCGTCTCGTCGAGGCCTAACCCGAGCAGGCGCTGTCTGGCCGTCTGTTTGAGGGTCAATTGCGGATCTCGGCTAGTTATCCAGGGGCCTGATGCGGCTTGGCGGCCTTCAATGCGGTCGAAACCGTAAATGCGACCGACTTCCTCAATTAGATCGGCTTCGCGCTGTAGGTCGGGACGAAAACTCGGCGCGGTTACCGTTAGGGGAGTACCCGGTGCGACCTGACAGCCCAGGCGTTCGAGGATCTGTGTGATGGAATCGCGGTCGAGGGCGGTAGCTAGCAATTGGTTGGTGCGTTCGATACGGAGCGGGATTTGTGGGCAATGGCCGGGTTGTGGATACACGTCGAGTGGCTCCGGGGCGACGGTGCCGCCGGCTAATTCGGCGATCAAACTTGCGGCGCGGTTGATCGCTTGCAAGGGAGCATCCCAGTCGGCACCGCGTTCGAAGCGCATAGCCGCCTCGGTGAAAAGGCCGAGACGAGCGCGGGCCAAGCGCACGCGCGATGGTGTGAAATAAGCGCTTTCCAATAAGATATCGGTCGTTTGTCCCTCTACTTCGGTATTGGCTCCGCCCATAACCCCGGCCAGAGCGATTGCTTTCTCTCCGTCGGCGATGACGAGCATTTCCTCGTCGAGTTCGCGCAAGGTATGGTCGAGAGTCTCGAGGGTTTCGTCCGCCCGTGCTCGACGGACGACGATGCGTCTGTCGGCCAGCTTGTCGAGATCAAAAGCGTGTAGGGGATGGCCCATTTCGAGCAGCACGTAGTTGGTGATGTCGACGATATTGTTGATAGGGCGCTGGCCTACAGCCTGCAGCCGGCGTTGTACCCAGGCGGGTGAGGGGCCGACTTTGATGCCGCGGATGATGCGACCGACATAGCGCGGACAGTCGTCAGTAGCTTCGATGTCGATGGTTATGTCTTCGGCTGTGGCGGCGCCGCTCTCCACCAGGTGCACCTCGGGCCGCCGTAAGGCGTTGCCCGTGAGGGCTTGCACTTCGCGCGCGATGCCAAAGAGGCTTAGGCAGTCGGGACGATTGGGGGTGACTTCGAAGTCGATCATCACGTCGTCGAGCCCGGTGGCCTTGGCAAAGGCGGTGCCGGTGGTTAGGTCATCGCTGAGAACCATTATCCCGTCGTGGTTGTCGCTCAGTCCCAGTTCGTCCTCTGCGCAGATCATTCCCCGGGATTCGACGCCGCGGATCTTAGCTTTTTTGATTTGCATGCCACCAGGTAGCGTGCAGCCCGGCAGTGCGACGGCGACGGTTTGCCCCGCCGCGACATTGGGGGCGCCGCAGACGATGGTGTTGATCTCTGTGCCGACATCTACTTCGCAGACGGTCAGGCGGTCGGCGTTTTCGTGGGGGTGGCAGGAGTTGACACGGCCAATAACGACGCCCTCGAAACGCTTGCCGAGGGCGTCCACTCCTTCAAATTCCAAGCCCGCCATGGTCAACCGTTCGACCAACTCCGGCCATTCCCAGTCGAAATCCACGTAGTCTTTGAGCCAGTTGTAAGTAATTTTCATAAGATATCAGTTGCCAATTATAAACGGATAGATAGAGGCTATGGCCCCTGTTCAGAACTGCCGGGTGAACCGCAAGTCGTTTTCGAGGAAGAGCCGGATATCGTCGATGCCGTGTCGGATCATGGCGATGCGCTCTAAGCCCATGCCGAAGGCGAAGCCGGTAAATTCCTCCGGGTCGTAACCCACATTTTCGAATACCGCCGGGTCGACCATGCCTGCGCCGGCGATCTCGATCCAGCCGGTGCCTTTGCATATTGAACAAGTCGCATTTTCACCGTGGCAGATCGAACAAGTGAAATCGTATTCCACGCTCGGTTCGGTGAATGGGAAGAAGTGGGGGCGGAAGCGCACTTTGGTATCTTCGCCCAAGACTTGGCGCCCCATGGCCTCGATCGTGCCCTTTAAGTCGGCGAAGGAGACTCCGCGGTCGACGTAGAGCCCCTCGATCTGGTGGAAGGCAAAATGGTGCGTCGCATCGACGGTCTCTTTGCGGTAGCAGCGGCCTGGCGAGATGATCCTGATCGGCGGTGGCATTTTTTCCATTACGCGAATCTGTACCGTGGAAGTCTGGGTGCGCAATAGCCCCGTGTCTTCGAGGTAGAAGGTGTCGTGTGAATCGCGCGCTGGGTGGTCGTCCGGCGTATTGAGGGCGTCGAAATTGTGGTATTCGTCTTCGGCTTCGGGGCCGTCGGCGATGTCAAAGCCCATGCCTTGGAATACGTTCACCAACTCGTCCGTCAGTTGCGCGAGCGGATGGGCTCTACCGAGCAAGGGCCGTCGTCCGGGTAGGGTCACATCGAGGGCGGAGCCGGCGTCGGCCGCCTGCCGCAGGGCCATTTCCTTGTCGTCGAATGCTTGCTGGATGGCTTTTTGCGCCTGTCCGGCGATCTGACCTGACGCTGGTCGTTCGGTGGCGGGCAACTGGCCGATCTGGCCCATGACCAGGCGCAGCGGGCTTTTGCGCCCGAGATGGCGGATGCGCAGCTCTTCCAAGGTCTTTTCGTCTTGGGCCGCTTGAATTTCAGCGACTGCCTTCGACTCTATTTGCTGTACTTCGTCTAACATCAGCCGTTGCCTAAAAGACAAAAAGGGGCCTGGCGTTTATCGCCGGCCCCTTTTTGTCGGATGGGTGTGTATTAGAGGTGCGACCGGGCCTGCTCTACGACCGCGGTAAATGCGGAAGGATCGCGCACAGCCAGATCGGCCAGGATTTTGCGGTTGATTTCTATACCGGCTTTATCCAGCCCATGTACGAGCTGGCTGTAGGAGACCCCATTGAGCCGAGCTGCGGCGTTGATACGGGATATCCAGAGACGGCGGAAATCGCGCTTGCGCTGGCGTCGGTCGCGATAGGCATAGGCCTGGGCGCGGTCAACGGCTTCCTGGGCGGTGCGGAATAGGCGGCTACGCCCTCCCCAATAGCCCTTGGCTAGCTTGAGTACCTTCTTCTTACGTTTTTTGGTGGCTACCGCGTGGTTGACCCGTGGCATTGCTTTATTTCTCCGTTAGACGCTCTATTTGAGATTCAAAGCCCGGCGGACATTAACCATGTCGGCGGGCGAAACATCGCTATTTTTGCGGAAGGACCGCTTACGCTTGGTCGATCGGCCCCCCAGCAGATGGGTGGAATTGGCGTTGCGGCGCTTAAAACTGCCCGATCCGCGCTGCTTAAAGCGCTTGGCCGAGCCTTTGTGCGTCTTGATTTTGGGCATAATATTCCTCTGTATTTTTGTCTTTCAGCGCAAACACAGAAGATAGACCATGGAATATAGACTGTCAAGAATGCCCGTTCGCTATTTGAGCAGCATGACTTTGCGGATCTGCCGCCAGTCTTGTGCCTGCATTTCGACCAAGTAGAGGCCTGAACCGACCGTTTGGCCCTGGTCGTCGAGGCCTTGCCACACTTGTTGGTGGAAACCCGCCGGAAAGGCATCGTCGACCAGGGTGCGGATGGGTTGGCCCAAGAGATCGTAGATGCGCAGGCGAATTTGGCCCCGAGTCGGCAGGTAAAAAGGCAGGGTCGTCTCGGGGTTGAAGGGGTTGGGATGGGCTGGATAGAGGGCATAGGTCTTGGGTAGGGCCGCCAGATCCAGGGCGGCCGGTGGTTCCAAGGCTCCGATGGTCTTGGTGTGGTAACCGATGGCGCCGTTGGCGCGCAGCAGGGTCTTCTGTGGTGAGAGGCGGTTGAAGGTCAAGGTGCCCAAATCGCCAGAGAAGGCCGGTTGCTCGCTGGCCAAACCCGCCGCGAAGACCAGGCGTCCCGGTTGGTCTTCGACCACCCAGGGCAAGGATGCTTCCTCTGTTCGGGGTTGGAACTGGCGGAAACTGAGGATCTGCGGGTCAAATTCGAGGGACAGGACATAGCCGCGCAATGGGGCGTCGCCGGTCCAATAGGGTTTGACCTCGAGGATTTCCGGGCTTTCGACGCCTTTGTCCAGACGCAAGGCCATCGGGCCTAAGATCTGGGCGTCGGGAATGAGTTTACCCGACGGGAGGCCGAAATTGTCGGCCATTACAAAAAAGTCGTCAAAGTCTACGGCGCCATTGCCATTGAAGTCGAAAAGAGGATTAAAAGAGGGGTTGTCTTCCATCAGGCCGAAATTGTCGGCGAAGAGGAAGAAGTCGTCAAAACCGACCACGCCGTCATCGGTGACGTCGCCGGGCACGGCCGGGCGGCCGGTGAGGACGACGGTTAGGCCAACGGCGAGGGTGTCGGTGGCCTGATCGTCGCTTTTCAGTAGTGCCCGTTCGATGTGGATCGAAGTCTCGGTGCTCGCGAAGCTCGAATCGGCGGTGAAGGTGAAGACGCCGAGTAACCCGTCGGCGGAGATGCCCGTGGTCAGCGTGTCGGCCACCAATGTGGCGACGACGATAGAATCCGCGCTAACCAGTGACGCGATGGTAAGGGAGGAGCCGGTTGTTGCGAGCAGATTGGTCTCGGTGCCCGATTGCGCTACGAAGCCGTTGAAAGTGAGGGCGGTCGGGTCGAAAATCAGGCGCAGGTCATAACTGAGCAGGTCGACGGTGCGCAATGCGTGCAGGCCGAGTTCGATGGTCGACCCGGCTTCGGCTATGGTTGCGGTCAACCCTTGGTCGCCGGCCGCCGCGTCGAGATCGAGGCTTAGTAGCGTGGGCACGATGCCTCGTCCCGTGACGGGGATGGATACGGTCGGGTTGTCTGGATCGCCGGTGGCAAAGCGGATGCTGTCTGTGTTGGTGCTGCGCCCTGTCGGGGTATAGCTGAGGGCAAGCAGTGTGGACTCGCCGGGGCCTATGCTAATGGCGGCGAAGGCGGCGGCGAAGTGCAGGTCGCCCACCTGTAGCGAACTGATACTGAGGATGGTCTCTCCTTTGTTGCTTACCGGCAGTTCCACCCGGGCGGTATCGCCGATCCCCACGTTGCCGAAGTCGACCAGAG
>Ga0115002_10004874_pt1 | contig 16045 bp, 15 predicted proteins | sample ArcticOcean_MG_C_8_FD_89576 | JGI IMG/M metagenome (GOLD analysis project Ga0115002, IMG submission 89576) | Marine microbial communities from western Arctic Ocean - ArcticOcean_MG_CB11_86 | ecosystem: Environmental > Aquatic > Marine > Oceanic | place: Arctic Ocean: Canada Basin | collected... | reverse complement strand
GACGCCGCAGAACGAGTGGGCCTACGCGCGTCGCTAGCGCTCCAACCCCAAACGCCTCCGTCCGCTGGTGACCTGGCTCGACCACCTCAGGTCCGACCACACGGCGGCATCGGTGGGGACATCCCCACCTCTCGCCTGTAGCAACGTTCGTGGGAATTACACCTAGCCCGCAGTGCTCGACGAGCAGGGGCAGTTCCGCAGTTGGCTCGTCGGTCGCCTCGAGGTGGATTCGAGCACCGTCAGTCGCCACTGCACAGCTTGCCCGCGTGCTGAGCGTCGCGCCCGAGGACCTTGTCGATCCCGAGGCTCCCGCCGCGTCCGAGGGCGACGGCGACCAGTGACGACACCGATGAGCGCGACGCTCTCGCGAACCCGCGCAGATATCGCGTCGGACTACCTCCGAGGCCGCTGTCCCGGCGTACCTCTCTCGACATTGGCCCGACCGAGGGTCGCCGAGCTCCGAGGCGGAGGGCTACCGTTCGAGGCTGATGGGCGCCTTGGCACCCACCGGGGTCACCGGTCCTCGCATCAGTCCGCCGTCAGTATCGAAAGGACGATCGCACTGCGGATGAGGGTGTACCTGAATCAGCCCGGACCAGGGGCGCCAGAGAGACGGTTTAGAGCTACGGAGGCTGGTCTGCACTTGTGAACTGAGTCGCAACGGTGCGAAACAAATCAGAGACCTGGTCTTCGGGAGCACTACTTTCGGTGCCCGATAGGCCTTGAGTTGGAGCTCAGGCGTCCCTCCTGGTGAGGCTCTCGAGGACCAACGGGGCCTCGATGAGCGACAGTCTGACCTCGTCACCGGCCTCGTAGCGCCCCCGGGAGCCGAGCCGGGCGCGCGCCACACTGCCGTCCTCGAGGCGGACACTTAGCACCTGATCGTGCCCGTAGTACTCCCGGTGGACGACGGTCCCCGGGATCCCGTGCTCGGCAATCTCGAGATCCTCGGGCCGGACGACGACCGCCGCGCGGGCGGCATCGGCTGGTGCGGCGAATGCCCCGAGTGCGGTGCGAACGGAGCGCTCCACGACGTCGCCGTAGAAGAGGTTGGCGTCACCGATGAACTCCGCCACGTCGACCGTCGCCGGGCGGAGGTAGATCTCCTCGGGCGTGCCGACTTGGACGATGCGGCCACGCGTCAGGAAAGCGACGCGGTCGGCGATCGAGAGCGCCTCTTCCTGGTCGTGGGTCACGAGGATGGTGGTGATGCCGGTCTGGTCGACGATGTCGCGTAGTTCCTCACGCACCTGCGCACGCAGCGCGAGGTCGAGGTTGGAGAATGGCTCGTCGAGCAGTAACAGGCGCGGTCGAGGAGCGAGCGCCCTCGCGAGCGCGACGCGCTGCTGTTCGCCGCCGGAGAGCTCGTGGACCCGACGACCACCGAGGGTGCTCAGGCCGGTGGTCGCGAGCGCGGCCTCGGCGAGCTGGCGCTTGTGATCGGCCCCGTGGAGTCCGTATTCGACGTTTTCGAGGACAGTCATGTGCGGGAACAGGGCGTAGTCCTGGAACACCATCCCGACGCCGCGCCGCTCTGGCGGCACGAAGATCGATGGATCAGCAACTCGCTGGCCTGCGATCTCTAGCGTGCCAGCTGTCGGCGCCTCGAATCCGGCGATCAGGCGTAGCGCGGTGGTCTTGCCGCAGCCCGACGGTCCGAGGATCGCGAGCAGTTCGCCGGGCTCGACGTTGAGCGTGAAGTCGGCGACGGCCTCGTTCCCATCGAACGCGGCACGGAGACCGACAGCGTGGACCGCTGGGACGGTAGGTGAGGTCATCGGCGACGTCCCGTCAGCTCGAGGATGGCGAGCGGGATCGAGGACAGCAGCAGCAGGATCAGCGCGGGCAGCGCCGCGCGGGCGAAGAATGCCTCGCTCGAGGCGCTCCAGACACGGACGGAGAGGCTGTCGAAGCCGATAGGCGCGAGGATCAACGTCGCCGGGAGTTCCTTGATCGTTGTGAGGAATACCAGCGCGCCGCCTGCGAGCATCCCGCGCAGGGTCAGCGGCACCGTGACCGTCCGCAATACGTTGAGCGGTGACCGTCCGAGGCCGCGCGCGGCGTCTTCGACCGAGGGGCGTATCTGCAGCAGCGAGACGCGGGTTGTACCGATCGCCAACGGCAGGAACAGCAGCACGTAGGCGATCACCAGCATCGCCATCGATTGGTAGAGCGGACCGAAATTGATCCCGGCGAAGACCAACGCCAGCGCCACGACCAGGCCGGGTAGCGCGTACCCGGCGTAGGAGAGCACCTCGATTGGCCGGCTCAGTGGGAATCGGCGATGGCGAACGGCGAGCAGTGCGACCGGCAGCGCTGCGACCGCGGTGAGGCCGGCGGCCATCACTGCCACTAGCAACGTGTCGCGCGTTGCGTCCCACACCCCGCGGACGGCTTCGCCCGCGGCGAGGGCACGCACCAGCCAATAGCCGAGCACGCCGACCGGTAGCGCGAGTGCGAGTAACAGGATCCCGGCGACGAAGGCGAGTGCCGGCCAACGCCAGCGCCCGAGGTGAATCGTCGGAGCCTCGGGTGCTCCGGTCGCTCGGATCGCGTCGTAGCGACGGCGGCCGCGCGTCAGGACGTCGAAAGCGACGACGGAGAGCGCGAGCAGTGCCAGCACGGCAGCGAGCGCGGCTGCTCCGGTGCGATCGAAGGTGGATTCGTAGCGGATGAAGAGGACGCGGGTGAAGGAATCGAAGCGCATTAGCGATGGTGCGCCGAAGTCGGCGAGTGCGTAGAGCGCGACGACGAGACCGCCCGAGGAGAGCGCGGGGCGCAGCTGCGGGATCACCACTCGGCGGAAGGTCGTCCAGCGCCCGTAGCCGACCCCGCGCGACGCATCCTCGAGGCGTGGATCGAGCGAGGCGACGGCTGGACGCACCGTGAGCAGGAAATAGGGATAGGTGAACAGCGCCAGCACGATCGTCGCGCCCCAGAATCCGTAGATTGAACCCGGCAGCCCTCGGCCGATGAGGTCCTCGACGAGGCCGCCCGGACCGAATGCGGAGATCGCCACCATCGCGCCGACGTAGGTCGGCACCGCGAGCGGCAAGGCGGAGAGCACGCGGAGCGTGCGGCGAGCTGGTAGGTCAGTGCGCTCGGTCAGCCACGCCATCGGTAGCGCGATGGCCGAAGCCAGCGCGGTGACTGCGGCTGCGAAGGTTAGCGTGCGGACGGTGAGTTCGAGGGTCGATCGGGCGAACACCGCGCTGGTGGCGACCTGTGGATCGTCGCTCACTCGGACGGCGAGGTAGATCGGGGGCACTGCAGCGACCACCGCGACCGTGAGCGCGGCGAGCAGCAGCGGAGCTGAAGGCCGGCGCCGGCCGGATATCGCGTGCTCGCGGAATCGAAGCCCTCGGACGGGCGCGAAGGTCGTCACGAGGTCACGGTCTCGCGGAACACGTTGTGGTCCCTCGGCAGGTCGGCGGCTGGAGGTAGGGGACGGGCTGCGCATCTTCGTAGATCGTCACCCTAGCTGCTATTCGCAGGGTGGCTCAGCAGCCCCCGCGATGCATCTTGACCTTAGCCCCGAACAGAGTGGACGAAGGTCCCAGATCGTTATTGATCAATCGATGATGATGTAGACGATACAGTGTTTTGAAATTAGTGTACCCATCGATTCAAACATCGTGTGACAGGGGTAGTTGTGAGCAAGTCGATTTCGGGCAGACGTTCGCGGCTCGTCGTCGTGATCGTGGCCGCTGTGGCGGTGTTGCTGGGGGCTTGCGGCGGTGGCGATTCCGAGCTGACCGTCTACTCCGGTCGCAGCGAGGAGCTGATCCGCCCGCTGCTCGATCGCTTCTCCAAGGAGACCGGCATCGATGTAGGTGTCCGCTACGCGAGCACCTCGTCGCTCGCGGCGCTGCTGCTCGAGGAGGGCGACCGCACCGACGCCGATGTCTTCATCGCACAGGACGCCGGTGCCCTCGGCGTGGTGCAACGCGCCGGGATGTTCGCCGACCTTGATGGTGGCGTGCTTGCGCGGGTCGCCGAGGTGTACCGCTCGCCCGAGGGCCAATGGGTCGGTTTGTCTGGCCGCGCTCGGGTGATCGTCTACAACACGGACGCGGTCTCGCCGGACGAGTTGCCGGACTCAATCCTCGACTTCACCGATCCCGTCTGGGAGCGCCGGATTGGCTGGGCCCCGACCAACGGCTCCTTCCAGGCCTGGGTGACGGCGCTACGCGTCAGGGAAGGCGATGATGCGGCGCAGGCGTGGCTCGAAGCGATCGAGGACAACGGCGCGACCGCCTATTCGAACAACACCTCGATCGTGGATGCGGTTGGGCGAGGCGAGGTCGAGGTCGGCTTTGTCAACCACTACTACCTGTACCGCTTCCTCGCCGAAGAAGGCGACGACTTCCCGGCGCGCAACTACTTCACCGGTCCCGGCGACGTGGGGACGCTCGTGAACGTGGCGGGCGCGGGGATCATCGAGGGCGCGGACGCGAGCGACGAGGCCCAGCAGCTACTGGAATTCTTGCTCAGCGATGAGTCGCAGGCGTTCCTTTCCGGCGAGAACTTCGAGTACCCGCTGGTCGATGGCGTCGCGACCCCGGTTGAGCTGACGCCGCTGAGCGAGATCGTTCCCGTGGTACTCGACCTCAACGACCTCGATGACCGCGAGGGCACGCTAAAGCTCCTGCAGGACGCGGGCGTGCTGCCCTAGCGGTCGTACTGGTAGCCGAGGAGTTCGGAACCGGGCTCCTCGGCATCGAATGTCCAGTACTGCCTGATCTCGGCGATCAAGTCCGCTTCGAATCGGTAGTGCTCCGAGCCACGAAAGACGAATCGTCCGCGCTCCGTGAGGCCGTGCATGCTCCACTCGATGGCAGCGACGTCGCCATCTTCGAGGCCGCCGTCGGTCACCCAGATTGCGCCGGCCCAACGGTTACGAACGCCGGTCCAGAAGGCGCCGATTGCCGTGCGTCCGCGGATCGGGGAGTGGTTGGTGTCGTAGATGACGGCGTCGTGGGTGAAGCAGGACGCGATGTCCTCGGCGCGGCCGTTGGTGCAGGCCTCGAAGTAGGCGCGCACCAGGTGGATCCGCTTCGTCGGGGTCGGGTCGTCAGTCACGACGCACGACCGGTGACCGCGATCATCTCTGCGCTGTCGTCGTGGAGCGGACCGCCGTCCCAGTCGCAGTACCACTCGACGACATCGAGGCCGGCGGCAACGCACTCACCTGCGCCCTGCTCCTTTGCGGGGAAGCACAGACGATTGCGCCCCGGGAATTCCTCACCACGGCTGATGAGGCGGATGTGGTGGCTAAGGGCATCAGGCCGTCGGACAGTTCTTCGACCTCGTAGGACTCTTGGACGGGGCCGTGTTCTTTGGTGTTGACGACGGTGTGGTCGCCGGCCCAGCGATCCCAGGCGCGGTCCTCGGGATTGCGGGTTTCGAAGACGAAACGGCCCTCGGTCGTGAGGTTACGGGCAACGTTGGTGAGGAGCACGATTGCGGCCTCGGAAGTGTGAACTGGCTGGAAGGCGTGGCGGGTCATGTAGGCGAAGGCAAAGCGAGTGGGGGTCTTGAAGGTCTGGTCGAGATCCTGAATCCACTCCACCCGCTCGAGGCCCAGCACCGAGCGGGTGGAGTGGAACATGCCGGTGCCCGGCTCAGCGCTCGTGACAGCGAGGTCGGTCTCCTCGGCGATGTGAACGGCGAGGCGGCCCGTGCCGCAGTCGAGGTCAAGGACGGGGCCGTCGCACTGGCGGCCCCGTCCGAGGTAGAAGGCGTCCTGGTCGTCCCACGGATTAAAGTAGTCGTAGAGCGCGGCGAGACGAGATTCCTCGTAGACATTCTCTGGCATTAGATGCCCTCTAACGAGAGTTCGCGCAGCAGCTCGACAAGCTCGCCGAGCGCTGAGGGCACCGCCGCGACGGGCAGCCGCCGCGCGCCGATGTGCTCGACATCGTGCGCGTCGCTCCCCGCGGTCAGCGGCTTGCCGAGGATGCGGCCGACCTCGAGCGCGAGCGCGTTCTCACGCTCGGTGCTGCCCGCGTTCTCCACCTCGATCGCGTCGACCATCGCGAAGGCGGGGTGGTGCGACAGTTCCTCGGGTGTCAGATCGGCCTCGAACGGTGGCCGCGCACTGGCGTGGACGCCATCGAAGTAGTGGCGGAATGGATGCGCCCAGACGACGAAGTGGCCTCTTGTCCGGGTGTGTTCCAGGAGCGCGGTCGTGTCGTGGGGGAGCGTGACGCCGGGCTCGGCACCGAGAACGAGGAAGTGACCGGCGTCGGTCGTGGCCTCGATCGCGGGGTAGACACGGACGCCCCAGCGGTCCTCGAAGAGTGCGCGTTCGCCCTCGGTCCAGACCCGCCAGTGCTCGGTGACTAGCAGGCCGCCGGTCTCCTGCTCGGCCGCGCGCTCGCCGAGCGTGTCGACCGAGATCGACGAGTCGGCGCTACCGGCCTTCGTGTGCAGGTGAAGCTCGATGTGGGGCATCGGACGAGAGTGCCGGTTGGCCTCGGAAGCGGCTAGCTGCGGGGGTCGCTACCTGCCGTGGAAGTCGGCCTGCCGCTTCTCGGCGAAGGCGCGGGGACCTTCCTGGGCGTCCTCCGTGAACTTGAGGCGCGCCTGCATCGACTCCTCCATCCGGAGGCCGTCTTGCAGTGGCATGTACTGGGCGCGGACGGAGAGCTCCTTGATCGCGCGGACGGCGAGCGGCGGCATGGCGCGGAGCCGCTCCGCCTTCTCCATGGCCACCTCGAGCTGGGTGCCGTGCGGGACCACCTGGTTGATGAAGCCGAAGTGCGCGGCTTCATCGGCGGTGAGGCGGCGGCCAAGCAGCAGTACCTCCATCGCGATCGGGTAGGGGAGTTGGCGAATGGTGCGCTGGGTGCCGCCGTTGCCCGGGAGGATGCCGCGCTTCACCTCAGAAAGGTCGAACAGCGCGTGCTCAGTGGCGATACGGATGTCGGTCGCCATCAGCAGTGTCATGCCGCCGGCGAGGCAGAGGCCGTTCACCGCGGCGACGATCGGCTTCCAGACTTCGAGGCCGCGGTTGAGGATCTGGTCGGACTGAGTCTGCCAGAACTCGTAGGCCTCGGGCTGGGCCGGGATCGTCTGTTTGAGGTCAGCGCCCGCCGAGAAGACCTGCTTTTCCGGGGTTCGGTTGGGCTGGGCGGCACCGGTGACGACGCCGACCCAAATATCGGGGTTGTCGCGGATCTCGACCCAGCACTCCGAGAGGCGCTCGTACATGTGCGGGGTCATCGCGTTCAGCGCCTCCGGGCGGTTGAGCGTGATCGTCGCGATCTTGTCCTGAACGTCGAAGTCGATTGTCATCTCTGGCTCCTCGGTAGGTGTCTCCGGTCTCAGGAGGCGGGGTTAGCGGCTGCCGCTGCCGATGTTGAGCAGGTCACGGGCCATCACGATGCGCTGGACCTCGGATGGTCCTTCGCCGATCCGCCGGATGCGTAGCTCGCGGTACCAGCGCTCCATCGGCAGGTCCTTGGACATGCCGAGGCCGCCCATGATCTGCATGCAACGGTCGACGACGCGGCCGGCACCCTCAGTGCTGATGAGCTTCGCCATCGAGGACTCGAAGCGGAACGGCAGGCCTTTCTCGGCCTTGTCAGCAGCCGCGAGGCAGGCCCAGCGCGCGGTACGGATGTCGATCTCGTTGTCGACGAGCATCCACTGGATCGCCTGCCGGCTGGCGAGTGGTTCGCCGAAGGTGACGCGCTGCTTCGCCCAGTCGACGGCGATCTCGTGCGCGTTGACGGCGACGCCGATGCCCGCGGCCGAGTAGGGGATGCGGTTCCGCGCGAGGTAGTCGTTGGCGAGGGCGAACCCGCCGCCTTCCTCGCCCAGCAGGTTCTCGTGCGGGACGCGCATGTCGGTGAAGGACAGTTCGGTGGTGTAGTGGGCGCGGAGCACTTGGACGAGGCGCTCGACGCGGAAGCCGGGCGTGTCGGTGTCGATGATGAACGCGGAGATGCCCTGGCGGCCCTTCGTCGGGTCGGTCCGCACGTAAACGATGCCGTAGTCGGCTGTATCGGCGCCGGAGTTCCAGAGCTTGCTGCCGTTGATCACCCATTCGTCGCCGTCGCGGACGCCCTTGGTCTGGATCGCACGCGCCGGGTCGGAGCCGCCGCTCGGCTCACTGAGGCCGAAGAAGCCACTTTTCTCACCGCGAATGGTGGGCCAGAGATACTTCTCTTTCTGCTCGTCGGTGCCGTTGTAGAGCTGGCCCTGCGGGCCGTGGCCGAAGACCCCGTAGGCGGGCGCGTAGAGGCCGGCGCGGTGCTGGGAGATCTCCTCGGCGACGAGCGTGCGGGTGACGGTGTCGATGCCGGGGCCGCTGTACTCCTCGGGCACATCCATCTGGTAGAGGCCCATGTCCTTCACCATCTGGGTGAGGCGCTCGTCGTCCTCGGGACGGAGTGTGAACGCGTCAGGATCGAGGTCTGCCTCCAGCGGTCGGATCTCCTCGCGGATGAACCGGCGCACGTTATCGATGATGAGCTGCTGCTCATCGCTCAGTTCAAAGTCCACGTTCGGCGTCCTCGCTCTTCCAGTGGTAACGGCCCAGCCGAGGTGGCTGTTCGGGATCCTCGAGGTTGCCCGGCGGCAGTGTCTCGTGGTCCTCGTTGTATCGAGTTAAGATCTCGATCCAGCGGCTGTAATAGTTGTGGTTGACCTCGAAGCGGTAGAATCGCGCATTGCCCCGCACCGATGGCAGGCCCTCGCCCATCTGCGGGTGGTCCCAGTTCTCCGAGGCCAGTCGGTCGCTGGTGCTGAAGTGGCGAAACAGCTCGCCGCGCAGGCCGAAGGGGGATTTCCCACTCGCCTTGCCGATATAGAGGGTCTTTTGGTCCTCGTCAGCGAGTTCGTAGACGCCCATCGCGCCGGGTAGTTCCTTTGACTCAATCGCTTCGTCCCACGCCGTCCATTCCTTGCGAATGCGCATCAGGATGCCTCGGGCTCGAAAAGTAGGATGGCGCTGTCGTCGGTGACCGCCTCGATGCGGGGCTGCACTCGTGTCCCGATCGCCATCGAGCTGGGGTCGACGTCGAAGATCGGGCCGAGGACGCGCGGGCCCTCGTCGAGTTGGATGGTGGCGACTACGTAGGGCAGCCGGTCACGGAAGGCGACGTGGTAGGGCTGGTGGACGACGACGAAGGAGTATACTTGGCCATGGCCCGGAACGGTCTTCCAGGCGACTGCGGATGAACCGCAGGCGTAGCAGAAGGACTCGGGAGGCTGCTGGTAGGTGTCGCAGGCGGAGCATTGCTGTATCCGTAGCTCCCCAGCGGCGAGCCCCTCCCAGTACGGTGCGTTGAGCGCGGTGGGCTCCGGGAGGAGTTCCGCCATCGGCGCGAACGAAGGGTCGACGGCCATGGCTATCCCTTCGAGACAATCATCGTGGCATGGGTGGTCATGATGCCGCCTTGTTGGCTGACCAGGCCGACCTCGGCGCCCTCGACCTGACGAGGTCCGCCCTCGCCTCGGATCTGGCGCACCGCCTCGACGACGAGCTGCGTGCCGGGCATCCCGGTCTCCGAGAGCAAACCACCCGAGGTGTTGATCGGCAGTTCGCCCCCGACGTGGGTGCGCTGGTCTTCGAAGAATGCGCCGCCCTCACCCTTGGCGCAGAAGCCGTACTCCTCGATCGTCACGATCGGGACGATCGTGAAGCAGTCGTAGACCTCGCAGAAATCGATGTCCTTCGGCCCGAGGCCCGCGTTGCGGAACGCCGCTTCACCCGACACCGCGGCACCGCTGCTGGCGAGGTCGCCGCGGCGGAAGAAGTCCCACGCCGGGTGACCCTGGCCGATGCCCTCGATGTAGACGGGGTCCTTCGCGAGGTCCTTCGCACGCTCCTCGGTGGTGATGATGTAGGCCGCGCCGCCATCGGAGACGGGGCAGCAATCGAGCAGCCGGAACGGCTCCGCCACGAAGCGAGAGTTTTCGTAGTCCTCGCGCGTGATCGGGTCCTGGAAGACCGCGTTCGGGTTCATGCTCGCGTGGTGGCGATGCGCGATCGCGACGTTCGCGAGCTGGTCCTGCGTAGTGCCGTACTCGTACATATGGCGGCGCGCGATCATCGCGTAGCTCGACGGGGCACCGAACAGCCCGGCGGCTGCGTCGTCACCTCGAGGGCGCGCGTACGTCGCGCGGGTCCCGCTGCGCGGGTTGTCGCCGTACGAGATCGCGATGTAGTTCGCCTGCCCGAGGGCGAGCGCACTGATCGCGTACTGAATCAGCCCGATGTTGCTCGCCCCCGCCTGGTCGAGCGTGCCTGTCACCTTCGGGGTGATGCGCAGCGCCTCGGCGACCTTGGGCGCCCAGAGCATCGGGAACGTCGAGGTGGGCGCTTTCGTTAGCACCCCGTCGATGTCCTCGGCGGTCAGCCCGGCGTCGTCGATCGCGTTGCGGATCGCCAGCACGTTGTGGGCGAGTTGCGACATGCCGGGTACCTTGCCGTACGGCGTCTGTCCGACGCCAACGATGCAGTACCGGCCCTCAATGCCTTTCATCGTCGCCCTTTCTTGAGCGAAACGGTGTGTTTTGGGGTCACGCTTTTATACAGGCGCATCGTGGGCGGTGACCAGCACGGAGTACCTGGGGGCTCTTGGTCTACCCCGCCAAGGGAGACATCTCCATGGCGGAGTAGACTCACCCACGACGACTCTCGTCGGGCGAGATCTGCGCCCTGACGTGCCTGCGCTACTCGTGGAGCGTCAGCGGATCGACCTGGTAGGAGAAGGTCCACGAGTCCAGCCCGTGGAGACGCGCGACGACGACACGTCCCTCGGCTTCGATATCCGCCGAGGTGATGATCTCACGCCACGGGACGCCGCTGATCGCGCTCTCCTTGGCATCGCCGTCGTGCTCGTCCTCGAGAACGACGTAGGTTTCCTCGTCATTTGCGACCACGCCTGCGGCAAAGAGCTGACGCTCCCGCAGGGCCGGCTTGTCCGCAGTCGGCGCCCACTGTTCGTCGAGCCAGTCCGCGACCGCGGTGTCCGACGGTGTGAGGAAGAGCAGTAGGTACTCGTCCCAGAATTCTTGAATCTGTGTCTGCCTGGTGATGTAGGCGAACCAGGTGCGTTCTTGATGAAGCATGTTCGCTGCGAGTCGGAAGTCCTCCATGCCCGCGAGGGAGCGACGCTCGTTGAGCGTGCCCGCATCGATGACGGACTCCATGAGACCGTCGCTCGGAGTTCTAACCGCGATGGTGTCCGTGAGGTAGAACCGACCTCCGCGAGCCAGCGCGTCGTAAATCGGCAGGCTCCACCGCTCGCGGATGTTCTGCTCCCAGGCGGTTCCCCACCCGGAGTAGGCGACTCCACCATGGTCGTACTCGTCCGTGGGTTCGAAGCCGCCGGCACACTCCAGGAGGGCGGCGCGTCCGGCTTCGGCATTGAAACGCTCGCCGGCGATGAACGTACGATTCGGTGGGAGGCCTGCTTCGGCCACCAGATCGACATCCGCGAGGCTGATGCCGGGGTAGTCCAGATAATTGCGCTGGACACGTTCGTCGGTGATGCGCTGGTCGAGGACCCTGAAGTTGAACGCCTCGAGTCGCGAAGCGGTGCGCAGCGGCGTCGGTCTGGTCGGTGCTTGCTCAATCCTCTGGGAGTTCAACGCCTGCGGTCTCGCGTAGATTTGCGAGATTGAATAGGAAGACCTCACCCGCGTTATCTCGGTTCGAGGGGACCCACTCGAGTGCTTCCACGAAGGTGCCCTGGGACGATTCGCTGTCTCCGCTGCTGCAGACGACCAAGGCAAGGAGGACGAATAGCCCGATTGCGGACGCCGTACGGGTGAGGTGTTTCATCCGGCGCAGAATACTGACAGAAACCTGTTGAGAGTGAGCGAACCCGCGGGCCCTCCTATACTCCGCCCTGTGATTGTTGAACGTGCCGACTCAGGGGAGAAGAACTGGATGCCGGACGGAGCGCTCGATGGTCTGAGAATCCTCGATCTGACGAGCGGTAGCTTCAACTACGCCGGGCGCCTGCTTGCGGGACTGGGCGCCGATGTGATCAAAGTCGAACCGCCCGAGGGCGATCCGGTGCGGTCGATGCCGCCCTTTCCGGATGACGAGCCCAACATCGAGACGAGCGCGCGCCATCTGCATCTCAATGCGGGCAAGCGCAGCGTGGTGCTCGACCTCGATAGCTCCGAGGGGCAGGATGGGCTGCGCCGACTGGTCACGAATACGGACGCGCTGATCGAGAGCCTCGAGGTGGGCTACCTCGAGGAGCGCGGGCTCGGCTACGACGAACTCGTCGAGGTGAAGCCGGACCTCGTGATGGCGTCGATTAGCCACTTCGGGCAGGACGGGCCGTACGCCGGGTACCAGGGCAGCGAGATCACAGATGTCGCGTTGGGCGGCTACCTGAAGCTGACCGGAGATCCCGATCGCGAGCCGGTGAAGCCGTACGACGACCTCGTGGTGACGCACGCCTCGTTGCACGCGGCGGCGGCGGTGATGACGGGGCTGAGCCACCGCGATCGGACGGGCGCGGGCGACTACTTCGATGTGGCGGCGATCGACGCTGCGATGTTCCTGCTGGGTGGCGTCGCGCAGATCTACGTGTTCGATCCGACGATCCCCGTCCGGCGCGGGGCCCGCCTGATGTTCTCGAATCCGAAGTACGCCTACCCCTCGACGATCCGTCCGTGCAAGGACGGGTACGTCCACGCGCACAGCAACAACCGCTACGCCGATCTGCTCGCGGTGATGATGCCGGACATGGGAATCGAGGAGCTGCTCGACGCGCCGATGGGGAACGCGGATGCACTCGATGAACGCATGGACGCCTGGATGGCGGACAAGGACAAGTTCGAGGTGGTGCGCATCGCGCAGGAACTACGCCTCCCGTTCACCGAGGTACTGACGCCCGAAGAGATCCTCAACGACCCCCATCTGGAAGCGCGCGAGTTTCTCGTGGAGCTAGACCATCCCTCTGCGCCGAACCTGCGTCAGCCTGGTGGCCCGATGCGGATGACAGCGACGCCGTGGCGAAACGAGTGCGCACCGCTCCTCGGCGAACACACAGACGAGGTACTCCAACTTCCTGACGCGCCTACGGCGCTGGCCGCGCTCGCGGACCGGACACCGACCGCACCCGTGACCACCCAGGCTGATGGCGGCAAGCCGCTCAGCGGAGTACGGGTGCTGGAGCTGTCGACCGCGGTCGCCGGTCCGGTCGCCGGCAACGTTCTGGCCGACATGGGCGCCGAGGTGATCAAGATCGAGTCGCCCACGGCGCGAACACCAGCTCAGAGCATGGTGCCGCCCCCGATTCAGGGGGCGCCAGACCATCCGTACAACCGAACACCGCACTTCAATGAGCTACACCGAGGGAAGGCGCACACCTCGATCGATCTGTCATCGGAGGGTGGGCGAGAGCTGTTCCTGAAGCTGGCAGCGACAGCGGATGTCGTGCTCGAAAACTTCTCACCGCGCGTGCTGGAGAACCTGGGGATTGACTACGATGACCTACGGGCCGTGAAGCCCGACATCATCCTCACCTCGATGCCGGCCTTCGGTAAGTCAGGTCCGTACATGCTTCGTGGGTCGTACGGGCCCGGGATCGACGCGATGAGCGGGATGTCCCACCTGACGGGATACCCAGACCGCGGGCCCGGCAAACCGGCGCAGTTTTACCTCGATCAGAATGCCGGCATGACGGCGGCGCTGACGACGATGGCGGCGCTGCGGCATCGCAATCGGACCGGCGAGGGGCAGTACATCGAGCTCAGTATGCTCGAGGGCGAGCTCCAGCTCGTGGCGCCGGCGTTGCTCGACGTGACGATGAACGGCCGAGTGCCTTCGCGGATCGGCAACCGGCACGAGTGGTTCGCGCCGCAGGGCGTCTACCGCTGCGCGGGCGATGACAAGTGGCTCGGCATCGCCGCCGAGACCGACGAGCAGTGGGCTGCGCTGGCCCGCGCAATCGGTTGGGCAGACCTGGTCGAGGATCCGCGATATGCCTCGGCGGCTGCGCGACGCGAACGCCACGACGAGCTTGATGCGCTGATCGAAGAGTGGACCACGAGTCGCGACCACCTCGAGGCGATGCGTGAACTGCAAGCGGCGGGCGTACCGGCGGCGGGGGTGCTCGACGTGGCCGAGGTGTACGCGGATCCGCAGTTCCTGCACCGCGAGACGCTGGTCTGGACGGAGCATCCGGAGGTCGGGCGGTTCCCACATACGCGTACGGCATGGCGATCGCGCCTCGGAAATCACGGGGTATCGGGACCAGCGCCGGTGTTCGGCGACGGGAGCTCGCGGGTCGTCGAGCTCGCTGGGCTCGAGCCCAGCGAGCTCGACGAACTCATGGCCTCGGGAGTGATGGTTGATTCACCACAGGGTGGTTGAGACGCGGCTACGCCGCAGGGAGGCGCAGGATGACGGAACTACCGGTACTCGAGGAGCGACGAGGCGAGCGCGGTGACGTGCTGCTGCTGACGCTGAACCGTCCTGAGCGCCATAACGCGATGAACGCTGCGCTGAACCACTGCCTCGGTGATGCGGTGCGGCGAGCAGAATCCGAGGGTGTCAACGTCATCGTGCTGACGGGCGCGGGCGAGAAGTCCTTCTGCGCGGGCGGCGACATGCTGGAGATGAGCGGCGTCGAACAGAACGCCGTCGAGTTGCCACCAGCGGGCGAGCGACTCGGTGGTTCCGAGGAGATCAGCAAGACGCCCTTGCCGGTGATCTCGGCGATCAACGGCTACTGCTACGGGGGTGGCGCACGGCTCGCGATCGCCACCGACATTCGATTGGCCTCGGAGACCGCGACGTTCCGTCTTCCGGGTGCCGAGTACGGGCTGGTGGTGGGGGCGGCGACGCTGCCACGACTGGTCGGCGCTTCGAAGGCGAAGGAGTGGATCTTCACCGCGCGGAAGTTCGACGCACAGGAGGCGTTGGGCGCGGGCCTCGTCAGTTCGCTGCACGCGCCGGAGGAGTTGCTGCCCGCTGCGCTCGAGATGGCCGAGGTGATCGCGGGACATTCCGCGAGCTCGGTCCGGGAGTCGAAGCGGGTGATTGACCTCGCGACGTTATCCGACGAGGCGTCCTCGGTTGAGGTGGCCGTGAATCGGGAACTTCGCGGGAGTCCGGAACAGACCGAGCGCTTCCGCGACGCGACAAAGCGTGTGACCGGACGCTGACAGGCTCGCGTTCCCTCGTTCGACGCTTCGCGCCTCGCGGGCAGGGGACGATGCTTTCGAGCCCCTCCTAGTCGCCCACGTGTTTAGGATGCGGCGGGACCCCCGCAGGAGGAACGTATGACTGGACCGCTCTCTGGGATCACGGTGCTGGATTTCACCTGGGCGCTGGCCGGGCCATATGGGGCGATGATCCTCGCGGACCTTGGCGCCGAGGTCTGGAAGATAGAGGCGACTTCGCAGACTGAGCGTCTCCGAGGTGGCGGCCCCTACGTGCACGACGTCAGCACTTACTTCTTCTCGGTGAACCGCGGGAAGAAGAGCATCATGCTCGACCTCAAAGCGCCCGAGGCGAAGGAGATCATTCACCGCCTCGTGAAGCGCGTCGACGTGCTGGCTGAGAACTTCTCGCCGGGGACGATGGACCGACTCGGCTTTGGCTACGAGCAGCTCCGCGAGGTGAACCCGGCGCTGGTCTACGCCTCGACCTCTGGCTTCGGGCAAACCGGGCCATACCGGGAGCGCGGCGCGGTCGACATCATCGTGCAGGGCATGGGCGCGCTGATGAGCACGACTGGGCACGAGAGTGACCCGTTGCCCTCGAGGGCTGGCTACTCGATCGGTGATATGGCCGCCGGCATGTATACCTCGATCGGTGTGCTCTCGGCACTCGTGGAGCGAGGGCAGAGTGGCGAAGGCCAGCACGTCGACGTGGCGATGCTGGATTGCCAGGTGGCGCTGATGGAGAACCCGGTCGTGCGCCACTTCGCCACGGGGGAGATCCAGTCTCGGGCGGGGCTCCGGCACCCGCTGAGCACGCCCCACCAGGCGTTCCCCGCGAGCGACGCGTGGTTTGTGGTGGCCGGTGTGCGAGACCGGAACTGGCAGCTCTTCTGCGGGT
>Ga0115002_10004873_pt1 | contig 16049 bp, 16 predicted proteins | sample ArcticOcean_MG_C_8_FD_89576 | JGI IMG/M metagenome (GOLD analysis project Ga0115002, IMG submission 89576) | Marine microbial communities from western Arctic Ocean - ArcticOcean_MG_CB11_86 | ecosystem: Environmental > Aquatic > Marine > Oceanic | place: Arctic Ocean: Canada Basin | collected... | reverse complement strand
TTCTCAATGGGCGATAATTCGATTGTCGATGCCGCGGTATCGGCTGCGGAGGACGCATTCGAGTCCGCTACATGGCGCGCGCTTTCACCCACGCGACGCGGACGCCTGATGATGGCGTGGGGTATAGCTACATCGCACAGAACGAAGTCTGAACGGTGGCGTAATGCTCAACCGTATGATTTGGTAAATATGGGCAAAAGCGCTAATATTACGGTGCATAAGGCCGGCCTGAGTGATAAATAGCGGCCAAATCCTAACATTGGAGCCAAACGCATATGGCGGATACTGCCGATCTGGGCGACCGTATTGAGTTGTTGTCCATGGACAAGCATTGCGACGAAATCAGCGTCGGGCTCTATGAGCATCCAGCGCCTGATGGCGTGGCGGAATATCTGGTGCATTGCTATAGCCAAAAGGACGGCGTGGCGGCGCGCCTGCAATTCATCACCAGCGCCATGAAAATAATGGGAGACATGAAACAAACCGCAGAGGGGCGCTTGCGGTTCGCTTGCCGTAATGGCCATCGCCGGGCCTGTCAGCGGCTTTTCCTCGAGGCCGGCAAGTTTGCCACTGGCGAGGCGCTTGAACCCCGATCGCTCTCCATTTACGATAAGAAGTCGGGTATTGATATCATTGTGGAATCAGGCGGCAGTGGTGGTTATGGCGTTACCGCGGTGAGCGATGATGATGGGCGCGAGAAGCGGTTCAAGGCAATTGCCGGGGGTCTGCGCAAGCTCGCCGAGATGGCAGAGGGCGATGCGGATAACCAGGCTTTTTTCGCCTGCGGCCAGGCGCATGATACGCTGATCGGCTTATTGTTGCCGCGTGCCCTCAATGTGCGCGCGGTCCTGCGTGAAGAAGATGCCGCAGCGTCGCAGGGCGTTCTCTCAGCACCCAGCGCGCAAAGCGTTTGACAGGAGAATTGAAGTGAAGCAAACAAGCCCAGTAAAAGCCATGACCAGCCGTCAGCGCGTAATGGCGGCGCTCAAGCGTGAGCCGGTGGATCGTACCCCGGTGATCAACCCAACCTCTGTGGCGACAGTCGAATTGATGGATATGGTCGATGCGCCATTTCCCCATGCCAACCGCGACGCTCCTGCCATGGCCCGCCTCGCGGCAACGGGCCACACCGTGCTCGGCTTCGATAGCGTCATGCCGGTGTTTTCGATTATTCAGGAATCCTCGGCACTCGGCTGCAAGATGCAGTGGGAGCAGAAAGACAATTGGCCGACGGTGCGTATGAACGAGCCGATCTGGAAGGTGCCTGACGATATCCACGTCCCGAGCGACTATCTCAGCCATCCCGATATCGTCTGCGTGTTGGACGCCATTCGTTTGTTGCGCAAAGAGTTCGGCGATGATGTGGCGATCATCGGCAAGACCATGGGGCCGTGGTCGCTTGGCTATCACTGCTTTGGCGTGGAGCCGTTTTTGCTGATGTCGCTCGATAACCCGGGCAAGACTATGCAGTGTCTGGAGCGCATGAAAGAAGCGACGATACAGTTCGGCCTAGCGCAGATTGATGCCGGCGTTGACGCGCTGACGCTACCCGATCATGCGACGGGAGATTTGGTCAGCGGTGAATATTACAAGCGCTTCCTGATGGACATGCATTCTGAGTTTGTCAGTGATATTCCGGTGCCGTTGATCCTGCATATCTGCGGGCGCACTGTGGACCGTATGGATTACATCGCCCAGACCGGCATGGCCGCTTTTCATTTCGATTCCAAAAACTCGCCGAGCGAATCAGCGAAAATTGTCGCGGATCGCATTTCATTGGTGGGCAATATCAACAATCCCGAGACATTGTTCGCCAAGAACCCGGAAGACGTGCGAGCGGAAGTTATTAAAAATCTTGAATCAGGTATCCAGCTGGTCGGCCCGGAATGTGCGATCCCGCTGCAGACGCGAATTGAAAATTTGGTCGAGATTCCCAAGGCGGTGCGGGAATGGCACAGCACCCACGCACATGTGCACCCGCCAAGTCACACGCATTAGGCGCTGGGCTTTTCAATAGTTTTAATTTTTTTACACGAATAAACGGATCACAAAACGATGGCAGAGCTTTCCGATATTGCTAATGAATTCATTCGCGAAGAGATCGAGGAATATCTCGAGCGGCCAGAGGAAATTGAGCGCAATATAGAATTGTTCGCCCGCATCCGGCCCGCCATGCAGGAGATCGCGGCGGCACTGATCGAGGGTGAGAATGACGTCGTTGATCGGTTGACCCAGCAGGCATTGGCAGATGGCACCGAAGCGCTGGAGATCATGGATGACGGTTTGATTGCCGGCATGGGAATCGTTGGCATCAAATTTCGTGAAGCAATGATTTTCGTGCCGGAAGTGCTCGCCTGCGCGCGTGCTATGAAAGCCGGCATGCATTATATTGAACCGATCCTGTCGGATGCCGGTGTCGAGCCTATCGCCAAGGTATTGATGGGCACGGTCAAAGGCGATTTGCACGATATCGGCAAAAATCTCTGCATCATGATGCTGCGTGGTTCCGGCTTTGAGGTGGTGGACCTCGGCGTTGATACGTCGGATGATGATTTCATCGACGCAATTGAGGAACATCAACCAAGCATTCTCGGCATGTCGGCCTTACTGACGACGACCATGCCCAATATGGGCAAGGCTATTGAAGCTTTTATCGATGCCGATGTGCGCGACGATGTGATGGTCATGGTCGGCGGCGCGCCGGTGACCCAGGAATTCGCTGATGATATGGGCGCCGACGGTTATGGCAAGGATGCGCTCGCCTGTGTCGAGCTGGCCAAACGGCTGGCGGGCGTGCAGAACTAAGCGGAAGCGGTAAGCACATGTCTAAACTCGACCCCAAAGAAATCCAAAAGCGCATGGACCGTATCTCCGAGATGTTTACGGATATGGTTTCCCATGCCGAGACGGTTTCACAAACACGCTGCCCTTATCGTGACCGCCACGATCACTGCACGGCGGAATTTCGCTGCCGCAATCAACAGCGCCCCGATACAGATGAAGCGCCAATCGTATGTGGGCATAACGGCGAGTTTGATTATAGCAGCGCCTGGGAATCCAATCCTCTGCACCACGCCCGCGCCAAAAAGAAAATAAGTAAAATTCGCGACGATGCTGCTAAGCGGAGATCCGCTTCCCAGCGGAAGAAAACGGATTGAGCAGTATTACCCATGACCGTGCCACGCGCGATGTCGTGGCGGGGCGAACAATTTTCGAATATGCGGATGAATTATCCGTAGAGGTGCCGACCTCGTGTCAGCGCAAGGGCAGCTGCCATGAATGCGTGGTCGAGATTCGCTGTGGCATGGCAGCGCTTTCACCACCGAATGAAGCTGAATCTTTTTTACGGGGTGATTTCCGCCTGGCCTGCCAGGCCAAAGTTATTGTCACGACCGAAGATATCGAATTCGCCGCGTTGCGCCGTCGGCCTAAGATTCTGACCGCCAGTACGCCTAAAGAAAACGAGCCGGTGGATTCGGCGGTGCGTGAGCATGCCGGTAAGGTTTTCTATGCGGACGAAGAGATTGGTAAGTTTCGCGGCCACCTTTATGGCCTTGCCGTTGACCTTGGCACCACGACCATTGCAATGGAGCTGATCGATTTGCGTACCGGGCAAGGGGAGGGTACGTGCAGCTTTGAAAACCCGCAGCGCTTCGGTGGCAGCGATGTGATGCACCGCATCTCCTATGATGGCGTTGAGGGCGCTGGCGAATTGCAGCGCGCCGTGTGCGCCGCGATAAATCGGGAAATCTTGGTATTTTGTCGCGATCTCGATTTCTCGCGCCATGAGATTTACGAGATCACTATCGCCGGCAATACGACCATGCGCGATATTTTGTTTAAGATCGATGTCCAGACGGTAGGTCAGAAGCCCTATAAGTCCTTGGTTGAAAGCGAAGTTGACGCGGGCACGCGAAGCGGCACGGCGCTCACCGAGCTGGCGCGGAAACTTGGCCTGTTGGCCAACCCTCGCGCCCGGATCTACGGTTTGCCGTTGGTGTCCTGCCATGTGGGTGGTGATCTGGCTGCCGGTTTGATAGCGCTCGACATTTCACCTGATGGAGATGACACCGTCATGTTGGTGGATATGGGAACCAACACCGAAGTATTTCTCCGTCATCAGGGCCGGATGATCGTCGCGTCCTGCCCGGCCGGCCCCGCTTTTGAGGGCGGCTTGGTTAAATATGGCATGCCGGCTTATGACGGCGCGATCGAGAAACTCCGTATTATTACCGACAGCGCCGGCGATACGGACGTACAATTTGAGACCATTGGAGATGATACGCCGCAGGGTCTGTGCGGCTCCGGTCTAATCGACCTTCTGGCCGAATTGCGACGCAATAATTTGATGACCGCCAAGGGCGTCTTTACGGCGGACAAGCGGCAGTTTGAATATTTGCTGTTGCCGCAGCATGGCATCACTTTCTCGAAGGAAGATGCGAGCAATCTCGGCCAGGCCAAGGCAGCGAATTATTGCGGCCAACTAATCATTATGCGAACGCTTGGCGTTGATCCGGGTGATATCGCAACGCTTTATCTTGCCGGTGGTTTTGCCCACCATGTGGACATTTCAAGCGCTGCCAATATTGGCCTTTTGGCGCCGGTGCCGGAAGAGCGTATTGTGCGCGCCGGCAACACGTCGCTGCGCGGCGCGCGGGAAGTTTTGTTGTCAGCTAAGAAGCGCAACGCATTGGAGGAAATGGTGCGTCGGATCGAGCATATCGAACTTGAAACTACGGCAGATTTTTTCGAGCTCTTTGTTGACGGATGTCAATTTAAGCCAATGCCGGACAGGCTAAATTAAGCGCCGGGCAGGCTAAACTGAGCGTCGGACAGGCAAAATTAACTGCAACAAATACGCTGAAAAAATAACAAAGGAGCACAGCATGGGTTCTATTTTCAACAACCCTGCCAGCTATATCACCATCGGTGAAAATATCCACACGACGCGGTCCTTGTTGCGCAAGGGCAAGCGGATCGCCGTTGAAGGTGGTGTTGATGTTATTCTTTATCCGGCGGTAGATGGCTCCCCCCAGAAATTAATCATTCCGGAAGCCATAAAAAGCACTCAGGATTTTGATGAGGGGCGGGTGAAGCATGTCAAAATCGCCCTCGGCGCAGCGATGTTTGGCAGCGGTGAAGAAGCGAAAAACGGTTTTGCCTATTTGCACGCTATGGCGCATCACCAAGAGCAGGCCGGCGCAACATTCCTCGATATCAATGTTGATGAGTTTTCACTCAAAACGGCGGAGCAGAAAGAAGCCATGCAATGGCTGGTCGCTGCTATTCAGAAAGTGAGCCCATTGCCGATCTCGGTCGATTCATCTGACGTGGATGTGATCCGCGCTGGCCTCGAGGCTTGCGATAGTTCGAAGAGCCGCCCGATGTTGAACTCAGCTTCGCTCGAGCGCCTCGACGCGCTGGATTTGGTGCTTGAGCATAAAACCGAAGTGGTGGTCACGGCGGCTGGCGAAAAGGGCATGCCGTCTGGCACGGAAGAGCGCGTTGCCAATGCCTCGCGCATGGTCGATGCCGCGCTTGACAAGGGCATTCCTCTCGGCCATTTGCATGTCGACCCGCTGGTCTTTCCCATTTCCGTCGACAAGGAATTTGGCCTCCATTGCCTCGACGCCATTCGTGAAATTCGCGGCAAATACGGCCCTGAGATTCATATCACCGGCGGCATGAGTAATGTATCGTTCGGCATTCCCGGGCGGAAGGTCGTCAATGGCGCGTTCGTCACCTTGGCAGTTGAAGCCGGCGCCGATGGCGGCATTATTGATCCGGTGCAATTCTCAGCGGCTGAAATCTTTGCCACGGACCGGGAGGCGTTGGGCTATCGCCTGGCCGAAGATATGCTGCTCGGCAAGGACCAGCATTGTAAGAAATACATCAAAGCGTGGCGCAAAGGCGAAATGAATTTATGAAAAATGGTGGAATTACATGGGCGGGGAAAAAGTCTACCTGAACTACAATCAGGAAGAACTGGACGCGCAGTACAATAATCGGCAGCGCTATCCGGAATTCACCGGCATTTTTGAGGATTGGGAAAAATGGAGTACCGAGACAAAGAAAAACCTGCCGACGCAGATTGATGTGCCTTACGGCGATCTACCGTGCGAGACCCTGGATATCTTTCCTGCCGCAGAAGCGAATGCGCCTATCCAGGTTATGGTGCATGGCGGCTATTGGTATTCACTCGATAAGAAGCATGACAGCTTTGTTGCAGAAGGGTTGCGCCCGAACGGTGTGACCACGGTGGTGATCAATTATGGTCTCACGCCCGAATATGGCATGGATGAAATCGTGCGCCAAAATCGCGCGGCGCTGGCCTGGGTGTGGCGCAACGCTGCTTCATTCGGTAGCGACCGGAACCGTATTTATACGGTCGGGCAATCCGCCGGCGGGCATCTTGTGATGATGCTCATGGCGACCGATTGGCCGAGCTTTGAAGACGGCTTGCCGGCTGGCCTGGTTAAAGGCGGCGCCTCCATGTCGGGGATTTATGACCTCGAACCCATCCGCCTCTGTTACCTCAACAATAAGGTTGGTATGGATGCGGATGTTGCCTATCGCAACAGCCCGGTCCATCAACAATATCCCGCGGCTTTACCGCTCATAGTTATTTCCGGCCATATTGAATCGGATGAATATGCCCGCCAGGCCAGGGCCATGGAAAGCGTCTGGCAAGAGCTCGGTTATCCGTTCGAGCATATTAAGCTGCCGGGCTTCAATCATTTCACCATGGCGCATCAGCTGCGCGAGACGGATAGCGACATGACGCGCGCCCTGTTGCGTCAAATGGATTTGGATGGAGGAAACTAATATGAGGTTTGCACGCTACGACCGGGCAGGGGACGTTCGCCTCGCCATGGTAGAGGGTGACGATCTAATCGATATTCTCGATGCGGTTGATGCCGCCGGTGGCAAATACACTGAAATGGCCGAGAAGCGGGTGTGGCTTGCCGATATGACCAGCCTGATCGCTGCCGGTCCCGCGGCTCCCGAATATTTGCGGGCGGTGGCCAATGCGAATGTCGCGCGCATTGCGCTGGCTAACATAAGGCTGCTGGCGCCGCTCGACCCGGGCATCATTCTGTGTAGTGGTGAGAATTACTGGGACCACCGCGAGGAAAAGCCGCAAGTTATTGCCGAAGAGCCTGAGTTTTTCATCAAGATTCCGACAACGGGGGTTGTCGGCCCCGGCGATGACATCATCTGGGACAAGAAGGTGACGCAAAAGCTTGATTATGAAACCGAACTTGCCATCGTCATCGGCAAGGCGGGGCGCCATATCGCCGAGGATAAGGCGGGTGAGCATATTTTCGGCTATACCATTATGAATGACGTCACAGCGCGCGACCGACAGGTGAAGATGCGCCCAGACGGCACGTGCCAATACGCGCTTGGGCCGGGTAAAAATTTCGATACCTGCGCGCCACTCGGGCCGGTCATCGTGACGCCGGACGAAATTTCCGACCCACAAAACCTTGCCCTTTCCACGCTGGTAAACGGTGAGTTACGGCAGAATAATTCGACCGCCAAAATGATCTGGGGCGTGGGCGAGTTGGTTCATTTCTTCTCGACCTTCCTCACCTTGCAGCCGGGCTGGGTGATCTCAACCGGAACCCCGGGCGGCACCGCCTGGGCAGCAGACCCGGAACTTGGCGGGCGCCCCTATGAACGCCCAGATTTGGTGCGGGCAAACGGCTATCTGAAAACGGGTGATCAGGTGGTTTGCCGGGTAGAGACCATTGGAGAATTACATAATCAGGTAGTTTGTATTGATTAATAATATAAATATAACAATCAGATAGATACATATTTGAGAATAATTATCATTTGCACTTGACCCTTCAAGATATGCGGATTAAACGGGGTGTCTATTTATCCCTACTCAATACGCGGGCTCCAGCGGCGTCACTTCTCTAGGGTCCCCGAAGAAAAGTAAATGATGAAAATAAAAATCTATATGTTTTCTGCTTTTGGATTTGCGGTATTACGTCGCCATTCCCAGCATGGGCTCTTTTTGAGCAGCATTGCAGCATTGGCAGTTCTCTTCAGCTCAATAAGCCTGCCGGTACAGGCGGCTGATGGGAAAGTTCTCAATATCTATTCCTATCGCCAGGAGATCCTGGTGCGTCCGCTATTGGACCGTTTTACCGAATTGACCGGCATCGAGGTCAAGCTGGTGAGCGGCAAGGCGGATGTTCTTCTGCAACGCCTGAAGAGCGAGGGCCGCAACAGCCCGGCAGATATTTTACTCACTGCGGATGCCGGGCGGCTTTATCGAGCTCGGGAAGCGGGCGTCTTGCAGGCGGTGCATTCGAGTCTGCTGGATAAGTTGGTGCCAACCCAATATCGCGATTCGGACGGTTTTTGGTATGCGCTTTCTCTCCGCGCGCGGCCCATTGTTTATGCGCTGGATCGCGTGCAGCCGGATGAATTAGAAGCCTACGAAGACCTCAATGATGAAAAATGGCGCGGTAGGCTGTGCGTGCGCTCGTCAAACAGTATCTATAACCAATCCCACATTGCCTCCTTTATCGCCCATCATGGTGTGGCGGTGGCGGAGCAATGGGCGGCAGGGATAGTTGCTAATTTTGCCCGCAAACCCGCTGGTGGTGACCGCGATCAAATTCGCGCAATCGCGTCGGGCGAGTGCGATATCGCCTTGGCCAACACATATTATCTCGCCCGCCTGGCAAGTTCGAACAATGACAAAGACCGTGCTGTTGCTGCTGCGGTGGCGATTGTCTGGCCCAACCAGGACGGCACTGGAACGCATGTTAATGTGAGTGGTGCGGCGGTGACGGCAAGTGCCAAGAATTTGGATAATGCCGTCAAGCTGATCGAATTTTTAGCGAGCGATGAGGCGCAGGAAATCTATGCCGGTACTGTCTATGAATACCCCATTCGGGACGGCATTGCCTTGGCGCCGCTGGTAGCGGCATGGGGTGCGTTCAAAGCCGATGACCTCGATTTGTCATTGCTTGGCAAACATAACGCCGAAGCCGTCCGTATCGCTGATCGGGTGGCTTGGCAGTAGGTCGCTGCGGCCGGTTAAGCGAAAGTTTAGCGCTGTCTTAGGGCTCTATCAGAGCCAATACAGCGTTGTTTAATTCGCTGCCGCTGCGGCCCAATTCGCAGACGACGTCGAAATGGTGAAACCCTTCTATAGGCATATAGGTGGCGTTCCCGCCGGTTTTCTTCCACGCTTCGGCGTACGCTTCGGACTGGCTTAGAAATGCGTTGGTCTCACCGCCGCCAACGGCGGAAATAATTGGGACGCCGTTGGACGGGATCAGCGTTATGGGGCTGTTGCGTACTGCCGAATCAGAATCCAGGCGCACATCGTCATTGATGCTGGTTTCTAATATGGGCAGGAGGTCAAAAACACCGCTGATCGGCGTACCGCTGACAATGGGAGCGGGCGGCAAGCCGAGCTGCGCCCAATCGGTGGCGAGCATCATCCCTGTCAGATGACCACCCGCGGAGTGGCCGCTGACGTGAATACGGTTGGCATCGCCGCCATATTTCTCGGCGTTCCGGTAAACCCAGACAACAGCCTGGCGGCATTGCTCGACGATTTCATCGATGGTGACGGCAGGTGCCAAGGCGTAATTGATCGAGATATAGGTGACGCCAGCCTGATTGAGACCGATGGCCGGATAGGCAAAATCCTCTTTTCCCATGGCGCACCAATATCCGCCATGAATAAATATCAATATGGGGCGCTTGGTGCCGGGTGCCGGAAAAATATCAAGGGTCATATTCGGACCGTCACCATAGGGTAAGTCAAGTTGGCAATTTGGCGCCTTGCGAGCTTGATCACTCTTGCGCTGCCAGCGATCGACAAATTGCTGATAATCTGGATGACGATCACGCAGGTTGTATCCCGCTTCATGCAGTCTGCCGGGCGCGCTTATATTTTTGTCCTTTGGCGATATTTCATGCTGGGTGAAGAGGTGAAGACAGTATCGTTTGGTGCATAGTACCAATCAATTCCCGTTCGCCGTAGAATGAGACGCAACCTTATGTTTCTGATTGAGACGTAGTTTACCGGGACGCTCCGTGATGAATGCTGCCAGTCGCCAATCGCTCTCGCGCGATATACCAACTCAGCACTATAGCAAGGCCCGCCTTGACGTGGCGGCGCGTTGCAATGCGGAGCTGCACCGTATTTTCTACAAACATTTTTATGCGGCGATCGTCGTCAGCGCTCTTAATGCAATTCTTGTGGCCGTCGTTGTCTGGGATACAGTGCCTCATGTGCCACTTGTCGGCTGGTGTGCTTTTTTAATCAGCCTCTCAATTTTGCGCTTGATGATGTTGGCGTTCGGGCGACGCAACCCTATTTTCAGCGACGCAGAAACGGAAGGTCCGCGGCGCGCCGCCACGGCCGTTATTACGGTTGGCGGTGTCGCCTGGGGATTAGGGACTGTGCTCGTCATCCTTGAATCTGATTCAATAGTGCATCAGGTTTTCATGGCCTTTGTTATCGCCGGCATGGGAGCCGGCGCCATGGCAGGGCTCACCTTTTGCCTGCCCGCGTTTTATGGTTTTTTTCTACCGGCGGTTTTCATGAGCGCGGGCGCTTATTTTGCCATCGGTGTACAGCCGCATATTACCATGGGTGTGATGATTCTGTTGTTCGCAATGATGGTGACCTATTTCGCGCGTAGCGTTTATCACTCCATGTTCAATTCAGTTCGACTTCGATTTGAAAATACCGAGCTCTTTCAGCGGGTGGCGGACGCGCGCGAAGCGGTGGACGCGCTCGTGGTTGAACGGACGGCGGCGCTTCGCGATGCGAACCAGGAGCTCGAGCGTCGCATGGGCGAGCAGGCCGTGGCCGAAAGAACGGCGCGTGAGCGCGAGCGCCAACTTCGCCTCATTACCGACAATCTGCCGATTCTGATAACGTTCATCGGCCAGGATCGGTGTTTTCGTTTCGCCAACAAATCGAGCGAGGCATGGCTTGGAATTGCACGTAGTGAGCTTGTTGGCATGTCCATATCGGGTCTCGGCAATACGCCGCTGATGGAAGCCATTCAACCCTATATTGAAGAAGCTCTCAACGGGCGCATGGTGACTTTTGAGGATGGGCGGGAGAGTGAATATGGCCCGAGGTATCACCGCATACAATTGGTGCCGCACCGGGGCGAAGAGGGCGAGACCGACGGCTTCATTGTCTTGGCGCAGGACCGCACCGAAGAGCACCTCGCCGAAGCGGCGCTGCACGAGAGCGAGGATCGCCTGCGCAGCGTGATTCAGAATATGCCGGTGATGATGTTTGCCCTTGATGAGAAGGGCAATACCATTGTGTGGAATCGCGAGTGTGAACGGATCACCGGGTTTAGTGCTGAGGAGATTGTCGGTAATCCGGATGGTTTGAATTTTTTGTACCCGAACGAAAAAAACCGTAGTGAAATTCGTGAGGCGCTGCTCAATCACAGTGATTATCGAGATCGAGAATGGGATATAACCTGCCGTGGCGGCGGCGAAAAGGCGATATCCTGGTTTAATATTTCAAGCATGTATCCGGTACCGGGGTGGGCCGCTTGGCAGATGGGGTTTGACGTCAGTGATCGCCGGCGCTCGCGCCTGGAATTGGAGGAGGCGCTGGTTAAGGAAAAGGAATTGGGCGAATTGAAGTCGCGCTTCGTCGCTATGGCGTCGCATGAATTCCGCACGCCGCTCACCACTATTCAGGCTTCAGTGGATTTGCTGGAGCATTACAGCGAGCGAATTGACGAGGAAAATAAGGTCCGTTATCTGCAAGAGATCGCCCGCGAGGTGGCCAATATTACCGAATTGCTCGATGGCATTCTAACTATTGGGCAGGCTGAGTCCGGGCGGCTTGAATTCAGGCCGATAACGATGGACTTGCACCATCTTTGCGCCGACCTGATTGAAAAGGCGAAGCTTGGCGCCAGTCCTGAGCATGTGCTGATGTTAGATTGGCAGGGCGCGCGCGATGATGTTGTTCTCGATGAACAATTGGTTCGCCATATGTTGAGCAATCTGCTTTCCAATGCGGTCAAATATTCGCCCGATGGCGGCTTGGTGCGCCTTACGGTGAAGCGTGATGCGCATCAGGTCAGCATGGTGGTCAGCGACAATGGCATCGGCATCCCAGAGCAGGGGCGCGAGAGAATATTCGAGGCCTTTCACCGTTTCCCCAATGTCGGCGCCATTTCAGGAAGTGGCCTCGGCATGGCAATTCTGAAACGCGCCGTCGAGCGCCACGGCGGCGATATCCGATTTGAAAGTAAAGAAGGTGAGGGTACGGTCTGGCGCGCTTTCTTGCCGCTGAGCACGTGTTGACGAGCGCCTGACGGGCTGCAACGCAGTTACCCGCCATAATGCGCTTCCGCGCCGTCACCGATTATTATGAGCGTATCGGGGGCGCCGGTGTGCGCACAGTTAATTTGCCGCGCATGCCTTCAGGTACCTCAGCTTCTGGCACGTCGCCGCCATCACTCTGCAGGTATGAATTGAGGAACGACAAGACTTCCGCTGCATTATCCGGTGTCAGGTCGCTGAAGCGGAGGCCAAATTTACCAGCCGAGCGGAACGCCACATTGCACGGGCTCTTACAGCCATTCAGGCAATGGACGGCGCGTAAACCCATATCTTTGGGCAGTGGCGATGCCTGAAGTTTCTGCTTGATTGCTTCGAGCAAAAATTCACCTTGCCGTTTGCCGTCTTTCTCGCGCTCGGCCTCGGTCCACACGCAGGAACGGCAGACATAGAGGGTCGCTGGTTGGCGCGCGATGGTCTTCGTCTTCGTCATGGCCTTAGCCGCTGTTTTGACTTTTGCCTGCACCATTACTGCTATTAGCCGAAATAGAAGTTCAGGAGCGCGCTGTTGACCTCAACCGGCTTCTCAATCGGTGTAATATGACCACAGCCACTTAGGATGAGTGTTTGCGAGCGTTTGATGGCTTTGGCCAATTTTTGCACATTGGCGGGTGGCGCCACGCCATCCTCATCGCCGGTGATGAGCAACGTCGGGCATTTGATCTTGGAGAGGTCGGCGGATTTGGCTCCGGCCAGCGCCTCGCAGGTGCGGGCATAGCCTTCGGCGTCTTGGCGCATGATGCCTTCGCGCAGGAACGCTGCGACAGCCGTTTGATGGGCGCGCGAATCGTTTGAAAGTGCGGCCTGTACCAACGCGTCGGCGATGGGCGCCATGCCCTTGCTGCGCGCTGCTGCTGCGCGGTCCCGCAGGGCGCCACGCGCCGGCTGCGGCGGGTCCGCCAGCGGCCCGAGGAGGGCCAGGCTCTTCACTCGGGCCGGGCTGCTTGCCGCGATATGCTGGCAAACAATGGTACCCATGGAATGGCCGAGTAAATGAGCTGACTTAATGTCCAATTTGTCCATCAGCTTGGTGATGTCTTTGGCCAGTGTGGCGATGGAAATTTTTCCCTTGGCCGGCGAGCGGCCGGAGCCTTCCATATCGGGCCGAATAACATGGAACGAGCGAGACAATAGCGTTGCCTGGGGATACCAGGCATTGGAGGAGCCGCCGAGGCCATGCACCATAATCATGGCATCGCCTTCACCATGCTGTTCGACTTCAAGCTGTTTACTGTTGATATTCATCATTTCCCTGCATTCCCCTTCGAAAAAAATTTCGATCGCCGTTAAATCATCGTGTTTTCAAGAATCCCTAAACCCTCGATTTCAATCCTAACAACATCTCCCGGCACAAGAAAACGCGGCGGCTTGAAACCAATACCAACGCCGGCTGGCGTGCCGGTCGAGATGATGTCGCCGGGCTCCAGTGTAATGCCGGCGGAGATCGTTTCAATCAGCGTTGGGATATCAAAAATCAGATCGCGTGAATTCGCGTCCTGGCGCAATTCACCATTAACCCAACAGCGAATATCGAGATTCTCTGCGTCAACTTCATCTGCTGTACTGATCCAGGGCCCCATGGGGCACGTGTCGTCGAGTGATTTGCCGATGAACCATTGGCGATGTTTAAGCTGTAAGTCGCGCGCCGTCACATCGTTGGCGATGGTGTAGCCGAACACATGATCAAACGCGTTGGCCTTTGTAATGCCGCGCCCGCCCTTGCCGATAATAACAGCCAGCTCAGCTTCATAATCCATCTGCGAGCTTTGCTCGGCGTGGCACGGTACATTATCGCCCTGGGCGACGACGGTGGTCGGTGCCTTGGTGAAAATAATCGGATCGTCGGGCACATTGTCGCCGCGCTTGCTGGTCGCATCGAAGCCGCTTTTGGTGAACTCCTGCGCATGGGCAAAATAGTTTTTGCCAACGCAGAAAATATTCTTGCGCGGGGTCGGGATCGGCGCCAGCAACTTCACCTGATCCAAGGCGATGCCGTCGGCATCGCTCGCCAGATCCTTGGTGAGTTTTGCGTGGCGCTCAATCAGCGCAACCATGTCATGATTGTAGGCTGTTTCACTCTCGCCAAGCGCAAAGATTTTTCCGGTCTCGGGGTCAATGCGGCCGAGGCGCACAGCGCCGGCCATCTCAAAAGTGACAAGTTTCATAGGGCTACTTCTTATTTTGAAAAAAAAGATGCCTGATTTGGCTCCGGCGGATACATGCCTCGCGCGAAACCATCCGTCAACCATCTAGCTATTACCAGCGAGCAATTTCTCTGCCATGGCATCGGCAATATCGCTGGTCGGGCGGTTTGCGTGCTCGGCGCGTTTGAATATTTCCATGGCGACATCATAGATTTGCGCACAATGGTTCATGGCGGTTTTACGGTCGTAACCTCTTGGCCGTTCATAGGACAGATTGATCACGCTGCCGGCATTGATGACGTAGTCTGGCGCATAGAGAATGCCACGTGACGCTAGGGCTGCGCCGTCCTCCGGTCGCTCCAGCTGATTGTTGGCGGCGCCGGCGACAATCAGCGCTTTGAGCTGCGGGATGGTGCGTTGATTGATATCTGCGCCCAGCGCGCAGGGTGAAAAGACATTCACATCCTGGCTGTAAATATCGCCGCCGAGTGCGCTCTCGGCGCCGAAATCTGCTTTCACCCGGGCGACGGCATCGTGCTGGATGTCACTCACAATCTGATTGGCCCCGGCGTCGTGAAGGTATTTGCACAATTGATAACCGACATGGCCAATGCCCTGCACCGCAACACGGATGCCGGTTAGGTCATGGCGGCCGAGACGGTGTTTGACCGCTGCTTTGAGGCCGCAAAACGCCGTACGCAGTAACCGGCGAGGGGTCGCCACTGCTGCCCTCCTGGGCGGAGAACCCCATAACATGAGAGGTCTGGCTTTTGATGTGGTTCATATCATCAACCGTCGTGCCAACATCCTCCGCAACGATATAGCGGCCTTGCAGACTTTCGACAAAACGCCCGAACGCATGAAAGAGCGCCGTGCTCTTGTCATTTGCCGGGTCTCCGATAATGACGCTTTTGCCGCCGCCGGTTGAAAGCTGGGCCAGGGCGTTCTTGTAGCTCATGGCGTGCGACAGGCGGAGCACATCGGTGATCGCTTCACGCTCATCGTTATACGGCCACATGCGGCAGCCGCCGAGCGCCGGGCCAAGCTTGGTGCTGTGAATGGCGATGATGGCGCGCAAGCCGCTATCCCTATCGCTACAGAATAAAACTTGCTCATGTTGGTCATATGCCGGAGCGCTAAATACCGGGCCGAATTCGGAACTCTCGGATTCGCTCATTTTGTGTTCCTGGTTGCCTTTCTTGGAAACGGGCTGCTGCAATTTGATCAATTGGGTAATCGAGTGCGGCGTTCAAGTCTAACGTGGGCGAAAAATTATCAACAAATCGTGGTCAATATTGATGAGGTAAATCGCAATTTCATTAACATATGCTTAACGAAGTTGGTTTTAGAATACAGATTCACACCGGCTAGCCTTAAAGATAGCGGCAGCCACAGGGATTTGTTGCAAAGGAGATATTGAGACACGGAAAATACGAGTGAGGACTGAGAGAATGGTTCTGCGAATTGCCGAAATTACTGGCAGTTCAGACCCGTGCGAACTGCTGGGACGAGGTAGTCGCACCGGGAGTGAATAGGCCG
>Ga0115002_10004871_pt1 | contig 16052 bp, 10 predicted proteins | sample ArcticOcean_MG_C_8_FD_89576 | JGI IMG/M metagenome (GOLD analysis project Ga0115002, IMG submission 89576) | Marine microbial communities from western Arctic Ocean - ArcticOcean_MG_CB11_86 | ecosystem: Environmental > Aquatic > Marine > Oceanic | place: Arctic Ocean: Canada Basin | collected... | reverse complement strand
CCAAAGATGCTTCTGACGATCATTCGTCCCGGTAGGCGGCCGATAGTAGTCACGCCAGTTGTCGCAGCCATTTTCCTCCAGCCAGATCGCATAGTGCTGCCCCACGTGTGCCTCATCCGCGTGGTTGCGCGCCAGTCGGACCGTATCGAATCCGTAGAAGGGCTGATCAAATGATCGCCAGAAGTCGAGATCCTGCAGCGTCGGATAGGATTCCAGCGAGCGATACTGCTCTGTTTCCTGAAGTGGTTGAAAGTGTGCCTTGCCTACAAGCGACGTGTGATATCCCGCCGCCCCCAGCGCTTGTGAGACGGTTGGCACATTCTCCATCAGTTTCGTCCCCAGACTCCAGGCACCATGGTCACTCGGATACAGCCCGGTGATCATCGATGAGCGAGACGGAGTGCAAGTTGGATTCGGACAGTAGGCACGATGACATCTCATACCCTGCGCCGCCAGCTGGTCGAGATGGGGCGTCTTGATCTCGGGATTCGACGCGCCAAGTGTGTCCCAATGCTGCTGGTCACTGGTAATGAAGAGAATATTTGGTCGCCCGCTCCTATTCGTCATCCTGCCTATCCGCTACCTGAGTTATTTGAGCTACCTGAGTAAGGTTGCCGAGATCCCCCCTACAGCGACCAGCCCAATCGCGAGTCGTCTGTAGCTGGCCGAATCCACCCGCCGCTTCAACCACAGTCCCAATGCCACACCGACGACGACACCAGGCACTCCCTTGGCAGTGAGAGTTAATGCGTCACCGCCCAACAACCCTACCTGGCCGAAAACCACGACCATCGATGCATGAAGAAGGAAAAAATAGCCAATGAGATCGGCGCGGAAACCCTTGTGCTCCCAGCGTTGCTTAAGTCCAAGCAGGACAACCGGTGGCCCTGTCATGCCGCTGGCGCCACCGATCAGTCCAGAAAGCAGACCGGCCACCGCCTTGGCGGGTCCTTCCTTCACCAGGGGCTCGCCACGACGCACCAGGAGGATCAATGCGGAGGCGATCGTCGTGCAGCCAATGATAGTCTGAGTGGTGGCTGCCGGCAGCGTGGCAAGACCGTGAACCCCAATGGGCATGCCGATCAGAGCGAAGAGAAGCAGATGCAAGATTCGCCTGGGTGTCATCTCGCGATAACATCCCCAGATCAACACAATGGCAAGCGGATTGGCGCTGATCAGCACGACGGGCACTGCAACAGAGGGAGACACAAGCAGAACGAGGAACGGGATAGCAATCAATGCATAACCAAAGCCCGTCACCGCACTGACACAGGCAGCCGCACCCAGGATCAGATTGAGAAAAAATGTGTTGGGTTCGATAGGCATTGTTGTTCTAAGTTATTCGCGTCCGCCGCCGTTATTCACCCCGAAAGGCACCCGGTCATGCGTATTCGTCAGGTCGATTTGTTTGAAGTCGAGATTCCACCGATAGCACCCATTGCCGAAATCTGGCCGAAGATCTACGACCTTACCCTCGTGAAACTCTCAACCGATGAGGGTCTCGTCGGCTGGGGTGAATGTCAGGGCCGCAAGGCTGATCTTGAGACCCGCTTTCAGTCCTATGCGGGCCAGGATCCCCTCGCCCTCGACGCCTTCGCCCAACCAGACGCCATCAACTGCGCCCTTCTCGACATCGCCGGACAAGCTTGGGGTGTTCCTGTATGGCGCCTGTTCGGTGAACAAGTTCGAGACCGCGTACCGGTTTCATACTGGTCCAGCCCGATGGAACCAGCACAGACGGCGGCCCAGGCCGAAGTCGGTGCCAAAGCGGGTTTTACAAACCACAAACTCAAAGCCCGGCCGGGGAATATCGTTGAGACTGTGCGTCTGATGAAACAAGCAGCGGGCCCGGACTATACGGTGGGCGTCGACCCAAACACGCTCTTTGTGCAACCCTCGGTCGCCGCGCGTCTGGCCAAAGAGCTCGAACCCCTCGGCACGGTCGCCAATTTCGAGGATCCTGTGCTAAAGGACAATCTCGACTGGTACCGACTTCTGCGCGAGAAGACCTGGATTCCAATGGCCCTCCATCTGGGTGCTCCCTCTGGTGTGCTTGCGGCACTGAAGGCTGAGGCCGTGGACCAGATCAACCTCGGCGGCAGCGCAGCACAGGTGCGTAAGTCAGCGGCCCTGTGCGAAGCAGCCAATGTGCCGATCTGGGTGCAGATGGGTGGCCTGTGCCTGGGTGTGATGGCGGCCTATTCTGTCCATCTGCAATCGACGTTGGCGGCAGCGACACTGGCTTGCGACGAACTGCCGCATATGCGCGTCGCCGACCTGACGGACGGATCATTGCAGCAGTCGGAAGGCCACTTCACCGTTCCGCAAGGTCCCGGGCTCGGAATCCACGTCGACGAGAAAGTCATCGAGAAATATCGCGTCGCCTGAGGCCCTCATCCAAGAGTCAGGTCAATCGTCGGTCAATGGCAGGGCGTGAAATATGCCGCGCATGTAGCCTGCGGTTTGTGCGAGAGCCCGTTCGACCTGGTCGGGGTCTTCCCCGGCGACACACTCCACATAACAAGGCCCTGCGAAGGCACTGGCCCTGAGTTTTGCTAACACGAGGGGAAAATCCACGAGCCCGTCTCCGGGCGTGACCATGACATCTGCTTCCCCGTCAGCAACGACACAGTCCTTGACGATGAAAGTGGTCACCAGCGTGGCAACACCCTCCACGTCAGGTTCGGGGCGTCTGGCACCCTTTGTGTAGTAGATGATGTTTCCAGGGTCGAAACAGATCCCGAATGCTGGGTGGCCGACCCTTTCGTGGGTCTGTCTGAGATGCTCTACGGTCAGACTGATGCCGCCATGGGGCTTCATCGTAATTTCGAGGCCCGCTGTTTCTGCCGCCGGTGCCGCCAACCGCATCAGCTCTACGTACGCGTCATAGTGCTCATCTTTCGACGTTCCCAGATCGAGGATCCACTTGACGCCAACTTCTGCTGCATTGTCGATCAAGCGCCGATACTGTTCGAAGGCGGCGTCCAGGCCGAGATCAAGCTGCGTTCGCCCCAGCACCATAGATGGTTGCAAACCAAGATCTCGAGTAACCTTCGTGACCAACTCGATCTCTGTGGACGTGCTGTCGGAACGAACCAGCTGCACCCCTTGATTGGCGAATACGGCCACATGCTCGTAGCCCGCTCGTGCAATTCGACTGCACGCCTCTTCGAAGGAACGCTTGTTGAAAGGACGTGTCGTGGCCCCAAGCACAGTTGCCATGTTCACTCGTTAGTAAAGGGAGACAAAAGGGCCACCCCGATCACGGGGTGGCCCTGAAAAATCTCGACGTCTCGAATCGACGCCGAAGCTATGCTGCCAGACCTACCGTCGCCAGATCTTAGAGTTGCCAGACCAGCGAGAAACGGTGTGAACCGTTGGTTTCGGTCAGGTCGAGGGGGATGTGATATCCATAGTCGAAGAGCAATTGATTCCAACGATAGCCCAAACCGGCGTTGAGGTCACCTGATGCATCCTCTTCGAAGATGCGGCTGCCGCCACCGCGAAGCATGAGACCTTCCACCAGCTTCGTCTCGCCACCCACGACCAGACGACTCTCTGACGAATCACCCGTCAGATCTCGAATCGACCACTGCACGGATACCAGAGAGTTTTCGAGTTGGTAGGAAGCACCCACGGCCAAGTCCATCGGGATATCACCGGCACCCGATTCCAGCGCCGGCGCACCGGCCTTGGCGCAGTCGCAGATCGCATTCGGCTGCAACACGTTCTTCACCATCAGACCCAAACGAGCATTCTGCATCGGTGTCTGCCACAGGGCACCCACATCGACGCCGATGCTGCCGGCAGACTCGCCCGACACCGGATCGTTGCTGTCGAACTCTTCCACACTCCAGAACAGATACTTCGTGGTCACACCCAACTGCAAGTCGGACGTAATCGAATAGGCCAATGACACGAAGGCGCCATTCTCGCTCATCATATCCGAGCCGATGCGCTCATAACCCACACCCAGCGCCATCTTCTCGCCAAGAGGCTGCGTGAAACTCGCCACGTGCTGGCCTAGATTGTCGCCATCAATGCCCGAAAACAGCAGTGACACATTCGTGTACCCCAACTGACGATCATTCACCGTCGCAAGACCTGCGGGATTAGCAAACACCGCGTCTCCATTGTCGGCGACCGCCACAAATGCGTTCCCCAGAGCTGTCGAGCGAGCACTCGCGCCCAAATTCTGGATGTTCACAATGGCCCCGGCATCGGTCGCCGTCAGGCAGATCACAGCAGGAAGGGCGGTGGACAACAGCAGTGCGATGAGTCCGGAACGCGTGCGCATTGGGCTTCTCCAGCCGTGCCAGGCACGGTTGAAATGGGTGATTGCCTTCAGTCCGTTTCCAACACCAGGCGACCGTCGCCAAAGAGGCGTCCGGTCTCGCGGCGAAAACGGTATGTCAACTCCGCCGTTTCCTGCGGCTCACTTCGGTGATCGAACCGCAATACGACATCCAGCACCTGCACGCTGACTTGCTTCACGTCGTGGTGCAGGGCTGGAAAGACGAGGTATCCTTCGGCCGTCTGGCCATCGAAGACCTCCTCATTCCTAAACAACGTCCGCCTCAGGATGTCGAGACGCTCCTGATAACGGGCATACTCACTACCGCGAAACCCGATCGCGTACGCGCGGTAGTAGCTATCGAGCTGCTGGAGGCTCAGACTCCAGTACTGTCGTCCACCTGGCGTTTCCATGACCACACGCGCTGGGTCGACCTTAACCTTCGGGAAGCCCTCATTGGCAACTCGAAAGTGAAAAACCGTGAATCTTGCGCGCTCGGCGACACCATCCCAGAACCTTGTATCGCCGAAGGTGTACGGGTTCGTCGATTCCGGCCCGGCCTCAGAATCGCTGGCAAACTGCTGGTTCAGTTCCCTGTCGGTGACGGCACGCATTTGAATCAGCAGGTCGCCACGCTCGAAGAGGACGACCCCCTCATCATTCACCTGCATGTCGGCCCGCTGCTGCGAGGCAGGCGCCAAGGGACCGGCGTAATGATAGTAACCACACCCCACGCAAATCAACAAAAAACCACAGGCCGCGATCAGAACGCATGCCCGGGCGATGGGTGGGCGGAACCTCATGGCGCGCTGCGACTCCCCGACGGCCGCCCATGATCTTGAGCTGCCCGCCTGAAGAATTGTCAAAATATAGTACCTATGTCCGAAAGATAGTATCTATCGGGGTGCGAAGGAAGCCTTGATTGTCGCCCACGAGTTCGGCGTCACTGCGGTAGGCCGAAAACGCTCCTCCAACGCGGCCAGACGCAGGTCGGCGAAGCGCTCCGACAGGCGAAAGGCGTTCTGCCCCCCGGACAGCGACCACTTGGCGTCGAACACCTCCGACCGGGTGTCGTAGTCGGAAAACTCGAGATTGAAGCCGAGGACCTCGCCGTCGCGCAGATCGTGCGGCCGACTCAGGAAGTCGGCGGTCACATTGACGAGGTCGAAGGGGGTCGCGGAAAACTCGTAGGTCACCGTTCCCGCCCCCCCTGGCTCACCGACGAAACGAACCGCAGCCTCGCTGTGCAGCCCCTGCTCCAGGGCATACCAGCCGGCGGCCGAGAAGTTGACGAGGCTGACGCCATCCGGGTGCGGCCCGGCGAGCACGAAGTGGCTGGCGGCGGTGCCGTTGACGGCGAGCTGCTCCTGCAGGCTGAGATCAGAGAAGTCGGCATACTGGCCGCCGGAATGGTCGGGGTCGAGGAAGATCTCCAGGTCGTCGTCCTGGAAGATCCGCGCCGCCGAGCCCTCGGGGCGGTCAACCTGGTGGATGTCGTCGCGTACTCGGGCGGCCACGTAGAGACGGTTGTCACTGTCGTTCCAGCCGACCCAGACCTCAGCCTCCAGGTCGAGCGGATCTGCCGGGCTGCCGGCCACCAAGTCGGTGAAGTCGGCCAGGGTGAGCCCAGGACCGACGAGCGGCCAATCGGTCAGGTCGCCGTCGACGACGGGGGTGAGCCCGTCCGGGAACTGGAATGCCTCGATCGTGATGCCCGATGGCAAGTGAGCCCTGGCCGCAGGCGTACCGGCGACGACGACGAGGGTGAGGGCGATGAGTCTCCGAGTGAGCACGACCCGACAATACTTCTGTCAGAGGTGCGTGTCAACGAAATCCTTCACCTCCTCTCGTAACCACGGCACCACTCGGGGACGCCGGCCCGCTGAGGGTAGACGTACGAGGGCTGCAGACATTTGCAGCCGGGCGCGCGAATCCTGTGTATTATTTGATCGGCCATTCAATACACTGCGAGTCAGGCATCGGGGCGCAGCGGCTTCCCGGCTTGCGCCCCACGGGTTGAACAAGGCCCGCGTTCGACTTACCTTACTATGCGGCGTTTCAGGCCTATGCGGCGTTTCAGGCGATGCAATCGCCACGGCGCTGCACAATGCCCTTGAGCCAAAAACCGTCTATCCCTATGGTTCCAATGGTTCCAAGAACATCTCCTCAGAGGGGCGGTTGCATACCGGCCCCGGTCGCCATTCTCGGTGCCCACACCTCAGGGAGTCCCTGGCATGACCATGACAAGGCTATTGGTGCTGGCGTGTTCCGCGGCATTTCTGACTGACGCACACGCCGAGATCCAGACGTTTCGCGTTGGTGACGACGCACATCCGTGGACCCTGCGCCCGGTTACAGGCCGCCTCGACCTGGGCCGCAGCTGGGTCGTCGAGTTGATCGCCGACGACGACGGCGACGGCCTGATCGACGAAGATCCCGTCGAATTGATCGACAACGATGACGACGGGGCGATCAACGAAGACCCACTCGACGGGAAGGACAACGATATCGATGGACTCATCGATGAAGACGGTCCCGACGAGCAGATCGACAACGACGGCGACGGGCAGCTCAACGAGGACGGGCGCTTCAGCCAGTACGACGACGACTGGGACGGGCTGCTCAACGAAGATCCGATCAACGGTGTCGACGACGACGGCGACGGACTCATCGACGAGGACCCGCCGAAGCCCGAGCACGGCGGGGGCGTAACCACATGGATCCGGCCCATACTCCTGGACGACCAGCACAACCTGGCCTACATGCTCAACCAGCGCTTCAAGGCCGGTGAGTTCGGCGGCCTCGTGCCCGGCGGCAGTCAGGTCCTAGATCCCTTCATGGTGGTGCCGAGCGAGTATGGTTTCCGCCGCGAGGAGGCCGATCCCATCTCGGGCCACTACTGGGCAGCAGCCGGCACGATTCCCCGCGTCGACTCGGAGAAGGGCGTCGACGGCAACCTGACCACAGCCTTCACCGCGACCAAGTACAGCCGCGGCGGTCTCGGCGTGAATTTGAAAGGCTTCTTCTATATCAATCGCATCGTCTTCCGCCCGCGGCCGACGTTGCCCGGCGGCACCATCGCCAACTACTACATCCAATACGGCGACGAGACCTCGATCAGCGTCTCACGCGAATCCATCCAGGCGCCATTGAGGCTCGTTCCACCAACCCGCGACCAGCTCAACCCGGTGATCAAGAACCTCAGCTTCGACCCACCCGTTGTCGCCGGCCGCATCGACCTCCACTCCATCGACCCCGAGGGCAAGCTGAGCCAGACCGCCGAGCTCGCCTACTTCGGCGACGGCTATCCCCTCGACGCGATCTACACATCTGCCATCATCGACGTGGGTACCCCCACACCCCGTATTCGCCGCTACGAGCGCGAAATCGAGCAGTTCTCCCTTTCGAAACGCGTGGAATTCGAGAGGCAATTTCGCCCCGATGTCGCGGGTCGTGTGGTCAACTGGGGCAAGGTGCGCTGGCGGGGCCGCCGCGACGGCTCAGACGGTGATGTCCGCATCCAGTTCCGCGTCGGCAACAGCCTCGATACACAGGTGTATTCCCGCTTTCTGGGGCCGGGCCTGACCGACACCAACGACGAAAACGGCGAGGTCCTCGACCTGTTCTCCTGGATCAAGATCTCCGAGGGCCGCGTTCCCGAGCGGGAGCTTCAGTACAATGAGTTGGGCGCTGACATCGGTGATGATGGTGAGTTGGGTTGGAGCTACTGGTCGGCGCCTTTCCAGCTCGCAGACGGCAATGTCGAGGGCTTGCCCGAGTCCGAATGGGCGAACAGCGGCGTTCCGCTGCCGCTACCGGGAGGGACCCGTTACATCCAGTTCCGCATCTTCTTCGACAGTGAGCAGCACAGCGCGGGCCTGCTCGACTTCATCGAGTTCGATTACGATAGCCCCCTGACATCCGGTGGCGTGCTGACCGAGATCTTCCCGCCGCGGGTGCCATTGGGAGAGGAGACTTCCTTCAACTACTTCATCCGGCCGAGGTTCGACTCGGATGATCGGACCTCCTTCAACCGCATCGAGATCGCCGTGCCCAGCACCGCCACCCGCATCGATACCCTGCGCGTCGATGGCCAAGATTGGATGGAGGTCGCCGGGACAGATGATGCCGTGGATCCATTGCTGAGCGTGACCCCGACGCGGCTTGCGCCGGCAGCTGGCAGCGCCGACAGTCTGGGGCAGTTCGTCCAGGCAGTGGCCGTTGACCCCAGCACGAACTCGCCCACACTGATGATCAAGTTGCCCAGAATGGGCACGGAGCACTTCCGACTTGATCAGAACATCGAAGTCGTCTTCAGGTCCACCTTGTTCCGCGGGTCCAAGGAGTTCACGAGCGAGTTGTGGAACGACGATGTGGACGACCCCAGTTCGACGATCCCGCAACCGACCGATGACGGCGATGCCACACCCGACGTAGCCACTAATTCCGTGCTCGTCGTCGTCGACGACATCGCTTCGATCGTCAACGCCCCCGATATCACGCCGAATCCCTTTACGCCCAATGGCGACGGCGTCAACGACGTGGCCACCTTCGACTTCGAGTTGTTTCTGCTCCTCGAGAACGTCGACGTCGAACTCGGTATCTACGACCTGTCCGGCCGCCGCGTCGTGCAACTGCAGAACAGGGGCTCCAACGCGGGGCGCCAGCGCATTGATTGGAACGGCCGCGACGCCGCGGGCAAGCTCGTGCCGCCTGGTTCGTATATCTATCGCCTCGTCATCGGCTCCGATGACGCTTCTTCCGAGCGAGTTGGTACCGTGTCGCTCGCCTATTGATGTCGCCCCACGGGCGCATCGACGACATGGACGGGCGGCCATTCGGCGCCGTCCCTCTTTGTCTTTCTGCCCCCCCCCACGCCAAGACACAGTGCATCGCCCCGTGTCTTGGCGCGCGCGTCGTCGGCTAGCTAGATGCGCCTCCCCTACGCCTGCCTTACCGCGATGTGCGCGTTTCTCTGCGGATGCGCGCCCGATGATCCCCAGGGGGTCACCAAGCAAGGGCAACGCCTGGTGCGTGCCGGCCGCTCCCTGATGGTGGAGGGACGATACGACTCAGCGCGGATCTCCTTTCTACAAGCGCTGGGCCTCGACTCGCTGGACGCCGAGGCCCACTTCGAGCTGGGCAATCTCGATGCCAGACTCGGGCACCTGGAGGCGGCGCTGCGAGCATACAGGGCGGCGATCGCGGCCGACCCGGCACACCGTCGCGCCCGCCACAACCTGGCGGTGACCGAAGCCGATCTTGGCCAGCTGCCGCTGGCCGTCGAGCTGCTTGAGCAGATGCCGGCGTATGCGCCAGCGCTGAGGACGCTGCCCCTGTTCTACGCCAAGCAGGGCCGGTACGATCTGGTGGAGAAAACGTTGCTCGCGGCCCTGGAGGCAGGCGGTGACCACGTCGATGTACGGCAGCAGCTTGGTCAGCTGTATCTGCGCCAGGGCCACTACGCCGATGCAGAGGCTCAGCTCGAATGCGCCCTGGCGTTGGATTCGGTCCTGGTCGAGACGCACCGTCTCGTAGGGCTCTGCCATCTCGCTCAGCGACGGTATGCGGAGGCCCTGGCTGTATTTGAGCGCGTCATCGCCGATGATCCCCTCCACATCGAAGCCCAGTACAACCTTGCTTCAGCCCTCTCGGCCCTTGGCCGCATCGCCGACGCCGAACATGCCCTGGCGCGCTTCGAGACCCTCTCCGAGCACGCGGCCCAGATCGCCCGGCTGCGCCGTCAGGTCGACGTCACGCCCGCTCACGTCGAGACCCGCCTGCACCTGGCCCATCAGTACCGGCAGCTCGACCAGCTGGAATCCGCCCTCACTCACTATCGTGCCGCCCACGAGGCCGATCCGGCTCACCTGCCAACCCTGATTCAGCTGAGCGGTCTATTGCTCGAGCTGGGGAGGTCGGATGAAGTCCTTGCCCTCTGCCAGCAAGGCATCCACCAACATGCGGGAGATGAGCGTATCGGTGAGCTGTTCTTCGCCCGGGGCCTCGTCCACTTGCAGCGCAGCCAGTTTGCCGAGGCCCGTGCCGACTTCGAGCAGGCATTGGAGCTGGATCCATCCTCGGCACAGGCCTGGAACAACCTCGGCAATGCCCTGCTGGCCCTCGGTGAGACCGCACGAGCGCAACACGCACTGGAAGCCGCCACCAGCGCCGACCCGACCCTGGTGGATGCCCCCTACAACCTGGGTAGCCTGTTCCTGCAGCAGGGACAGCTGGAGAAGGCACGTATCGCCTACGTGGCAGCCATCACCGCCGACTCGACCTTCGCACGCACCTACTACGCCCTGGCTGCCGTATACGAGGCCCAGGGCGCGATCCCCCAGGCACGCGAGAGCTATCTGACCTTCATCGAGCTCTGGCAGGGTGATCCGGGGTTCCTGCGCCAGGCGCGCGCAAGGCTTGCCCAACTCCCGTGAGCACGCACCTAACGATGCGTATCTCAGCCCTTCTCTGGGTTCCGTTGCTGGCCTGCAGTCCGGACAGCCAAGACGAACCACCCGCACTGCCACAGGAAGCACCCGCTGTCCGCCCCATCCACTTCGTCGAGGTTGCAGCTTCTGTCGGCCTGGCCTGGCGCCATGACAACGGTATGAGCCCGCAGCGGCACTTCCCCGAAACCATGGGGGGTGGGGGGGCCTTCTTCGACTACGACGGTGATGGGGATCCGGATGTCTACGCCGTCAACGGCGGACCGATCGTTGCCGGTCCAGCCAGCGAGGTCCCAGTCAACGCCCTGTTCCACAACGACGACGGCCACTTCACCAAGGTGAATGCCGGCCTCTCCCACCCCGGCATCGGCATGGGCGTGGCCGCCGCCGACTACGATCTCGACGGCGACCTCGACCTCTACCTCACCAACTTTGGGCCCAACACACTGTTGCGTAACGACAGCGGGACGTTCGCCGACATCGGCGCGGCGGCCGGTGTCGATGATGGGAACTGGGGTACCAGTTGTGCGTTCGCCGACTACGATCTGGACGGCGATCTCGATCTCTACGTCGCCAACTACGTCGCCTACGACCCGCAGGCGGCCGGCGCCGAGCGGATTCCCTACATAGCCAACTATGAGAGCCACCGCGGTCAGGCCCCGCCGAGTTACCCCCATCCGGACAGCTTCTCTGGCCAGTCCGATCTACTCTACCGCAACGACAACGGCGAGGGGTTTGTCGACGTGTCAGCTGCCGCACGGATCGAGGCGGGCGGCAAGGGCCTGGGCGTGGCGTTCGCGGATTACGACCGGGATGGCTGGCCCGATATCTACGTCGCCAACGACGCGATGCGCAACTCCCTCTACCGCAACAACCAGGACGGAACGTTCCGCGAGACGGCGGCACTGGCGGGGGTAGGATACGGCCTGGACGGTCAGATGGAGGCGGGCATGGGGGTCGATTGGGGCGACTACGATGCCGACGGCCTTCTCGATCTGACGGTGACCAACTTCCAGGCCGAGCCGAATGCCCTCTACAACCGTGACGGCACCTTTTTCTCTCCAGCCACCTTCGACGCCGGCGTCGGCCTGCCGTCGCTGCCCTTGCTCGCCTTCGGCACCCAGTTCTTCGACCCCGATCTGGATGGCGACCTCGATCTGTTTGCCGCCAACGGCCACGTCCTCGACAACGTCGGGCTCATCGACCAGTCCACCAGTTACGGCCAGCGCAACCTGCTGCTGCGCAATGACGGGGGACGCTTTGCCGATGTCTCAGCGGCCGCGGGGCCCGGCTTCGACCTGCAACGAGTCAGCCGCGGCAGCGCCGTCGGCGACTACGACACGGACGGCGATCCGGACCTGCTAGTGTTCAATTCCGGGCAGCCCCTCAGCCTGCTGCGCAACGACAGTGGCCACGGCAACCACTGGATCACCGTCCGTCTTGCGGGGGCCGACGGCAACCCGAACGGCATCGGCGCCCGAGTGACGGCGCACAGCGGTGATCTGGTCCAGACCCGGGAACTGCGCGGCAGCCGTTCGTACCTGTCGCAGAGCCAGCTCCACGTCTCGCTGGGCCTGGGCCATCGATCCCAGCTCGACGGCATCGAGGTGCGCTGGCCTTCCGGCCGGATCGAGCGATTCGGCCCCTTTGCAGCCGGCCAGGTCCTCGTCCTCATCGAAGGCCGGGGGATCAGCGCACAGCCGTCGCCCTGATCCGCTCGACGAGGACACGCCCAAAATCCTGCTGCTGCTGCTCCGCGGCGATCTCCACGACGTAGCGCTCGGCGTCAGAGATGCGGCCTGCCTCGACCAGCTCGGCGACCAGCATCACGAGCACCTCGCGGAAGTAGCGGCGCCGGATATCGCCGTCCTCGACAGCCGTCTCCAGGGCCGCCAGGGCGTCGGCCCGCTCGCCGAGAAGGTGGTGGGCGTAGCCGGTGATGAAGGCCTGCAGTCCCGGCGAGAAGTCGGGTGCCTGGGTCAGGAATCGCAGACGGTCTAGCACGCTGTGCAGCGCTGCCTGCTCCATCGGGCCCAACGGCAACCCCGTGAGCTGCGCGCAGCGCGTCCAGCGCAGCGTGGCCCACAGATCACCCCAGACCGTATAGGGCTCCTCCAGGCGGGCGGCGCCATAATAGTCCCGCGCCCGCCGGTAGTCTCGAGCGGCAAATAACGCCTCCGCCACGCTCAGAGGCATCAGATCCGGCCCCTGCGCCTGCAGCCAGCTTCCGACGCCGCGCCGCTCTCCGTCGCTCAGCTGCGCCCACAAGGAGTCGGCCTGGCGGTCCAGCTCGCTCTTCCAGCTCTCGTTGCCGCGATCCATGGGCGGCGCGCCGAAGAGGGCGGCCATGTTCCTGACCACCGCCTGCCGCTCGGCCGGCAGGTCACCGAGGTGACGGCGGTATTCCCCGTCGGTTCGCAGTTGCCCCGCGGACGCCGTGCCCCAGGGTTCGGGTGCCTGGGCCAGTGCGGCGACGACGGCACGCGCCAGCAGCAGCTGCCCCGCCGTGGTCGGATGCACGTGGTCGGCCATCAGCTCCCAGCCGACGCCCGCTGTCGGGCTGTGCGTTCGAAAGGACTCATCGACCTTGGCAAGCAAGGCTCCCGTCTCGCCCGCCACACGGCGCACGACCCCGTTGAGCTCGCCCACGGCCCGCCACGGACGAGGATCCAGATCTCGAGCCTGCTGGTAAGCGGTCCTTGCGGCGGTACCGTCCCCCAGGCTCTCCAAATGGTGGCCTCGCAAAAAGTGCAGATAGGCGTCGTCTTCCCAGAGAACCCGCGCCCGTTGCAGAGACTCCAGGGCGGCAGCGGCGCTGTGCTGCCGCCCGCCAGCCGCCAGTAGGTCCTGGTAACGGGTGCGCTCCAGATTCTCTAACGGCGGCTCCCCCCGGGCCGGCGCAAAACCTCGCTCGTTACTGGCCAACGTGCACAGCACGAGAGGCACACCGCTGCGTCGGCAGAAGTCCGCCAGATCGCGCAGGGTGCCCTCCAGATTCGCCGCCGCCCGTGCCCGCGCCGGATCGTGTGCCGGAACGGCGCCCGCCCGGCCCATGACCTCAACCAGGGCCGTCGGTTCAGATCCGGTACCGCGAAAGGCCGCCAGCACCCCGCGGACCAGGCGCGTGAGCCGCAAATGCATGAGTGCGTAGTGAACCCGCTTGCTCCACAAGCTCCCTCCACCCTGATCCAGCGATGCCGACCCGTAGACGCCGTAGAACTCGTTGTGCCCGGTGTAGACGACCACCAGGTCGACGGGCAGCGCCGCGACGCCGTCTTCCACCGTACGGGCGACGGCAAAACTCGACACGGCGGTGATCCCGGCGTTGATGACCTCAATCTGGCGCCCGGGGTGAAGGTCCCGGAGCATCTCTTGCAGATAAGAGGCGGCGCTGAGCCGTTTCGGATGCGGATACCCCTGCACCGTCGAGCCCCCCGCGAACAGCACACGCAGCGCCGTCTCGGGGGCTGGCTCGATGTACGGGCGGGGGGTCATACGGATGCCGCGCAGGCGCACGTCACCGGCAACGCCGACGAAAAAGCGGCGGGCATAGGCCGGATTGATCGCGTGCAGCGATCGGCCGTCGACGCGAGCCAGCTGGAGAGTAAAGGGCGGGGGCGCCAGCATCGGCACGAGCCGTAGCCCGCCCTCTGGGAGGGCTACCAGCAACAGGCCGAGTAACAGCGCCTTGAGCCGGCCGCCCCTGAGCCCTGCGTTCATCTTATCCGGACTTAACGCTCGCGGCGGCGTAACGGGACAGCCCTTCTTCATGGATCTGCACCTGATCGGCATACGCCCCGCGCAGTGAATCGAGGAAAACGTCGAACAGCACGCCTTCCCGGTTCTTGCGAATCCTCGCGCGAATGGGCTTGCGCACTTGTCGGAATTCCACCGGCAGTAACTCGATGGGCTGATCGAGACGGAAGACGCTGTATTTCTCCTGCACCTCCAGCGGACCTTGCACCACACCAACATCTGCGGTGTTGCTGTCGCCGAGGGCGCTCCGATAGGGCGAGTTGAAGAGGGACTCGATGATGACCCGGCCGCTGTCGGAGAAGGCGTGACCGCGAACCGGCTTCATACCTGGCCGCACGGAATGGCGGCTGGCGAGCACCCCGACGCGCTCACCCGCCTGCGCCCGGGCCAGAACGTCCTCAGCCTCCGCGCGCGTGTCGCAGAGCACCTCCGTTATGTGGATGACGCCGGGTAGAGACGTGTAAGACTCTATATGCTCGTCGTACGCAGCTCGAGTTTCCTCAGCCGTTACCACGACCTTGCCGGCGAGCTCGTCCTGGTACAGGTGGGACGCGAGCAGGCTCTGGCGCTCCTTCTCCGTCCACGCCACGACATGCTCACGCTGATGCAACCCCCGGTCGCGCGCTTCGACGGCCAGCAGCGAGTCGGGAATGATCCTCAGCTTGAGCGTCCGCCGCAACGCCGTGCTGTCAGGCATCGCGGCCCCCTTCAGCAAGCCGCGCAGCCCCTGTACAGCGTCGCCGACGTCGAGCCCCCCTCCCTCGTACTCCATCAGCGCAGCCCGCGCCGAAGTAGGGGACAGCTCACGCCCCTGCAATCCTTCGAGGACGGAGGAGATGCGGTCGCCGTGGACAAGCAAGTTGCGAGCCTGACGCAGTGAATCGACGACGGCATGGAACCGGGCGACCTCCTTGCGCCGGATCACCTGCTGGGCCACCTCGGAGCGCAACTCCGCGAACGATGTTCGCTGCTTCTTAAGCACCTTAACAATCTCGAAACCGTCGACGGTCGGGATCGGCTCGCTGACCTGACCTTCCTCGAGGCGAAAGACCCCTTCGCGCAGGGTCGTTACGGCGTCACCTTGCCCGAAGAAACCGCGCAGATCTCCTCCAAGATCGGCGTCGTCAGCCAGGGAGCGCTCCTTGGCCAGCTCGGCAAAGCTTGCCCCCGTCTCCAGCAGGCGAATGATCTCGCGGGCGTCTTCCTCGGTGGCGGAGAGGATGTGTGCCGGCCAGATCTTCCAACCCAGCAGGTGCTCCTCGAAGGCGGTGAGCAGCTCCTCCTCTTTGACCGTGATCTGCTCATTCACGATTTCCTGCTGCAGGTCTTCTGCGATGCGTTTGTTGACCAACGCCGAAAGCGCCTGCCGGAGGGCAGGCAGCTGATCCAGCCCTCGCTGTCGGGCTTCGAGCAGAACCAGCCTGGTGTCCACCAGGCTCTGCAAGTGATCGCGATGGGCCTGGGCACCCTCTTTCTCGGAGCGCAGGTGGTCTGGCAACGCCTGCTCGTAGCGATCGAGATCCTCAGCGGTGATCGCCTGTCCGGCCACCGTG
>Ga0115002_10004868_pt1 | contig 16055 bp, 18 predicted proteins | sample ArcticOcean_MG_C_8_FD_89576 | JGI IMG/M metagenome (GOLD analysis project Ga0115002, IMG submission 89576) | Marine microbial communities from western Arctic Ocean - ArcticOcean_MG_CB11_86 | ecosystem: Environmental > Aquatic > Marine > Oceanic | place: Arctic Ocean: Canada Basin | collected... | reverse complement strand
CAGCGCCCCGTCTGTATTTGTAACGGAAGGCGGAACGCAGCTGCGATGGTATGTGGTGCCAGGAGCCGCCGCGCAAGACGCGCTTCTTGCACCCGCCCGACGTCCATGGCGACTGATCGACGGGTGCACCCCGATAGCTCTTTTGATAACAGTCCGCAACCCACTCCCAAACATTACCGTGCATGTCATGCGTACCAAAGGCGTTTGGCTCGTACTGGCCAACCTCGGCGGTTTGTTCTCCCACATTGTCGCTGCATAATACGTTTCGCCGTTTGCTCTCGGTGATGGCGTCAGTGTGATTCGCGTAGCTGCATAGTTACGCTGGGTCGTCGCCGTAGTGGTACAGGCTCGTACTGCCGGCTCGAAGCGCATATTCCCACTCCGCCTCGAGTGGATCCGAATAAAGGTCCTGGCCATAAAGATTGGTTGCGCCCGTCGTGTCGCTGGTCGACAGCGTCATGGTGACCGCACCGGCAGCGGCGGCAATGCGCTCAATGTCCTGCGCGAGATGAGATCCAAACCCCGTCCGCTGACGCGCTCGATAATCATCGGATGCCGTTCCCGCACGCACCCCCAGAAGGGCGCAGCGCCCACCCAGCCGAGTGGCGCGCCATCGTCCCCGAACAGGATCCGGCAGACCTTGTGTGGCAAAAGCGCCTCGTTGATCTCTTCACGCGCTTCGTCAGCCGTCGTCAGCCACATCGGTGAGTGCTCTCGATTGCCTGCGAGCGACAACGGAACCAGGGCGTCAATGAGGGCTGCATCACCCGGGGTCAGGGTCACAATTCGCATAGCAGTGTCCTTGATTGCAAATTTTCAGGTACTTTTGCCGCACCCACACCAATATACTGAAAGTTCCTACTCCAACTACCTGTGACGCCCCCAGGAGGCTCCAATGTCCGAACAACTTTCAACCGAAGACGCCGCCGTCGCTAACGACGCGACCACCGAGGAACCATCAATCAATGCAGTGCCCACGCCCGGGGACGCACAAGCGCCTGCGGCGGTCGAGCAAAATGAGCCTGCGGCGGTCGAGCCAAATGGGCCTGCGGCCGACACGCGCAACGAGCCCGAGGCGGACGCGCAGAAAGCCCCCGCCGAAGAGCAGACAGCAACCGCAACAGACACGGCCACCGAAGCCGACCCCAATGCCGGGCTCTCGACCATCGCGAGCTATCATTTTGCGGCAGCGATGGCGGCCCTCACGCTGTGGGGTGCCGGCGATGCGTGGGCGAGCACCACAGGCCTTGCGCTCGCCGAGTTTGTTTCGCTCGCCAATGCCCTGATCGCGGGGGTCGTCCTTGCTTATCTCTTCCACGAATGGGGCCATTTCACGGGCGCACGACTCGCCAAGTCTGTGTCCCCGGTTCTGGAGAAACCGCGCAGCTTTTTCATGTTCAGCTTCGACATGGCACGCAACAGCACGTCGCAGTTTCTGTCCATGAGCGTCGGCGGCCCTGCTGCCAACTGGACGCTGGTCTTGCTTCTTGTCGTGCTCATTCCGGTTGACACAGCCAGCCGCGCACTCCTGATCGCGACGGCAGCGGGCATTGCAACCAGTGTCAGTTTCTTCGAGGTTCCGGTTATCCAGCGAGTCCGCGCTGGCGGAGAACCGGTTGCGGAGTTGACGAGTCGACTCGCGAGCGGCGCGCTCGCTACTGGCCGTTACGTCAGCATCGGCGCAGGCGCCGTCGTGATGGTCATGCTCGCCGGGGCCCTTTAATAGTCAACCCCTGCGACCAGCAGCCACGGTAAACAGCAACACAGCCACGGCAGCAGCCCGCAGCGGTATCGGCGGCAGGCAACGGGTGCCTCTGCTATCGCACGGTCTCGTGGACTTCCTGCAATCGCTTGATGGAAATGTCGTTGAGGCTGGTAACAACGAGCGACGACTCGCGGAACGCAACCGCTGGGCCTGCATTCGAGCTATCCGGACAAACGATGCACAGCAAACCTGCAGCGACCGCCGCCCGCAGGCCCGTTGCCGAGTCCTTCAGCGCAATGGCTTCATCGGTGGTCGAGCCCAACTCGCGCAGAGCCGCGACGTACACATCCGGGTAGGGCTTCGAGTGCGCGACGGACGTGCCGGAGGAGAGCACGTCGAAATAGCCAAGCAGGCCAAATTTCGCCAAACAATCGGCAAGCGCTTCCGGGCGTGACCCCGAGGCGATGCCGAGCCGCACCTGCCCCGCAAGCGAACTCACGAGCGCTTTCACACCGGGCTTCGAGGTGAGATGTTTGCGAACCAGGTCCTCGTAGCGCGCCTTTTTAACGTCTCGGACCACCTCGGCATCAAGGTCCAGACCCTCATCGGTGATCCAACGAGCGCACGAGGCCTCGACCGTGTGCCATCGCGCCCATTGTTCCGGGCTGAGTTCAAAGCCGAAGGTACCAAACGCATACCGATATGCAGCGAACAGGAGTGGCTCTGAGTCAACCAGCAGGCCGTCCAGGTCAAAGATGACGGTTCTCAACATGCGGTTGCACCGGATTTCGCGAAAGGCGTAGCGCAACCTTGCGCGGCAAAACCGGAGACGTCAAAGACCGATTCCGGCCAGGTCTGCACCGGCATCCTGCTTCTCATCGGATCTCATCAGTGGTCGGCCAATCACGCCAGTGCGTGTCTTCAGACACAGAAGCAATCGCACTCCTGCGGTGTGATGTCCAACAGCCTTTTCGCGAGTACGCTGGGCCGAGTGCGCGACCCCGAAATGCGTGAAAGCACACATTATAAATTGTTAGAAGCTAACCGTTGCCAGTTACAGATAGGATCTGTCAATCGCCTTTGAGTGATTGTTAGATGAGTCCTACCGAACCCAGTGACAATCGGCTCCTTGCTGCGATGCCGCCCGAGGTTCAGACCCGACTGTTTCCGCACCTGCAGCTCACCAATCTTGCTCTCGGCCAGGTTATCGCCGAATCGGGCTCGCCCCTGACGGATGTCTACTTCCCGGTCGACGCAATCATATCGCTGCTCTACGTGATGGAAACGGGCGCGTCCGCCGAAATTTCCATGATCGGTAACGAGGGTCTGTTTGGCGTCTCCGTCTTCATGGGCGGCGAGAGCACCACCAGCCGTGCCGTCGTCCAGTGCAGTGGCACGGCCTATCGTCTGCCCGGTTATCGTTTGAAAGACGAATTCGGCCGCCACGGGGCAGCCCTGGATATTCTGCGGCGCTATACCCAGTCCCTCATCGCACAAATGTCCCAGACGGCCGTCTGCAACCGGCATCACACATTGAACAACAACTCTGTCGTCGGTTGCTGTTGTCGCTCGACCGGTTGTCCGGCCCGCGGCTGGACATGACCCAGGAACTGATCGCCAACGACATCGCTGTCGCGCTGCATGCCACGCTGGTGGATGCGCGCCTTGAGATCGCCGTTGAGGGGCACGAAGCAGCGATCGGTCTGACCGCGTGCCGCGCCCGGATGCGGGTCGATCGATACGCCATCGTCCGTCAGCCAGGCCGTACACTGCGCGTCAACTCATCCCACCTGGCCACACTCAAGCGCACGGACCCGCTAGCCAAACTGCTCGGCAAGTATCAGACGGCCCTTACATCACAGATCGCGCAGAACACCCTTTGCAACCGCCTCCACGCACTCGATGAACGCCTTGCGCGAAAGCTGCTGATGGCCTCCGAAAGTTGCGATTCTGATGCCCTATACGCGACGCACCAGGCCATCGGCGAAAGATTGCACATCCGCCGCAGTAGCGTGACCGTGGTGGCCGCGCAGTTGCAGGATCTAAAGATCATTACTTACTCGCGCGGCCTCATCCGAATCCTCGACCCAACCGCGCTCGCCGCACGCTCCTGTAGCTGCCATGGCGTGATCCACGCGCGGTGCGATCACGTCTTCTCGCGACCACACTGATACTGGATGAGATAACACTGGCCGAGATGACACTGGATAAGATGGTACTGGAAAAGAGCGTACTGGATGAAATCGACACGTGATGGGGTCCACATCGAGCGGCAAACGAACGATGCACGCAAGCCGCCTTCAGGCCGTCTTTGCCTGAGCCTGCTCATCGGCCCGACGCTCAGCGAGTTCGACCAGCATTTCAGCGTGCCTTTCCGGAGTTAATCGATACTGGGTGTAGAAGATGACAGATATGAAGCCCAGCGACGCGATGATGGGTCCATAGAATATCCCCATATTAAGGAGTGTCTCTGGCGGAACATCGGCTGCAGTCCTGATCTCGGCACCCGTAGGCCAGTCGATGAACTCGAGCGCCCACCCCGCAATCACCGCCCCGAACCCGCTCGTCGCCTTTGCCGAGAACGATACAGCGGCGAAAAAGGCGCCTTCCTGACGACGCCCACTCTGATACTCATGCTCATCGCAGACATCCGCCATCATTGAGCCGTAACCCACGTTGGCCTGCGCCGTCGAGAAGCCTTGAATGACCTTCACCGCTACCAGCGTCGGCAACAGAAGATCATTGCCGTTCTCCGGAAAGAAATCGAGCAGCCGCAGAAAAACCGGCAACGTCTGAAAGAAAGCCCACGACAAGCCACCGAAAATCAGGCAACCCTTCTTGCCAAATCGTGCAAACAACCGGACTGACGCGAAGGTGCCGAGCGCGTTGCCGATGGCATAGGAGACGAGAACTGGCAGAATGATGGTGTCATCCAGCTCCCAGAAGTAGGTGAACATGTAGATGTCGAGCGTGCCCGTCACCCCGACCATGATGTAGACCACCAGCACGCCGGTAAAAAGGAAACGAAAATTCCGATTGCTGATGACTTCTTTGAAGTCGATGAACAGGCGCACAAAGAGTTCGGTGGCAGAGACCCGCGCGGTCTCCACGACCTTCGGGAGAAACGGAATCACGGACCGTGTACCCCAGGCACTCCAGAAAATGGTCCCTGCCATCACCAGCGCGACGCAGAAAGCCCAGGGTCCATAGGCGCCAGGAATGAACCGACCGGACTGACCATCGTCAGTCTGGAAGAGCACCGAAAAGCCCCAGAAAAAAGCCAGAAGTGCAAAGAGCGAGCCCATGTTGCCGAAGAACTGACGATAAGCGACTAGCGCGGTACGATCCTCGATGTCTTCAGTGATCTCCGCACCGAGGGCGATGTGGGGCACATGGTAAAGCGACATCACGGTTCGCGATACGTTAGTCAGAATAGCGAGCCACCAGAAGAGTCCGAACTCTGACTCAACGAGCGGAAAGAAGAGAAGGAAAAAGCAGAGAGCGAGCGGCGCAAAAGACGAGAACATGAAGGGGTGTCGCCGTCCGAGCCGCGACTTCCAGTGATCTGACAACGAACCGGCGAAGACGTCAGACAACGCGTCGATCATCACAGCAAGACCGATCGCAGACCCGGCAAGCCCCGGACTAAGACCGAGGATCTGGCTGTAGTAAAAGAGCAGGAAGAAGCCGAGGCCGGTGCCAAACATGCCTTCACCCGCCTGGCCTACGCCGTAGGCAAATTTGACGTTGAAGCTGAGTTTCTCCGTAACCACGTTTTGTAGACCCTCCTCGGGTTGTTGTTCGGGAATCAGTCCTGCTTCTTATGCAGCGCAAGCAATCCGGCACGCATCTTTTGATGCCGGCTCGTTCTGACCTATCCGGGTACTTATTGGAGCGGCCCGCATCACCTCACATTCGCCGTCTGATTGCCATCCCGGTGCTGTTGGGCCACAACAGCACCGGGTCGACGTGCCTCTTTGCTCCAGGAAACGTGCGGGGTTTGTTTGCAAACCGACCTCCAGGAATTGTCAGGATGAAAAATCCTTCACAGAATCGGCGCTTCTCTCTCTGTCTCTCAGTCTCTCTGTCGTTCTATTAAACTTCGGTCGGAGCCAAGTCGGAGTCGTCAGTTGCCCTCGCGACCCGCCACCTCAAGGCCATGGATCTCTTCGACCAGGGTTGTCAGGGTCTCCAGTGCCTCGGTGTACAGGGCATCTTCTTCCTCGTTCGCGCCGAATTCATAGCCATCCGGCACCTTCGCGTATGGGTTGCGCTTGAAGTCATCCAGGCGAGCCATGAGTACCCCATGTCGACGCCGTTGTTTCAATGTCATTCGCCACATCGTGTCGTCTCCCTCGCCCTGCCCAATTTAGTCACCGTGTCGTTAGTCAACGAGGACTGCAACGCTTTACTCGCACGGCTATCTCACCGACATTCTTTACTCGCAGCCGCACATCACAGCGGACCGGGACGCAGCACACGCCCGTCCCGCTCGCCGGTATGCTCGTCGTCTGCAAGAATCTGCGTGCCGTTGACGAGCGTTGCCAGATAACCGCGGGCTGGCTGAATCAGGCGACTGTTGCCATGGGGAAAGTCCTGCACCACGCGCGGTTGCTGTTCGGCCACACGCGACGGGTCGATGACATTGATATCGGCCCGCATCCCCGGTTTCAGCTCGCCCCGATCCGTGAGCGCCAGAACATCCGCGGCGCGCCGGGTCATCCGATGCACAGCGGTCGCAAGGTCGAGCTTTTTCTCATCGCGCACCCAATGACTCAAAAAGAACGACGGCCAGCCCGAGTCCATGATCACGTTCACGTGCGCACCCGCGTCACCGAGGCCAGGGACGACCCAGTCCCGATTCATCAGGGTCTCGATAGCATCAAAGTTCATGTTGAAAAACGGCATGTGAAAAGCGGCGCGTCCGTCCGTCTCAAGCATCAGACGGATCCACGTCTCGGCCGGGTGTTCGCCAAGACCCGCCGCCATCGTGGCAAGGTTGTCGTCGGCTGAGCGGGTGTACACGGGGCGTTCTGCGTCCCCCATAAACCGCATGCGCCGCGCAAAGGCGATGCTGCCTTCATGCTGTCGCGCCGCTTCGATCAACTCGTCACGGAAGGATGCATCCTGAATCGCCGCCAGACGTTTTGCGGGTGCAATCGCGTGCAACTTCTGCCAGCCGGGGAACAGCATGACCGTCTGCAGATTGGACACGTTGCCGCCGCAGCGTGGCACTGTGGTGCCATAGATCTGACAGCCCTTTGCCCGGTAATCCTCAATGATCTGGTGCGGGTCGTCGAAGTTGAAAGACTGGGTCTCAACAACGCTGAACAGAACCCGACCACCACTTGCGATGGCCTGTTTACCCAGTAGGTCGAGGTCATTGCCGATGGCGTCCTTCGAGTAATGCGGCACATTCTGGATGAGTCCGTTGTGCCGGCCAACCTCGCGTGCGATCGCTTCCAGCTCCGGCGCTTCTGCAAATGTCCCAGGGATGGAACGACCGTCAGGGACGCGATGAGCAGGCAGTCGATTGGACGAGAATCCGATCGCGCCTTCCTTCACGGACTGCCCGGCAAGGGCTGCAATTTCTGCAATCTCCTGCTCGTTCGGATTCTCATCGATGCCGCGTTCGCCCATCACGTAATAGCGCAGCGCAGCGTGACCGACCATGCCGGCGAGATTGATCGCGGGCCCAAGTCGCTCTACTGAATCGAGGTACTCACCGCACGACTCCCAATCCCACGGTAGCCCGGAAAGAATCGCCTCACGCGGAATCTGCTCGACCGTCTCCATCATCTCTGCGAGGAAGGCCCGGTCTTTCGGCTTGCACGGCGCGAAGGTGACCGCGCAGTTGCCCATCAGCGCGGTCGTCACACCGTGGCAGGAACTCGGCGTCAAGAGTGGATCCCACCCGACCTGCGCGTCGAGGTGCGTGTGCAGATCAATGAAACCGGGCGTCACGGCGGCGCCGTCCGCATCGATCTCGCGTCGCGCTCTGCCGCCGACGTCGCCGACCGCCGCGATCTGGTCCCCGTCGATTGCGACGTCGCCAGCGAACGGTTCGCCGCCGTTCCCGTCGACGATTAGTCCACCACGAATAACGATGTCATGCGCCATGATGCTTTCACTCCCGTTGCCGTCGTTTCGTACATTTGCGTCAACCTGCACGGCCGGTTGCGCGTTGAATGACTCGGACTTCTCGTAACAACCAGGTCATCCGTCAATCATTAAGCGACGAGAATACGCCATTGAATGGCCACCCGATATGACGTCACTCGATGAATGCCATCGCAGGTTACTCAAGAGTGCGCATCCGCACTTCTGGGGTTGCGGGGATCAGGGCCACGGGTTCAGGATCTCTGGCCGTGGCCGGCCGGCGGCGATAACCAATGAAAGTCCTCTTCTTGGGGCAACCGCTTGGACTGATCTCGATGCGAACGCGACGGTCGTGGCCCTGCTGCCAGGCTTTTCGGCAGCCAGGCGAGTCCTGTCGCAGAACTCCGTTCTGCGCGGGAACTCGGGAGCGGTGCAGGGATGCACCGCCATTTTCGGCAAGAAAATGCGAGGTTGCTTACAACCGACGCTCAGGAATTGTCATGACGGCAATTTGGGCGAAAACAAGCAAATCAGCCCAAATCATCGCTGCTGAGTTCAATCATCGACGACACGCTGCACGGTGTCTGCGGCTTGCAACCTGGCATTCTTTACCGATGCGCTCGGGGAGCCTCCAGCAACGCATCAAACGATCCGCGCCCTGGACGCAGCAGACCCGCTCATTCGGGCGGCTTTTCCGATTTGGGCGTTCGGACCCGGGGCCGCGATTTTGCACCGCGTGTTGTTGTTGCTGTGCGACTCGGCTCTGCTTTACCCGCCGGCCCTGACTTTCGTCTCCGTGGCGCCCGGCCCGACGCGGCGCCGCCAGGCCGACCCTCTCCCGCCTTCTTTGGTCTGGGCTTGCGTTTAGCACCACGAGTCTTGTGGCCGGCTGTCCCACCGAGCCCGGCGAGGCCCGTCGGCAATTGACCCCGGCTCTCGACCACTAGCCGCGTCACCTGTTCAACCAACGGCTGCATGAGGGTGTCGTAGGATGCTGTGCGTTCCGTGATCGCCGTCAGGATTGCCTCCCACCGCGCTGTCATATCAGGCAATGTCGCGGCCTCAGGCAGCGCGTGAATCAGCGCTCGGCCGGGCACTGTCGATTCGATGTGTTTGCCGTGCCGGACCAGGAAGTCCCGGCGAAACAGCAACTCGATGATGCCCGCGCGAGTCGCTTCGGTGCCCAGGCCATCGGTGTCTTTGAGCACGGCACGAAGCGAGGCATCAGCAACGAACGCCGCAACATTCGTCATCGCCAAGAGCAAACTGGCGTCGTTGAAACGGGCTGGCGCAGTGGTGTGGCGCTCCTGCACATCGGCTTGCAATGACTTCGACTGCTGGCCCGAATGCAGCGCGGGCAGAGATTGCTTCGCCTGCCCGGGATAACCGCCAGCGTTCTCCGACCTGGCCGCCGCGCGCCCCGCCCCGTCATGAGAGGCCTTATCGGGACGGTTTCTCGCTGCGGCATCGCGGCCCTGCGATGGTGCGCCGAGCAACAATCGCCAGCCCGCCTTGCCTTCCTCAGTGGCCTTCGCAATGAAGAGCCCGCCACTGATATCAATCTCGGCCCGGGTCTCGGCGTATTCGTGATCTGGTAGAAACTGCGCGAAGTAATTGCGCACAATGAGTGCGTAGACGTCACATTCGTCGGCGGTCAGCTTCGACACCGACCTGGCCGTAGGAATAATCGCGTGATGCGCCCCGACGCTGGCGTCATCGAACGCGCGGGCCCGGCGCGACGTGTCCAGGTTGTCAATCGCCTCGCGCATTCGATCCACGCCCGGATTGCGCCCGATCGCATCAATCACGCTGCGCGCCTCACCGTGATGAGCTGCCGGCAGGTAGCGACAGTCAGACCGCGGATAGGTGATGAGTTTGTGCTGCTCGTACAGTCGCTGACAGATGTCGAGGACATGCTGCGCAGAGAGTCGATAAAGACGCGCAGCATCAATTTGCAGACTGGAGAGCGAATGCGGTAACGGGGGGCGTTCGCGACGCTTCTTGCGATCAACTTTGGTGACCGTCGCCGGCTGGTCAGAGATGCGCCGGGCAACGTTCTGCGCCAGCGGCTTTGACAGGTTCCTGCGCTCACTATCGAGAAAACGCGCGCACCCGTCGCTCGGTATCCAGCGCGCACGAAAGGTGTCACCGTCGGCATCTGGCAACGTTTCGAGATTGGCCCACACCTCATAGAAGGGTTTGCTAACGAACGCGTCAATCTCTTCGTCGCGCCGCACAACGAGCCCCAGCAGCGGCGTCTGTACGCGTCCGACCGACAGCACCCCGCCATAGTTAACCTTGCGGCCCTGCAGGGTGTACGCGCGGGTCAGATTGATGCCGTAGAGCCAGTCCGCGCGCGATCGCGCAAGGGCCGATGTCGACAGCGGTTTGAATTCCGAATTCGCCCTTAGACGCAACAGTGCAGAGACTACCGCCGCCCGGTTGAGGTCGTTGACCAACAGACGCTGCGCTTCGTTCGGATTCGCGCCCAGATGGTGAATCACCTGGTCCACCAGGAGTTGCCCTTCCCGGTCCGGGTCACCGGCGTGAACGATCTGATCGGCCTCTTTAACCAGCTTGCGAAGCACACCGAGCTGCTTTTTAGTCTTCGCCTTTTCCTGCATTTGCCAGCACGCCGGCACAATGGGCAAATGATCATGCGACCAGCGCTTGAAGACAGGATCGTAAGCTTCCGGCTCGGCTTGCTCGAGCAGGTGACCGACGCACCACGACACGGTCGCGTCGCCAACCCGAATAAAACCGTCCCCGCGTTGCTGCGTGCCGGGCAGTGCATCGGCGATCGCGCGCCCGAGGCTTGGCTTCTCTGCGATATAGAGCGTCATGGGAGCAACTATAACCAATACTGTGCATACATACAGCTATGACCGAATTGGCTGCCCCCGTCCCGGACCGTGCTCCCCCGAAACTGGCAGCGATCTCGCGCGAGCCGCCCTGTAGCAATAGAGAGCGACCTAATGCAGAGTGACCCAATACGGAAACGATCTCAGTCAAGCAGCATGCGCAAAACGACGACGCCTTAAGCTCTTTCCTGTCCCAAGATTATCATCCTGACAATTTTTGGGCGTCGGTTTGCAAGCAAACCTCGCACTTCTTGTAGAAAAGAGGCTTGCAGAAAAGAGGCCTGCAGAAAATGGCTCGCGAGAGCGTCCTGATCATTGGAGAAGAACATGACAACAACGCACTTTTCTTATCGTCCGACCACGCAAGGCTTGGGCGCCGAGGTCGACGGACTCAATCTCGCTTCAGCATTGACCGATGGCGAGATCTCGGAACTCAAACAGCGCCTTGGCGAGTACGGTGTGTTACTCATCCGCGAGCAACTGCTCAATGAACGCCAACAACTGGCGTTCATTGAACAGTTCGGCGAGTTGCAGGGCCATCCAGTGCCGAACGTAGCGGGACCCGCACCCGTTGATCAGCCAGACGAACGTGTCTTCTACCTGACTAACGGGCTTGATGGTGCGCCTGCAAAGCCCAAGGTTAAAAGAGCGCCGGCGGCGGCCAAAACAGATGAAACGCGGCACCGTCGCCGATCTGGCTGGCATTCCGACCTGCAATACATGCCTGACCCACAGGTGTACTCGATGCTGCACTCGCTCGAGATTCCCGTTACCGGCGGCGACACGGAGTGGTGTGACATGGCCGCCGCTTATCTCGCGCTTCCCGCAGATGAGCAGAATCGATTGTCGTGCCTCTTCGGCTTGAATCAGGTGCATTTTCTGCGCGAGCAAGCGCCCGTGCGTCATCCGCTGGTTCGCGTCCACCCGATCACCGGCAAGCGTTGCCTGTATCTGTCCCCATCGATCACCCAGGCGATCGATGGCATGGCACCTGACGAGTCAGAGACGCTGATCACATCACTAACGGACCATGCCACGCAGTCGCAGTTTTGTTACCGGCACCAGTGGCAGGTGCACGACACGCTCATCTGGGACAACCGCGGCACCATGCACGTGCGCCATCCGTTTGATATGAACCAGCGGCGCGTGGTCAGGCGCACCCAGACCGTCGGCGAGCCGATTGTTGCTGCGGTGGCATAGGCGTGAAGTCCGTCGAACCCATTTGCGGGATCGTCCCACGCCCCATCGCACAAACGTAACCTGCGCGAGCTCAAAGAAGACGAGATAAGTCACCGTCAAAGCTGCCTGCAGCGCATTTCGATGGTACCGATTGGACGTCAGGATGCCGAGGAGTGAGAACCGGCCTGGTGTATCCAGGGAGCTTCCGGGAAGTCAGCAGGGAACCGGCGGCGGGCGTGAGAGCAGCACACGCTTAGACCTGCCAAGTGGACTCTGTCGACAGTTTGGCCGAACTGTACCTGTCGATGTCAGATAACAATAAACACGCAAAACCCGAGAGATTAGCGTTGTCCAAAGGCCGCGCGCACGGCGCTTGTGAGCGTCTGATCGGCCGGAGCGAGGGCCCGCCGCAACCACCACTCATCGCCTTTCGGCGGCTTCCCGAGCAGCGTGCGCATCCAATAGTTCCAGGCCGCAAGCCATAGGACCCGAAGCCTGGCCGCGTCGGCCATCCTTTCGATTTCATCACCCGTCAGATCGACGTGAGTTCGGTACGCATCAGCCAGTATTTGCATCTTCACCGGGTCCCACATGCCGCGGCTTCTGCACAAACCCATGACCTGAAGCAGACAGGTAATCCTCGGTCCAATCCCGCACCCCGTCCAATCAATCAGCACCACCCGTTTGTCGTCGGTGGCCACGAGATTGACCGGCGCCGGGTCCGGGTGCACGAAAGACCGCGGCAGATCACCACAATCATCAGATCGCTCGCAAGCTGTCGAAGGCCTCCCGGTTCTTGCCCGGCAACTTCGGTTCAATGCCGCCGAGAATCGCGTGCGCCAGGCGTATGTCCTCGCCGGGCAATCCTTCGAAACCCGGCATGTGGTGTAGAGAGCCACCATCCCGCTTCGGCAAGTCGTCCAGGCTGAGCGAGTGGAGACACCCAAGCGTGTCGCCGACATCTTTGAGCACCCATCGTGCACGGCCCGGCGACTTGTCGACAACAAACTCCGTCACAAGTACGGGCTGATCATCGAGCATGGAGACCGGGTTTGCGGCCGCAAGCCGTTCCGCATTCATATTCTGCGCAGCGAGCTGACATAGCGCAGCGCAGCGGCGTCGCCCTCCACCCGATCTCTCGTGCGCTCCGGAATGAAGACGCGCGCGACCCACGCCGGACCCTCATCCCGATCAATTCTAAAAACGCCTGCGTCAAGCTTCAGCATTCCCGCAATATCAATACCGTGCGTGATACGCAGGTGATCGCTCAGGTCCTGTTCGCCCCGGTCACCGTAAGCAAGTTTCAGGAATCGCCTCAGCTCAGTCATTCGTTCGTTCATCCGATCGTTCGTTCATCCCGATTAGGGAGCCTCCCGACTCTACGCTCGATCTTTTGAGGTTCAGTGTTCAGAATCGCGATCTTAGTCCGCTCAAGACAACCAAACGACTTAACTATGTCGCATTGTGGTCGATGCTATTGGCGGTCGCGAAACGAACGTCAGATCCGTGTATCGGTCCAGACTGGTACTCTTCAGAGTCTTTCATGGAACTAAAGCAATATGCTGCTGTGAGTTTCCTGCGCAACAGCGCGGTAATCCGGCACCGTGAAATGCTGCTAGCCACTGGTTTTCCCGTCCTCCGGCTTCGCGACGTAGAGCATGACGAGGATCGCAGCCAGCCACATGATCACGCCGTTGGTATAGAAAACGAGGTCCTTACCAAGCACGTCGTAAATCAGACCGCCGACGAGCGGACCGATCGTCGCACCAACGCCGGCAGCGAGTTCCACGACACCGTAGCTACGGCCAGTCGTCTCTGCCGTACTCATGTCGGCGACCCAGGCGTTGCGGGCAATGTCTGCCATGATGATACCGACGGCCGAGATTGTGAAGCCGAGTGCAATGGCGGCCAGTCCCGGCATATGGGGCAGCGCCAGGTAGAGGGTTCCCGTGAGCAACCATCCGCTCGCCATCGAACGGGATCGTCCGAGTCGCTGTGCCAATGCGCCAAGTCGTGACGGCAGCACCGCGTACACGATACCGACGGGAAGAAAGGCAAAAGCGAGCACGCGCAGTTCGACCCCGAACCGATCCTGAAGATAGATCAGATACAGGGGCTGAATGAGCGAGGTTGCAAACGCAGCGATGAAGATCACCAGCAGCAAGCGTTCCTGTTGGGGCGGCACCTCGAAGCGCCAGGTGAAGCGGGCCCGCACCGTTGGCTCGGTGGTTTCCGGCACCGTACGGATCGCGAACGCGACCGCGACTGCTGCGACCAGCGCGAAACTCGAGAAGGTCAACTGCCACGCATGCACAGGGACAACCCCGACGAGCGTGAAACCGAGAAACGCACCGGCCATACCCCCACGTCCCTGACTCTCGACGTTGCGACCGAGCGCGGCGGCCCGCGACTCGGCGGTCGTCAGGTCCGCCGTCATTGTGTCGGTCGTGATCAGCAGCAGGGCGAGCCCCACGCCCTGGACCAGACGACCAAAGTACAGGGAGGCAAGGTCTTCGCTCAGGGCGAATATGCCGTTCGTTACGATATAGAACGCGAGGGCCGCTACGAAGAACCAGCGTCGCCCGAATCGATCGAGCCCTATCCCAACCAGAGGCCGCAGAACGAGAAGCGCGGCGGTGAAGATGCTGAACAGGCCGCCGATCTCCAATGCCGAGGCGCCGAGTTCCCGGGCCCTGAGCGGAAGCGCAAACGACAGAAACACCATGGGAGTCGAAATCAGAAAAAGGCCGCGGCGGATCGCCGCGAGCGCCTTGAGTGTGGTGTCGGGTGTCATCGCTCTCAGATTCTTGCAACCATCTAACGGGTTTTCAACAATTCGAGCACCTCATCGGCAATGCTGCTAACGGATCGACCCGAGGTATCGATGAGGGTCTCGTTGGGGTAAAGCGGACGCCTGCGTATTGCGCCGTCCCACACAATCGCTCTGTCGACGTCCGTCCAACCTGCAGCGCGTGCTTCAATTCGCGCGCGGCGCTCGTCCGCATTGAGCACGAGCGTAAAGATACGGACAGATCGCTCTGCAAAGATGCGGCACAGATCGCCGATACGCCGGTCCAGCAGATCTTCAACCATCACGTTTTGATAGCCATGCTTAAAGTAGTTGTTGAGTGTGAAGATCAGGTTCTCAAAAGCCATCTCGTGCTCTGATTCACTGGTATTCGACCAGAGCGGGTCCAGATGGGGATCGCGAAGATGCCCGAAATCGATCGCGACAGAGCCCAGATCGGCCTTTAGCTGCTCGCTCAACGTCGACTTGCCAGAACCCGGCGCTCCTGCAATCACGATCAGTTCAGTCATCTCAACGCGCCCATCCAAGCGATATCGATTGCCATTGACCCGCTACCCGGACACGGGTCCGTCTTCCGGGACCGCAAGATCATAGCCAAAGTGTCGATTCGCACGTGAGACGATGCCGATTGCACGACGGGCTTCGTCCCCTGACAAATTCTCGCACCAGCGACCAACGCGAACAGTATGGTCCGGGCGCGAATAATGGCGCGACGTTTCGGCTTCAATGACGCGCTCATTGTTTGAATCCTGCACCCGATCCGACCAGGCTGCCAGCTGCTTCCCGGTGATCACCGGGCACAAGTCCCACGTTGGTCAGCCGGTCTTTGCGAACGTCATTGGGTCACGAATCATGTCCTCGAATCGAACCAGGATCCCGCGCGCGCGAACCCGCGCATACCCGTGTTCGTTGATCCAGGCCCAATGATGTGCACATCGCTCGACCAATGGACGGTACAGCCAGCTTTGCCAGCCTGCCGGCTGCGGATGGTGACCCCCGTTATCGGCGATACCAACGCGAAGCGAACTGATCGCGTCAAGCGGATGCCTGACAATCCAAAAGATCACAGTAGACGGCTGGTGTTCGAGCAGCGCAGTCAGCGGAAACGACAATCCGGGATCCGGTGAATACTGCACCGATGCCGTCGGCACTTTGACCGCAGTGACCTTGCCGGCGGAAATATCGAGGACTTCGTCAAAGGCCTCCTCTAAGACTTCGGAAAATGGAGGTCACTCTGATAGCGCTAGTATGAACCGCACCGGGATTCCCGGAGACTCCGAATCTTGAGAGGATTGGAGTATGGCGAAGTCAAATCGGTATTCCCCCGAAGTCAGGGAACGAGCGGATCGGATAGTATTGGAACATGAGAAAGACCACAGTTCGAGATGGGCGACTATCGTTT
>Ga0115002_10004867_pt1 | contig 16055 bp, 13 predicted proteins | sample ArcticOcean_MG_C_8_FD_89576 | JGI IMG/M metagenome (GOLD analysis project Ga0115002, IMG submission 89576) | Marine microbial communities from western Arctic Ocean - ArcticOcean_MG_CB11_86 | ecosystem: Environmental > Aquatic > Marine > Oceanic | place: Arctic Ocean: Canada Basin | collected... | reverse complement strand
CGGGGGGAAGCCGAATCTCGAACGTGTCGTCGAGATCGTGCGTGACAGCCTTCACGTCGAACGCATCGTCATCGTCGTCGGCGCGTATGGCGACCAGATACGTCAGCATTTTGAGGATGGATCGCACTTCGGCGTGGCGATCGTCTACGTCGAGAACGACGCGATCGAGCGCGGCTTGGGCTACTCGCTGCTGCTCACGCGTTCCTACGTAGACGACTACGCCTGCGTCATGCTGGCCGATGAATGCTATGTCGATTCAAATCACGAAGAGATCCTGGCCACCGACTACCGGAGCTGCGTCGCGACCTGCGCCGTTCAGGTGACAAACGACAGGGATCTCATTAAGCAGAATTACGCGGTGTACGCCGAGAGCGGTCTCATTCGGCGCTTGGTAGAAAAGCCAAAGCACACGGACGGGGCGCTACTCGGACTCGGGACGTTCGTGATCAGCCTGCGATTCTATGAGCATCTGGAAGCCGCGCTGGCGTCCGGTCTCCCGTCGGACCCGGTGAGTGTGCTTGGCCGGTTGTGTGAAGCCGGCGAACGGGTCGGCTTGTTTCAGATGCGTGGCCTCTACGTCAACATTAACAACCGTGATTCGTTGAATCTGGCAGGTATCCTCGTGCGCGCGCAGGACTTTCCGACCTGCACGCTCGGGCTCGCCTTGATGATGAAGGGCTCGATGGAGGAGACGTCACGTTCGATCGAGGAGTTTCGCGCCCTTGGACGCTTTAACCAGATCGTGCTAGTGCTCCCTCCTGGTGTCGACACCCCGGAAACGGAGCCCCGGGTCGAATGTGTTTCCGCGTCGTCGTCCCGATACGGGGACATGATGCGCACCGGTTTCGACTCGGTGTCGTCTGACATTCTCATGTGTGCGCAATCCGACGGATCTTGCCGTGCGCGCGACGTGCCGAAATTTCTCGAATACCTGAAGGAGGCGGATTTCGTCGTCGGCACCCGAACGACGCGACAGTTGATCGAGCAGGGCACGAACATGCGTGGCCTCGTCCGTTTCGCGCACATCTTGCTCGCCAAGCTCTTAGAAGTCGTCTGGTGGGGGTACGAACCGAGGTTCACGGACTCGGGGTGCACGTACCGGGCGATCTGGAACTCCACCTACCGCCTCATCAGGGGCAATTTGCGTACATCCGGACCCGAGTACTCCGTCGAGATGTTCCTTGAGACGCTGAAGTGCCGGAGGCGCATCATCGAAATTCCCGTCAGCTTCGCGGTGCGGCGAAAGGGCGTGAAAGAACCGGATCAGACCTTTCGCGCCTTCGTGTCCATGCTGATGCTGATCGTTCGGCGCCGATTCAGCTAGCGCGAAGAAAATACAGGGCCGAACTCCTGAGGAGTTGCGCGCTCGACAGCACGACAACTGGTACGAGGGCCAGCCTTGCCGCGTCGGCGTACTTCTCGCCTCTGTGTAGCAGACTCACGGCAACGCTCACGACGAGCAACCCCGGAGCCAGAGCAAGCCGATGATGGAGGTCGGCGTCAGGAAAGACGGCGGCGAACGCCGCGAAGTGGAACGCAGCGATCCATATCGTCCAGCGCGCTTCGGGTGCACGAGCGTAATGGAGTACCAGTACTACGGCGGCCCATATGAACGGCAGGCCGAGAGTCCCCGCCCATCCTCCTCGACCTGGCCACAATTGGCCTGTCAGCAGCCCAAGGTCACCGAGGCTGAGCGCAAAGCGCCCGAGGCTCTCAAGAGCTTCGGCCGGACCGGACGTCATATTTCCCATCTCGGCAACCGGCCCGCGCGCAAAGGCGTCGCCGTACCAGCGCACATTCTCTGTGAGCGTGAACAGTTGGCCGGCCATGATGCCGCCCGAGAGCCCCCCAATCGTCAGTCCACCGGCTGGCCGCCAATCGCGCGTGCGCCAGGCATTGCAGCCGACCCCAACCATCATCGCCAAGGCCACGGGAAAGTTTGTGAGCTTTCCCGCGGCCGCGAGTCCGGCTAGCCATCCTACCCAGGCTGTCTCCTGCCATGAAGCACCGCGTACGCGTACGAGCAGCCAAGCCAGCGCCACGAAAGCGGGGAGAGCGAGGAGTAGGTCGTTCTTGATGAGCACGAACTGATGGAACACGGGAGGCACAACAAGGAGGGCGGCGATGGGCCATCGAGACGGTCCCGGGCGGAGCCATGTTTGTACCGCAGCTACCGCGACACCGAAGAGCAGGAGACCAAGCAGTCCGTGCATGCGGACGAGTCCCTGACCTACGACCGGAATTTGTCGTACGTCGGCCAGAGCCAGTTCGTAGACCGACCCCAGGACATTGGCTTTCGAATCGCCGTCGGGATCGTACTCGAGAGTGCCGACTCGTTCGATCTGGGCTACGCGCTCAAGGTGATAGGGATCCGCCGCCTCTAAAGGGAGCCACACGTTGAGAAGGAGGACGACACCGCCGAGCATTGCCCATGCGGGCCACGGAGGGGGGGGGTGGATCGCCGCGGGCCATCCGAGAAAGGCCGCTCGCCGGGTGCGTTGCCAGGCGATGAGCAATACGGCCAGGACTAGATTGAACGTGACCAGTGAATGCAGCGTGCCGAGTCCAGTCACAGTCGCCACCTGCATCTCCACCGAGAGGATGCTGATCGCGACGTAGACCCGCGTGAAGACCGAGACGGCAGTGTTCCCCCACGGCAGCAGCGCGGCGAGTAGCAGCAGGAGATTCATCTAGTGCCCCGTCATCCATGTGTGAAGTGGAGGTCGAAGCGCCGCGTCCCTTTGGCACGGCACCTCGCCCGTGCCGGCGCGATGAAGGAGTCGGACACACACGACAGGATCGACATCGGGGCCAAGCCGTCTCAGTGTTGTGTGCCAGCCTGGTGAGTCGATGCGTGGGCGGAATCGTGACCGGGCCCGACGCATCACGCCCGGCGGCCGATCGCGGCATAGTCGAGCCACGTGAACAGCAGGCTATTGAGTCGCTCGACGTTGTCGTTGAGCGTGTCGACGTTATCACCCAGTGATGCATGCGGTGCGATCCGCTGTAGCTTGTCGTGCTCCGGATAGGGCGCGCGATAGCGAATGTCGACGTGCTGGAACCCGCTGGCAACCAGCAGGTAGGTGAGCGTGTCAGGGTGAATCGGCCGGACATGTGTGATGTCGCGAATGTAGCTTTCGAAGAACGCGAACCAACACGCGGGATTGATGGTTTCGAGAATGATCGGCGCTCCTGGGCGCAACTTGTCGAAGGCAACATCAAGCAGCCCAGTGAGGTAGCGCGGCTCGAGGTGTTCAACGACCTGTGCAGCGAACAGCCCACCCAACGAGTTGTCAGGTTGCGCCCGAAGGTACGCCAGTGCGTCTGCTTCAGTGGCGTCGAGTCCTTGCTGGCGACAGACATCCACCATCGAACCGTTGATATCGATGCCTTTGGCCCGAACACCCTGTCCTCGGAGAAGTGCCAGAAACTCGCCGCGGCCACAGCCGATGTCGAGCACGTCACTGGAGTCCTGAAAGAACGGCAGATACTCCGACACCCGCTTCGTGATGTCGTCGGTGGAGCCACGAAATCGATCCTCGAATCCCACGTACGTGTGGCTGTCGACAGACTCAAGCTGCCCGGAGGCCACGGCGGCGGCAGGCTCGGAGGAACTCGTAGTGGTTGAGGGGGCGGTCGCTGCACTCGTGGAGAGTTTGCCCACTTCGCGTTTCAAGGTGTGCGCCGCCTGTTGGAGGACGCCGAGCGAGGCTCTCAGTTCTTCGTGTGACGCGGCGAGCGCGGCGACGGCATCGCCACTCCGTCGTTCCCACGCGCCCAGTGCTTCCTGGTGGCGGCGCAGTTCGTCGGTCTGCCCGGCCAGTCGGTCGCGTGCGGATCGCACGGTATCTTGCACCGTCTGCTCGACCCATGCAATCGTGCGCTCGCTGGCATGGTGCGCCTCGATGCCGACGTGCGTGCTGCGATTGATGTGGTCGACGAGCGCTGCATTGAACTCCTGCTGGCGAATGAGCAGCCGAACCAGAAATCCGCGCAAGCGGTCCTTGATCCGATCGCGCCATCCTCCTCCAACGAGCGGAGCGCCGGCCGCAAGGTCGTACAGCTGGTTCAGGCGTTCGAGTTGAAACCGATCGGGAGGAGGGATCGGCGTCGGACGTGGCGGCATTGTGTCGCCCATCGTGTCAGCGCCCGACCATGCCTTCGGTGGGACTACTGGCTGTCGCGTACGACTTTCTCGGGATGCGCCCAGATAAATAGGCGAGACGTCCAGCTCGCACGGCGTAGTTCATCGCCTCGGCCATGGAGAGTGGGTCCTCCGCACCGGCTATCGCGGTGTTCATCAGTACGCCGTCCGCCCCCAGTTCCATCGCGAGAGCGGCGTCGGACGCCGTGCCGACACCAGCGTCCACGATGAGCGGCACGCGCGAGAACTCGCGGATGATCCGGAGGTTATTGACGTTCTGAATGCCGAGTCCGGAGCCGATTGGCGCACCCAGGGGCATGACCGCGGCCGCTCCAGCGTCCTCGAGCTTTCGACAGGCGATCGGATCGTCATTGGTGTACGGCAGCACTACGAAGCCATCCTTCGCGAGCTCTCTGGTCGCTTCACAGAGCGCCTCGTTGTCGGGAAACAACGTTCGCTCATCGCCGATCACTTCAAGCTTGACCCAGTGTGACAAGCCCGCCTCTCGTGCGAGGCGAGCCGTCCGGACCGCCTCGTCGGCGGTGTAGCATCCGGCCGTGTTCGGGAGGACGAAGATGTCGGGCGGGATGAAGTCGAGCAATGACTCGCTGGAGCGATCCGAAATGTTCACGCGTCTGACGGCCACGGTTACCATGTCAGCACCGGCCGCGGCATGCGCCTGCGCCATGACCGCGTGAGATGTGTATTTACCCGTGCCGACAATCAATCGCGATCGGAACGTGCGGCCCGCGATGACGAACGGCGTGTCAGACACGTACATTCACCGGAATCATCAATTACCCGTCACTCATCATGAAGTGCAACGACTAGCCTCCTCCTACAAAATTCACAATCTCGATGCGGTCACCGTTGTGAACAAGCGTGTCGGCGAAGCGCTGTCGTCTGAGGATGGCGAGGTTATGCTCGACAGCAACGCGGCGCGGATCGATCGATAGCTGCAACAGCAGCTCGGCGACCGTGATCGGTTGGTCGAGTTCGTAGGGTTCTCCGTTGAGCGTGATGCGCAATGGACCGTTCTGCGTAGTTCTCAAAGCCTACTGCGCGATGTGCGGACAGTCAAGGTAAGCCGTTGATTCAGAGTGGGTTGCGCCTGGTCCGCGTCTCGGGCTGGACGCGCCAATGACGACCGGATCAACATGCGATATCCTGCGCGCGCACGGCAGCCGCCGGTGACGCTGTCTGCGGCTCAGGTCGTGTGACGTCCGGACTGTGCGCGTCCCTGGCGAACGTTCGAAGGATCCCACTGAAATGCGTGAGTCCACGGAACGCCTTGTCGGCCCTGATGTCGTCTGCCAACGTCACCAGTGGATTATAGTGATCGCGCGTGGCGTCCCCCGGTTCTACTTCATCTTCTCGGCGCCAGTTTCTTGAGCGGTACACCCACGTCCGTGAGGATCACTTGCGGTACATGCAAAAGTGGGGGCTCGTCCGTTCGAATCAAGTCGCGGACGGCGAATCTCGCTTCACGTTTCAGGACCTTGCGGTGATCCGCCAGGCAGAGGAAGCGCTCGCGGAGGGCCTCAGTTTCAGGGCGGTGCTTCGACAGCTGATCGCATCCCGGTCGGGACAACTGACGCTCGATTTTCGCATCGAAGCACAGCCAGCGAAAGTATTACAGCTCAGGCGCAGAGAGTCACCACCGCTGGCGGCGCTTATGGATCTGACCCCAATGGGGTCGGCATCGTCAGCCGAGGATTTGTTTCACGCGGCGTCTGAGCTCGACAGCGGCGATCCGGAACACTGTGAAGAGGCCTCGAGAGGGTATCGCCGAGCTCTTGAGGTTGATCCCTATCTCGTTCCTGCGTTGATCAACCTTGCGAACATTCACTACGCGTGTGAGGAGATCGCCGAGGCGCAGGCGCTCTACGAGCGCGCGATCGCCCTTGAGCCAGACTTATTCGAAGCGCATTTTAATCTTGGAAATGTGCTTCACGATCTTGGGCAGTATGCCGCAGCGCAGGTCTGCTACGGCGATGCGCTCAGACTGAATCCGGCGTACGCGGACGCCCATTTCTATCTGGCCGTCACGCTGGAAAAGAACGGACAGTCCCGCGACGCTCGCGCGCACTGGCGTGCCTACCAGCAACTCGCGCCGAAAGGGGAGTGGGTCGACCTGGCGAAGGAGTTTTCTGACTAGCGCTTAGTACTGATAGTCGTCCGGTGAGCGCTTCTTGGGCACGCGCTTCAGCTTGTAGTGGCTACAGTCAAGACACCATGCGTCGGGGTCAAAGGTGCTGCTACCCGCGTACGGCTTCACTTCCCGATGCGTACAGAAGGCCGGGTTGCCACTTTCCGCGGGCTGCATCCAACGGCACGCACGGAACCGCACCAGCGCTTCAGAGAGTTCCGGTTCCAGCGGCGTCCCCTCGCCGGCGTCCGGCGTTTTGGCACTAGTGGTCAGCGGATCAGGGTGCGCCGAAGGCGCATCGCCGTTATTGAAGTTGTACGCCAATGGCTTGTTCTAGCGCGCGAAGCGCCCGCAACTCTTCTGGAGCGACGAGCGTCAGCGCGCTTCCCGTGGCTTCGGATCGGCCTGTGCGGCCAACTCGATGCACGTAGGCTTCGGGTGTGTCGGGTACCTCGAAGTTTACGACGTGGGCGATACCGTCGATATCGAGCCCCCTCGCGGCAACATCGGTCGCCACCAGTACGGCATATCTGCCGGTCCGGAATCCTTCGACTGCTGACATGCGCTGCTGCTGCGTCCGGTCGGCGTGCAGTGCCGCGCACCGAATGCCCATCCGACTCAGACTTGAGGCCAGCCGATCCGCTCCAATTTTCGTGCGGCTGAAGACCAGCACCGGCCCTTCCGCGTCTTCTCGCAGCCAGCGACCGAGCCACGCGGCCTTATCGACCTTCGCGACACTCTGAATCGCATGCGAGATCGTTTGTGCGGGCCCACCGCTTCGACCTACCTGGACGAACTTGGGGTCCCGAAGAAATTCCTTCGTTAATTTGAGTACCTCTCCGTACATGGTGGCGGAGAACAGCAACGTCTGTCGGCTCGTCGGCAGCCCGGAAAGAATGCGCTGTACGTCGGGCCAGAACCCCATGTCGAGCATGCGGTCCGCTTCGTCCAGGACCATGACTTCCAGGCCGGTAAAGTTGATCGAATCGTGCCGCATATGGTCCATGAGACGGCCTGGCGTGGCCACGACGATGTCAACGCCGGCGCGAAGCGCGCGCTCCTGGATGTCCATGGCCACTCCGCCGTATACCGCGACACTTGAGATGGCGGTGTGATACGTCAGGCCCGCAACCTGGTCCTCGATCTGCACCGCGAGTTCGCGAGTCGGTGCGAGTACCAGTGCTCGAGTCGCCGCGGGACGGGTCGGGAGGGCCTTGAGGAAGCGCTGGAGAATCGGCACCAAAAACGCGGCCGTCTTACCGGTGCCGGTCTCCGCGCACGCAATCACGTCCGCACCAGCCAGCGCGAAAGGAATCACACCACTTTGCACGGACCGGGTGTCGTGCCAGCCGAGATCGCGAATGCCACTCAGGAGTCGGGAGTCCAGTCCAAGCTTGTCGAATGCGATTGGCGCGGCGTCGAAGACTGCTAGCTCGTAGCCGTGCGCGGAGGGATCTCCACTGGTGGCGAGATCGCTCTTATCGTAGACGCGGCCCGCCGGACGTGCCCCGCGTCGGCGCGATGAACCTTGCCGACTGCCGCTGGGCCGTGATGATTGCGTGGGGCTAGCTTTCAACGCTGGTTATCGTGCGCGGAAGGTGATGATGCCGCGAACCGGATCGTATGGAGACACGCCAACGGTGACGCGGTCGCCAGGCACTACTTTGATGCGGAAGCGCCGCATCCTGCCGCTTAGCTGCGCGAGGACCTCGTGGCCCGCGTCGCATTCGACGCGATACAACCCGCCCGAATGGACGGCGACGACGGTGCCCTGCATGTCAATAAGATCGTCTTTGCTCAACAGCTCATCCTTTCGCGGAACGAAGCAATGAGTGTGCCACATCGGGTATAACGGCGCAACCTCAATAAAATCTGATACTTGGAGAGACACAGCGGTGGGAGAGCACGGCACACACCGGCACCGAGTAGCTCGTCTGGCCGCAGGTAAATGGGCGTGAGTCGGATGCTGCGCAGCGGCGCGTCAATCAGATAACTCTACAGCTGACGCACCTGTTCCTCGACCTGGCGAGCCAGCGCCGCGTAGTTCTCGCCGCGCAATTGCAGGGGCGCGCCGAACGCGACCCGGACGCGGCCCGGTCTCGCCATGCCCCACGTCGTGTGCAGTACTCGGTCGAGACCATCAAGCCGGACGGGAACGACCGGCACCTCAAGTCGCGAGGCGATCATGCCCACGCCCCCGCGAAACGGTTGGATTTCGCCAGTGGCCGCTCTGACCCCCTCGGGGAAAATCAGAATCGACCAGCCGTCGCTCGTGAGGTCACCCATGTAACGGAGGGTGTGACGGGCGCCGGCCTCACGCTGGGGTATCGGAAACGCGTTGAAGTAGAAACACGCGAGGTAGTAGTTCAGCGAGTTGGTGAGCCATTGCCGCCTCGTGTGGGACTCCGGATGGAAGTGAGCCGTGAAGAACTCTTTCAACATGGCTGGTGCCATGCGCGCACGCCAGCGTCCGGGCAGCGCGGAAAGGATCACGGGAACGTCCATATGGCTTTGATGGTTGGAGGCGAAGATCACCGGTCCGGAGATATTGGCGAGATGTGCGAGTCCCTCGATGCGCGCGTGCGCGAAGACTCTGGTCAGCGGCAGAATCCAGGTGGCCAACGACAGACGTCGGACCACGCGCACGGGCCACATCAGCGTCCACGTTGGAAAATCGACGACTGGTTCGGCGTTCTCCGTTGACGAGCCCTGCTCGACGAGTTGCCTCAATTGCTGAATACTGCGCACATCGGCAAAACGTGCTTCGTCGATGCGTGTCTGGAACTTATCTTCAAGCGCCACCATCAGTTCAACGCGCTCGAGCGAGCTCAGACCCAGGTCGTCGAGGGTGGTGGTCTCGCTTGCCGCGCGGTGTCCGGCGAATCTCGCGATGAGCGTGTCCATCGTGCTGCCACCGTCGGTCTCGAACGGTTGTTCGCCCGCCGAGACCCACTCCCGGATGGCGGTGCGCTTGAGTTTCTTTGTACCGTCGGTGCGCGGCAAGGCGTCGGTCGGCCAAATCGACGCCGTACGGATGCGCTGATGATTCTGGACCAGCGCGTTGGCTTTTTCGATGACCACATTCTGATCGATGCCAGACTCCAGTACGAGTACAGCGTGCACCCGCTCGTCGCCTTCGCTCGCGACGCCGACGATCGCCGACTCGCGCACGCCAGGCAACTCATTGAGCACGTGTTCGATGTCCTCCGGGAAGACGTTCAGTCCGTCCGCCGTCACGACCATCTCTTTCTTGCGGCCCTTGATGAACAGCCGACCCTCGGCGTCGCACTCTCCGATGTCGCCGGTGTGCAACCATCCGCCCGTGTCGAACAGACCACTGTCTGTCATTGGCGGTCCGTCTGTCGCACTCCCGGGATGGGCCGGGTCAATGTAATAACCCGACGTCACGTTCTCGCCACGAACCAGGATTTCGCCGTCATCCGCGATGCGCACTTCGACCCCGGCAAGGGGTTTCCCGACGGAGCCCTCCTTGCTCTTCCTGAAAGGGTGATTCAGCGTCACGATAGGTGCGGTTTCTGTGAGCCCGTACCCCTGGATGACGGCGAAGCCCATTCGCCGCCAGAACTCTTCGAGGTCTGTCGGCAATGCCGCCGCACCGACGATAAACGCCCAGAATTTTGCGCCAAACGCGGCATGCACACGCCGGTATTTCCACCAGCGCCCAGGAACGGATATCCCGGCCGGTGGCGGCTCTATGGATTCCGGGTACGTGTGCGCCACATGTTCGCGTAGGACGTCAAGGATCTTCGGCACACACACCAGCACCGACACCCGTCTGGCGTGAATCAGCCGTAGTAGGTCGTGTGGGTTGAAGCTGTTCGTGAATACGACCGTGCCGCGCACCATCGGGGGGATGGTGGTCGCCATTGACTGGCCGAACATGTGGCTCAGCGGCAGGAGGTTCAGAAAGCGGAGCGGATGAAAGGGCCGCATGTACCGGCGATACTTCGCGATTTCGTGCTCCACCGGAACGACGTTCGCGAGCACGTTGCGGTGGCGGATCACGACACCCTTGGGCTCGGACGTCGCGCCAGACGTGAAGATGATCTGTACGATGTCGTCGCGCGTTGCACTGATGTCTGGCATCGGCCCGTCAGCACGCCAATCCAGGTCGGAGAAGCGCCACCACTCGACACTGTCAAGGCCCACCTCATTCAAGCTGGCCTGCGCGTCATCTCCGACCAGCACGACGCGTGCGTGCACAAGCGTTTGGACTTTGGTGACGAACGCGGCGGAGGATCGAAAGTCAATCGGTACCACGACGATGCCCGCGATGAGGCAACCCCAATAGCACGCAAGTCATTCGGGTCGGTTTTCGCCCCAGAACACAACCGTGTCGCTTTTTCGCAGACCCGTCGCCCCGAGTTTCTTGGCGAAGCCCCGCGCGGCCTGTCCCACCTCGGCATACGTGTATCGACGACGTCGGTAGCCGTCGTCGTTGACAAGAAAGTCCGCTCGAATCGTGGCGAGATCCCTGAAAAAGTCGATCAGCGTGTCACGGGGCACGTTCGGATTATCACGCGTCTTGCGGAATTGGGCATTTCACCGACTCGTGATCCGTGTCGGCGGAGTGGCAATTTGATTGGTGCTGGCAATGGCGCACGTGATGGTGCCGAGACCGACTACAATGCGTGCTCGATGAGAATCTTCCTGACGGGCGCGACGGGCTACGTCGGTTCCACCGTACTCGACGCGCTGCTCCGCGCTTCTCACGATGTGTCCGCCCTCGTCCGCGATCCTGAAAAGGCTGAGCGCGTCTCGCTACGAGGCGTACATCCAATCATTGGCGATCTGTCAGTGCCTGCGTCATATGCGCAGCCTGCCGAAGTTTGTGACGCGATCATTCACACCGCCTACGAGTCGTCGAAGCGCGGGCCTCAGGTCGATCGTCAGGCCGTGGACGTTTTACTCGGGGCGGCGATTCGTCACGCTGCTCGAGGGCAGCACGTGAGCTTTGTGTACACATCTGCCGCGTGGGTCCTCGGGAACACCTCCGGGAAAGCCGCCGAAGATGCCCCGCTCCGGCCGACTGCCCTTGTGGACTGGCGGCCCGAGCAAGAGAAGCTCGTGCTGGAGGCGGGCCGAGGCCGGACGCTCCGGACTGCCGTCGTGCGGCCGGGCATCGTCTACGGAGGGGGCCGGGGGATCATCGCCGAAATGCTGAAAAGCGCCGCGGATGGCCTGGTCCGGGTCATCGGAGACGGCCTGAATCATTGGGCCTGTGTGTATGATCGCGACTTGGCGGACCTGTATCTCCGTGTCGCCACGAGCCCAGACGGGTCTGGCGTGTTCCACGCTACTGACGAGGCCGACGAGCGGGTCATGGACATCGTCGAAGCAGTCTCTCGGCAGGCAAAAGCAGAGCCGGATGTGCGGCACGTGCCGATCGAGGAGGCCAGAGCCAAGATTGGGCCGTATGCCGATGCCCTTGCGCTGAACCAGATCGTTCGCGGCCCGCGCGCGCGTGCGCTCGGCTGGACGCCGTCGCTGCACTCAATCACCGGTAGCCTGGCGCGATTGCTTGAGGAGTTCCGCTCCAAGCGAGAGGCTGCGTAGATTCGCGCTTGGCCACCGAAGACCGTCTGAACCGTCCGGTTCATCGACAGACTCACTCAACGCCATCGAGACTGTAAACGTTGGTGTCAGTCGCCAGGTATAAAAGTATTGCGTGGCGGGCTCCGTGTTTTGCGAGTGCTCTGTACAGGCACGACCAGTTGGATCGGAGCACTTTTTTATGTTCCGCGCGCTAAAATGGAGTTGCGGGTATTGGCGGCCGGGCAATGCCAGGCTCGCCGGACTGTTTGAGTATCGCAGCGGAGGTAGACAGGTATGAAGGTCGGATGGAGGCGGACGTTTTTTGGCGTAGCGGCAACGATGTGCGTGTGCGCGTTGAGCGTTGTGTCGGTTCGGAGCCAGGCCGCGCAAGCAGAGCCGCAGATGGCTGAGACGGTGTTCCAGAACATTCTGGTCCTGAAGGGCATTCCCGTGGACGAGTTCATGGACACGATGGGCATGTTTGCCGCTGCGACTACCAAGGACTGCACGGGTTGCCACGCACCGGAGGTTCTGGGCGACAGTCGGGATGCCTTCGCCATTGCGACGCCGATGATTCAGCGCGCGCGGCAGATGGTCGTGATGATGAACACCATCAATCGCACCTACTTCGGTGGGGAGACGCGGGTGACGTGTTACACGTGTCACTCCGCGACGCCGGTTCCGGAGTGGGTGCCAAACCTGTCTATCCAATACGGCGCTCCCCAGGACCTGAACCCCAATACCCTGACATTCGTTCCGTTTCCAGACGCGACCGGCCAGGTGGACGAGATATTCGGTCGATACATTGAGGCACTCGGCGGCGCGCAACCGGTGGCGGGAATCACAAGTTTGGTCGGGACCGGCACCTACTCGGGCTGGGACACGTCCCGTGCTGAGGTGCCGGTAGAAATTGTGACCAGGGCTCCTGGACAGATGACGACGGTGATTCAGCGGCGCGAGGGTAACAACACATATGTCTTCGACGGCACCAACTATTGGTTCGCGGGTGTCGATGCGGCGGTCCCGGACTACACGCTGACCTATACGGGCGGCAACTTGTCTGGCGCCCGAATCGATGCGCTCGTGTTAGTCGCGCCATCGATGATCCAGGCAGCGTACGATAGCTGGGAGGTCAGCGAGGATTTCGTCAACGACGAGGTGGTCACGATCCTACGAGGCACTAAAGAAGGGGAGTCTCCTGTGCACCTCTACTTTAGCGAGGCTGGACTGCTGGTTCGGCTCGTTCGATGGAGCGAGACGGCCGTCGGCCCGGTGCCAACGCAGTTCGATTTCTCTGACTATCGGGAGGTCGCTGGTGTTCAGCGGCCGTTCCGGTGGGTTAAGTCGTGGACGAACAACCAGGCCACGTTTGCCATGACCGATATGCAGATTAACGGACCTGTCGATGCAGCCAGATTTGCGAAGCCCGAGCCGGTAATTCTGAGGTAAGCAAGGGGCGTAAACTGGGCAAATCTGATGGCACTGACTGTAAGTTTTTGAGTCATTGGGCGTGCTTGACTCGGTGGTGACATTTCGATACTGTCGCTCCCGTATTTTGTTGGAGGTTTCGAATAATGAAGTTCAAAATTGGCGGCGCGTTGGTGTTGTGCGCGATGTTTCTGTGGGCAGGTTCTGTGTCTGCGCATCACGCATTGCAGGCACAGTTTGATACCGAGATTACGCTGTCCTTGGAAGGCACGCTCTCGCGTATCGAGTGGATCAATCCCCATGCGTATTTCTGGTTTGACGTGACAGACGAGGCGGGTGAGACGAAGCAGTGGGGCGCTGAAACGGTTGGCCCCAACGCGCTCCGCTCTGCGGGATTCCTGCGCGGGCCCGCGTCGTTTCGGATTGGCGAGCAGTACACCTTCGAAGGCTTTGCCGCTAGAGATGGTGGGGAGCGCATCTTTACCACGGCGATCGCATTCGCAGACGGCCGGAGGATTGAGATCTGGATCGGTGAAGAGGGCGAAATCCCTCAGTAGGGTCAGGATAGGGCTAGGGTCCACCCTGAGTCCCCCTCTGGGAGAAGGGTCCGAGCCTGTTTGACACGTCTAGGCCACGGCAGAAAGTATCGAATCATGAGGAGTATCCGGGCATGAAGCTGAGGTTTATCGTTGGATGTGTCTGTGCACTCTCGGTGGCGGTGTGGCTCGTGTCCGCGCCTCTGGCCGCTCAGGGTCGTGGAGGCCCGATTGATCCGGCCGCCGCGCTGGCGGAGACGCCACGGGATGCTGCTGGACATCCGGTGCTCACGGGCGTCTGGACAGGTGGCGGAGGGCTCGGTGCGACGACCGACGCCACAGGAAATGCGGCGATCACGCTGCGTGGCCGAAAAGGCAGCCCCGTAAACTTCGAGCGAGACTCCGGGATCGGACAGCGGGTGCGGCCGCGCGACGATCGACCCTGGTACCGGCCTGAGGCCTGGGATCGGGTGCAGTTTAACGATGTCCATGGGCACAACCGGCTGGCGCCGGATCCGACATTCCAGTGCATGCCGGCAGGGGTTCCCCGGGCTGGCTTTCCCCGCGAGATCGCGCAGACGAATGAGAACGCACTCGTCTTTTTGTATAACTTGCACCAGCGACACGTCTACATCGATGGGCGTCCTCACCCGCCGGTGGAGGAGTGGATTGGTACCTGGTTTGGCCACTCGGTCGGGCACTGGGAGGGCGACACGCTGGTGGTATCGACCGTCGACTTCAATGGCCAGGAATGGATCGGTTGGCCCGGCTGGTATACCAGTCCCGATAAAGAGGTGATCGAGCGGATCACGCGGATCGGCAATACGGTTAGGTGGGAAGCGACCGTGACCGACCCGTCGATGTTCCTGAAGCCGTATACGGTGCGCCCCATCGTCAGGGAGTTCAACACGGATCCGATGTTTGAGCTTGAGGAGCCGCTGCCGTGCTTGGAGCGCGACCTGGAGCTCATGTACACCAGGGAACGCGGCTAGATCTGCGTACGTCAGTGAGGATGATAGAGGAGATGCGAATGTACGCAAAAATGAAGACTCGCGCTGGAGCGATTGGCGTGGCGTTGGTACTGGCCTTGGCCCTCAGTGTGCCAGCGCTGACAGTGCCGTCGCTGCAGGCGCAGCAGGCGCCGACCTTGGAAGAGGCGATGTACAACCTGTTTGACGGCATGGGCATGCTTCGATCGCTGCGGGAAGTGGACATGCTGATGTCGCTTCAGGTTTGGGGTACTGGGACGATAGCTGAGGTCACCGCGACGACGGTGGGTCCCGCTATGCCGATGGAGAGCTATTACGCCGAATACTCTTACGAGTTCCCTGCGATGCGTTCTGATGTCATGCTGGCCTCTGGTGAGCGCAAAATCGAGGTTGTGAGTGGGGACCAGGGCCTGCATGCGTGGAACGAGATTGGCGAAAGAGGGGGCGGGCTGGTCGATGGATATGGGAGCGCCGAGCCGGCGATGGACGCCCTGTCCCATAGATTGCTGCGGTTGTGGTTGAGTCCTGCAGGTGTCGCGAAGGCTGCCGCCGCAGCCGGCGCTCAGGTTAACATCACCATGGAGAATGGTGCTGTTGTCTTAACCTTCCCGCTGACCGACGGGGAACCAGAAAACGCAGCGTACGTGCAGGTGGGTGACCTGGCTGGTTCGTCGGTAAAGCTGACGCTTGACGCCGACAGCCATCCGGCGAGGGCTGAGGTGGAATACGGGGGGCGGCAAATCGTCGTGGCCTATTCCGATTACGGCGATCTGAACTGGGACGACTATCAGGCCGACGTGATGTTGCCGAGGCACGTCGTGGCGACAATTGATGGGCAAACCGCGATTGATCTGACTGTCGAGAACACGAATACCTACAATCCGTATGTGCTGATGCCCGTGCCGGACTCTGTGGTGAGCGCGGCGCAATAAGCGCGTATCTGAGTTTCGAAGAGCCGGACAACGACTGTCAAAGTCGCTGTCCGGCTTTTTATTTTGCGTTCGTCTAGAATACGTTCCATTGCCTTCCGAGACACGTCACCTTAGGAGATCGCGACCATGAATCGATGGCTACCCGTCGTTGGTGGTGTTTGCATGAACCTCGCGCTTGGCACGTTGTACGCGTGGAGCGTGTTCGTGCTGCCACTTGAGCAGGAGTTTGGCTGGACCAGGGCCGAGACGTCGTGGACGTTCACGATCGCTGTCGTGACGTTTGCCGCATCGTTCATTTGGGCTGGCCGGATCCAGGACATG
>Ga0115002_10004864_pt1 | contig 16057 bp, 16 predicted proteins | sample ArcticOcean_MG_C_8_FD_89576 | JGI IMG/M metagenome (GOLD analysis project Ga0115002, IMG submission 89576) | Marine microbial communities from western Arctic Ocean - ArcticOcean_MG_CB11_86 | ecosystem: Environmental > Aquatic > Marine > Oceanic | place: Arctic Ocean: Canada Basin | collected... | reverse complement strand
TTCTGTAGATTCTTTAATTACTGCTTGCCCACAACGCATAATTTTTCTTTTATAATCATAAGTCATCTTGGGTTCTCCATGGAGTATCTATCCGTTTGAAAGTGCCTCTGAGACTCGATGACAAAATTCTGAAGTATCATCATCGGTAATAAATCGATATCCTTTCATAACAGTTCCTTTTTTAATTTTATTTCTATAATTTTTATTAAATATTCTACTAGGCCAACTTGTTGGTCAGGAGAGAATTTTTTAATATCTTTAGATCCCATAGCAATAATAATAAAATTTTCATTCATATTCACTTTAAGTAAAATATATGATTTTACAATTTTTGATTTATTAGGAAAATACAATAGAGTTCCTTTTGGATTTTGATTTAAGTTTGTTATTGCTTTATCTTTGAAATAGCTTTTAGCTATTTTTGCATCAATTTTTTGAACATCATTAATATTAATTGAATCGTCGGTCGAAAAACAATTAATAATTTCACATCCTAAAAGTATTTTAAAATCAGCTAAAATTGCATTTATAATTTTATTAATTGATTTAGAATTAAGGATTTTAAGTGATGATTTAAGTATTCTTTTTTGTGAACTAGAGTGACTTTTGCCAGCTAAAAGAATTTCAGTCATTTGATTTTGTAAATCAATATTTTCTTGAGATATTTTTTTATAGCGGTAGGCATCTAAATCAATAATTTTATCTGACCCATTATCTTTTAATGAAAAATTTAATTCTTTTGTTAGTTCTGGATATTTTAGGAAAAAATTTTTATTTTTTTTTAGATAGGTAATTACAAGCTCTTCAGAAGAGTTTTTGCCTTGCTCTTTTTTCATAATTATTTAGGTAATATAGATTGACCTGTTTTGGCCCAATCATCAAGAAAAGCCTTTAGACCTTTATCAGTTAAAGGATGTTCATAAAGCTCGTAAATAACTTTTGGAGGAAGAGTAGCTACATGAGCTCCTATTACTGCGGCATCAATTAAATGTTGTTTTGATCTAACAGAAGCAACTAAAACTTCAGTATCAAAGCCATAATTTTCATATATCACAACAATATCATCAATTAAGTCCATTCCTTTTTCACCAATATCATCTAATCGTCCAACAAAAGGAGAGATAAAAGTAGCCCCAGCTTTAGCTGCTAGTAGAGCTTGCGCTGCGGAGAAGCATAAAGTGACATTAACCATTGTGTTGTTTTCACGAAGTGCCTTACAAGTTTTAAGACCATCGACAGTTAATGGAACCTTGACAGCAACATTTTTGGCCAAAGAAGCTAAATATTCGCCCTCTTCTAACATTTTAGAAAATTCAGTTGCCGTGACTTCTGCTGATACAGGGCCTGACACAATAGAGCATATAGCTTTTATTGTTTCAGCCATATCATCTCCCTGTTTTGCTATAAGAGAAGGATTTGTAGTAACACCATCAACAAATCCAGTTGATATTAAATTTTCAATTTCCTTAATATTTGCTGTATCTACGAAAAACTTCATAGATTTATCTATAACATAAAAGTAGTATTTAAAAAGTTAAGAAATAAATAAATTTTAATTTAATATTAAATATATGTTTTGTAATGTGATTGTGACACGACCATTTGATCAGATCTTTACTTATAAGTTAAAGAGGGGTCAAATTGTTAAAGAAGGAAGTATCGTAAGCATTCCTTTTGGAAGATCTAATAATCAGATTGCTATGGTAGAAAGTGTTTTTAAAAACATAAATTTTAATAATGATTATAAAATAAAAGAGGTGGAAAAAGTTTTTGAGCTAATTACTTTAAGTAAAAATATTATTAAATTTATTTATTGGATAAGTGATTATACTTTATCACCAATAGGATTAGTTTTAAAATTATTTTTAATAAATGAAAAAATTATAGATTTTTCTATTATTGGAAAAAAAGAAAATATATTTTTTCCAGCTAAGGTTAAGTTAAATAATGATCAAAAAAAAGCAGTTGCAGTAATTAATAAATTGCTTTTTAAAACAACTCTACCACTTGTTTTGGAAGGTGTTACTGGTTCTGGAAAAACAGAAGTTTTTTTTGAAGCTATAGAGAATGTAATTAAAAAAAAACAACAGGCTTTAATAATGGTACCAGAAATTTCTTTAACCCCACAATTAGAAACAAGATTTTTAAAACGATTTGGTTTTTTACCTAATGTTTGGCACTCAAAAATTTCTGAGAAAAAAAGAAAAGATATTTGGCATCGTTGTTATTTAGGAGAGTCGATAATTGTTATTGGTGCTAGGTCATCGCTATTTCTTCCATTTAAAAAATTGAGTTTAATTGTTGTAGATGAAGAACATGATGCATCCTATAAGCAAGAGGACAATATTCGTTATCAGGCAAGGGATTTAGCAATAGTTAGGGCTCAAATAGACAAGGCTTTAATTATATTGTCTTCTGCAACTCCCTCATTGGAAACACAAAATAATATTAATAAAAAAAAATACAAACATGTTTATTTGGCATCTCAATTCTCGGGAATAAAACTTCCGCCTATAGAATTAATTGATTTGCAACAAAATAAATTAGAAAAAAATAAATGGATATCAAACAAGATATATGAGGAGTTGCAAAGCTGTTTACTAAAAAAAGAACAAGCATTATTGTTTTTAAATAGAAGAGGGTACTCCCCATTAAGTTTATGTATTGAATGTGGTTATCGTTATCAGTGTGAGCAATGTTCCTCATGGTTGGTAATGCATCATGGAAAACAAAGATTACTTTGTCATCATTGTGGTTCAATATACTCTATCGATCCTAATTGTCCAAAATGTTTAACAGAAGACTCTATTAAATTAATAGGTCCAGGAGTTGAGCGTTTAGAAGAAGAATTAAAATTATTATTTCCTAAAAAATCAATTGGTATTATGTCTAGTGATAATGCCAATACTCCCAACAAAATAAAAAAAATTATTGATGATTTTGAAAATAAAAAAATAGATATTTTAGTTGCGACTCAAATTATGGCGAAAGGATATGATTTTCCAAATTTATCCCTTGTTGGTGTAATTGATGCTGATACAGGTTTGCTTGGGGGAGACATGCGAGCAATTGAGAGAACTTATAATTTATTGCAGCAAGTAAGTGGAAGAGCGGGAAGATCTAAGCAGCAAGGGAAAGTTTTTATTCAAACTTATTATCCTAAGCAGCCTGTTATTCAATCTCTTCAAAATAGAGATCGTAAAAAATTCGTAGAAGAATCTTTGAAAGATAGGGAAGATTTTATGATACCGCCTTTTGGTTTTATGACAGCATTAATCTTATCTGGATCTTCAAAAGCTAAAACTGAGATGTATGGAAAGAAAATAATTCAATCTACAAAAATACCAGAAAATTTAAGAATTTTGGGACCTGTGGAAGCTCCAATTTTTTTATTGAGAGGTCAATATCGATTTAGAATATTAATTAAGGGAAATAATAGAAAAATACTTAATAAATTCACCAGATTTATACTTCAGAAGTGCCCAACACCCTCTACAATCAAGCTTGTTGTGGACGTTGATCCTTACTCATTTATGTAATTTACCCACAGTTTTAAAAAATTACATGCAATAACACTATTTGTCACATAAACTCTCGGTTTACCTTGATTTTCTCTTGTGCTAATACGTTTTCACAATTCTACATTTGGAGAAAAATTAATGACATCACAGTTAGCTTCTGGAGACCTGGTATCAGATCGCTATGCATCAGCAATGTATGATTTGGTTTCAGAAAAAAAAGTTGTTGATTCTGTTTTAGAAAATTTACAAGATCTTAAAAAAACAATTGATAACAATAAAGAATTATCTTTGTTGATTAAAAGTCCATTAATTTCTTCTAATGATAAATTAGAAATTTTAATTAAATTAACTTCGTCATTAAATTTTAATGAACTTTCAGTTACATTTTTAAAAGTTGTTTCGAATAATAAGAGATTTGCAAGTCTTACATCAATAATCTCTCAGTTTATTAATATTAATGATAATAAAAGAGGCAATGTATTAGCTGATGTGACATCGGCGGATGAAATTTCAGAAGAGCAAAGAATAAATATTAAAGATCAATTAAGAACTATTTTAGGAGACAAGTTATCACTTAATTTTAAAGTAGATAAAAAAATTATAGGTGGTTTAATTATTAAGGTCGGTTCCAAAATGATTGATACATCACTAGCAAATAAAATTAATAAACTTAAGATCGCAATGAAGGGGGCGTAATGGAAATTAGAGCAGCAGAAATTTCATCTGTAATTAAAGACCAAATATCAAATTTTGAAACAAAAGCAGATGTTGCTGAGGTAGGCACCGTTCTTAGTGTCGGTGACGGAATTGCAAGAGTTTATGGATTGGATCAAGTTCAAGCAGGAGAGATGGTTGAGTTTCCTGGTGGTGTTAAAGGAATGGCCCTTAACTTGGAAATGGATAATGTTGGTGTAAGTATTTTTGGTGATGACACGGGTATTAAAGAAGGTGATACAGTTAAGCGTACTGGAGAAATTGTTGATGTTCCTGTTGGAAAAGGATTATTAGGTCGAGTTGTTGATGGATTAGGAAACCCAATTGATGGGAAGGGGCCTATAGAATCTACTGATAGAAGAAGAATAGAAATAAAGGCACCTGGAATTATTCCTCGTCAAAGTGTTACCGAACCAATGCAAACGGGCATTAAAGCTTTAGATGCCCTCGTTCCGGTTGGTCGTGGTCAGCGTGAATTAATTATTGGTGACCGTCAAACAGGAAAAACAGCAGTTGCAATTGATACAATTTTAAATCAAAAAACCGTTAATCAATCAACGAATGAAAAAGAAAAATTATATTGTATTTATGTAGCGATTGGTCAAAAGAGATCCACTGTTGCACAAATAGTTAAAACTTTAGAAGATAATGGTGCGCTTGAATACACAATAGTAGTAAGTGCTACAGCTTCAGAACCTGCGCCTCTTCAGTTTTTATCAGCTTATACTGGTTGTACAATGGGTGAATATTTCCGTGATAATGGAATGCACGCTCTTATTGTTTATGATGATTTATCTAAGCAAGCAGTAGCATATAGACAAATGTCACTGCTTCTTCGTCGCCCACCAGGACGTGAAGCATATCCTGGAGATGTATTTTATATTCATAGTCGTCTTTTAGAAAGAGCAGCCAAGATGAGTGATAAACATGGGGGAGGTAGTTTAACAGCCCTTCCTATTATTGAAACTCAAGCTGGAGATTTATCAGCTTACATTCCGACAAACGTAATTTCGATAACTGATGGTCAGATTTTTTTAGAAACAGATTTATTTTTCTCTGGTGTTCGTCCCGCTATTAATGTGGGTTTATCAGTAAGTCGTGTAGGCTCCGCTGCACAAACAAAAGCAATGAAAAAAATTGCCGGTCCTGTTAAGCTAGAGCTAGCACAGTATCGTGAAATGGCAGCATTTGCTCAGTTTGCATCTGACCTGGATGCATCTACACGTCAATTGCTTGATCGCGGTGTACGTCTTGTAGAATTATTAAAGCAAGGTCAGTATTCGCCCCTTACTGTATCAGAGCAAGTTGTTTCTATTTATGCGGGAGTTAAAGGTTATCTAGATAAAATTGATACAAAAGATGTTGTGCGTTTTGAATCAGAAGTTCATGATGAAATTAGAACTAATCATGCAGATCTTTTAGAATCTATTGCTAATGAAAAAGAATTATCATCAGCAAACGAAGAAAAATTAAAAAGTTTTTTAGATTCATTTATAGAAAAATTTCAAAATAATTAATCAATGCCAAACTTAAAAGATATTAAAAATCAAATCAACTCAGTTGGTTCGACAAAAAAAATTACTTCTGCCATGAAAATGGTAGCAGCAAGTAAATTACGACGTTCTCAAGAAAAAGCTGAAGCTGCTAGACCATACTCTACACGTTTAGAACAAATGTTGTCTTCTCTTGCTTCTTCAGGGGTGTCAGGTGAGGGTGTAATACAACTTTTAACTGGCACAGGAAAGGACGATCGCTATTTAATTGTTCCTGTGACAGCGGATAGAGGACTATGTGGAGGTTTTAATAGTAGTATTAATCGTGATACAGTTAAGTTCGTTGCTGCCTTGGAAGCAGAAGGAAAATCTGTTAAGCTGTTAACTGTTGGAAAAAAAAGTAGAGATTTTTTTAACAGAATTTTGAAAGATAAAATTACCCAAAGTTTTACTGACCTTGGATCATCTGGCGTAGGTTATGATATTGCCTTGGAGATTTCTAATAAAATACAAGAAATGTATTTTGATGATCAATTTGATAAATGTGTTATTGTTTATAATAAATTTAAGTCAGTAATTTCTCAAGAGGTTACACATCGGCAACTTATTCCATTAGATATAGATAGCACTAAAGAAAAATCTGAAGAACAGGTAAAAGATACTTCTATTTATACCTATGAACCAGATGAAGAAACTATATTAAAAGATTTATTACCTAAAAATGTATCCATACAAATTTTTAAAATATTACTTGAGAGTAACGCAGGTGAGCAGGGTGCGCGAATGGCAGCAATGGATAATGCAACACGTAATGCTGGTGAAATGATTGATAGCTTAACTCTTGTTTATAATAGGACACGACAAGCATTTATTACGAAAGAATTAATTGAAATTATTTCAGGAGCCGAATCAGTTTAAAAGGGGGATAATATGGCGAAGAACTTAACAGGAAAATTATCACAGGTGCTTGGAGCAGTTGTTGATGTAACGTTTGATGGAGAACTTCCAAAAATTATGAATGCATTGGAAGTTGATAACCATGGAACAAAACTTATTTTAGAAGTAGCACAACATTTAGGTGAAAATGCAGTTCGTACAATTGCCATGGATTCAACTGAAGGTCTTGTTAGAGGTCAAAATGCAACAGATACAGGATCTCCTATCTCTATGCCTGTTGGACCAGAGACTCTAGGTCGTATTATGAATGTAATTGGTGATCCTGTAGATGAAAGAGGACCTATCGGTCATAAAAAAACATATCCTATTCATCGACCTGCCCCAGAGTTTGTAGATCAATCTACAGAAACAGAGATTTTAGTGACTGGTATCAAGGTTGTTGATTTATTAGCACCTTATGCACGAGGCGGTAAAATTGGCCTTTTTGGTGGAGCGGGAGTTGGAAAAACTGTTTTAATTATGGAATTGATTAATAATATTGCAAAAGCACATGGTGGTTATTCAGTGTTTGCCGGTGTTGGTGAGCGTACACGGGAAGGAAATGATTTATATCATGAAATGATTGAATCAGGCATTATTGATCTTGAAGGAGATAAATCTAAAGTTGCACTTGTATATGGACAGATGAATGAACCTCCAGGAGCAAGAGCGCGAGTAGCTTTATCAGGCTTAACTCAAGCAGAATATTTTCGTGATGAAGAAGGACAGGATGTTTTATTTTTCGTTGATAATATATTTCGTTTTACTCAAGCAGGTTCTGAAGTTTCAGCTCTTCTTGGACGTATTCCATCGGCCGTTGGTTATCAGCCAACTTTAGCAACAGATATGGGAGCATTACAAGAACGTATCACAACAACAAAAAAAGGTTCTATTACTTCAGTGCAAGCAATTTATGTTCCAGCTGATGATTTAACAGATCCTGCCCCAGCAACATCTTTTGCCCACTTAGATGCAACAACTGTTTTAAACAGAGCTATTTCAGAAAAAGGAATTTATCCTGCTGTTGATCCCCTTGATTCTACATCGCGTATATTGGATCCACAAGTTGTAGGTGAAGATCATTACCGAGTTGCTCGTGAAGTTCAGCGTGTTCTTCAAACATATAAAAGTCTTCAAGATATTATCGCCATCCTAGGTATGGATGAATTATCTGAAGAAGATAAGCTGACAGTCGCACGTGCTAGAAAAATTGAAAAATTCTTAAGCCAACCCTTTTTTGTTGCAGAAATATTTACAGGATCTCCTGGAAAGTATGTTGACCTTGAAGATACAATAAAAAGTTTCGATGGATTAGTTAAAGGCGAATATGATCATATGCCTGAAGCTGCTTTTTATATGGTAGGCGGTATGGAAGAAGCAATTGAGAAAGCTAAAAAATTAGAAGCGGAAGCTGCATAAATGACAACCTTCTATTTTGATCTTGTTGCTCCAGAACAACTTCTCTTTAATGATGAAGTAGGAATGGTTATTGTTCCAGGAAAGGACGGCGATATTGGTGTTCTTCCTGGTCATAGTAAAGTATTGTCATCTCTGAGGCCAGGTCGAGTCATGGTTTATGGAGAAGGTAAAAATTTGTTAAAATCTTTTTTTGTTACAGGTGGTTTCGTTGAAATTAATCCTGAAAAATGTATCGTCTTAGCAGAGGATGTAAATGAAATGAGTGATTTGAATAAAAATATTCTTCAAGAACAAATGCAAAAATTAGAAAATGAAACTCATGACTCATCAAAAAATGAATTAAATATAGTTCGCTCAAAGTTAGAAGCATTAGATTCAACGTATTATGAAAAGTTATAATTATGAATACATTTAATGATAGAAAAAAAGCTTTTGAAGCAAAATTCACCCAAGATGCTGATTTACAATTTAAGTTAAAGGCTAAAAGAAATAAACTTATTGGAGAATGGGCAGCTGAGAAATTGCAAAAAGAAAATAAGGAAAAATATATTAGAGAGGTAAGAGAATCCGATTTAGAAAAACCAGGTGATGAAGATATTATTGGAAAAATTATGCAAGATTTTTCTGATAATAATGATTCAATAACTAGAGAAGATTTGCTCAAAAAATTTAATGAATGCCAAGAAAAAGCTAAAGAAAAATTAATGAGTGAAAACTCTTAATTAAATTTTTAAAAAAAAATACTTCCTAATTCTAAATATACAAAATGTTTGAATTAAATTTACAAATAATTAATTTTATCCCAGCTCTTGGTTTTTTTATTTTAAATGTTTTTATTCCAGGACCAAATGTTCTCAATACAATAGCAACCTCTATGGGCTCAGGGCGCTTATCAGGAGTTGCTTGTGCAATGGCAACTGGTTTAGGTGTTATTTTAACATCATTAGTTGCATTATTAGGGGCAGCCATAATATTTTACAAAATTCCATTAATTTATCAAAGTTTAACAGTAATTGGGGGCATTTTGCTAATATATTTCGCAAAACGATATATTCAAAAAGCACTATCATTTGATCAAAAACTAATAGCCCTTCAAGACATTGAAAGTAAGGCGGCTTTTCGTCGAGCTTTTTTAGTTTTGATATCTAATCCTAAAATGATGACGACATATTTAGCTGTTATTTCCTTATTTCCAATTGTAGCAAGTAATGTTCAATACGCAATTATTTTTTCTTTAATGGCTGGAACAGCTTCATTTACTGGGCATTTTATTTTTGCCACTGTTTTTTCGACACGTATTGCTAGTGTAATATATATGAAACTTTATAGACCAATTAATGCATTAGTTGGTATTGGTTTTATTATTTATGCTATGAAATTATTTTTAAGTTTATTATAATTTTTTTATGACTATCATTAATGTAGTTGCGGCAGTAATTAAAAAAGAAAATTTTTATTTAATTGCTCAACGAAATCAAAATAAACATCTTGGTTTGCAGTGGGAATTTCCAGGAGGTAAAGTAGAAGGTAGCGAAAGTTTTAAGGAAGCACTTGTACGTGAAATTTTTGAAGAATTAAATATTACTATCAATATATATAAAAAAATTACTGAAGAAAATTTTAAAGATGATAAAATAGATGTTAAAATTCATTATTATTTGTGTTCTATAAAAAAAGGCATAATTAAGCCTGCAGAACATGAAGATTATCTGTGGATTGAAAAAAAAAATATTAATCAATATGATTTAGTTGCGGGTGATAAAAAAATTTTACCATTAATTTAATTTTTTTTAAATATTATTAAAATTTTTATATGCAACTACCCCTATCGTAGCCAAAATTCCAATATAGCAACATCAACTATAAGTTCAATTAAAGAAAAACCGTTTGGCTTCATTTTGTTATTGTAACATTCGGGTATTTAAAATTAAAAAATCTCAAAAGAATTAACAGATTTCAAGAAAAATAAATTTTTTATATTTAAAATATTTCATTTATTATCCTAAGTATTTTTGGCGTTATATAAATAAATAAAACAACCAAGAAGATTATACAAATAACTGTTATCCAAAGATTAATATTATATAGAAATATTATTATCCAAATAAAAATAGTAATTAAGATGTTGTAATAAGCAAATTTAATGAACTTATTCATATCTCATATTTTCTTTCGTGAGAGAATCAAGTCATCTAAAAATATTCTCCCTTTTGTAAGCTACTTGATAGAAATATACCCTTCTACTTTGTGTGCTTGATCTATATTTTCTAGACTACAAATAACTATTGGAATATTTAATATTTCTTGAAACAATCCTCCTTAAGTTTTAAATATTATTTTTTTATGTTTTTTTGTATTCAATGATTCTTTATAGACGTGCAAGTCGTTTGATGAAAGCTTTTAAAAACTTTAGTATTAAAAATTTTAATAATATGGGCAGTCTGATTAATTAAATTTATTATAAATAATTAGACTTTCTTTAATCTATGTAAGTTTTAAATTCCTTATATTCCTTTAAAAATATAAAATTATTATTTTTTAACATTATTGTACTATAATAAAATTAAACGAGGAGTTTCTTTGTGGAAAATAAAAAAATTTGGATTTCAGGAGTTATTTTACTTATTATAATACTTTATTTTGTATTTACTTAAATTTATTTTAGATGAGGCCTCCATGAATTTTTTAAAGTATTTTTTTAAATTCTTGCAAAACTTTTTCATATAAGTTTTTTTTGAATGGAACAGCATTATTGGTAAGAGTATTTTGATTTGTCCATTTCCATTCACTAAATTCTGGGTTTTCTGTTCCAACATTTATATCTGTATTTTTTCCTGTAAAACGAAATACAAACCATTTTTGTGTTTGGCCAACATATCTTTCCCCCCATGGCAATGTTTTAAGTGTATCCTTTGGAATTTCATAGTTTAACCATTGTGATGAAGTATGAATTAAATCAGCATTATTGGTTCCAATTTCTTCCATCATTTCTCTCCATACAGCTTCTTCAGGAATTTCATTTTGATCAATGCCGCCCTGAGGCATTTGCCAATATCCACTTGGGTGATCTAGTCGACGGCCAACTAAAATTTCATTATTTTGATTAAGAATCATCATTCCAACACATAGTCTATATTTTTTTGCCATTACTTTTCAGAGAGTGTTTGTTGATAAATATTAATTCCGTGAATAAGATCAATTGCACGAGCTAGTTGATAATCTTTATCTAATCGATTTTGATTATCTGTTTTATTTTCTTTAATATTATCGTTTTTTTTATTTTCGTTATCAAGAGAATCTTTTAAGTCAGCTTCTGAAAGATGATCAAATTCTTTTGATTCAAAAACTCCTTGTTCGATAATAATATCAGGTTCAATTCCTTTACCTTGTATAGACTCTCCTGAAGGGGTGTAATATCTAGCTGTAGTTAATCTAATGCCAGTTGTTGTGTTGTCAGAATTAGATTTTTTAAAAGGAATAATTGTTTGAACTGAACCCTTGCCAAAAGATTTGGTACCAACAATCACTGCCCTTCTATGATCTTGTAAGGCTCCGGCAACAATTTCAGATGCAGATGCAGAGCCTCCATTAATCAGAACAACTAATGGTTGACCATCAATCAAATCACCTTTTTTTGCTCGGTATCGAATTATATTATTTTTGTTTCTTCCTCTAGTAGAAACAATTTCCCCTCTATCTAAAAAAATATCACTTACTTTTACTGATTGTGTGAGAAGACCTCCTGGATTTGAGCGAACATCGAGAATAAAACCTAGTTGCTTTTTATTCAATTCTTTTTTTATTGCTTTAATTGCTTTAATTAATCCTGATTCTGTTTGCTCTGTAAAAGAGGTTATACGAAGATAGCCAACATTATTTATAATTTCATACTTAACGGATTGAATTTTTATAATATCTCTTATAATAGTTATTTCGAAAGATTCTTTACCCTCGCGTGAAATTGTAATTGTAATAGGGTCTCCTTTATTACCCCTCATTAAATCAACCGCTTCTCTTAAGGTTAAACCGAAGACAGGAGTATCTTCTATTCGAGTAATTAAATCCCCGGCTAAAACTCCGGCTTTGTAAGCAGGTGTATCTTCAATGGGGGATATTATTTTTACAAAACCCTCTTCCATTGTTATTTCAATACCCAGACCTCCAAATTTTCCTTGAGTATCCATTTGCATTTCTTTCCATACTTCTTCATCCATATATCCAGAATGTGGGTCGAGGCCCGTTAACATTCCATCAATTGCTTTTTCAATTAATTCTTTATCTGTTACTTCATCAACATATTTTGATCGCACACGATCAAAAATTTTCCCAAATAAATCTAGATATTCATATGTCTCTTTGTTTTTAGAAGTTGCATGAGTTTGAGCAGAACTTCCTAAAATAACAAAAAATAAGAAACCAAAGATGAATTTTTTCATAAATATACCTCTTATCATATATAGTTATGCTGTTTTATTTTCTATAGATTCAAAATTCATACCCCATAGATTTTCTAAGTTATATAATTCTCTTATTTCTGGGCGAAATAAATGAATTATTACTTCCCCCGCATCAACAATTACCCAGTCGCATTGAGGTCTCCCTGAAGGATTAGGGCATTTAATTCCTATTTTTTTTAATATACGAATAATTTCATCAGCTGTAGCATCAGCGTGTCTACTTGATCGGCAAGTAGCAATAACAAAAAAATCAGCTATAGATGTTTTATTTTTTAAGTCGATGATACTAATGCTTTCTGTTTTTGCATCATCTAGAATAGCACTTATTTTTGCTAAAAGTTGATTGTCGCTACTAATTTGAACTCCTCAATAAATCTCGTTGTTTTCTAATTTCAGTTGAAGAAATTTTAATTTCTCTATTATTAATCCATACCCAAGAAGGTAATTGAGAAAAATATATTTGGTCAATAGGATTGGTAGTTTTCTGAAAATGTGAAAAAGTTTTTGCTGTTTTACTATTCAATGCTTTATTATTATATCCGTGTCTTTTAAAAACTACAATAGAAATATCTTTAAAAATTGTCTTCCAATTTTCCCATTGATGAAAGTCAATTAAGTTATCAGCACCCATAAGCCAAAAAAATTTAATATTTTTGTAATGATTCTGAATATAATTAATAGATTGATAGGAGTAAGTAGAGTTTATTTTTTTTTCTATTTCAGTAATTTTAATAGGATGATTTTTTGTTATTTCACGACAATTTTTTATTCTTTCTGGATATGTTGCTGGTTTAGAAATTTTAAGAGGGTTCTGAGGAGTTAATAGCCACCAAATTTCACTTAGTTTTAATAATTTTTTTGCTTCCAATGAAATATATAAGTGCCCTTTGTGTGGAGGGTCAAAGGACCCACCTAATAGTCCAATACTTTTCAACTAATGCCTCACTTGTCCATTACCATGAACGACATATTTAAAACTTGTTAGATGTTCAGCTCCAACAGGTCCACGCACATGAAGTTTGTCTGTTGAAATACCAATTTCAGCTCCAAAACCAAATTCTCCTCCATCAGCAAACTGTGTTGAAGCATTTTGTAAAATAATTGCACTATCAATTTGTTTATAAAATATTTCAAAAACTTCTTTATTTTCAGTAATAATTGATTCAGTGTGACCTGAAGAGTATTTATTAATATGATTAATTGCTTTTTGGGTTCCATCTACAAGTTTAATTGAAATAATTTTATCTAAATATTCAGTTGCCCAATCTTCTTCAGTTGCTTTTTTAAAATCAGGGTGTAATTGTGATATAAATTCATCTCCACGAATTTCACATTTTGCATCAACTAACTTCTGTATGAGATTTAATATTTGATTTGATAGAGATTTATCAACAAGTAAAGTCTCAGCTGCACCACAAATACCTGGTCGTCTCATTTTACTATTAAATATTATTTCTTTAGCTTTTTTTAAATCTGCATTTTTTTCAACAAAAACATGGCAAATGCCATCTAGATGTTTAATCATAGGTATAGAACTTTTATCCTTTATTCTTTTTATTAATTCTTTTCCTCCTCTTGGAATTATAACATCTATATATTTATCAAGTTGAACCATTTCATCTATAGCGGATCTTTCAGGTGAGGAAAGCATTTGGACTACATTTTCGGGAAGACCTGCTTTCAAAAAAGATGTGTTAATGATATCTTTAAGCTTATGAGATGAATAATAACTATCCCTTCCACCACGTAGAATTATAGAATTTCCTGCCTTAATTGCAATCGCTGATGCATCAACTGTTACATTTGGCCTTGATTCATATATCATTCCTATAACACCCAATGGAACTGATATTTTTTGAATATGCAATCCATTAGGTCTGGTCCATTCAGATATAATATTGCCTATTGGATTTTTTAACTTAATTATTTCATCAAGATTTGAAATCATTCCTTCTATTCTTTCACTAGTTAATGTTAAGCGATCTATCATTGCTGAGGATAAATTTATATTAGACGCATTTTCAATATCTTTTTGATTAATGTCAATTAATTCATTTTGAGATATCTTTAATTTTTTTTTTAGTTCTTCTAAGGCTGCATTTTTTCTATTTTCAGATATATTAGCTAAGAGGTAGGCTGCCTTTTTAGCTTTTATTCCTAAAGTTCTAATAGATTCTTTTAATTTTTTTTTTTTCATTATATTATTTTTACCAGGTCATCTTTGTGAATTATTTCATCTCTACCTTCATATCCAAGAATATCTTTAATATCTTTACTATTTTTCCCAATTATTTTTTTAGCATCATTAGAATCATAAGCTATAACACCAATACCAATTTTAGTATTTTTTATACTAAGAATAGTAATAACATCTCCTCTATTAAAATGACCTTTTATTTCTAGCACACCAGCAGGGAGTAAACTTTTATTATTCTCAACTGCTTTTTTAGCTCCCTGATCAATAATAACAGAGCCTGAGGGATCCAAATGATTTAATAACCATTGTTTTCTACTAGATTTTGGTGATTTTATTGCATGAAACCATGTTGAGTTATCTTTAGTTATATTGGTAATAGGTAGTTTCTTTTCACTGTGACTTATCACAGTAGAGCAACCAGAACTCATACATATTTTCGCTGCCCAGATTTTTGTTAGCATTCCACCGCTACCCAAAGTTGAAAAATTCTTACTCGCCATTTTTTCAATTTTAGAATTTATTTCAAAAATTTCCTTAATTTTTTTTGCTTTTTTATTTTTTGTAGGACTTTCAGAATATAGCCCATCAACATTACTTAAGAGAATTAGTAAATCTGCATCAATCATTTGCGCTACTCTTGCTGCTAAACGATCATTATCTCCAAATCGTATTTCTTCTGTAGCAACTGTATCATTTTCATTAATAACAGGTACAATATTTTTTTTATGCAATGCATTTATAGTTTTTCTAACATTAAGATATCTTCTGCGAGTTTCACTATCTTCTAAGGTCAGCAATATCTGAGCAGCAATAATTTTATTTTTTTTTAGAATTTGATCCCAATTTTTTGCTAATTCAATTTGTCCAATAGCTGCTGCTGCTTGTTTATCTTCAAGACGTCTAAGAGATTTATCACTAATTAATTTTGATCCCAATGCTATGGCTCCAGAGCACACTATAACAATTTTTTTATTGGGGTGAATAGATTTAATATCTTTGCAAATTGAGTTAAGCCATTTGGTTTTTATTTTTTTATTTTTTTCATCTACTATTGATGAAGAGCCAATTTTGATAACAATTTTTTTAAATCTTTTAATCATGACTTGTCTTGCATTCTTCGAAAAGTAATGCAGTTAATTTATCCAAACTTTTTTTAGAAAAACTAGAAAATGAAATTGGTTTTGAACCAGTTTCTTTTTCTATAAGTTTCTCTACTTTATGTATACTATCTCCAATTATATCTTTTTTACTTAAAGCTATTATTTCTTTTTTTTGATTTAATTTTTTACCATATTTTTTTAATTCATTGTGTATAGTTTT
>Ga0115002_10004861_pt1 | contig 16062 bp, 19 predicted proteins | sample ArcticOcean_MG_C_8_FD_89576 | JGI IMG/M metagenome (GOLD analysis project Ga0115002, IMG submission 89576) | Marine microbial communities from western Arctic Ocean - ArcticOcean_MG_CB11_86 | ecosystem: Environmental > Aquatic > Marine > Oceanic | place: Arctic Ocean: Canada Basin | collected... | reverse complement strand
GTCCAGTTCTGGAATTCTCGATCATTTCTTTTCCTCGAACGGAGCCAATGCTGCATGGGAAGCACTTACCACAGGATTCATCCCCGGTAAATTCAAAAAGATGCTCAAGGTATTCGATCATAGGAAATTTCTCAGGCACCGATACAATGCCTGCGTGCCCCAAAAGGAACCCTTCGTGACTAAAACTTTCGAAATCCAAGGTAAGGTCATCAATCTTAGAGACTGGAACAATTCCACCCAAAGGACCCCCGACGTGAATAGCCTTTACGGGCTCCTTGAAACCACCACCCAGATGATGAACAACATCTTTAAATGGCGTTCCCATCTCTACCTCGTACATTCCCGGATTCACAAAATAAGAATCCAGACATACCAACTTGGTACCCGTAGATTTTTCCGTACCCAGTTTGGAATAGGTTTCACCACCATTCCGAATGATCCAGGCAATGGCTGATTGAGTCTCTACATTGTTGACAACCGTGGGTTTATTGAAAAGCCCTGTCTGAGTCGGAAAAGGTGGTCGGACTCTTACTTCAGGACGTTGACCCTCTAAAGAAGATAGTAATGCGGTTTCTTCTCCGCAGATGTATGCACCAGCACCTTCAATTACTTTGAAATGAAATGAAAAGTCTGAACCTCCAATATTTTTACCATGCCAACCTGCCGCTTCCAGTTCTTTCACAGCATTAGCAATGACTTCAACTGATTCCGGGTATTCCCCACGGATGTAAACAGCCCCTTTATTGGCCCCAACGATATAGCCCGATACCATCATCCCAAAAAGAACGAGCATTGGTTGTTCTTCTAGTAAATACCTGTCGGAGTATGCCCCGGGATCTCCTTCATCTGCATTGCAAACAATAAATTTTTGGTCATCGGCTATATCACGACAAGACTTCAACTTAAAACTCATCGGGAATCCGGCACCTCCTCTTCCACGAATGTTAGATTTTACTATCTGATCGAGCGACCAGTCCGGGCCATTCTCCAGTACCTGCTTAAAGAGTGTTCCATAACCAGCGGCATTCAAGGGATCACCTGTCAAAACCGGATTGGAAACAGTGGACTGAACATGGTAATTGTCTTTTATCCCGTTAGCTCCGCCTTCAACTACCGAACTAAGATTGTCTATTGCCGTGCCGGAGTAATTTTTTCCATTGTGGTTGAAAGCACTGTTTTCGAAGCATCTGCCAAGGCAGCACATATGTCCAATCTCTTCTTCTTTGAAATGATTGGAAAGTTTCTCTTGGACAATGTCCTGGGTACCGGCAACTAGACAGGCGCTACCATTGCAGACATGTACTTTCACGCCTTTGTGTTCTTCCTTCAAAAAATCATAAAAAGAGGCTGTGCCGTAAGTGATAGCGTCCCCCATCAAGTAATTATGAGCCAGGTTTTTCAGGTCTTCATTTGCTGGGGTGCCACCAACTTTTGATTTTTGAACTAGCTGCTCAAAAAGATTGTTTCCCAAACCTTTTCTTCCTGAAAGTGCACTCAGATTTTCTGACATTCGTTACAATTTTAAAGGTGAGATATTTTGGGATTGGAGTACATGTCACGCTCCTCATCCGAACTTCTTGTTAAACACTTAAAGTCCTTTTCAACTAAGATAAGTAATATTAATTTATTTTGTAGTTCAATGTCCTGACTTATACCGACTTGGTCACTCTCGGCCCAGGTATTGATATCATCTGTCGGGATCGTAACAACTATCTGATTGTCATCAAATGAGCAGTGAAATTCGTCAGCAGTTTTTAAGGTGTACGATAGTTTACTCCCATTTGGGAAATTAATTTCCGAAGTGATCCGTCTTAATTCTGATAAATTTTCAACTTCGGGTTGTGTGAGCCTAAACCTTAGGGAATCTCCTTGTATTCTCAATTTCATGACAATATCCGTTCCTCGTTCGTATAAATGTTGAATTTGTTCTCTTTCAAAAAACCAATTAGGGTCACTCCAAATTCATTAGCCAGATCAACCGCCAAACTCGATGGGGACCCAACTGCTGCAATGATAGGTATCCTGGCTTTTATGGCCTTCTGAACTAGTTCAAAGCTGATTCTCCCACTGAGCATTAGTATCGCTGATCGGGCAATCGTTATATCCTTTAGCAGTAAATTCCCAAGTAGCTTGTCGAGGGCATTGTGCCTGCCAACATCTTCCTTGTGAACAAGCAACTCACCCTGCAGGTTAAAAAGTCCTGATGCATGTAACCCGCCGGTATGCTTGAATACCTGTTGGGCCTTGCGAAGTTTTTCCGGTAAGGTGAATAGGACGTCTTTTGTTGCGGCCAGGCTATTTGTCGTTATGATTTCGCAGTGTACTTGCACCGATTCGATAGAAGCCTTACCGCATACACCACAGCTGGACGAGGTGTAAAAATTCCGCTGAAGAGAAGGAGTATCGATTTCCAATGCCGGATTAAGCTCAACCCGCATCACATTTTCCCGTCCCTCATTTGAGCCCAGGTCATCGCAATATTTCACACTGATTACGTCAGCAATGGAACTAATGATGTCTTCCGAATATAGAAACCCCAAACAAAGTTCTTCGTCATTTCCCGGAGTGCGCATGGTAACCGATAGCGTGAATTGAGCCCTCTGCGATTCTGAACCATATCCAAGGCGAATCTCTAAGGGCTCCTCGGTTACGACTAGGTCGGAGTATCCCGATTGTTCGTTTTTCTCAATTTTGATAATCTCGACAGGTTGAACGCTATTCACGGGATAAAATTAAGGTTTTTTACACCCAGTCCATGGAGAGATGGGTAATAGAACCGTTTATTTCATAAGGCTGGAATTTTTTTTACAAATCTCCAGTAAATTCCCATCATCGTTGATTATTTCCCCTTGACCCCCCATGCCAAGGGCGGAAAGGCTATCCGAAACCATCAAATTTTTTTAAACCTTTTTTTAGTACTGGCTCTTTTTGATTTCAATTTTATTTTCAAATCCTCCCATTTTTAGAAACTCTTTAAAGGGGTTCATAGAGGGTGAAATAATTCCCTTTTCAAAATCTTCATCATTATTCTTCTCAGGATAGTTTTATCATCATTAGAAATTGAATTGAAGGTCAAAAGGTTGCCCTTAATAAGAACCTGATAAACGCTCCAGGCCTCTTCCTCAACTTCGATATTTAGGTAAACTCCTTTTTCCTTAACGCAATCACGAGACCGATATATTCTTAGGAAGACTGTTTGTTCGCCAACTGACCACAAGCTGCATCAATGTCCTTGCCACGGCTGTGCCTTACATGTACATTTACACCCCGGTCTTCAAGGTAGGTACTAAACTTATATAGTCTGTCCTCATCAGTATTCGTGAAATCCGCTTCCGAAATTGGGTTGTACTCAATGATGTTAACCTTTGATGGTACCTGCTTCGTAAACCTGAAAAGCTCCTCTGCATCCTCCAATGAGTCATTGAAATTGTTGAAGACTATGTACTCAAACGTCAGCCGGTTTTTCGTTTTTTTATAGAAATACTGAAGGGCTTCCTGCAGGTTTTTCAACGAATTGGTCTCATTAATCGGCATGATCTGGTTCCGCTTAATATCATTGGCAGCATGGAGAGATAATGCCAATCGGAATTTCACCTCGTCATCAGCCAATTGTTTGATCATTTTGGCAATACCAGCAGTAGAAACCGTAATTCGCCTGGGTGACATGCCAAGTTCCTGGGGCGAGGTAATATGTTCTATTGACTCTAATACATTAGCATAGTTCAATAACGGTTCACCCATGCCCATAAACACGATGTTAGTCAACGGCTTATTATAGTGCTCTTCGGCCTGGTTTCTTATAGCCACGACCTGGTCATAGATCTCGGCAGCATCAAGATTACGTTTGCGGTCCATATATCCGGTAGCGCAAAATTTACACGTAAGTGAGCAACCAACCTGAGAAGAAACACATGCCGTCATGCGGTCATCTGCCGGGATTAATACACCCTCAATCACGTGATCATCATAGAGCTTGAACGCTGATTTGATGGTTTGGTCAGTGCTAACTTGTGTTTTGTTAATTTTAATGGCCTTAATAACAAAATTCTTTTTTAAATACTCACGCACTTCAAGGGATAAGCTGGTCATTTCATCAAAACTGGTGGCAGATTTTTTCCAGAGCCATTCTTCAATCTGACGGGCACGAAATGCTTTCTCCCCGGAATGCAATATGATCCCGGTAAGCTTTTCAGATGAAATTTTACGGATGTCATTCACAACGGTAAAAGTAGAACTTTAGTCCTTCATGACTTGAACTATCGGAACTGTCTATATTTAGGATTTCATAGTGATACTATGCAAACACTAGTCAACAGGATCGATCAAATTGTCGAATTTTTCGGCAAAACTGTTTCTTGGTTGTCGACCGGGCTCGTTTGGCTAATTTGCATGGATGTAATTTTGAGATACCTGTTCAATTTCAGTTCAACAAGTTTGTTCGAATTGGAACTCCATGTTGTCGCCCTGATATTTCTTTTAGGAGCAGCTTATACTTTAAAAGCCGATAAGCATGTAAGAGTAGATCTTTTTTACGGCCAATTCTCAGAAAAAGGGAAAGCCTGGGTCAACCTCGTTGGGACAATTACATTCCTAATCCCTCTTTGCATTGTTGTGATTGTCTCTTCAGTACCTTTTGTGGCAAATAGCTTTAACATCATGGAAGGTTCTGCTGATCCCGGTGGTCTTCCTTTCAAGTTCTTAATCCAATCTGCAATTCCAATAGGTTTCATTCTGTTGCTCTTGCAGGCGATTTCGCTATGTATTCAGTCAATACTTGTCATCTAGGGGAAACATATGACAAATGTTTGAAGCACTCCCGCTGATTCTTTTTGCCCTTGTTTTTATATTGATCCTGTTTGGGTATCCTGTTGCTTTCACCCTTGGTGGCCTTGCCATTCTCATTGGTGTTATCATTTTTGATGTAGACTTTACCTCCTTTCTCTGCGAATTTATGGAACCATGGGCAATTTTGTGTTGCTGGCAGTTCCTCTTTTTGTTTACATGGGCATCATGCTAGAAAAATCAGGACTGGCAGAAAGTTTTAGCTAACATCAGTTTTTTATATTCTTCAAATGACACGTTATCATTCCAAAAATCAAACTAATGCCGATCAGCTGAAAGTAATTAAGAACAACAGAAATTAAAGGATTGTTGATAAGTTCCGGTGAATAGTAGAGATTTTAAGGTTAGAATATGATGGAACTACTCAACCTGCTCATCAGGTGGGTCCATCGTTTCTTCAAGTGCTTGAGCCGCTTCGGGTTTCTCGGAGCTTGGTAAGTCAAATATCTGTGCTTTCAGTTTGATTATTTCGGCTTCTTTCGCATTGTTTTCTTTTTTCAAACGATAAATCACCAGATTTTCCATTGAGAACTCGAATATGATTAGTATGATACCAACAAGGCCCCAATACTTCATATTTTCATAAAAATTGAAAATATCCGCACCACTAAATCCACTGAATCCCTCTTTAATTAGGATTTCATCGTTGTATCCGATCAGCACAGATAAAGAAATGTAAAGGACAAAAATTATTCGAACTACCAGTTTAACTTTTTTCATAGATGTGGCCTTAGTTGAAAATCTGGATCGCAGCTCGATTGATTTGCTAATCGAACTTAATTTACAAGTTTACTTTTTATTAAAGAACCAAACAGGTGGTGTTTTTTTCAACATTAAATTGATTCATGATCTATGGGCGCTGACCTTAACGGCCCGAAAGCTTTTCCTTGATATTCATCAATATTTCACCCCCACCTTTACTAAGGACTTTATCGGCTAATTGTAATCCTAATTCTTGATGCTCTCCTCTATGCATACGCCCGTACTCCATCAAAATCTGTGAGCCATCAAGAGATACAATGCCAGCAACCAGTTCAATTTGTTCCTCATTTAAGATGGCATTCGCAAAAATAGGAATACTACAACCGCCTTCAAGTTTTTTGAGGAATGCCCGCTCAGCCGTTATGCAACATGCAGTGTCATCATGATTGAGGAGCGATCTTATGGCCTGCCTTTTTAGTGGATCGAGGTTCTTTGAAGCCTCAATCGCAATGCTACCTTGCCCAACGGCTGGAACGAATTCATTTTTAGGCATCACCCTGATTATTTTATCATCCAATCCCATCCTGTGAACCCCTGCATATGCCAGCATAAGCGCATCACAGATGCCAGCCTCCATTTTCGAAATCCTTGTTTGAATATTTCCTCGTATATCGACAACCTGAACCCCTGGATGAAATCGCTTCAACAAAGCCACTCTCCTTGTTGATGAAGTGCCAATCTTAATCTCAGAAATATCTTCAATCTTAGCTCCCTTACCAATAAGCACATCATTCGCCATTTCCCGCTCAGAATATGCGATTATCTCAAGATCATCACCGAGGTTTGATTGAAGATCTTTTGCACTATGAATAGCAATGTCGATTCCTGCTGTTAATAGTTCTTTCTCAAGCTCTTCGGTAAACACTCCCTTACTTCCAATCTTAGAAATCGATACATCGATAATCTTGTCCCCTTTCGTTTCAAATGGCAAAACTTCGACTTTCAATCCATTATCCTGCAATATTCCTGCTACGTAATTGGCTTGCCACATTGCCAGGTTACTATGTCTTGTTCCAATTTTTATAGTGTCCACTGATATGATATTAAGACCTGAGTATTTTAGATATTGAAAGAGACAAATCCAGGAAAGTAATCTTGGGACTGGCGTTTCTTTCTATATGGTAGTGGGCCTTGCCCAAATGATTTGTAATCACCTCAATTTTGTTTGAGTCAACAGAATCCCCAAATTTTTGAGTAAAATCAAAATCTGCGACATTAACGCGTACTAACTCTGAAACTTTTAATCCTGAGATTATGGCGTTCCTTAAAAGGCTTATTCCGTAAATAAACAAGTTTTTCTGTTGAAGTTTTGACATTACCTGGTAGTTGTCGGCCCAGGTAATTAATGAGGTAAAGTCCTCATTCCAACATAATCGCATCCATTCCCTGAATAAAGTACCCAAATCATCAGTCTTATCGTCGGCCAACCTCTGGGCTTCGCAAATATCACCAACACATTGTGTGGCAATGTTCATTGATCTGTCTTTTTCAAGTCCCAGATTCTTCTGTAGGTAAGTACTTATTTCCTCGTCTTTGAATAACCTGATGTTCACCAGTTGGCACCGGGAGGTGATAGTGGTCAGCAGTTTTTGGTAATCATTTGTAACGAGCAGAAAGATGCTCCTTTCCGAAGGTTCCTCAAGAATCTTTAATATGGCATTGGCTGAGGTCGAATGCATGTATTCCGGAAGCCAAATGAGCATGACTTTATATTTAGCTTCAAATGATTTGAGACTTAATTTCTGAATAATTTGCCTGCTCTCTTCTTTAGAGATGTTAACCTGTTTGTTCTCTGCTCCGTAAAAACTAACCCAGTCATCAATGGAGGGATAAGCATTTGAAAGTACCATGGAGCGCCATTCCCCAATAAAGTTGTTACTGATAGCTTGCGAAGCCTTCACTTTAGCTGTGGAACTTACGGGAAAAATCAGATGGAGATCAGGATGAATAAGTTTGTCGATTTTATTACAGGATGCGCACATTCCGCAGGAGTCTTCACTAGTAGGGCTTTGACAATTAATGTATGTTGCGTAAGCCAGAGCAAGAGAGAGATTAGGAGAACCGTTTTGACCATAAAAAATCTGCGCATGATGATTTCTTCCTGATGATTTTATCAACCTCTCCTTTACGTCTTCAAAACCTTCTATCTCAGCAAATCGCATGAACCGCTTTCTTCTTTAGTTTTGTAATTGGCTGAACATTCTAAATCAGCTTGAATATATCTATATCGGTTTAAGATAACTCAATATACGACAGGTCATCATTACCGATGCGGATTGGGTTAAAAATAGAAAAAGTCCCCGGGAATATTCCAGAGGACTTCAATTGTAAGATTACTCCTGAAGAGTGTTTAGCTCTTCTTATATCTCTTATTGAATTTCTCGACCCTTCCGGCAGTATCAACAAACAATTTCTTGCCCGTATAAAACGGATGGGAAGCCGAACTCACTTCTATCTTAACAAGTGGATAGGTATTACCATCAGTCCACTTAATTTTATCTTCTGTTTTAATAGTAGATCTGGTTACAAAGGAGAAATCACTCGAAGTATCGTGAAATACTACTTCTCTATAGTCTGGATGAATATCTTTTCTCATGCTATTAAATCGTTTAAACTTCCATTCAAAATGGACGGCAAAAGTAAAGACTTTTATATTATCATCAAACGGATTAGGAAAACCTGCACCACCATGCCCTTAAATTAATTTCCGTTGTAGAAAGTGTATTATCACTTGGCTTCATGAAAATGCCTTGGATTTCCGGTTGCTTAGTACTTGTCAGCACCGGCCTTGTGGCCCAAAGTGAATTTTCTCCTCTCAATGCGGATTATTACCACTTAATAAATCGCTATGAGATCAAATCCGAAACCTTTTCAAATTCTTTTTTCAGCAGTTTAAAACCTTATAGACGGGATCAGATTGCTTCCTTTCTCGACTCAGGAATATCGGACCCTGTGGGATCGCAAGTTGATGAATTCAACATCGCATATCTAAACAACGACAATTGGGAATTCTCCGATCCAGATTCCAATAACACCGAGAAACTCCTGTTTGGTAAATTATATAGAGCAAGAAGTGATTTTGTCAATGTGAACGTCAAGGACTTCAATTTACATCTCAATCCAGTCATTTATTGGAGCATTGGCCAGGACGGCGATAGTGGATCCCGCCCTTTCATTAATACCAGAGGAGTACAGCTACGTGGCCGCATTGACGACAAGATTGCTTGCTGTTCATTTATCGGTGAAACCCAGGTGTTTTTCCTAGTTATGGACAGGGCTATGTTAGGGAATTTGGAGCTGTTCCCAACGAGGGTTTCTGGAAACAATATCAAAGCAATGGGGTGGATTTTTTTACTGTAAGAGGCTATATCGACCTACAGGCTTCTCGGCACATAAATTTACAATTCGGGCATGACAAGAATTTCATTGGGAATGGAATTCTATCAATGTTTCTTTCGGATATTTCAAACAATTATTTTTTCCTGAAATTGACCGCCAGGGTTTGGCGGCTGAACTATACTGATTTGTTTGTGGAGTTGGTTGCAGATGCGCCATTCACTCCATTTAGTACTTTAGGGGGATCATTGGGTACGACAAGGTTTCCTAAAAAATATATGGCCCTACACCACCTGAGCGTCAATCTTAGCGATAATTTAAATATTGGCTTGTTTAAGGCAACAGTTTTTCAAATGAAGACTCCGTTGGAGGTAGGTTCGAATTAAATTATCTGAACCCTATAATATTCTACCGAGGGGTGGAGAAGATGATTGGAAGTCCGGATAATGCTTTGATCGGTTTGGATTTTAAATGGAATCCTAGCCGTCATTTATCATTTTGTGGACAGTTTTTGCTCGACGAAATGGCCGTAAGCAATCTGGTAAATGGCTCCGGCTGGTGGGGTAACAAAATTGCAGGTCAACTGGGACTAAAATATATTGACGCGGTTGGTATCCCGAACCTTGACTTACAGGTTGAATCAAATTTTGCCAGACCTTATACTTACTCGCATGAAAGCTCATTTACAAATTTTAGTCATTACAGGCAGCCTCTTGCTCATCCATTGGGGGCCAATTTTTCTGAAATAATCTTTCTTGCCAGATATCAACCGATTCCTAAATTGGCAATTAATGGAAAACTAATTATGGCCAATCAAGGAAAAGATCCGGCTGGTCTAAATTATGGTAGTAACGTTTTGTTACCTTACAGCACAAGAGAGAATGACTACGACAATACACTTGGACGGGGTGTTGAAACTAAAATTCGATTGATAGATATCACCGCATCTTCTCAACTTCGCCATAATTTTTTCATTGACCTGAAGCAAATAGTAAGAAAGATGGATAGTGAGAATAATGGCCTTGATCAAACAACTGTGTATACCGCATTATCATTACGTTTGAATATTGCACAAAGACTACTCGACTTCTAAATCCTTTTGATGCGCACGTTCATCAGAATACTCAAATATGCTCCCCCCATGTCGAGTTTTTTATTGACATATGGTGTCTTTACTGTTTTTTATGTGGTATTTAATCTCATCAATTTTTCAGCCCTCATTCCAATACTTGAAGTCCTATTTGATCAAAACGAAATTGCAACTTCAGAAGCACCCGGCACCGTTGGGATTGGCTCTTTAAAAGACTGGTATCATTACTATTTCGATAATCTCATTCTTAAAGAAGGTAAATCTTCTGCTCTCGGGGCGATCTGCGTGATTGTTCTTGTCTCTGTGTTCCTGGCTAATCTCTTCCGTTATCTCGCGGATATTACCCTCGTAAAACTTCGGGTTTCAATAATTTCAAAAATGCGGGCTCGGTTATTTGAGAACATTATTGAACTGCCTTTAAGCTTCTTTTCCGAAAGGAAGAAAGGGGATTTAGTTGCTCGGTTTACAACGGATATCCAGGAAATAGAAGTGTCGATCATTTACTCTCTGAAAGTCTTTCTCAAAGAACCTCTCGTCATCATTGGTTTCCTGTTCATACTTTTTTCAATATCAGCTGAGCTAACACTTTATTCACTCATTCTGCTACCGGTCTCTGGCATTGCAATCTCTGGAATCGCTAAGAAACTGAAAGGAAATGCTACAAAAAGTCAGGCTATACTTGGTGAGATTAATGCCGTAATTTCAGAATCCATTTGGGGTATTAGAATAATAAAAGCTTTTGGGGCAAATTCATTTGCCAAAAAACAAATGAAAGCTCAAATTCAAAAATATGCCCATGTCGATTCAATTATTGGGAAAAGATTCCAATTGGCTGGCCCCATGTCTGAGTTTCTAGGCGTTTTCACGGTTGTTGTCATATTATTGATCGGAGGCAAAATGGTGCTCTCAAATCAAGGCAGTTTGTCAACTCCTGAGTTTCTGGCCTTTTTAATCATCTTCTCCCAGGTGCTTCCTCCGGCCAAATCAATTTCTCAGGCATATACACTCATGCAAAAAGGACTTGCTAGCGCCGATAGAATATTTGAATTACAGGACACAAATTTCAAGATTCTGGAAGCCGCTACTCCCATAAGAATAAAAACATTTACAAAAAGTATTCGATTTGAAAAAGTCTGCTTTGGATATTCATCTACTCCTATTCTCAAGAGGATCAATTTAGAAATCAAGAAGGGTAAGCGGTATGCTCTTGTTGGCCTCTCAGGAAGCGGAAAATCAACCCTGGCAGATTTAATTGCAAGGTTTCACGACCCAACTGAAGGGAACATTTTCATTGACAATCTGAACCTCAAAAATTGCTGCCTGGATGACCTGAGAAAACTCATCGGTTTCGTTAATCAGGAACCCATATTGTTCAATGATACTGTCTTCAACAATATTGCATTAGGTGATGCCAATGCTAATCTGGAAAAAGTAACCGCGGCGGCTGCTATTGCCAATGCCAGCGAGTTCATTGAGCAATTGGCTGAAGGATATCATGCCAATATTGGAGAGAGGGGTAACAAGCTTTCCGGTGGACAAAAACAACGGATAGCCATCGCCAGGGCAGTTTACAACAACCCTCCAATATTGATTTTAGACGAAGCAACAACATCATTGGATGCCAATTCGGAAAAACTTGTCCATGAGGCATTATCCAATTTGATGGCGGGAAGAACCACGTTGATAATATCTCACAATCTCGAGCTTGTAGATGAAGTTGATTATCTCTATCAATTGGAAAATGGTGAGCTTAAAAAAACTGGTATCCATGAATTATTGGATGACGGTTCATTAAAGCTATCTTCTGGGTTTTAAACTGCCGCCAACTCTTTTGTCATCATCTTCATCAGATGTTCCCATAAATCCTCATAAGGAATTATTTCAAGCTCAGCATAAGCGTCACCAGGTTCTTCTGCAGTCTTTAATTTTTCATAGAGTTTGTTTCCACGTTTTTTCGCTGTTTCAACATCGAAGCCTGTATCGATAATAACAAGCATCAATTTGAAAAACAACTTATCCCGATAAGTAACATCGCCTTCATTGAGGTGTCGATAGATGTATTTTCCCAGCCGGTCTACCTTGTCCAACAACTTGTCCTTTTGATTCTTACATAGGCAGTGCATGAATTCAAGTATCATCAAGGCTACAGTAAAACCATTTTTATCCTCCTTAAGAACATTCCGCGATACATAAAACTGGTCAAAGTTTACGATCTCAAGCAATTCTTCTGAAGGGTGAACATAGTAGAGATATGCTCTTAATAGTTTCCATCTTTGGGAAGCCTTAATCGTTAGATTATCGAAATGAGGGTTTTTAAATGAAGCTGAGAAAACATTACAGAGTAACGGATTTGAAAAAGTGCGCGATCATTGGGTTGGGAAGGATGGTAATCTACTTTCGGTCATTTTGTCTTACCCACTCGGAGTAGATAAGTACCAATCGGCCTCTCTCATAATCAAACAAGCATTAGTGGATTTTGGAATAGGTGTGGAAGTTGAAGGTGTGGAAAATAGCCTGTTATTCTCTATATGAAAAAACCATGATTTTGAAATAGCTATTCAGGGGGTTTCAGGTGGTCCGTTTTCCCATAATTTTTCCCCAATTTTTGGCATGGAAGCTTCGGCAATAGGGGGTTTTAATTATTCAGGGTTTGGAAACCAGGAGAGTGACAGCATAATCAATGCGATAAACATCGCCCAATCCAATGAAGATAAGAGATCCGGATTGCTCCGGCTACAGGAAATGTTACATGAAGAAAAGACCATGCTTTTTTTGTACTTTGAGAAAAGCAGGATTGCAGTGAATAAAAGGTTCAAAAATGTTCACGAACCCATCTTTACCTCGGGATATGATGTAACCCAGTTTCAATTGGCCGAACAAAATTAATTATTGCTGTTGTTCAGATCCCTGACCACGGACCAATGCGATTTCCCTATCAATCATGAGAAACCCCAGTCCCTGATGATCAACAATATCAAAAATTTCAAGGCATCTTCTGGCAATTGCTTCCTCTTCAACCTGCTCCGTCAGGAACCAGTTTAAAAAATTGATCGTGGTATAATCTTTGGCCACAGTGCACGTGTCAATGATATTACTAATAGAGAGCGTTATTGCGATTTCCTGATCAAGTGCAATGTCGAAAACCGAGCGAAATGATTCGAATTCTTGTTGTATATCAACCACTTCAGGTGTTATGGCGTTGCCACCTACACTACTAATGTGGTTGAAAATTCTTTTCATGTGCTGGCGCTCTTCATCTGATTGGATCTCAAAAAATCTGGCACTATTGACAAATCCATGTCTTTCGCACCAAGCAGACATCGCCAAATAGAGAAAAGAAGATTTCGCCTCTTTTTTTATCTGATCATTTAAAAGACCTTCGATTTCTTCGGACAGTGAGGACCTCATTCTAAACTTGTTTTTCATATTTTATTTGAATACCATCAAAAGTAACAATGAGAAAGGATAATCAATGAAAAGGATCTTCGAAATGTCGGGTTTCCATTGGTTTTTTATTCATGATAGCAATCGTATCGCACACCCCCATGCCAATCAATTTTATAGATATATTCCTCAGCTACTTTTGTTATTATTTCTATTTTATTATCGTTAACGGCATCTTCTGGATATCCGAAATATAAACCCGATCTGGCCTTAACCTCCACAAAAACGAGGAGCTCCCCCTTCATCGCAATCAAATCAATCTCACCGTGTGAAAAACGGTAATTCCTCTCAATAATTTCGTACCCTTTTTTAGTGAGAAATTTGGCTGCAAGTCTTTCTCCCCATTCCCTGATTTTTTTGTTTAACATGATCTATCTTTGAATCACTTCGTTTTAAACTCTACTATTTTGTCAAAACCGGCCCTGTATCCCCTTACATTTCATCCTGTATACAAAGATAAAATCTGGGGAGGACATAAGATAAGAAACAAGTTGGGAAAAGATTTTGGTGAATTGTCGAATTGTGGTGAAAGTTGGGAAATATCCGGAGTTGAGACCGATCTGTCAATTGTTAAAAACGGCCCTTTATCGGGTAAGTCAATACAGGAAATAACGGATCGATACAAAAGTGAACTGATTGGCCGGAAGGTCTACAGACGCTTTGGAAGCAAGTTTCCCCTGCTTATCAAATTTATTGATGCCAATGACGATTTATCGATCCAGGTTCATCCTGATGACAAGCTGGCCAGGGAGCGCCATAACTCCGCTGGTAAAACCGAGATGTGGTATATCTTCCAGGCTGATGAAGAATCCAAACTGATTACAGGGTTCAACCAAAAAATTGATAAAAAAATATTTCTCGAAAAAGCACGGCATGGTGAAACACTTTCTGTCCTTAACCAGGAAGATGTGCATGAAGATGATGCCTTTTTCTTACCGGCTGGAAGAATACATACCATAGGTAAGGGGCTGTTGCTTGCTGAGATTCAACAAGCATCGGATATCACATACCGCATTCATGACTTTGACAGAATTGATGATAAAGGGAACAAACGCGAACTCCATCTTGAGCAATCATTGGATGCTATTGACTTTGGTTTTTATGATGAATACAAAACGGTTTACCCACGAACTAAGAATGAGGTGGTTAACCTGGCGCAATGCCAATACTTCACCACAAACAAACTTCACTTTGACCAACCGATTAGAAGAAATTATAGAACAATTGATTCTTTCGTGATCTTTATTTGCATGGAAGGAGAAGGGAGTTTGTATTATGCCGAAAGTCAAATCCACTTTCAAATTGGAGACACCATGCTTCTTCCGGCAATTTTCAATGAAATTGAACTGAGACCCTCTGATGGCTTTAAAATGCTCGAATGCTACATTCAATAGGTGATGAATGAAAATATTAACAATCAAGTTAAATTTCTAGATCTTGGATTAATCGACTATCAGGAAGCCTGGAGCTACCAGGAACACTTATTCAAAGATTGTATTGAAATCAAGATAAAAAACAGAGGATTCTCAACTGAAAACCAGAGAAAAACACCCAACCATTTGATCTTTTGTCAACATCCACATGTATACACGCTTGGTAAAAGTGGGGATTCAAATAACCTCCTTTTGAACAAAAAACAATTGCAACAATCAGGAGTGGACTTCTTTCATATAAATCGGGGTGGAGATATTGCCTATCATGGACCTGGGCAAATTGTCGGGTATCCTATTCTCGACCTTGATAACTTCTTCACCGATATTCATCGCTATTTAAGGTTCCTTGAAGAAGCTGTGATTCGAACATTAAATGACTATAGTATTTCAGCTGGAAGGATTGATGGGTTGACGGGAGTATGGCTAAATCAAGATAATTCCAAAGCGAGAAAAATTTGTGCACTTGGAGTCAAAACAAGCAGATGGGTAACAATGCATGGTTTTGCTTTCAATGTGAATGTTGATTTAAGTTATTACAACAACATCATTCCCTGTGGGATAAATGATAAAACGGTAACTTCTTTACAAAAAGAATTGGGATTTGAGCCTGACATTGCCGAGATTCAACAAATCCTTAAAAACCATATTGCAGATATTTTTGCAATGAAAATTACCCATGCAGAATGATCTGAAAAACCTTTTGATTATTGATATTGAAACTGTCTCTAGCTTCAAAGAGTATTCTGAAATGCCGGAACGTCTTCAACAACTATGGGATAAAAAAGCTTCTTTTCTTAGAAATGACGATAATCAAAATAGTCAGGATCTTTATTGGGGCCGGGCGGCGATATATGCTGAATTTGGGAGGATTATAGTCATCTCTGTTGGTTATTTCTATTCGAAAGAAAATGAATCCCTTAGCCTTCGGGTGAAGTCATTATCATCACATAATGAAAAAGATCTACTAGAAAAATTCGTATCCCTTTTAAATAATTTTGACCAGGATATCCTAACATTATGTGGCCATAACGGCAAAGAATTTGATTTTCCATACTTGTGTCGAAGACTATCAATCCACCAGATTCCGCTCCCAACTGTTCTCGACACATCATCAAAAAAACCCTGGGAGGTGAACCATATTGATACTATGGAAAT
>Ga0115002_10004851_pt1 | contig 16078 bp, 21 predicted proteins | sample ArcticOcean_MG_C_8_FD_89576 | JGI IMG/M metagenome (GOLD analysis project Ga0115002, IMG submission 89576) | Marine microbial communities from western Arctic Ocean - ArcticOcean_MG_CB11_86 | ecosystem: Environmental > Aquatic > Marine > Oceanic | place: Arctic Ocean: Canada Basin | collected... | reverse complement strand
GAGCCTGCTGTATCGCGCGCTGGCCTCGGAGTTGTTGCGGCTGGAGTTTGGGCTGGCAGAGGAGGTGGCGGCGACGCTGGCCGAGCTCGTCGGCGCTCCGACCTCGAGCTGATCGACCGTAGACTCGCAGAGGGTGCGATGGGTGCGCCCGCAACATCACTAGAGCTGAAGAATGGCCTTCGCGATGCAGCTTCTGCTTGGTCCGCACACGATTGATTGCACCGATCGCACGGTCATCATGGGGATCCTCAACGTCTCCGACGATTCGCCGGTCGGGAGTTCGATCGTCCCCGCCTCAGAGGCGCTCGACCGGGCGGTTGAGCTGCGGCGGGACGGCGCCGCGATGATCGATATCGGTGCGGTGTCGACGTCCTCGAAAGCGCGCCCGCTTGAGACGCAGGAAGAGATCGATCGCGTCTGCCCAGCGATTGAGGCGATCGCGCGCGAAGGAATTCCGACCTCGGTCGACACATGGAATCCGGCTGTCGCCCGGGCCGCTGCCGCTGCCGGGGTGAATCTCCTGAACGACGTCAGCGGGTTCACGAAGCAGGAAATGGTCAAGGTCGCTGGCGAGTTGGGTATCGCGAGCGCGGTGATGCACATGCGCGGCGACCCGGCCCACCACTACGAGGTTGATCAGAGCTACGAGGACATCGCTGCGGAGGTTGAAGCGTTTCTCCTCGAACGTGCGGCCGATCTCGATGCGGCTGGGGCCGGGCAAGTGTGGCTGGATCCGGGGTTCGAGTTCGGGAAGCTGCTGCCGGACAACCTCGACCTGTTCTCGGGGCTACGGAGTCTGGTCGCGACGGGGCGCCCGGTGCTGATTTCCGCTTCGCGGAAGGGGTTCCTGGCGGAGATGCTGGGTTACACGAAGCGGCAAGACGTCACGGGGCTACTCGAAGCGTCGTTGGCCTTCAATGTCCTCGCGGCATTCGAAGGCGTACAAGTGGTGCGCGTCCACGACGTGGCACCGATGGCTCATGCGCTCGCGGTGGTCAACGGGCTCCGGGCACACCTCGCGGGTTAGCGAGTACCTCTCGATGGTCTGTCCGGATACCTAGTCCCGGAGCGCCTCGCAGGCAATACCGTCGCGGTCGATGTCGATCTTGTTCGAATCGTCGGGGAGGTTCGCCTCGTAGATCTGCTGTGCCTCTTCCCAACTGTCGAAATTGCTGCAGCTATAGAGATCGCGGCCGTCGGTGTAGTACTCGACCGGGGCCGGCGGTGCGATCGGTTCGATGAACAGCTCAGGTTCAGGGGCTGGGGTCGCCGTCGGAATCGGCTCCGTGTTCGCCGGGGTGGTCACCTCAAGTTCGGGGTCGTCCGGCGCTTCCGCGCTAGCATCGGCCTCAGCGGTGGGGTCTGTATTGCCCGCGGGGGTGTCCGTGGCGTCAGCCTCGGTCCCGGTCATGGGTGCGACGAGCTGCGTTGCAGGGGCTGGGGCAGCGACGCGGAGCGTGAATTCGGAGCGCTGCTGTTGGAGTCCGGTGATTTTCTGGGAGAGTTCGTCGACGGGTACTTCGAGCTGATCGATCTCGGCGCGGGCGACGATCAGGTCCAGGTCGGCCTCGGAGGCACCAGCGATGTGGTGGATGGTCGCGGTCGCAGGCGCTCTGACGCCCCAACTCGGTGGAGTGGGAGTCGTATGAAGCGCGGGCTTGGGTCTAGCGTTCGAAAAAGGCTAGAAGGCTCCGAATAGGGTCTCGACCTCGGTGACGGCGCGTTCGGCGGTGTCGCGAGCTTCGGCACGGCTGAGGAGCATCGGCGCGAGGGCCTCGACGGCGTCGGCGAGTTCGGTGTCGGTACCGCGCAGCAGGCGGTGTGCCTCGCCGGGGCTACGTCCATCGATCCAGAAGGGGCGCAACGCCTCCATCACGAGGGCGTTGCCGAGCAGCTGGATACGGTCTTCCTGGCTGAGCGCAGTTTCGTCGAGCAGCGTCGATACGGCCTCGCCGGCGGTCGCCAGATCGGCGTTGGCGAGGTCCATCGCGAGTAGCCGACGGCGACGTGATCGTTCACCGGCTGGTAGGGCGTGGCGCGAGTTCATTTGCAGGGTCCTCGCTCTCCCGCGACCGGGGGGCACCATTCCACCAACGTGCGCGATCACCTGCACAGTTCTAATGTTCTGCACAGTATCGCGCTGCGCGAGAGCATACAGCGCGTTTTCCGTAGAGCGCAACGGGCCGTGATCGCTGCGCGAGTGCGATTTCCGTGTCACGGATAGAGGCGCACTGCCACTCGCCGTCCCGCTGATGGTCTGCTGACGGAACCGGCCGAGTTTTGGGGAAGAGTGCGGACGCCCTCGTCGGTCATCTTCGATCTTTGACAAGGAGCGTCTGTTGAGTGCGTCTAGCTCCACGTATTCCGCTCAGCTCAGCAGGTCAGGCTGACGGGTGAATCTTCGAACACAGCTGTTGGGTGGGTTCGGCCTGGTCGGGCTGTTGGTCGTCGTGATCGCCGCGATCTCCGCGACGCCGAACGGCTTTCCGAGGTCGCGCTGACGATGAAGGCCGCGATCTGCGAAAGCATGATTGTCGAGGCGGATGCGGCGATCCTGGCCGGCGGCGCGTCTGGAGAGGCGGCCGATACCGGTCCGCTTGTTCAGCATGTTTCCGAGGTGGGCCCAGCTTCGACGCTGCCGTCGCTGAGGTTCGTGCCGTAACGCCAAGCGAGACAGCGGGGACCGTCGACGCTGCAATCACACTGGGATTGGCGTACCGCATCCAGGCGATCAGGACCGTCGAGCGAGCGGCGAGCGCCGACATCGACGGCTTGATGAGCCACATGATGGACGTCAGTATGCCGGCGTTCATGGAGGCCCTCGCGGCGTTCGGTGCGCTGGAGACGGACGTGAACGAATTCGGTGCCGGGGGGCTAGCGGGCGCGGACCAGACCGAGTCGACCGTGTTGACGGTGCTGCTGGTGACGGCGCTTGGTGCGGTCGCAGCGGCGGTTACGCTGGGCTACCTGTTGTCATTGCGGATCGCGGATCGCGGGTGCGATCGGGCAGATGGCCCGTGCAGCGGACGTGCCATCGCGAGCGGCGAACTCGATCGCGAGATCACGGTGACCTCAGCAGACGAGACCGGTGACATGGCCGGATCGTTCGGCGAAATGACCGAGTACCTGCGCGAGATGGCGAATGTGGCCGAACGAATCGCTGTCGGAGACGTGGATGCGGAGGTGCGTCCGCGGTCGGCGGACGACGCGCTGAGCCATTCGTTCTTGAGGATGATAGAGCAACTGGAGGTGCTGATTGGCGGAGCCAGCAGCACGGCGAAGCACCTGGTCGATGCGCAGGGACAACTCCAGCGTTCGACCTCCGAGGTGGCGGATGCGACGAACGGCGTGGCCGAGCGCACCCAGCTCGCCGCGACGGGTGCGGAGCAGGCGGCGCAGGCGTCCGAGACCGGCGCGACGATGATGTCGGAGACGGTCGCCGGGATCGGGCGAATCAAGGAGTCGCTGGACGGCGCGGCGCAGGAGATTTCCTTGTTGGGTGAGCGGTCACAGGAGATTGGCAAGATCGTTGCCGTGATCGAGGAGATCGCGGCGCAGACGAATCTGCTGGCGCTGAACGGGTGGCGAACGCGACTCAGGAGATTGCCGAGCTGATAGGTGGCGTACGCGCCGGCGTTGAGGGCTCCGCGCGTGCCATCGAGTCGGGGGTGCCCGAGATGGGCTCCGGCACAGCGACCGCCGCGCAGGCGTCGATGGCGCTGGATGATATCCAGTCGAGCGTGCGCGAGGTGAACCGACAGATTCAGGAGATCGCTACGGATTCCGATGAACTGAAGGATGCCAGCGCGGAGATGGTCTCGACGATTGCGACGGTGGAGGGCATCGCCGAGGAGGCGACCCAGTCCGTTCAGGTAATCTCCGAGGTATCAGAGCAGAACCACTCAGCCTGTGCACGATGTCTCCGCCGCCGCGGCGGAGACATCGTGCACAGGCTGAGGTCGTCCGGAGGTCGAGCGAACCGCCTGAGCAGCTATCGGCAGCCCCTCGTCGGTCTTGAGTGACCGGCGGGTGGGCCATGCCGGACGTCGGTCAAATCTGGGCGCTCAGTCCGAGGCGAGCACGCGGTTGCGTGTCTCCCGAGCCAGGGGGGTGTCGAAGCCCTCTTCGTCGCTGTCGAGCAGGAGCTCGATCTGCGTGCGGAGCCAGGCGAGGTTCGATGCGGCCTCGGTGTAATCCGGGCGCTGCCGGAGGGCGAGCCGAAACTCCTCCTCGGCCTCGGGGAGCCGATCGAGCTTGACCAGCGCGCGCCCTCGGTTGTTGTGGGCCTGAGGGAACTCCGGTCGGAGGCGCAGAGCAACGTTGACTGCCTTTGCTGCTTCGATGGCGAGTTCCTGGATGTGCATCGCGTGGGTGTCCGGGTCGTGGTTGGCACGGCCGAAGTCGGCGGCCGCGAGGAGCGCGACGGCGAAGTCGTTTTGCGCCTCGGTCCATTCGGGGCGGTAGACAGTGGCGTCCTGCAGCTCGCGGATCGCGCGCGCGAAGTCGCCCCGTGCGAGCGCGGCGGTGCCTGCCTCGTAGTGCTTCTTCGCTTTCCGACCATCGAAGAGTCCCACGCTGGCTAGCCTCCCCCGATTGCGGGCACGAGGAAGACCTCGGCGTCGTCGGGCACGGGCACCAGCAGGCCGTTGTCGGTCATTTCACTGTTGATCGCGACCGCGATGTCCGGGCGGAGCCGATCTTCGTCGTAGAGGACATCACGGAGTGACGGGTGCGCAACGAAGAGCGACTCGACAACCTTTCCGAGGTGGCCGCCGGGGACCTCGATGGTAGCTTCACCCTCGGTCGCGTCGCGCATGTGTCGTGGGATGTGGACGATCGCCATGGTTCGAGTTTAGGGCCCGTTCAGAGGGATGTGTTCAGTGCGACGGTTCTCGTGAGTAGATCTACAAGTCCACACGACAGCACAGAACGGGCGCCCACTGGGCGCCCGTTCTGTGCTGTCGTGTGGTTGCGGCTAGTCGGCCGCGTCTTCCTTCAGCAGTTCCCCGAGAATGACCCGCGGCGACATCGGTGCCTGGTAGAAGCGGATGCCGATCGCGTCGGCGATCGCGGCCTGAATCGTGGGCATCGGTGGGACGATCGGCACTTCGCCGACTCCGCGCACGCCGTAGGGGTGCCCGGGGTTAGGCACCTCGACGATTTGGGTCTCGATCATCGGGAGGTCGAGCGTGGTCGGCATCCGATAGTCGAGGAAACTCGGATTTCGGAGGTGGCCTTCCTCGTCGTAGACGTACTCCTCGGTGAGTGCCATGCCGATGCCCTGAGCGACTCCACCCTGGATCTGGCCCTCGACGTACGAGGGGTGGATCGCGGTGCCGACGTCCTGGATGGCGGTGTAGCGGAGGATCGTCACCTTGCCGGTGTCACGGTCGACCTCGAGGTCAACGATGTGACCGCCGTAGGCGGCGCCCTGAGAGGTCTTGTTGAGGCTGACCGTGGACGATATCTGGCCGCCGGTGGCACCCATCTTCCCGGCGAGTTCGCTGAACGTGAACACTCGGTCATTGCTCTCGTCGTCCGGGAGGGCAGTGAGTACTGCGTTGGCGCTGTAGTCGACCTCGTCGACGTCGACTTCCCAGATCTCGGCTGCTCGCTCGCGCATCTTCAGCTTCAGTGAGTTGCCGAGCTCGAAGGCGACCCAACCACCGGCGAAGGTGGTGCGGCTGCCGCCGGTGACGTGCGTGAACGGCACCGAGTCGGTGTCGGCCACGTGCGGCTTGATGTCTTCGTAGTTGAGGCCCATCGACTCCGCGAGCTGCATCGCGAGCGAGGCGCGCGTGCCGCCGATGTCGACCGAGCCGACGATCAGGCTGACGCTGCCGTCGCTGTTGATGGTGGCAGTGGAGCCGGATTCGAGGCCGGCGTTCATCCAGTAGCCGAAGCCGACGCCGCGGCCGACGTTCTCGCCCTGGAGTTCCGAGGTGTAGTGGGGGTGGCTCTTGACAGCCTCCATCACCTCGCGTGCACCGACGGTCGGCAGCGGGACGCCTGCGGCGTTCGGCTTGCCCTCGCCAGTCGCGTTCTTCAGGCGGATCTCGACCGGGTCCATCTCCAGACGCTCGGCCAGCTCGTCGATCGTCGCCTCGGCGGCGAACTCGGAGGCGGGCGCGCCGGGCGCGCGGTAGGCAGCGCTCTTCGGGCCGTTGGTGACGACATCGAAGCCGTCGATTCGCTGGTTCTCGAAGAAGTACGGACCGAAGACCGTCATCACGCCAGCGCCCATCGGGGAGCCGGGGTAGGCGCCGGCCGCGTAGGCGAGGTAGGCCTCGGCGGCGACGATCGTGCCGTCGCGCATCGCGCCGAGCTTGATGCGGTTGTAGCTCGCCGAGGTCGGGCCGGTCGCGAGGAAGACAGCCTCGCGGGTCATCGTGACGCGCACCGGGTTGCCGGTCTTCTTCGAGAGGACTGCGGCGATCGGCTCGACGTAGATGTTGATCTTGCCGCCGAACCCGCCACCGATCTCCAGCGGCACGACGGTGATGTCAGCGATCGGCACGTCGAGCACACGGCCGATCGAGTCGCGGCCCACAAAAGGGCCCTGGCTGCTATTCCAGACCGTGAGCTTGCCGTCACGGTTCCAGAGGGCAGTGGCACTGTGTGGCTCAAGGTAGCCCTGGTGGAACCAGGCGGTTTCGAGCTCACGCTCGATCACAACGTCAGCGGCCTCGAACGCGGCGTCGAGGTCACCGCGCTCCAGGCGCATGTGAGTCGCGACGTTGGTCTCTTGGTCGGTGGGCGTGTCAGCGTCAGCGGCCTGCACGCTGGTGCGGAGTCGCGGGTGCAGGATCGGAGCATCGTCGAGCATCGCGTCGCGCACGTCGACGACTGGTGTCAGGACCTCGTAGTCCACTTTGATCAGCGCGAGCGCGTCCTCGGCGATGTGCACGTCGGTCGCGGCGACCGCGGCCACCGCGTGTCCGTGATATAGCACCTTGTCCGAGGCAAGGATGTTGTCCTGGAGCCACCTGGCGTCCGCGCTGCCTTCGCCGAGATCCATCGCCCCGCCGACGATATCGGGGAAGTCAGCGTGGGTGATGACCGCCTTGACCCCCGGGAGCGCTAGCGCCTCCGAGGTGTCGATGCTCTTGATGTTGGCGTGGGCGTGAGGTGAACGCAGGAGCTGCCCGAAGAGCAGGCCCTCCATGTTCGTGTCCGCGGCGTAGGCCGCGCGCCCCGTGACTTTGTCGATGCCGTCGGGGCGTACAGGACGGGTTCCGATGACGCGATAGCCGTTGGTGCCGCCTGCGGCGGTGTCCTTCTCAGTCGTGACCATGCGAGCCGTCCTTCACTGAGCCTGTTGGTGCGGCGGCTGCTACTTTTGCGCGTTGATGCGCTCAGCGCCGTCCTGCACCGCACGGATGATCTTGTCGTACCCGGTGCAGCGGCAGAGGTTGCCGGCCAGCCACCAACGGATTTCGTGCTCCGTTGGGTTTGGGTTGGTGTCGAGCAGGGCCTTCGAGGCCATCAGGAAGCCCGGGGTACAGATGCCGCACTGCAGGGCGGCGTCCTCGAGGAACGTCTCCTGGAGCGGGTGCAGCTTGTCTGGCTCGGCGAGGCCCTCGACGGTCTGGACGTCGGCGCCCTCGACTTCGGCGGCCATGACGCAGCAGGAGTTCACCAGGCGACCATCCAGGATGACGGCGCAGGCTCCGCAGTTCCCGTTGTTGCAACCTTCCTTGGCGCCCATCATCCCGACGCGCTCGCGCAGCGCGTCAAGCAGGCTATCTCGTTCTTCGGCGAGGAACTCTCGCTCTTCGCCATTGATGTTGGTCTTCAGCACGATGCGGGACATGCGATGCCTCGATTCGGATGTGTTGCTGGTTCGAGTGTCGTTCGTTCAGGTTTCGGTGCTGCGAACTAGCCGCGTGCGCGTTCGACGGCGATGTCGAGCGTGCGCTGCGTGAGCACCCGCGAGAGGTGCTTGCGCTGCTTGATGGACCCGCGCATGTCGTCGATCGGGGTCGCGGCGTCGTGCGCCGCCTGGGCGGCGGCGGCGATCGTCTCGTCCGAAATCGGGCGACCGATGAGGGCCTCTGCGACGCCGGGAACCATGATCGGAGTCGGCGCGACGGCGCCGAGGGCGACCTGGGCGTCGACGACGGTGTCACCGTCGAGCTGGACGTAAGAGCCGCAGTTCACGACTGCGATGTCCATCTCGTTGCGGGGGATGAAGCGCTGCCACGCGGCGCCGCTGTCAGCCGCCGGGGTCGGGAAGCTGATGGTGATGACGAACTCACCGAGTTCGAGGATGTTGCGGCTGGGGCCTGTGAAGAACTCCGCGACGGGCACGTTGCGCGCACCGTTCGGGCCCGCGATGTGGGCAACTGCGCCTTGGACCATCATCGCGGTGAGCGAGTCACCGGCTGGGCCGGAGTTCCCGAGGTTGCCGCCGAGGCTCGCGCGGCCCTGGATGGCGGTGCCACCGATGACGGTCATCGCCTCGACGAGTGCCGGGTAATGAGTCTTGATGTCGTCGTCGTTGTAGAGGAGGTACACCGGAGTGGCCGCACCGATGGAGAGTCCGTCGGTGGAGCTGTAGCTGAAGGCCATGACCTCGGGGATGTGTTTAATATCGACGAGTCGGTCGACTTCACGGACGCGCTCGCGGGCCTGGACGATGATGTCCGTCCCCCCGGCGAGTACGCGCGCGTTTTCCCCGCCGTCGCGGAGTAGTTCGATCGCCTCGTTCACTGTCGAGGCACGATGATAGGTGAGTGGCTGCACAGATCCCCCGCCGTTGTTCTGTTGAGTTCCGTAGTCTAGTCGAAGGCGCGATAGAGCGTCAGTCGCCCGTTGCTATCGAAGCTGCGAAGCGCAGTCTCGAACCGAGGCGGTCACGGTCGCGGCACGCCAGGGATTGTTCACGCTTTAGCCGCGGCGACTCCGGCGATACGATCGGGCGTAGCTGGAGGTCGCTGGATGCGCCGAATCACGGGACTGCACCTCGCTGTGTTCTTGGCTACCTGGCTGCTGGCTGCCTGCCTGTCCCCCGGCGATCCGGCCCCCGATTCGTTTTATCTCGAGGCGACGATCACGGTGATCGACGATCGCGACGGTGTGGCGCACTCCGAGGTGACGACGCGGCTGCGGTGGAGGTCGGAGTCCACGGAGCGCTGGTACTGGGAAGTCGATCAGTCCGGTGCCGACGCGTTCACGGAGGCTGGAATGTTCTCGCTGTCGGATGGGGAGACGGTTTGGTTCTACGACGGGGCCTCGAATACCTATCAGCGAACCGAGCCGTTCGCGCTCCCCACAGAGTTTGTCGCCACTCCATTCCCGTCGTTGGTGCAGTTCGGTCCGACGAACCGCTCGACGCTCGACGAGCTGGCGGGCGAGATGTTGCTGCGGGATCCCGAGTTGGAAGTCGTGGTGCCGGGGTTCGAGGAGTACTTAGGGCGTGACGCTGCGCTGTTGGACTATCGCCCGACCTGGCGCGCGGCTTCGACGACGGCGCCGCCCGGGGATCCGAACGCGCGCCGGGAAGAGAGTTCTGGCGGTGTCGGACGGATGTGGGTGGACCTCGATCGGATGTTCATCCTGCGCCACGAGATCGATGGCGGCTCGAACCGCCAGTACGTCGTGGTGAAGGTGACGTTAGTCGACTTCGGCCCGACCTTCGAGGAAGGGCAGTTCGAGTTCGTGGCGCCCGTCGGAGCGACGGAGGGGGCGCCGTCGTCCGACGGCACCTCCCGGGGAATCGCTTCGTCCTAGAGGATTCCGCCGCCGTCGAGCACCATCGTCTGGCCGGTGACGAAGGACGAGGCCGCGCTGGCGAGGTAGACGGCAGCGCCTGCCATCTCGTCCGGCAGGCCGATACGTCCGAGAGCGACGTCGCTCGACTCCACGCCAGCGGCGTCGGCGGTGTCCCAGAGTGCCCTCGAGAAATCGGTTTTGATCAGGCCGGGGGCGATGCAGTTCACGCGGATGTTGTCGTCGCCCCATTGGGTCGCGAGCACCTGCGTCATCATGATGATGGCGGCCTTTGATACCGAGTAGATCGGCAACTGGGCGGACGCGCGGATCCCGCCGACCGAGCTGATGTTGATTACTGAGCCGCCGTCGCCGTGCTCTTTCATCGCCTCGCGGGCGGCCTTTGCGAGAAAGAAAGCGGATTTGACGTTGGTGTTCATCACGACGTCCCAGGCGCGCTCGTCGACGTTGTCGACGGGGCCGAAGACTGGGTTCGTGGCGGCGTTGTTGATCAGGATGTCGACGCGGCCGAGTTCGGTCTTCGTCTGGTCGACTAGCGCCTGCAGTGAGTCGAGCTCTCGGACGTTGGTCGGAACGGCGAGGCCGCGCCGTCCGAGCGCCTTGACCTCGCCGACGGCCTCTTCAAGCGCCTCGGGCTTACGCGCCGCGATCGCGACGTCGGCGCCCGCCTCGGCGAGTCCGAGGGCGATTGAGCGGCCGATGCCGCGGCTGCCGCCGGTGACGATGGCGACCTTACCTTCGAGCGAGAAATCAACAATAGGCATACTGGACCTCCAGGGATTGGCGATGAACGTCGTGGACGTTATCTCGATTCCGGACTGTGCGCCCTCGATCGTGAGTCGAGACCCGGAGGACTGATGAGGATCGTCGCGAAGTTGTTAGAGGACTTCAACGGTGACTGGCACTGGGTCGATCTGAAGAACGCCCGGGAGATTGATCCAGAGAACCGCGTGTTTGAGATCGACGAGGCCGGAACGGTCTGCGGCATCCGTCTCAGCGGACCGTCACGGACCCGCCTCCACGACACCGGCGCGCCATCGGAGCCCGACTGTCCGAATTGCCTCGAAGGTGGGGATGGTGGGCTGCACCCTGGTCTGCAGCGCGAGATCGAAGAGGCGCTAGGCGTGGAGACCGAGGTCGCGGAACCGGTGGCGACGTGAGCCTCGCGGGCCGTCGGCGCTAGATTTGCTCGAACGGCTGGCCCGAGGTCGCGAGGTAGTTCCACCAGTCGAACTCGCCCGGAGAGTGGCCGAAGGTGCTGGCCATGACGGCGAGTTCGCTGCGGTTTTGCCCCTGGTGTTGCACGAACTGGGACAGGATGTTGGCCCGCGTGGTGCGGTATCGAGCGTCGAAAATGCTCACCGCTATCGGTGCGTCCAGGTCTTCGTCGCTCAGCGAGTCCAGCAGATCGCGCAACCCTGACGGATCGGTTCCCACTGAGCGCGCAGCTCTGACAGGTCCTCGGGAGTCGGATCGCGGAACTGAGTATCGCGCCCTTCGAGGCGGGCGAGGACGCTACGTTCGAAGGCGAACATGTGCTGCAGCGTGGTGCGCGGTGTCTGAGCACCGGTTAGTACTTCTTCGGCGAGTCGCTCAGGGCTCTGTTCGAGGGCGTCGAGCAACTCGTCGATGCTCCCCAATAGGGGTGGTTGATGGAGAATCGGAAGTGTCCAACGCTTATGGGCGTCCTCGATCGCTGAGTCTGGCCTGGTTCGGGTGACGAGCGGGAGAGCTCGACGTGGGCAGGCTAGCGGATCGCGATCAGCGGCGGGTTGGTTCCGAGAGGCGGAGCTTTGCCTCGGTCGGGAGGGTGGTCCAGACCTCGATTGCTTCGCGGTAGGCGCCGAGCCACTCCTGGAAGACCGGCTCGATGTCGTCGTGCTCCGGCCATGGCTGTTCGAGGATGCGCGAGACGGCTAACTCAGGGTCGTGTGTCTTGCGCCAGCTGGCGGGCCACGACGCCATCGCACCCGCTCGAGTATCTGGGAGTCCATCGAACTGAGGCGTCCGTAGGCAAAGTCGAGCCTTCGCTTGGCCTCGATGTAGTGCTGTTCACGACTGTCGATGCGCATGTAACCAGCCTCGGGGCGGTCTGGGGGCACGAGAGGTTGGGTGCGCCGAACTAAGTCGAGCCCCATGTCTCGCGCCTTCGGCGGAAGCTGCGTGAAGTCGGAGCCGATCGCGTCGTCGGGACTGTCCGAGGCGCCGGGTACCGCATGCGTCGTCCGCGCCTCGCGCGTGACGGCCAGGAGCAGGTGGAACCGCCACTCATGCCGCAGTACCTACGTGGTACGCAGCCGGGTACAACTGCCTAGGGTCTCGAAACGGGTGGGAGCGGAATGGTCGGGGAGGCCGGATTTGAACCGACGACCACCTGTCCCCCAGACAGGTGCGCTACCAGACTGCGCCACTCCCCGAGCGAAGGTCGATGCTATCAGAGAGACCTGAGTTTACGGCTGTCCCGGCGGGGTGCGCCCTAGCCGAGGCCTGCCTGCCCGGCGGCCGTCACGAGGATGACGCCTACCCCCGCGATACCGGCGTACTCCACGGCGATCAGCCGGTTGAGACGCCTCGTGAGATGCGATTGGACGAGGCCGGTCACGAGGAAAAAGCCCAGCAGTAGCGCGAGCCCCGCGAGGTGGCCGCCGACCGGGACGTAGTAGAGTGCCCAGCGCGCCTCGGCGATCACGACGCCGGTGATCAGCGCGAAAACCAGCGTCTCCAGCGGGTCGACCTGGCCCTCGCGATAGAGCTCAACGGCAAGCATTGTCGCGATTGCTGCGGTGGCTACGACTGCGGCACCGAGTTCAATGTCCAGGATGTAGCTGAGTGAGAACAGCGAGAACGCGCTGAAGTAGACCGCTCCGGTGGAGACGAGCCGAGCGATCGGATAGGCCGGAGCCGTGATGCGGACCGAGCTCACTTGGGCGATTAGGATCGCGGTATAGGCCAGACCAGCGACAAGCGCTGCCGGGAGCACGAGGTAGCCGCATACGTTGTGCTCGATCAACATCGGCCACGCGATCGCGGCGAGCGCTGGCAGGAACAGATAGGGGCTGGAATCGGCGGGGCCCTCGGAACGGCTGAACACCTGCGGCCACCGCTGTTTGAGGACTCCATCGGTGCCCAGCACCGCGACGATTGCCGCGAACAGCAAGACCCAACGCGGCGTTGGTTCCAGGGTGACGAATATCAAGAACGCGATGGTGACGAGGACACCGAGGACGACCGATTGCGGGGTAATGATGAGGCCATCGAACCGTCCCGGTTCGCGCGCCGGGGCGCCGACGGGAATCGGTTTGGGCCAGCTTGTGGGCGGGCCCGACGTCGGAGCGGGCGGCGTCTCGGAGGCTGCAGCCGCGGCGATAGATGGCGCCGTTGGTTCCTCCTCGAGGGTTTCTAGGAGGTCCTCGAGGTCGTCGTTGAGAGCGGGTTCATCATCGAGGTCTTCCTCGGCAGGCTCGTCCTCGGACGCTGCGTCGTCGTCCGCTTCGCTGATGTCGGCGGCGAGGTCCTCGAGCTCCGCGTCGACATCAGCGGGTGGCAGGGTTTCCTCGGCCTCGATGTCCGGGGTCTGCGCCTCGAGATCTAGTTCGGGCTGCTCCGGTTCTGAGGCGTCGTCAGGCGGGTGTTCCTCGGTCACGTCGAACTACTCGGCGGGGTGGACCGGCTCGGCCTCGCCGAAGATTTCGGCGGCGTTGCGGTAGCGGATGCGATCGCGTTCGTCTTCGGCCAGTTCGATCTGGTCGAAGATGCGTTCGAGGTTGGTGACGTGATCCGCGATCTCGTCGTTGCCGCAGTCAGAGCCCCACGTTAGCTTCTCGACACCGATCTCCCGACCGACCAGACCGCGTTCGACGGCGTGACGCTCGATGGTGTCGCCGCCGGACATGTCGAGGTAGACGTTGTGACGCCAGCGGGTGACAGAGGCTGCTTCGTCGTAGTTGCCGGTGCCGCCCATGTGGGCGCCGATCAGCTTCAGGTCGGGGAAGTTGTTCGCGATCGTGTCCATGTGGAAGGGGCGCATTCGCGTCGCGGAGACATCGCGTCCGCGAGTGCGGGGGCTGTTCCGCATGTCTGCGAACTTCTGCGCGGTCTCGGAATTTTTGCGCGGGTGGGTGACCGAATAGTCGATGCCACCGCCGATCACGCCCATGTGCATCAGGATCGGCATGTCCAGCTCTTCGGCCGCTTGGTAGACGCCGAAGTAGGCGTAGTCGTCGTACGGGCGCCGGACGCCGATCATCTTGAGGCCTCGATAGCCCTGCTCGTGCAGTTCTTTGATGTCGCGGTAGGTGATCTCTTCGGGGTCGATCATCGCCGAGGGGAGGAACAGATCCTCGTGCCGTCGCGCGTAGGTCAGCGACTCGGCGTAATCGAGACCGAAGCGGCCACCGGAGAGCAGCGAAGCGCGGGTCACGCCCGCGGCGCGTAGCGCGTCAGCGCGCGCGTCGATCTCCTTCGCCGCGTCGAAGTTGTCGGGGTCTTGCCAGTTCCGAGGGAAGTGGCAGTGGACGTCCCAGATCACAGGCATGCCTTCCGAGGTGAGGTGCGTTCGACGAATCGTAACCGACGCACGCGCTTGGTTCCGCGCGGGCTGGCAGCGCGCTAGCTGGTGGTCGGCGCTTCGGAGATTCCGGCCATCTCTGGGGGCGGGTAGTACCGGCGTTCGCCCAGCGCGGCGACGCGCGCGGCGAACGCCGGTCCGGCGGCGATCCCGTTTTCGAGCTTGTCTGAGGTCTGGCGCCAGATCGCCCAACTCTCAGGGTGGAGTCGGGACGCCTCGTCGAACTGCGTTCGTGCCCCGGATGGGTCATCAGCGGCTTCGAGGTGCTGGCCGAGGCGGAAGCGGGCGTGCGCCTCGGTAATGTCCGGGTCGAATGAGGCCTGACGCTCGCGGATCTCGGCGGTGGAGAGTGCGTGCTCGCTCTCAGGGCCGCGCGCGGCCCAGTCCTTGATCGCCTCCAGGTAGGTGAGGCGCATCTGCTTGGCGTGGTCTATGTCGGCGTCGGGCACCCGTCCGAGGTCGGCGTCGACGTGTCGGAAGGACTCGTAGGCTCCTGCGACCTCGGCTGGTCGGACGATCCGTTCGTCCTCGTCGATCCAGACGGCGGTGGGGACGTTGATGATGCCGAACAGGTCGGCCAGCACGTGCGTGCGGTCGATTAACACCGGGTAGGTGGGTGAGGCTGCTTCGATCCATGGCTCGGCGGCGCCGGGCTCGCTGTCAAGCGCGACGGCGATCACGGTGAAGTCCTCACCGGCGAGGTCCTCGACGAGTTGCTGCCACACGGGCAGGTCAGCGCGACAGCCTCACCAGGAGGCCCAGGTCGCCAGGAGCACCTTCTGGCCTCGGTAGTCGCTCAGCGAGTGCAGGCGGCCGGTTGCGTCCGGCAAGGTGAAGTCGGGCGCGTCGACCGTACCGAACGGCAGTGCGCCGCTGGCAGGCGGTTCGCCGAGTGACCAGTGCGTGGCCGCCTCGTCGCGGACGACGGGACCACCGAGGTGGCTCCAGAACGCAGCGAGGTTGGTTAGCACTGGCTCAGTCCCGCGGACGAATTCATCCGCACGATCCGCTGGCACCGGGATGCAGACGGTGTCGCGGCAGAACCCTTCGGGCTTCAGCTCGTATCCGGAGACGCGCGCAAGGTCGTCGGCGTCCATCCAGAGGGCATCGTCCTCGGCAATGGCGTTAGGCACGTCGAATGTCTCGGTCGCGGCGATGATGGTGGTCATCTGCGAATGATACCGACCGGGTCCCGCTCGCTGTCAGCCGACTCGCGCTCCCTCCACTTAGTCGCGCACTGCGCGAGGTCGGCGCAATCGCAGTCTTCGGACAGAAGGTGGAGCAGTCCGAGCATTCGCGCGACGTCGGTCGCCTGCGCCTCGAGCGCTTCGATGCGCGCGACGTTGGCGGAGCGCCAGCGTTCCGCCAACGTCGCGCTTGCCTGCCGGGAAGCCGTCGAGCAGCTCGCGTATGTCGTCGAGCGGAAAGTCGAGCGAGCGCGCGAGCGCGACGCAAGTGATGCGGCTGACGTGAAGGTCGGTCGCTCAACGTCTGGCTGCACACGGCGGGGCCTCGAGAGTTTCTGCTGGCGTACCGGCGGGGCGGGATTGCGCAGGCGTTTCGCGCAGGGGCGGCGGCGCTGCGCTATTGCGAGCTGGAGTCGCCGCCGTTCCCGGGCGCGATTGTGCACCTCGATCGGTTCGACGAGCGCACTGATGCGCTGTGGGCGCGCGTCCGCGGCGAGTACGACATCGCGGGGGAACGTACGGCGGAGCTGAGGAACTGGCGCTACACGGACCGTCGGTCCGGGCCCGCGAGCATCCTCGCGATCGTCGACTG
>Ga0115002_10004850_pt1 | contig 16081 bp, 12 predicted proteins | sample ArcticOcean_MG_C_8_FD_89576 | JGI IMG/M metagenome (GOLD analysis project Ga0115002, IMG submission 89576) | Marine microbial communities from western Arctic Ocean - ArcticOcean_MG_CB11_86 | ecosystem: Environmental > Aquatic > Marine > Oceanic | place: Arctic Ocean: Canada Basin | collected... | reverse complement strand
CACGCAGCTGTTTTACGTTGCACGCAGCTGTTTTACGTTGCACGCAGCTGTTTTACGTTGCACGCAGCATCGCAATCGGAATATCGAAGGCGTACGGCGATGTTCGGATATGGAAGACCTCGCGAATCGCTGACGTGGCACCGTCGAACATGTGGCGCAGCATGACCCGCGCCTCGTTCGCCGTCGACATGCGATCCGTCCAGTCGTCAAAGGGCAACTCAATCGGCCACTGACCAGCAGGCTCCAACCTGAGCCCCGCCTCGGCAAACATCGTCTGCCATTGAGTGATACTGAAGTCACGCACATGTGATGGATCACGCAGCAGCTCGATACTGTTGAGAAACGTGTCCTGTGCCGGATCTTCGGGGGCGACACTGTCCACCCACAACACGCATCCACCCGGTCGCAACACCCGCGCTGCCTCTCGTACCGCCGCCGCAGGATCCGCGAAGTGGTGGGCACACACACGACACGTGACCATATCGAACGAATCGTCTGCGTAGGCCAGTTGCTGCGCATCCCCTTCCTCGAAGGTCACATTCGTGATCTGTCGTTCGTCGGCCAGCTGGCGCGCCTGATCCAGCATCTGTGTGGTCAGATCGATGCCGACCACATGCTCTGCCCCTGGCGCCACCGCCAGCGCCGTGTGTCCTGTGCCTGTGCCCAGGTCCAGCACACGTTCGCTGCCTTTCAGCTGCGCCGCTTCGCGCAGAGCGTCGAGATCCGGGGCATTGCTGTGGTACTTGCTGGTGCGGTAACTGTCCGCATTCGCACTGAACTGGTGCTGGATCGACTCAACGCGGTCCATGGAGTATTGTCCCCAAGTTAAGTGGATGATGAATCCACCATAACTTAACTCCCATATTTGCCGGCGGCGCTCAGTGCCAGCTTGCATTAGCAAGCTCTGGGCTATCTCTTTGACCATATGAGCGGTCTACCAGACACAAACCACGTACGCCCGGCGCGCGCACTAATCGTGGGCGCGATCATGAGTGCCCTGATCGCCTTCTGGGGACCGTACAACAGCCTCGTCGTTGTCGGGTCGTATCTGACCATCGACTTCACTACGGCGGCGGCGATCCTCGTCCTGTTCGTCACAGCTCTGTTCATCAACAGCTTCCTGCGCCGCTTCATTCCGAGCCAGTCCCTGTCATCGGGCGAATTGTCGATCACCTATCTCATGTCGGCCATTGCCTGCTCGATCTGTACGATGGGTCTGACCCTCTATCTGATTCCCATCCTTCCTGCGCTGCATTACCTGGCATCGGACGAGAATCAGTGGGCCAAGGATCTGCAACCCTACGTAAAGCATTGGCTTGTACCACAAAGCGATTCAGCCATTCGTGGTTTCTACGAAGGCGTCGCGCAGGGCCAACCCGTCCCCTGGATAGCCTGGATCAAACCGCTGATGGCATGGGCACCTGTCATCCTCGGCCTCTACATGGTCATGATCGCTCTGGCCGTGTTGTTCCGCCGTCAGTGGATCGAGCACGAACGACTCGCCTATCCCCTGGCACAGCTACCTCTGACCATGACCTCCCAGGAGCCGAACCGGGCGCTGAATCGATTCTTCCGGAATCCGATCATGTGGGCCGGTTTCGCCGTGCCCTTCATCATCACCTCAGTGAATGGCCTCAACGCCTATTTCCATTTCATCCCGAAGATCCTGCTGTCAACGAGTCTCTTCATCATTCCGGACATGCAGTCCCTGACGATCAACATCAGCTTCCCCATGATGGGTTTCGCCTACTTGACTCACCAGGAAGTGGCCTTGAGTCTGTGGCTCTTTTACCTGATTGGCTATGCCACCAGCGGCATGTTCGCCAAACTTGGCATCGCGCGAACCGTTGACGTCGACATCTATACGCAAAGCGATGGCGGCTCGATCATGGCCTTCATCCAATTCGGCGCCCTGGTCACCCTCGTGGGCTACACCTTGTGGACAGCTCGCGCCCACCTTCGCGCGACTTGGATAGCCGTACTGCGCCCGGAGACAGGCTACAAGGATGATTTCTCCATGCGCGGCGTCTACCTGCTGCTCATCGTCGGACTCGTGCTGATGACGGGTTGGTTTGTCGCCATCGGCGTGCCTCTGTGGGCGGGGTTGTTCTTCGTGCTCGTAGCGGCGGGGACCTTCTTGGGTATCACGCGAATCCTCTGCGAGTCCGGTCTGGCTGCCATGCGGGCGCAGCTGATTACCCCCACCGTGGTGAGCTCAACCTTTGGTACGGCCGCACTTGGTTCCTCGGGCACCGTCGGCGTACTGGCATACGGGCAAGTATGGATGAGTGATGTGCGCACCTTCGTCATGGCTGCCGTCGCCAACGGTCTGAAGCTGACCGAATCCATCACACGCAAGGGCGTCGTGCTATGGGCGATGCTCCTGGCTGTCCTGATTGGTGTCGTCGTGTCCGTCTGGACGACCCTCTACTACGCGTATCAGAGTGGCGCGAACAATGCCAACACATGGTTCTTCATCAACGGGCCGCGCTACACCTTCGACTTCGCCGCCCAGTATATGCGCAATCCCTCCGACCCGGATCTGGCCGGCCTCGGGCTGATGGCCATCGGCGCCGTGATCATGGGGATCCTCTACTATGTGCGCATTCACTTCCTCGCCTTCCCCGTGCATCCCATGGGTCTGGCCGTGTCGCAGATGATGCTGACCCGGCACATGTGGTTCAGCGTCTTCCTCGTCTGGATCATCAAGGCCGTGTTGGCGCGGTATGGCGGCCCCCGTCTACTCGGCGCCGTGCGTCCGTTCTTCCTCGGGCTGATTCTGGGGCAGTTTGCGGTGATCGCCTTCTGGCTTGCCATCGATGTCATCACCGGCGCCCAGGGACACGGACTTTATTGGGTGTGATGGCATCCTCTCGGGCCACAGTCGGCTGCCAATTCGTAGCTACTAGTGCGATGGGTCCATCCTCTGCAACGAGATGTCGACGACACAAGGGATAACGACCACGGCAATGAGCATGGAAATGACAGACTACGAGAAGTTCATCTTCGACCTCAAGGGTTTCATCGTCATCGACAGTGTCCTCACTCAAGACGAAACAAACGCTGTCCGCGACCATCTGACGACCCTGGCGAAAGACCCCGAGAGTCTTCCCGAACACCATCGCGCCCCCATGGCGGGCGCCGCAGAGTTTCTCATCGATCACCCGCGTGTCCTTGGCATTCTCCACAGTCTCATCGCCCCGCAGACCGATCGGCTTCGACTCGAGAGTATCTTCGTCTCCAATCGCGGCGACGGCGACGGCAATGATCCATGGCGCCCCCACGGCGGCGGCACGAATCTCGACCCGTCCCTCTCCTACCGCTTCCACAATGGGCGCATCAACGCCGGCATGACACGTATCGTCTGGGAACTGAACGAAGTTGTTGAGGGCAAGGGCGGCACGTGTCTGGTACCGGGATCACACAAGGCCAACCTGTCGTCGGCGCAGGCCAAGTCATGGCCTGTCGAAGCGGACGATCCCGACTCAGGCGTGTGGGAGACCTATGGCTGCCCGCCGGGTAGTCTGGTGGTCTTTTCCGAAGGCGTCCGCCACACAGGTGCCCGTTGGACCCATCCCGACAATCCTCGCTCTGCAATCCTGATGGCTTACAATCACTCTTCTGTTCGATTCCACGAACCGAAGCCCTGTATGAATCCCGACGTCATCGGTGGATTGAGCCCAGAACGACAGGAGTTCTTCAAAGACGTCTGGGTCCTGGGCAACGCCCGCAAGTAGTAGTGCCTTATTCTTCGGAACCGAGCCCCGGATGTTTGCTCATACTCGCACCCGTCGGCCACGGCGCCGTCGGACGCCAGCGCAGTGACTCATACGATCGATACGCAACATCCAGCCATGGCGTCTCCCGTCGCACATGACCCTCGTGCCTCGATGTGAGTGCTGCCTCAAGCACACCCGACGTCAGCAGCGTGCGTTCCACTGGATAGGTCGGCTTGCCGGTGACGAACATCTCCTCCGCATTCAGTCCCAGATAGCTGAAATGGGCGTAGGCACCGATCACACCCTCCTCTTGCCCTGAGGCGACGAACCACGAGCTCTCGATGCTATTGTCCGGATAACGCGCTGCATAAGCGAGCTCCTTGATATAGTCATTGAGCATCAGCACCGCACCGCGGAAGCCGTCCTTGTATTCGAGCAGAAACAGCGTCGGTTCCTTGCACAGATCCTCCATGACGCCTTCAGGTTTCGTCTTGATCGGCTCACAGGCAGCCTCGGCCAACTCCCGCCACCACGCGCCCTCGCGCGCCAACTTCCACACCTGCTCGCCTTCGATACAGGTGACGGCGGCGACACCCGTCTCCCCACCAGCACGACGTTCGACCATGCACTGCAGCACTTCGAGGGTGTGAAAGCCATAGATGTCGAGACCCGAAAACCCAACGGCAACGGCCTCCTTCAGCGGTGTATCCAGCTCATGTTCGAGCCAGGGCTGCCGCCACCATAACGGCAGGGACGAACCCGCCATATAGGGCGCATCCAACTCGGCGGCGCGATCGACCATCCACTTGGCATCTTCCCAACGCCACGACAGATGTTTGTCATTGAAGACCGGTACACTGCGACCACTGCTGGCCATGACCCCGCAGATCTGTTCCATGAAGTGACGCCGCGGATACAGCTGCTGCTGCTTCTCATTGAAGGGATAGTCGCCGTGCTCACCAATCGCGAGCACACCATCCACAGCCAGTTCCTTGCCGCCGAGACACATGGCCTTCGTGATGCTCTCGTAGACGGGCACATCGAACCTCTTCGCTGTCTCGATCCCCGTGTCGATGTCGGGCACCTGATCCAGATAAATGGAGGCGATGTCCGAACGCGCCGGAATCATACCCTCATCGATGGGAAACTCCCCGTGCAGATATTTGCCGACCAGCACATCGGCGTGCGATCGTGGTCGATAGACGGTGATGATAGCAGCGATCTTCTTGCGCTCGGACATGATGGACTCGCGGTGTTAAGCTGTCAGCTCAATGGGATGGTTGGCGTGGGACGAAAGAAGCTGCCCCACAGCGCTGCGCGCCACCTTCTCTCCGCGGGAATCCGCCACGACGTTGCGGTGGCAGCCAGGAACCGACTGATTTCTGTCATCGACCTAAGCTCAGTCAGATAGAGGTTATCCAGTTGGAAGCACACATCACCAGACACGCCCTGGATCGAGTCCCCCTGTCGCTCATCATCGATGATTCGACGGTCCTGGTGAACCTCAATTATTTCTGGATGCGCGATCGCAATCCCGTGGACGGCCAGAATCGTCGTTGGCAGGACGTGCCCGTCGTGCACCCTGAGTCTTTCACGCGTGAATTCGCCGAATTCTGCCTCGCCGAAGGCGTGCGAGGCAAGTTCAGCATCGTCCCCTGTCCCGCCGCACTGGGTCGTGTCGACGAGACGCTGCCCTTATTGGGTCGTGCCCAGCAGGACAGCTGGATGGCCATGTGTCGGGAGTTGATCGTGCCTGCCTTCGACATCACACCGGAGATGCTCACCCACACGACACTCGTCGATCCAGAAACGCTGCAACCCATCGACCCGACCCTCTGGGAGCAATACGACTGGCGCGCTTTGCCAGAAGACGAACCGGAGCGTGTGATCTCCTATATCAGCAAAGCCTGCGAGATCCTGGTGCAAGCGGGATTTTCCCCACAGGGGGTCACTTCACCCGGTGGCTTCGGCGGCCAGACGATCCCCTTTTATGCAAAAGTGGTCGGTGAGGCAGTACGCCATGCGACGGGACACGATGTCCCCTTCTTCTTCCAACTGGTCACCAACGACGGCGATGATGATATCATCGATTCTCCCGTCTGGTATGCAGATCGAGAGGCCGGCACCGCCGTAGGTGAACTCATCGCCAGCACGGGCGATTGGACCGGGTCGTGGACGGGATACGGCGAAGTAAACGCCGACCACTACATCACCGCCGATCTGCAGGGAGGCCGACTTCCCGCCCTCATCGATCACGGACAGCCGGCGATCCTTATCAGTCACTGGCAGGGTTTCTACGGCATGCACGATGAAGACCGCCGCGGCTTCGACGCCTTCAAAACCGTCGTGCATCGCCTGCGAGAGCGCGACCCGAAAGGCGAAGTCACCCGCTGGCAAACCTGTAGCCAGATCTCACGTTATTCTTGCGCCCGAGAGATGGCCGAGCTGATAGTCTCAGGTGACGAGATCACGATGGACATGCCAGTCCAGGTTCCCGAACTAACACTTTCGATTCCCATGACCTCCGTCTCTGGGACCACCGCCTCCGGCGTCAGCGTCGATGGCAAGCCATTGCGGCAAGTCTCATCTCTGGCCGGTTTCGAGGGTGGAACTTACTTGCTACAAGACCAAAACCTATTGCTCGCCTTTGACACATCGCGGCGCAAACACGTCATCAAGATTTGCAAGTAGGGGCAACGATGTGCGACGAGACGCATCGCAACCTATTCTCACTTCCCCATGCACCCGATCGGTATCCTGGCGAAGGCTGAATCATGGCACAGATCAATACACGAACACTAGGCCGTACAGGCATTGAGGTAAGCGAAGTCGGTTTCGGCGGCGCGCCACTTGGCGAACTATTTGAATCCGTCTCAGAAGAGCAGTCGCAGGCAACGCTGGCGCAGGCGTGGACGGGCGGCATCCGCTATTACGACACGTCCCCTTTCTACGGCTATGGCAAGAGCGAGCACCGTGTAGGGCATTATCTACGCCAACAGGAGCGCAGCGATTTTGTTTTGTCGACGAAGGTCGGTCGCGTCTTCAAACCGACACGCAAGTCCGACTTCGATCCAGGCGGTTGGGTCGGTGGCATGAGCTTCGATTTTCACTTCGACTATACCTACGACGGCATCATGCGATCCTGGGAGGACAGCACCCAGCGCCTCGGTTTCCACGACATCGACATTCTGCTGATCCACGACCTGGACAGCTATTTCCTCAACGACCGTCTCTTCAACACCTACATGTCGCAACTGGTGGGCTCCGGCTGGCGCGCCCTTGAAGAGCTACGCGATGCCGGTCTGATTCGTGGCATCGGCGCTGGCATCAACAAATCGGGCAACATCCCGCACTTTCTCGACGCCATCGATCTGGATCTCTTCCTCGTCGCCATGCCCTACACCCTGCTCGATCAGAGCGTCCTGGACGATGAGTTTCCAGCCTGTGCCAAACGAGACATCAATTTCGTCATCGGTGCTGTCTTTGCATCGGGCATCCTCGTCTCCGGCCCGGTGGAGGGTGCCAAATACGCCTATTCTCCAGCAGAACCGGAAATCCTCGAGAAGACGCGTAAGATCGAGGCAGTCTGTCAGCGTCATGATGTGCCTCTGCCCGCAGCGGCCCTGCAGTTCCCATTGGGTCACCCCCAGGTGAGCGCCATCATCCCCGGTGCCATGGCGCCTTTCCATATCGACAGCACCCTCGAACTCTACCAGAAGCCAATCCCCGCCGACTTGTGGGCCGAGTTGAAAGCCGAGGGTCTGCTGCACCCGGAGGCGCCGACACCCTAGAAGATTCGCAGGCGGTTCTATTGTTCGCGGACTGCCTTACATTCTTGGGATGATCTCGATATCAGAACTTTCCAAGAGCTATGGTGACCGCATGTTGTTTGGCGATGTATCCATGCAACTCAATGCAGGCGAACGCTACGGCCTCGTCGGTGCCAATGGCTCCGGCAAAACGACGCTGCTCAGCATCCTCACAGGTGACCTTGAGGCGTCCGGCGGCAAGATGACGATTCCCAAGCGCACGCGCCTTGGCATCCTACGCCAGGACCAGTTCCTCTACGAAGACCACTCAATTCTCACCGCCACCCTGATGGGTCATCAGGAGCTGTGGGAAGTCATGGTCGAGAAGGAACAGTTGCTGGCGAAGGCAGAGACGCACTTCGATGGCGAACGTTTCTCCGAGCTGGAGGAACTCGTCGAACGCTACGATGGCTACCGTGCAGAAGCTCGAGCCGCGATGATCCTGGAGGGTCTCGGCTTACCCGCCGACATCCATCACGACCCGCTGTCAACGCTGTCGGGCGGCTTTAAACTGCGTGTTCTGCTTGCCCAGGTACTGGCGTCCGAGCCGGATGTTTTGCTCCTCGACGAACCGACGAACCATCTGGATATCCTTTCAATCCGCTGGCTCGAGACCTTCCTGCGCGACTTCACAGGTCCTCTCGTTGTGATCTCTCACGATCACCGTTTCCTCGATAATGTCGTCACCCACATTCTCGACGTCGACTACGAGACGGTGACACTTTATCACGGCAACTACACGCGTTTCATTGATTCCAAGCTGACGGAGCGCTCGCGTCGCGAGAAGGACATCTCATCGCGCGAGCGTGAAATCGCCGAACATCAGAAGACGGTAGATCGATTCCGCGCCAAGGCGTCGAAGGCGAGGCAGGCGCAGAGCAAAGAGAAGATGCTGGAGAAGATGGCCGATCAGATCGAGGATCTGGCGCCCACCTCCAGACGTTATCCAAACTTCAAATTTGTTCAAAAACGCGATAGTGGTCGTGATGTGCTGACTGTGAAGGGCGTGAAGAAAGCCTTCGACGACAACGAGGTGCTACACGGTGTGGATCTGCAACTACAGCGCGGTGACCGCATGGCCATCATGGGTCCCAATGGCATCGGCAAATCGACCCTGTTGAAAATCATCATGGACGAGGTGCCCGCCGACGAGGGAACCGTCGAATGGGGATACGAAACCCATCCCGGCTATTTTGCGCAGGATCACAGCGAGCAATTCGACTCACCGAACAACACAGCTGAAGCATGGATCTGGAGCTTCTGCGCCGACAAGACCATCGGCTTCGTGCGCGGCAATCTCGGCATGGTGCTGTTTTCGGGAGACGATGTAGAGAAACGTCTTGGTTCCCTGTCCGGTGGTGAGGCAGCACGATTGGTCTTTGCCAGACTCGCGATCGCTCAACCCAATGTTCTTGTTCTGGACGAACCGACGAACCATCTAGATCTCGAAGCGATCGAATCTCTCGTGGAAGGTCTCAAGGCTTTTGCAGGCACCTTGATCCTCGTATCCCATGATCGCTGGTTTGTGTCACAGCTGGCGACGCGGATCGTCGAGGTCAGACCAGATGAGATCCTCGACTATCACGGTACGTATGACGAATACGTGCACTTTTGCGGTGACGATCATCTCGACTCGGACCGAGTCGTGCTCAAAGCCAAGAGTGAAAAGCGTCGCCAGAAGGACGAGGGTTCGCCTGACGGCGAGTCAAAGAAGGGCGACCAGGCCAAGGGCAAGGTTGGCAAATCAGCCACTGGTGGCTCGTCAAAGAACGGCGGGAAGAATCGTGCAGGGGGCGCTTCGAAAGCGAACAAGAATCGCAACCAGAAGCAGCAGGAAGCTCTGTTGACGCGCATCGAAGACGGTGAGACGCGTATGAAGGAAATCGATGAGACCCTCAGCGCCCCCGGCTTCTATGCCAACACAGCCGCTCAGGATGCGCGTGAATTGGAACAAGAACGAGCTCATCTTGAAAAAGATGTCGAAGATTGGACGGCCGAGTGGGAGCGTACCGAGGCGGCCATCAGCGCCGAGTAGTGTCTATTCCGCTTTGTTGACGTCGACGGCGACCTGGGGCCAACCAGGTCGACCGTCCTATACATCCTGCCCGGCATCGTTCATCGCCCGCACGATCGGTTGCCCGGATCCCTGACGTCATCCCATAGTGACCAGGATTGATGAGTCGGAGGGGATCGCCATGTTTTGATGGCAGTTGCTCACCATTCATTTCCCAGACCAACAGCACATGGTCGCGCATCGCGCATCGCGCGCCGCCGCGATCCCGCCAACGTGCAGAAATCTGCGTCGCGATGGTTTATTCATATCAGTTATCGTAGGCAAATCCAATCCCAAAGGATCTGCCTGCACCGACATTCTCACCCCGCACTGCCCATGAAAACAGCAAATCCAGCCACAGTCCTTCGCGCACCTTGAGGGCACCATTCAGCCCCAGGCGAGTATCGTCGCCCTCGGAGATCTGCATGCCGCCGTCGACCAATCCTGGCTTCGCGACCTCGCCGGTGTGCGTATGCCGATAGTCGACGAAGCCCTTGAAGAAGAGACGTTCGTGCGGCGTCACACCGATTTCTGCGAACCCGAGAAATTGATTTGAGAATGGCCCTGCACGCCAGCGATGCCCTGTCTCTACACCCATGTAGACCGGCAGTGGATACAGAGACTTAGCGACAAGCAATCGCGTCTCTACATCAATGTCCCCCGTGCCGAGAGGCGGCTCGTGTGTGTCGTGGTACCCCGTCGGGATCTTGATCGACGCCAGCGTCGAAAGCACGAGCGGCTGATCGACAAGTTGATACTTGGCACCAACGATTGCATCACCAATGCCCGTCGTCTTCTGCTCAACGAAGCGATTCGTTGATTTCAGGATCCCGCCACTGATGGAGCCGATCAGTGTGAGTCGATCCGCCACACCGTGCTCGACGTAGAGAAAGGCCTGCTCGCTGGTGAACTGATCATCGTCCAGGCCGATCCGTTGCCGATCACCGGCGTCATTGTACATCTCACGCGCATTATAAAAGATGCTGGAGAGCTTGGCATACGTTCCGCCGCGCGGTTGTGCCCACGCACTGGCGCAGACGTCGGTGGCGGCGATCAGAACGATGGCGAGAGAGAAAGCGATCTTCATGAGGCCAATATCCTATTCATATGTCACAGACGTATCGCGAATCCCGCAAAAAGAGACTCACGAACCCACGATCAGCGGTTCCTGCCCCGGCGAATAAGCATCAGGATCGGTCACCATCACACCCTGGGGCAGGCGAATCGGTCCCTCCAGGATGGAATCCTGTGTCTCATGCATCCAGTTGTCGAGACTCAACCGCAGTTGCGCCTCCACAGCGACCAGACCCGCCTGGCCGATCAGGTTGTTCTGCTGGTCCGGGTCAAAGTAGTGATCGTACAGCATTTCCTGGTGCCTTGGCTGCGCCGCCCAGTCATGGTCCACCAGATCCTGCTTCGCCGGCGTGTCATCCGTGTTCGGCAAGACCAGGCTCTGACGGTCGTCGAAACGTCGAATCAGAATGTGACGATCCGTCCGCACGGCCCGCATCGGTTCGTAGGCAGCGTGGAAAGACTGCTCGAAGAACAGCCGATCACGGAGTTGATCAACCTCTCCATCGACCAGCGGCAACAGCGACGCTCCCTGCAGCCAACCCGGGTGTTCGATCTGGGCCAGATCGCACACCGTTGGGAACAGATCCATGAGCGACACCATCGCGTCTAGCGTCTTGCCGCCGGCGAAATGCACTGGTCCACGGGCGACGAAATACGCCGCATTGCCATGCTCGCCAACGCTGCCGATGTGTAGGGGCCACTGCAGACCGTGATCGGTGAAAGCGAAGACATAGGTATTGGCATCCTGCCCGGTTTCGGCCAGGGTCGTCAGGATAGCGCCAAAAGCGTCGTCCATCTGCCGCGCACTAGTTTTGAAACCCGCCGCCATCTGGCGAAGTGCCGGCGTATCCGGAAAGGGCCGGGGAGGAACACAATGATCCGGATTTTCCGCCGGGAAACGCTCCGGCTCGGGCGCTGGATAGGGCGTGTGCGTCTGAGTGGTGCCGACGTTGAGAAAAAAGGGTTGAGAGGGTTTCTGGCGCAGCCAGTCGCATACGGCGGGAGCCACATCGGCGGCACGCGCACTGTGATCGCGTGTCAATGCATGGTCATACGCTTCCGATGCGGTGCCATTGCCGTGGGCGACCACGTGCTCTGTTCCACACTGGGCGGTTTCATAACCAGCGGCACCAAGAACCTGCGCGATATGTCTCTCTGGTTGAGCCAGTGCGAAGCCACGATGGGCCAAGCCCAGCATCCCACTGCAATGTGGATACTGCCCCGTGAGGAAAGCGGCTCGACTCGGTGAGCAGGAAGGTGCCGCAGAAAAGGCGCGGCGAAACAGGGCACCCTCGCGTGCCATCTTCATCAGATTTGGCGTCGGCACTGCGTGGCCATAGGGCTCGATAAAACGCCCTGTGTTGTGGGCGTGGAGGAAGACGATGTTGGGTGGCGTTGCACTCATCGAAAACCCTTACCAGAATAACCCTTGGTCAAGTGCCAACCGTGCCCCTTTTCGCAAACATAAACTCGCAGTTCAGCGCCCTGCTCTTTGCGCAAAATATCTGCCCTTCGCTGCGCCTCCGACTCATTGCGATAGGTGTCCTTCGGCCGGCCATCCGAGCCAGTGCACACGGGGCATTTTGAGCTCGGCGTCTTACGATTCTCCGCACCCAGGTGCCACTGCCCACACGTATCACATTGGTAGGGTGACATCTTGCGGCCATAGGCTGATCTGGCATGATCGGCCCCTTCCTGCGCCTCTCGCTGCGAATCGTATTCTGACAGCGGCTTCCCCGAAGACTTGCCGATGCAGGTATGACTTTTCATCCCCACGCTACGTCGCTCCTGTCGATAATTTGGATCATAGGGGTGGTTCGATTCCGAAGGACTGCGCATACAGACGGCTCACGTCATTCAGATTGCTATAGAAAGCCTGCGTCTCTTCGTCGCCATGTTGCCAGAGCAGGGGCGGGATCACCGAATCATTCGCCAGCGGTGCATGATCCCGATGGCCATAGTAGATCTGCAGCGTCTTGCGATCTGCCGTCGTCGGCCGCGTCGTGGCCGAGTGCAAAACGGCGACGTTGAACAAACAAACCGTTCCGGCCTTGCCGTGAATGTCGACGCAGCCCCCCCGCGCCAGCTGCTCATCGTTGTCCGCCAGAATCGGATCTTGTGTGCCTTCTGGTGACAACGAAAAACAGTGGGTACTATCGTCGACATCCGTCAGATATAGCATCAATTGTATGTAGTCCATGCGCAGGGGATGCTCCAACCAGTGGCCACGATCACGGTGCCATCCATGGTGCACCTCCCCATCGTAGGGGCCCATGTGACGCGCGCCGATTTCACCGAAACAGACGGGACCTCCCATCAACTCGAGAAGGGCATCATAAATTCGCCCATGGCGCACAACCTCATCGAAGGCGGGCGTTGTGACGAGGGCATCGTAATTTGCCGTCTGATGGTGGCCATAGGCGTGCCAGCGATATCGCCGTTGCTCGCGGTCTGTGTCGAAGAGATCGACGAAGTGAGCCAGCTGCTCCGGCGTCACCAGATCGTCACGAAGCAAATACCCATTGTTGGTAAAGAATTCGATATCCGTGTCGGTCAGCGTGCGCAAGTTGTTGACACTCCGTATGGGGGTGCAGTCAGGCCCTTAGGGTATCACAAACGCACAGGCCCCGCCCGGAGATACCGGACAGGGCCTGTTGTATCTGGCGTTACCGCGAGATGGTGCTAGTTCGCTGCAGCTGCGTTCAGCACCTGCCGCGCCATTTCGGTCACGTCGCGCTCTAACTGCTTCGGATCCTGTCGCAGAGCCTGCTCAAAACTACTCGACATTTCACCCGGGTAGACATCTTCTGTCCCTGCTGCCAGCGCGTCGCAGGGTGCCAAAGTAGTTGACCTCCATGTCGGCTCGGGCTGCGGCCAGATCATCATCGATGAGGGCGGCGACGGCAGCGACCTGGCTCGCGGCGGTCACATCGATCTGCACGGGAATGACTCGTTCAGGGTCGAGGGCGCGCAGCTCGTCGAAAGAATAAGCGCTGCGCGCTCCTGCGTAGATCTATGCTGCGCCGCGATCAAGCAGCGTCTGGACGAAGGCTCGACCGATACCACGATGGGCGCCTGTCATAAGGGCAATGGATCCTGTGGGACTGACCGTGATCATGATCATTTCCTGGTGAATGCTCCAAAGGAAACATTGATCTACTCGTTGGTAGTGTCGTTAGCGAAAAATGAAGGCGGCCTCGCAGTCACCGGGGTGTTCGTACATAAACTTTAGGCAGTTTGTGTCGTCGGCTTCATCGATGCCGTCAATTAATTCAGTACGACATGAAACTGATTCGGCCCCTCAGCGCGTGCGTTCTGCAGAGCTCCTTGAAGTGCTGCATGAATCAACATGGCCTGATCATCTGACCCTTTGTTCGGCCTTCTTCCAACAATCGAGCCAACCACCCGTGTCCGAGTTGGCAAAACTCATGCAACTCATCCTTGATACTGTCGCCGCTGACATTGTGCTCGACTCTCAGACACCCATGGGGCAGAGTTTGGAACTGGAATCGGCCAGATTGCCGCCGCCCCGTAGAAAGGCAACGAAGCGTTCCCATGGGTCATCAAACTGTTCATCCAGCCGCGCAAGAAAGTTCCGACGTGACTTGCGATCGACGGTCCCTGGGGATGTTGCTGTCGTCACTTGAGCCCTGCAGTCACCGAAATTGAGCTGTTCTTCTCTGCACCCGCAACCTACCTACTAGTGGGTCAAGCGTCAGGCAAGTAATCCCTACCAGCCCCCAGGGCCTGATCGTTGCAGCGGTCCTCATCCTTACCGTCTAGGAGGTAGGTCGGAGCCGTAAACACATCCTGAAAGTCACCGCGTTGGACGGCACGCATATACTCGCGCTCGTAAGGCGCCTCACGCAGTCTTGCCGGACCATTGCGAATATCAAGAGGCATTCCGGCAGACTCGGGACAATGGCTGTAGATCATCAGACGTCGCGGCCGACCTGAGACATTGGCTCGAGAATTATGCACGGCGAGCACGTGAAAAATCATGAAGGACCCTGCTGGCGCGAGCATGTCGACACCGGCGTCGTGGTCGATCAGATGCGGCAGCACCTGCAGACCATTGTCCATCCGTTCGTGCTCCAGATGTTGCTTGTGGGATCCAGGCCAGACCCGCAACGGCCCATTCTCCATCGTGCAGTCATCGAGGAGCAGTGCCGAAGAGATAACCGTCTGTGGATAGTCCTGCGCCGCATAGTAGGCCCAGTCATTGTGCACAGGGAAGGCATCATCCAACGGACGAATAGGGAGCCCCTCGACCTCCTCTGACAGCGGTTGTTTGCCATTGAGTTTCTCTTCGATGAGCACGGGTTCGTCTCCCATGATCTGCCGCAAGGGCTGCACAATACGTTCGTCTTCGATCGCCCGCGTAAAGGCCAGAGACAGATCGTTGATGGGCTGAATTTTGCGCACCATCTGCACGCCCTGTGACGTCCGACGCCAATCGAGGCGACCACTGAGTCGGTCGTGCATCAGCGAAGAATTGAGCATGAGTTCGAGAAGGTAGTCAGCTTCTTTCTGCAGCCCTGCGACCTCTTCCGGGCTGAACAGATTCTCCAGAATGAGATAACCGTTCTGTTGGAAGAAATCGAGCTGATCCTCAACGAGTGTCGTCATAGTTTGTCCCCTCTTCGGTTCAGGTTCGTGAGGCAATCGGAGGTCTATTGCTCATCAGGTGACTTGGTCCGCAGTGATCTGCAGCTGCACAGTCATCTGTGTCTCTACCTTGCTGCCACGAAATCGCCCGACGAAGGGACGCGCATCGATCGAGCCTGGCCCCGACGCCAGAGCCACGTGACGATCTGCCACCACCAGGCCCTGACTCGGATCATAACCACGCCAGCCGGCGCCCGGCAGATAGACCTCTGCCCAGGCATGGAGAAAGCGCTCTTGGTCGGGAGAGCCTGCGACGTAGCCCGATGTAAATCGAGCCGCCAGTCCTGCAACGCGGCAAACTTCCATGAACAGGACGGACACATCACGACAAGCACCACGACCACGTGCCAGGGTCTGGGCCGGTGTGAGCGGATCTCCTTCCAGGCGCGTTTCCGTCGGACACAGATCGTGGATCCGCTGATTCAGCAATCTTGCGAAAGCAGCCGGCTTCGCCTCTGAGGCGGACAAGATCTGGGCAGCGAGATCAGCGACAGCAGGTTCGGCGTCGTGTTTGAGATAGGACGCGAGTTGCAGTTGGATCTGGCCATACCGGACAGGCAATATGTCAACCGCCGCGTCGAGTAAATACGCGAAGGGCTGATCAAGCAGTGTTTCCACGATGGAATGAGTGACGAATCGAAGATGGTCGTGATAACCCGAGAACCACGGTCGCATCGTCGCATTGCCATCGAGGTCTACCAGATGCGCACAGCCCGCTGGCTCCGGTGAGATTTCCAGATCGAATTCGACCAGACGTT
>Ga0115002_10004848_pt1 | contig 16084 bp, 16 predicted proteins | sample ArcticOcean_MG_C_8_FD_89576 | JGI IMG/M metagenome (GOLD analysis project Ga0115002, IMG submission 89576) | Marine microbial communities from western Arctic Ocean - ArcticOcean_MG_CB11_86 | ecosystem: Environmental > Aquatic > Marine > Oceanic | place: Arctic Ocean: Canada Basin | collected... | reverse complement strand
TAAAACCACCGATGTACGCGAGCTTTGATCCAATGCCAACGTCAAAACATCTTTGGGCTCTTTATTTAAGACCACAAAAACACTTCGAACAGCACCCTTAGAAATAATCCCAACCTGCGGTACAATAAAGTAGGGTTCTTTGCCCCGTCCAATCTCGGCTGCAGGAATCAGTGCCACATCGGTCTCACCCCGATGCAACTTATCTGCACACACCGAAGGCACATCATAAATCAATTCAAAATCATGACGCAATGTCCGACGTTCCAAAACATCCACAAGCGGTTTGGTATTCAAATACGAAACCACACCCAAACGCACACCCATCGGTCAATCCTTGTCTTTAATTTACCAAATCATATCGGGTATTACGCCGCACGGCTTTATAACCCGCATCTTCTATAAGCCGCTGCATCATCTGCAATGTCATCGCATCAGTATGACTTGTGCCGGCAGCACTCACCACATTTTCTTCCATCATCGTACTGCCAAAATCATTCACGCCATATTTCAAACTCACCTGTGCAACTTTAGCCCCTTGTGTGACCCAAGATGCCTGGAAACTGGGAATATTATCCAGAAATAAGCGCGATATCGCAATCGTGCGCAAATAATCAAAACCCGTTGCTTTTTTGCCATTCCACCGATTCAAATCATCACCCAAATCCGTATAATCGGGCTGAAAGTTCCAGGCAATGAAAGCCGTAAACCCACCCGTCTCATCTTGTAAATCTCGAATATATTCCAAGTGTTGGATCCGTTGCTCTATCGTTTCAACATGCCCATACATCATCGTTGCCGACGTGTGCATGCCCAATCCGTGGGCAATGCGATGCACCGCCAACCATTGGTCCACCCGATCTTTTCGAAACCCAATGATATCGCGAACCTCATCAGACAAAATTTCTGCACCCGCCCCAGGAATAGAATCCAACCCCGCATCTTTTAATCTGCGAATACAATCTTCCAATGACAACCGAGAAATATGTGCGATATAGATAATCTCCGTAGCCGACAAACAATGCTGGTGCACTTGCGGATATCGCTCGCGAATAGCCGAAAACAACGCTTCGTAATATTCAATGCGCAACTTGGGGTTTAATCCTCCTTGCATCAAAATTTCATTCGACTTGGCTGTGTCGCCGCCCAGTGCCACCATCTCATCAATTTTCTCGAAAATCAATTCCTGCGGCAACACATACCCTTCATCAGACCCGGGTGCCCGATAAAAAGCACAAAAGTCGCACTTCACCCAACACACATTCGTGTAATTAATATTTCGGCCAATATTATAGGTCACCCGATCCTCCGGCCACTTGCGCTGCCGTACAAAATCGGCCAACAGCCCCAGTTCCGTTACATTTGGGTGCTTAAACAACCGTGCGGCATCATCAAAGGAAATCCGCTCTTCGTTGTATACCTTTTCAGCAATGTCATCAATCATCTTTTTTTCCGTCTTCTTTTTCAGGGTACCAAAGATCTTTCAATGCAACTTCAAGATAGGGAAATAAGCTTGGTCGAAACGTATTCTCATCAACCAATGAAGCCACAATGGGAGAGGGATTTTAATACGTTTTACGAAATCACCGGAATCTCACTCGAAATACTCACCGGAGATTCTTCAACAATCTCACGTTCTGTAGACAATACCTGATACAAGTTATCCCGTTCAACAGGGTCACGCCCCGCTTCAATAATGCGCTCTACCAATTGTTTGCGTGTGAGCACCTGCCGTGTTTCTTCAAATGAGCGACGCGTAATTTCATACTCTTGAATCGTGCCGTCCACATCATCAGCACCAAACCACAACGCCACCTGTGAAATATCAATCGTATTCATAATCCAAAATGTCTTGATATGCGGAAAATTATCCAACATCAAACGTCCCACGGCTATCTCACGCAAATCCATAACACCCGTTGGCCCGGGCAAGTGTTCCAACTCCGTTCGCTCTGGATGAAATGAAAGTGGTATATAGGTTAAAAAACCACCCGTCTCATCTTGCAATTCTCGCAACCGTGTTAAATGATAAATACGTTCCTCAGGATTTTCAACATGCCCATATAACATGGTTGCATTGGTATGCAACCCCACCTCATGCGCGGTACGTGCCACCATCAACCACTCTTCCGAATCGGCCTTGGTCCAAAACAAATCTTCCTGCACCCGATCGCTAAACACCTCTGCACCCCCACCAGGAACCGAAGACACACCCGCTTCTTTCAACTCCATCATCACTTCTTTAAGCGGTTTCTTTGCGACGCGTGCAATCTGAACCCATTCAATAGCAGTAAACGCTTTCACTGCCACATCGGGGCGAACTTCTTTTACGGCTTTTACAATATCCAAATAATAAGAATAGGGCAGCTTAGGGTTAATACCTGCAACCATATGAATTTCAGAAATCGGTACATGCAAATAACGCTGCACCCGATCTCGAATATCCTCTGGCTCCAACACATAACCCCGGTCGTCTTTCGGTTTTACATAAAAAGAACAGAACTTGCACAACTTGTTACACACATTGGTATAATTGATATGCTGGTTGCGCACATACCAAGCCACATTGCCACACATGCGTTCCCGCACAATATTGGCCAGATAACCCACGGCATTCAAATCGGGCGTTGCGTAAAGCTGCATGCCATCTTCTGCAGACAAGCGTTCTTCTGCCAACACCTTTTCTTCTATCGCGCGTAAACCATCTGGAATCTTTGGTTTCACAAAAAAACCCCTTATTTAAATCTACAGGTGCCAATGTAAGCAAATCCACGAAGAGGCAGCACCAAACGATGCATACCTGTTCTTATATCTTCTCCGTAAGCATCTCGCGTGCGTGTTGCAGTGTCAACTCCGAAATCTGTTCACCGCCCATCATCTTTGCCAACTCCTCTGCTCTCTCTTCTCTATCCAACCCCACAACCCGTGTCACAGTACGCCGGTTTCGTGTTTCTTTGCGCACCGAAAAATGCACGTCGGCCATCTTGGCAATTTGTGGCAAATGTGTAATCGATATGGTTTGATACGACTCAGAAAGGGCTTTCAGTTTTTTGCCCACCACCTCGGCTATACGCCCAGAAATGCCAATATCGATCTCATCAAAAATAAGTACCTGAACCGAATCGGTATGCACCAGCACCGTTTTCATCGCCAACATAATGCGCGAAATCTCACCCCCAGAAGCCACCTTGACCAAAGGTCGGGGCGCTTCACCAGCATTGGTTGACAGATAAAATTCCCCATGATCAATGCCCCTATAAGTGGCATCCACTTGCTTGCCATCAAACAAAACAAAACCCTTCTTACTTTCGTGCTGCTCCAATTTCACATCAAACTGCACATCGGGCATGCCCAATTCACCCAGTGTCTCACAAATATGTTTAGACAATTTCCGGGCCGTTTTTTGACGTGCCTTAGACAAGACAACACAATGTTTTGTAAAATCAGCCAAAACACTTTCAATTTCGGCTTCCAAAGCCTGAAGTGCGGCATCCAACTCATCTGTAAGTGACAACTCTTTTTGTGCACTTTTTCGATAAGAAAACACACTGTCTAAGTCGCCGCCATATTTTTTCTTGAGCGCATTGACAATCTCCAACCGCTCACCTACTTCAGCCAATCGCTCTGGATTATGTTCTATACGTTGGGCATAATCGCTTAAAGAACGCGCCAATTCTTCTACCCCATATCGCAAACTATTCAACTCTTCGGCACGAGGCTCCAAACTCTTATCCAGCCGTGCGGCTTCATCTATCAATTGCCCAGCCATACCCAACCGATCCGCAATCGAATCCTCATCTTCATACAAAAGTGCTTCTAATTGAATGGCGATCTCTGTCAAACGCTCAGCATGTGATAAAACCGAACGCTCTTGATCCAAGGTAATATCTTCACCTGTTTTGGGGTTGGCCGAATCAATCTCCTGTACTTGATATTCGAGCAATTCGCGGCGTTCGCGTTGTCGGTGAGCAATGGCTTCTTTTTCGACTTTTCTTTTTTGAAATGCAATCAACGACTCATGTGATTCTTCGACCTGTTGTCGTAACACACGCAAATCGCCAAAGCCATCCAAAAAATCCAAATGCTGCTCAGCATCCAATAGCGACTGATGGTCATGTTGGCCATGGAGATCGACCAAATTGCGCCCCAAATCGTGCAACGCACGCACCGGAATAGCCAAACCGTTGACATAACATCGGCTGCGTCCCTCGGCCAACACTTCTCGGCGAACAATGAGTTCTCCACCATCCACATCAATACCCATATCCGTCAAAGGTATCAAACACGGGTGCTCAGGATACAGATCAAAAATCGCTTCAACCGTGCATTTCTCTTCACCTGTACGAATCACATCGGAGCTGGCACGCATACCCAACACCAAACCCAATGCCCCCACCAAAATAGATTTGCCGGCGCCCGTCTCACCCGTAATAATATTGAGCCCTGATGCAAATTCGATCTCAAGATCATCGATCAAAGCATAATTCATAACATGCAAACGACTCAGCACTGTATCAACCTCCTACATTCTGCGATCCAAACTCCAGTCGAGTTTGCGTCGCAACACATCATAAAAGGAAAGACCTTGTAAATTAATAAGACGTACAGGTTGTGATGCTTTTTTGACCAGAACCTGTTCTTCTGCTTGCATTTCTGCCACGGTGCGTCCATCAGCTGACAAAACGATATCGGAATGTGCCGCAGAAATTTGAACGGTTACCGTTTGATTCCCTGGCACCACCAAAGGACGCAGTGTCAGTGAATGTGGGCTAATGGGCGTTAGAATCAACGCATCCAAATCGGGATGTACAATCGGGCCACCAGATGACAAACTGTAGCTTGTCGACCCCGTAGGTGTCGACAAAATCAAACCATTGCCCCAAAAAGAACTCACAGCTGCATCATCAATCCACGTTTTTACCTGCACCATACGTGCAGACACAGCACGTTCCACTACCACTTCATTTAACGCAAAAATGCTTTGTCCATCTATCTCTGCCACCAAAGCCATGCGCGATTCAACCGTATAATCACCCGCCAAAAAACGGTCTAAACCCTCTTCCAATTCACTGGGTTCAGCACCTGCCAAAAAACCCAACCGGCCCAAATTAACGCCCAAAATAGGTTTATTGTAATCTTGCACCAATGCAGCAGCCCGTAAAATGGTGCCATCCCCTCCCATAGCCACCAACACATCCGACTTTTCGGCAAGATACTCCTTTGTGCAAAATTGCCCCGAAGGGAACTTGCAAATCGACTCCAAATCGTCAGCCAATAAGACAGATGCACCCCGCTCAGAAAGTCGTTTGGCCAATTGCACAACGGGTTGGGCAATACTTTCTTGAGTCGGATTGGATAAAATGCCAATGTGATTCATAAAAGCCCCTGTACCACATTAAACATCTTCGTCCTCAATCTCCAATTCTTCCAACTCAAATTCACCACCATTTTTTTCAACCAACACCTCAACACGCTGACGGGCATCTTCTAACAAAGAACGGCACACATTAGATGACTTGAGCCCTTCTTCAAATGCCAACAGCGCGTCCGAAAGCGGCAAATTGCCTTCCTCTAGCTTGTCCACGGCTTGTTCCAATGTCTGTAGTGCATCTTCAAATGTGGGTTCATCGGTTTTCTTTTTTGCCATTTCAAACACCTATCTTTGAGAACGCTAAGCGCAAAAGGGGGTAATTTTTAACGCTATGCGCCACGCGCTTCGCGCTCTGCACCTTGCACTTCTTCCACCCGACAAATCGCCTCACCCTTTGCAAAACGAACACGTAGGCGATCATCAATGTCTAATCCGTTCGCATCTTGCACAACAGAACTATCTTCGACACGTTGTGTTAAGCTATACCCTCGAGCCAACACAGACAGTGGGCTTAAAGAACCCAGCTTGCCCGTCAAATGGCGATAATCTGCCAACCGCGCATCATATACCCGCCGCAAATGCGTTTCCAAATCGCGTTGCAAATCATCCACCTGTTGCATATGCTGAAAAACCTGATCAGCCATACGCCGCATACCATAACTTTCGGTATAATGATCAAGCAAATCTTCATTTTCACGCAGCAAACGCAACATCGATGCACGGGCACGCAAAGTCAATCGCCCCACTTGTTCGCGCAAACCCAAAGCATCACGCACCACAATTTCTGCTGCCGCCGAAGGGGTTGGTGCGCGCAAATCGGCAGCCAAGTCGCAAAGTGAAACATCCACCTCATGTCCCACCGCCGAAATCACCGGGATTTTAGAATACGCAACGGCACGTACCACACGCTCATCGTTAAAAGCAGCCAAATCTTCTGCAGAACCGCCCCCACGCGCCACAATCAACACATCCACATCGCCATACGCATTCAAATCGGCAATACCTTGGGCAACACCTTCTGCTGCCCCCACGCCTTGAACCAACGCAGGGCGCAAGACAATGCGCACCCCAGCAAAACGCCGCTTTAAAACATTCAGGATATCTCGAAACGCAGCCCCAGTACCCGATGTAACGACCCCAATGGCACGCGGATATTCTGGTAAAGACTGTTTTCGTTCTTCATCAAAAAGGCCTTCTTCTGCCAACTTGCGTTTCAACTGCTCAAAAGCCAACTGTTGTTGCCCCATACCAGAAGGGAACATTTGCATCGCATTGAGCTGATAATCACCTCTGCGCTCGTACAAAGTCAATTCCCCCTGTACAAGCACTTCCATACCTGATTGCGGTTGGAAATTACCCAAAGACCGTGACCGCCACATCACACATCGCAACTGACTGTTAGGATCAGACAGTGTAAAGTAACGATGCCCAGAGCTGTGTTGCGTAAAGGAGGTCAGCTCCCCAATCACCCACATAGATGGAAAGGATTCCAATGTCTGTTTGATCGCCAGTGTCACCTCAGACACGGTTAATGGCTGGTCAGACATTATTCCTCCAGATCCAAACGCAAGCGTTCGATGTGTTGGGCTTTTCCCGTCGTTTCGTCTACATCTATCAATGCACCACACAGCTTCACATCACCAGAAGCAGGTTCAAAACGTACAGGCATGCGGTTGAGAAATCGACCAACCGCGGCTTCTTTTTCTGCGCCAATGACAGAATCGTGTGGCCCCGTCATTCCCGCATCGGTTATATATGCCGTACCTTGGGGCAACACGTGCTCATCAGCTGTTTGCACATGGGTGTGCGTGCCCAAAACAGCACTGACTTTTCCATCCATAAACCAGCCCATAGCAATTTTTTCAGATGTGGCTTCGGCATGAAAATCAAGCACAATAATAGGTGTCTGCTCCCGCAGCTTTCCAACCAACTTTTCACCCAATCGAAACGGGCAATCTAAATCCAACATATTCGTGCGGCCTTGCAGGCTCATAACACCAACCAAAATGCCACCACGAGACTCAAACACACCCGACCCAATTCCACCGACTTCGTCAGGATAATTGGCCGGGCGCAAAATGCGATCTCCAGATTGGATATATCCCATCGACTCCTTTTGGTCCCACACATGATTACCCGTCGTAATCACATCGGCACCATAGGCATGAAATTTTTTACCTATTTTTTCTGTAATCCCAAAACCGCCCGCAGAGTTTTCGCCATTCACAATGCAAAAATCTACCCCCCGTTCTTCCATCAATCGAGGAATTAAAAATGCAGCTGCGCGCCGCCCAGGTTTGGCATAAACATCACCCACAAACAAAATCTTCACACGTCCCCCAATCGCCCAATTATTGATCCAAAACCAGTCTCATGAATATACTAAACTTTTATCTCATGCCAACTTATAAAACAAGAAGGCAGTAAGCAAGCTCTGCCTGCTTACTGCCTTCTTGTCCGTTTCAACAAAAATCCATAACAAGTTTCAAATCAACAAGTTATATATCAAAACATCTGTTTTTTGGATTTTAACCTATGACCTGCCGACTTGTAACCTGCGACTGCTTTATCTTGCAAAATCGACTGCGCGAACCTCTCGGATCACCGTAACCTTAACTTGTCCTGGATAAGTCATGGTTTCTTCAAGGCGTTCTGCGATTTTTGCGGCCAATTTTTCGGTGTCTTCATCACTGAGCAAATCACAATTTGCAACAACGCGAATCTCTTGCCCTGCTTGAATGGCATATACGGCATCAACGCCCTCAATATCGGCAGCGATTGTTTCCAGTTTTTCCAAGCGACGCACATAATTTTCTAACACCTCGCGTCGTGCACCTGGTCGTGCGCGTGAGATGGTTTCGGCAGCATCTACAAGTACCGCTATGGGTGACATAGGATCTGCATCTTTATGATGAGCTTCAATGGCATTAACCACCAGAGCATCTTCACCATACTTACGTGCCAAGTCAGCCCCATTCTCGCCATAGGTGCCATCCACCTCATGAGAGAGCCCTTTACCAATATCATGCAGCAATCCAGCGCGCTTGGCCAATTGCGCATCCAACCCCAAATGCGTAGCCATCAACCCCGCTAAGAATGCCACCTCGCGACTGTGATTCAACACATTTTGGCCATAGCTGGTACGATATTTTAAGCGCCCCAAACATTCAATGAGCCGATCGTGCAGCCCAGGCACGCCCACATCAAAAGCGGTCTCTTCTCCAGCTTGGCGAATCACATCCTGCATATTTTCTCGTGCCTTTTCAACAACTTCTTCAATTCGGCCAGGATGTATACGCCCATCAACGACCAATTCTTCCAATGCGATCTTAGCCACCGCACGTCGAATGGGATCAAATCCTGAGAGAACAACGGCTTCGGGCGTATCATCTACAATTACATCAACCCCAGTGCACATTTCAAATGCCCGAATGTTGCGCCCTTCTCGCCCGATAATCCGCCCCTTCATTTCATCTGATGGCAGCTTCACCATCGCCACAGTCGATTCTACCGTATGATCGGCAGCCAAACGCTGAATGGCATTGGCAATAATTTCACGGGCTTCATCATTGGCCCGTGAAAGCGCATCTTCTTTAATTTCCTTAATGCGCCAAGCAGACTCACGGTGGGCTTCGGCCTCCAAGTTTTCCATTAATTCGCGCTTGGCTTGGCTACGTGTGAGACCCGCAATGCGTTCAAGACGTTCATTTTGGGCTTCCAACATCGTATCGAGCGCTTTTGATTTGGTCTCTACCTCTTGCGGCATTTCTTCAGCTTGCTGCTCCAATTCACCAACCTGTTTTTCTTTGTCATTAATTAAATCGGCCCGTCGATTTAATTGCCGCGAGGTGCTGTTAAGCTGTGTTTCTTTGCGCTTAACCTGAGTCCAACGGTCTTCTATCTGCTTTTCATTTTCAAGCCGAGATTGATGAATTTCGTCTTTGGCTTCTAAAATTGCCGTCCGTTTTTCATCCTCTGCTTCGCGGTGGGCATCTTCTAATATTTTCTCTGCCGAAGTTTCAGCACGATACACTTTGCTGTGTGCACTCTTGCTGCTAATGACCCAGCCAAGAATAACACCCAACAGTATCAACCCGGTCGACAGCAATACAACCGATACTTGATCCATGGCCATCTCCATTTGTGAATACCAAAACAAAACCCCACATGTCATTACCCTGATATGCCAAAATATTTTGGCATATCGAGACAAACACAGTGGGGGTTCATACCCAAAATGACACTGACACAATCACATCAGAAAAAACCGTTACTCCCTAATAGGCTGATCAACCGAACGCGCGAGTTTAAGTGCTCTTTCAGTGGCCATTTGCTCCATTTTCTGGCCCTCATTTTGCGCTTTAAACAACTCATCGGCCAAATTAACCGCCGTAAGCACCGCTATCTTAGAAACCGAACGCAAAGAAAGGTTATTGGCCACTTCGCGCATCTTACGGTCAATATAACGTGCCACTTCACGGGTTTGTTCAGCATTTGTATCACTCGCAATCTGATATTCTGAACCAAATATCTGAACGCGAACAACCGGTAATTCTGACATAAATATCTAACTCAATTGTCGGTGTTTGTCTCTTCCTGATTCAAGGCATCGAGGCGTGACAACATGACCTCAATTTTACTTTGTATTTCAGATTTGTTATGAATCAATACAGCATTGTCGTCATAAATTTGTTGCAACCGATCCCTATCAGACCGTAAGGTCACAAGTCCGTCTTCTAATCGAGTTACTTCAGACTGCAAAGCTTGTCGTTGCTGTGTTAATTCTGCGTTGTCACGGCGCAATCGTTCAATCAATCCAACAGCACGATCTATTTCTGCTACCAGCCGATCAACCCCTTCATGCACATCGCCTTCCACCTGCGTTTCGGCTTCCATCTTATCTCCTTACAAAATGCATCAAAACACACTAAAAATTGCTTATTGATATCAAGCAATTTAACATCTTCCCCACCTAAAGTCAAGCCTACCACACAAGACTTAGAATACAAAAAAATAGAACCTGTACTCAACAAAAGCCATCTATTGGGTACAGGTTCTATAAAGATGTAAAAAACATCTAAGCGTTTTGCTTAACTTGCTCGGCCAAAACAGCAAATGCATCGGCATCAGTCACAGCCAAGTTGGCAAGAACCTTGCGGTTAATTTCGATTCCCGCTTTGTTCAACCCGTCTATAAAACCACTATATGTAAGGCCATGCAAACGGACTGCCGCATTGATACGCACAATCCAAAGAGATCGGAAATTGCGTTTTTTCTGACGACGGTCCCGATAAGCATACACCAAACCCCGATCCACGGCACCACTGGCTGTGCGCAAAAGCTTGCTACGCCCACCGCGATAACCTTTGGCTTGTTTTAAAATCTTTTTGCGCCTGCGCTTTGACGCAGGATTATTTGTTGCTCTTGGCATGACAAAATCTCCAAATCGTTGAAAAAGCGAAACACATGATGCACAGCGTTATAAACCAATTAGTAAGATGCACCTTGCGCTTTGCAATCTTTTTCGTATTCAATGTTTTTAATTTAGGACGCCAACAGTCGTCTCACACGCCCCATATCCGAAACGTGTACTTCTGCGGCCAAGCTCAAATCACTCTTCCGCTTGCTTGATTTTTTGGTCAAAAAGTGAGCTGCAGTGGCTCTTTTTCGAGCGATCTTGCCAGAACTGCGTTGTTTAAAACGCTTTTTGGCACCACTATGGGTTTTCATTTTTGGCACGAAAAACTCCTTTCACAACAAGAAACAGCTTCATCTGCTTTTTTAAGTAGATATTTAATTTTGAGATTTTGGCGCCACAATAATAAATATGTTGCGCCCTTCATCACGAGCTGTGGTTTCTATTTGCCCAACCGCTTGTAAATCTTCTTCAACACGAGCCAACAATTCCCGCCCCATGTTTCGGTGTGCATTTTCGCGACCCCGAAATTCGACGGCGATGCGTACTTTATGACGTTGTGTTAAGAACTTCTCGGCGTGTCTCATCTTAAACTGATAATCGTGATCACTAATACGCACGCGCATTCGAAGCTCTTTAAGTTGGGATGCATGCTGGCGCCCCTTCTTGGCCTTTTTGCTTTGCTCATACTGATATTTGCCATAATCCATAATACGGCAAACAGGTGGCCGGCCATTGGGTGCAACCTCTACAAGATCCAGTCCGGCTTCTTCGGCCAATGTTATAGCCGCTGCGGTTTCAACAACCCCAAGTTGCTCACCTTCTTGATCTATAAGCCGAATCTGCGGAATGCGAATCTGTTGATTGATACGCGGACCAACTTCGCGCCGAACAGTGGTGGCATTACCTCGTGAACCTCTATTGATACGATCACCTCCGAAAGAGATTTTAAAACGACTCTACGTTATGTGTGGAGAAATAAGGGATATTTGTTGCTTGCTTTCAACTTCGCCTTGGATACGAGAAATCAAATCAATAACACTCAAAGCACCCAAATCGCCTTCTCCATGCCGACGCACCGCCACAGTAGAACTCTCTACTTCCTTGCCGCCCACAATCAGCATATAGGGCACTTTTTGAACTTCTGCTTCTCGAATTTTATATCCTAATTTCGCGTCTTGATCATCTACATCAGTGCGAATACCCGCTGCTTTCAACTGCTTGGCAACGTCTTTGGCATAATCGACAAATGGATCTGATATGGGTAATATCACAACCTGAACGGGCGCCAACCAAACCGGAAAATTACCGGCATAATGCTCAATCAAAACACCAAAAAACCGTTCCATAGACCCTAACAAAGCACGATGCACCATATAGGGACGGTGATATTTTCCATCTTGCCCAACAAAACTCAAATCAAAACGGTCAGGTAAATTGAAATCGAACTGAATGGTTGAACATTGCCACTCCCGGCCCAAAGCATCTTTAATTTTGACATCAATTTTGGGGCCGTAAAATGCACCACCACCCTCATCTATAACATAAGGCAAATTTTGTGCTTCAACCGCTTGGGTTAATGCGGTCGTAGCCATATCCCAATCTTGCGGATCACCCACATATTTATCTGGCCGGGTTGAAATATTGACCTGGAAATCTTCAAATCCAAAAGATCGTAAAATGAACAACGTGAAATCAATCGCTTGGGTAATTTCATTGTCCACCTGATCGGGGCGGCAAAAAATATGCGCATCATCTTGCGTAAACCCACGCACGCGCAACAAACCGTGCAACACCCCAGAGGGTTCATATCGATAAACAGTGCCCATTTCGGCCCAACGAAAGGGCAAATCGCGATAGCTACGCAAACTGCTTTTATAGATCATGCTGTGAAACGGGCAATTCATCGGTTTGGCAAAATATTCTTGCCCATCGATATCCATCGACGAATACATACTCTCGCGATAGAAATCTAAATGCCCACTCAGCTCCCACAGTTTTGAGCGACCAATATGGGGTGAGCCAACAATTTCATAATCGCCCTGATAATGCGCACGACGCCAAAAGTCTTCGATCTCTGACCGAATGCGCATGCCCTTTGGGTGCCACAGTACCAAACCGGGACCCACATTTTCATTGACCGAAAACAGATCTAATTGTGCGCCCAAAATACGATGATCGCGCCGTTTTGCTTCTTCAATCCTATCCAAATAGGCTTGCAGTTCTTTTTTGTCGGGAAAAGAAATACCATAAATGCGCTGCAGCATCTTATTCTTTTCATCGCCGCGCCAATAAGCGCCCGAAGAACTCAACAACTTAATGGACTTGATACGCCCCGTAGACGGCACATGCGGCCCACGACACAAATCGAACCACTTTTGGGCATTTTTATAAATGCTTACCGTCTCATCAGATGCAATCGCATCTAAAAGCTCTAACTTATACGACTCGCCCAAATCGCCAAATCGCTTAGCCGCTTCATCACGCGAAACTTCTTCGCGGTCAAATGCCTGATCTTCTTTGGCAATCTCCAACATACGCCCTTCTATTTTTTCTAACTCTTCGGGCGTAAACGGGCGTTCAATATCAAAATCATAATAAAACCCATTTTCAATGGGCGGGCCAATTGTCACCTTGGCATCGGGAAACAAATCTTGCACGGCTTGAGCCAAAACATGAGCCGTGCTGTGCCAATAGACCTCTTTGCCATCATCACTGGAAAAAGTGAGAATGGCCAAATCGGCATCTTCAGAGAGGGCATAATTCAAATCGACGGGCTTGCCATTAACCTTGCCTGCCAATGCTGCGCGTGCCAACCCAACCCCAATAGACTCAGCAACTTGAAGCACAGTCGTACCTGCTTCAACTTCTTTACTTGAACCATCGGGCAGTGTGATTTTAATAGGCATAAAAAACAAAAACACGCAAATACGGAATGCGCGCTGAAAAAGTAAAAAGGAGATTTCCTATGATCAATTTCGCAGCTGGCGCTCCGTCGGCATATGGGTTTAAAGGGATCTAAAACCGTAGAGTTGGATAAATCTATAATAGCATCATATCGATGTCAAGCGAAAACTCTGATTTTCATGCAACGCAACCCCATGTAAAAAAACAACCTATCGGTATCTCAGACAAGTTTATAAAACGCCCGTGCGAGACAAAATATAATACGTTTCTCGTGCAAAAACCAATCGCTGTATATGTCCATTTAGAGCCTCTGTCAAATGGGTCATGATACCCTCATAATGTGCCCCCATGCCCTTGTCTTGCCCCCCAATAGACTGAGTCGGAAAAGAAACCACAATATGTGGGGCCTGAATCTGCTTCAAAATGGCCAAACCTGCGCCTTTTTCCTGTTGTTCTAAACATGGCAATGCCTTAAACAAGAAAGCAACATCTGCTTCCCAATCGGGCACAGTCACCAATAAATCGTGACAAACCGAAACACCATTAAACTCTATATTTTCAAAGAACTTGCCAACACAACTGGCCAAACGTACGTCAATGTCACATGCCAAATATTCGTCTATAGGCCCCATCCAAGGCAAAACAAATGGGTTCAACCCGCAAGCCAAATCCATCACACGTGTCGGTTGCCCCGTTACAGCCCAAATGGCCTCAAACACCGCCTCCAAATCGTCTAAACGTTCGGCTGTAGAAACATGTGTGCGTAAAATCTGTTGGCAAATGGGTCTGGGTGCATTTCGATCCATTTGGCCGACCAACAACAAAACCTCATCAACATCAACCTGCCCCACATAGGCGCCATATACTTGATGCAATTTGCGTTTGGCCGCCTTTGTGGCCGTTTTAAGCGATGGGTGCCTCTGCCAAGCCCACAGTGCAATTCGTTCCAATGTTTCATCGCACAAGTCGCAATATTTTCGGCTTTGCCGAAGTTGGGCAACAATTCGCTCTTCGACCCCTGTCATATCTTACACCTCCAGAGGCCTATTTTCGGGGCGATCACTTTCTAATTGTTGTGCACCGCCCCTTGACAGCACCGCCATCATCCTTGCATAAAACCGCAAGTTGTGAAGGGTCGCCAAACGAAAAGCCAATGTCTCATTGATCTCAAACAAATGGTGCAAATAGGCACGTGAATACTGCTTGCAGCATAGACAGTCACATGTTGGATCCACAGGTTCACAATCGCGTGCATGCCGCTCATCGTCAATATAAACATACCGATAAAAATCGGCATCTAAGTTTACCCGATCTGGCGAATCGGCAAACACACACAACCGTTTTTGTCTGGCATCACGTGTGGGGATCGTGCAATCAAATGTATCATAACCCAACCGAAAAGCGCGCACCACATTCTCAGGTTTGCCGATGCCCAATGCATGTTTGGGTACATCATCTGGCAACAACTCAGCAACCCACGCCACCGCCTCAACCAAAGCCCCATCATCCGAAATTGGCCATCCCCCAAACCCATATCCATCAAACCCAATCTCAGCAAGTTCCACAACACATTGTCGCCGCAAATCAAAATCCATCCCCCCTTGCACCACCCCAAACAACTTTGTCCCATCTTGATGGGTCCGTCGATCAAACTCATCGCGACATTGTTTTGCCCAGGCCACCGTATGCTTCACACTCAGCTTCTGCTCTTCCAGATTTGCACTGGGATGTGTACAATGGTCAAGGCAAAACATCACATCTGCCCCTATATGAAACTGTTTTTGGATGCACTTTTCGGGAGTGAGAGTTTGTTTTTTTCCACCCTTGTCCAACCGATACACAAAACCCTTCTTCGAAATAGAGCCCGATTTGGGGTTTCCTGCAATTAGCGAAAACACCTGAAACCCACCCGAATCAGACATCACCGGCCTATTCCACCCCATAAACGAATGAATGCCCCCCATCTGCTTCACCACCGTCGTGCCCGGGTGGGATGACAAATGAAGCGCATTGACCATCATCGCCTCGATACCACAAGCTGCAACATCGGTCGCATCCAACGCCCGAACCACACCGCGGGTGCCATCGGGTAAAAAAGCGGGGCATTGTAATGAGCCATGGGCTGTTTCTATAATTTTCATTATGCTTCGTCCAACCCCAAACCGGTTAAATCGGCGATTCGTCCTTCTTGCTCGGCTTCATATAACCGCCAAATCACCCGCAACCCTTGCAAGCTTCCGTGCCCATCTGTTAAAGGCTGTTGGCCTGTTTCGATACAATCTAAAAAGTGTGCCATCTCATTTTCGGTGTGCTTGCCTGACTCGGTTTCCAACAGGAGCGTTTCCTGCCCACGATGAATGTGGACAAGTTTATTTCCGGTAACATCTGCCTCG